>Ga0207701_10004971_pt1 | contig 13404 bp, 7 predicted proteins | sample KBSSwiSSwithPhiX_FD_184294 | JGI IMG/M metagenome (GOLD analysis project Ga0207701, IMG submission 184294) | Switchgrass rhizosphere bulk soil microbial communities from Kellogg Biological Station, Michigan, USA, with PhiX - S5 (SPAdes) (version 2) | ecosystem: Environmental > Terrestrial > Soil... | reverse complement strand
CACGCTGGCGCAGCGCATCGTGCGCGCAAAGGCGACGATTCGAGAGACACCGATTCCGTACGAGGTGCCGACGCCGGAGGAATTGCCGGAGCGACTGGGCGCGGTGCTTCACGTCATCTATCTGGTCTTCAATGAGGGCTACTCTGCTGCGGCGGGAGCGGAGGTCACGCGGGCCGAGCTCACCGGCGAAGCGATTCGACTCGGCCGGTTGCTGACCGAGCTCCGGCCGGAGCCGGAAGTCATCGGGCTGCTGTCCCTGATGTTGCTGCAGGAATCCCGTCACGCCGCGAGAACCTCTCCGGCCGGCGAGCTGATCCTTCTCGAGAACCAGGATCGCTCGCTCTGGAACCGGGAGCAGATTGCGGAGGGAGTGGCATTGCTGGAGACAGCCCTGAAATCACGCCGCTTCGGCTCTTACACGCTGCAGGCGGCGATCGCGGCCGTACATGCGGAGGCGGAATCAATCGCCGTGACCGACTGGCGGCAGATCGTTGCGCTTTACGACCGATTGCTGCGGATTCAGCCTTCGCCCGTCGTCCAGCTCAATCGTGCCGTGGCCATTGCGATGTGCGATGGTCCGGAGGTCGGCCTGACGCATATCGACGCGGTGTTGGAGCAGGGCGAGCTGGCGAATTACTACCTGGTGCATTCCGCCCGTGCAGACCTGTACCGCAGGCTCGGCAGGACGGCGGAGGCCCGGACCTCCTACGAAAAGGCTCTGGCTCTGACCCAACAGGAACCGGAGCGGCAGTTCCTGCAGGAGCGGCTTCGGCAGTTGAAATAAGAACTGAAACAAAAATCGAGATGGCTGTCGATTTCCGGTCTCCCGAACGACTATAGGGCAGGAGACCGATGAGCCTGGAAACGAGCAACAGGAAAAACCACGTAAACCAAGGAGAAACAAATGCCACAGTATCTGGTTTGTAACTACCTCCCCGACGACTTCGACCCGTCCACCGTCACCGAAGCGATGATCGAGGAGATCCACGCGCTCAACCGCGAAATGATTGCTGCCGGCGTGAGGAAGTTCGCCTGCGGCATTTCCCCGGCCGCCGCCGCGAAGACGGTGCGGAAGCAGGCCGACGGCAAGGTGCTCGTCACCGACGGGCCGTACACCGAGACCAAGGAGCACATGGGCGGTTTTTGGATACTGGAAGCCGCCAACATGGACCAGGCACTCGCGTGGGCGCGCAAGGGTGCCATCACCTGCGATGCCGTGGGCGAGGTGCGCGAGCTTCTGTTCTTCCCGGCTCCGGAAGAAGGACCTGGCGAAAGCAAGTAAGCAACCTGCCGCTGCGGCCTCGGCACGCGCAATGAGCGGGCGCAAGGCTCTGCCGCTGGCTCCCATCCGGAGGAGAAGAAAGAGTAGAAGGGCGATGAAATACATCTGTTTGGGCTATCTCGAGCCCGGCAAGTTCGAAAACATGTCTGAGAGCGATCGCCACACCGTTCTGGACGAGTGTTTCCGCTACAACGACGAGCTGCGGAAGAACGGACACCTGGTCGCCGAGGAACCTCTTCAGCCCGTCAATACGGCGGTGACCGTGTCCTGGAGCAACGGGAAGGTCGTCGTGACGGACGGTCCGTACGCGGAAACGAAGGAGTATCTGGGTGGAATTCAGGTGCTGGAAGCGCGAGACCTGAATCACGCGATTCAGCTCATTTCCCAGTCTCCGGGAGTGCAGTTGAACTGCGGAACAATCGAGATACGTCCGGCAGCGGACATCAGCGAAATGGTCAGGGAGAGCGAGCGGCGACGGCGAGAGGACACCTCGCGATGAGGTCGGGAGACTGACTTCCGGAGAAGATCATGTCATTCGTGAACGATCTGAGAGTTGCATTCCGCTCGTTGATTCGGACTCCCGGTCTGGCGATCGCGGTGGTTCTCACACTGTCGCTCGGCATCGGCGCCAACGCGGCCATTTTCACGTTGGTGCGCGGAGTCCTGCTCAAGCCTCTCGTCAACCGCGACGAGGGCCGGCTGATCTACATCCGACAGAGCGCTCGCGGCATCGGCAACGACAACGCGACGTTTTCCGTACCCGAGCTGCAGGACTTGCGCGAGAGCGTGAAAACCCTGAGCGCGTTCGGCGACTTCTCGACCATGGACTTCACCATGGTCGGCCTCGGCGACCCTCGGTCGATTCGGGGCGGCGTCGTCGGCGGGACTTTTTTCGACGTGATGGGCCTTCATCCCGTGCTCGGCCGCCTCATCGGACCGGAAGATGACGGCCCCAAAGCGGCCGGCGTCGTCGTACTCACCTACCGTTTCTGGGCGACCGCTTTCCAAAAGGATCCTTCGGTCATCGGCAAGTCCGTTCGCCTCGGCAGCACCGGTGATCGCGATGCGACCGTCATTGGCGTCCTCGAGCCTTGCGTCCCCTATCCCCAGGACACCGAAATCATCGCCAACGTCGTCACCAGCCCGCATCATCTTTCCGCAACGATGGTCACCGGCCGCATCCATCGCATGACCGAGCTTTTCGGCCGCCTGGCTCCCGGAGCCACTCTCGATCAGGCCCGCGCCGAGCTGCGCTCCGCCTACTCCGCGATGAAGAAGGCCCACCCCGATGGTTATTCGCGGGAAGCCGACTTCCAGATCGGGGCCAGGTTGCTTCGTGACGAGATCACTTCGGGCGCCCGGACCGTGTTGCTGGTGCTGCTCGCAGCGGCAGGGCTGGTCTTCATCATCGCGTGCTCCAATGTCGCCAACCTGATTCTGGCGCGGACGGTTCGCCGGGAAGGCGAGCTGGCAGTCCGCGTGGCGCTGGGCGCGAGCCAGGGCTCGTTGCGACGCATGCTCCTGGCCGAAAGCCTTCTGCTTTGCGGCGCAGGCGCCGCACTCGGCGTCGTGAGCGCGCAGCCGCTGGTGGCCATCCTGTCCCGCTACGCCGCGCGCTTCTCCGTCCGGGCCCTCGATTTCCGAGTCGATGCGAGCCTGCTCTGGGTCGGAGCGGCGCTGGCGATCGTCGCCGCGGTGATTCTCGCCTTCGTCCCGCGCCTGCCCTCGACCGGCACGCAGGGTGGACTGGGCCTCTCGAGCGGAAGTGCGCGGATCGCCGGCAACACGAGCCGCCGCCAGCGGATCTTCGCCGTGATCCAGATCGCCGCGTCGTTCGTGCTGCTGGCCGGCGCCAGCGCATTGATCACGACGCTGATCGCACTGCAAAAGACCGAGACGGGACTGGACACGCAGCAGGTCCTCGCGATCGATGTTCCTGCCATGTCCTACGGGAAGACTCCCCGGCAGGTGGTCGAGTTCTACGAGGAAGCGATCCGCCGCGTCGACGCCTTACCGGGCGTGAGTCGGACCGCCTTCGGCAACATCGTTCCGTGGCGCGATGCCCTCTTCGGTTCCTATGGTTTGCAATTCTCCGCCGACGGACACGTCCATGCCGCGGGTGTCGAGGATCCGCGGGCGAAATGGCGCGTCATCTCTCCCGGATTCTTTGCGGCGCTTGGCGTTCCCATCATTGCCGGCCGCGATTTCAACGCGCTGGACAACCGCAACGACTCGGAGCCGGTCGTGATCGTCAGCCAGAGTCTTGCGCGGCGCATGTTCCCCAACCAGGATGCGGTCAATCGGGACGTCTATTGGACCGATCCCGTGTTGGAATTCTTCGACGGGACCGATCTCGAAAAGGCGCGTTTCCTCGCGCGGCGCCGCATCGTCGGTGTCACGGCCGACATTGACGACGGACACGTCGTTCCGGAGCCCACGGTCACGATCTACACCCCTTTCGAAGAAGGTTTGATGTTCGGCGGGCGACTGTTCGTTCACACGGATACGGACCCATATGCCCTGGTTCCATCGGTCACGCGCATCCTTCGCGACATGTCCGCCGATCAACCCGTCGAGCACGCCGCCACTCTCGAAGACATTCGGGCGGAAGTACTCACGCCGGATCGCTTGAACTCGCTGGTGTTCGGCGTCTTCGCGGCCGTCGCTTTGGCGATCGCCGTGGTGGGGGTCGCAGGCGTGCTGGCGTTTTCGGTGAGCGCGCGGACGCGGGAATTCGGCATCCGGCTGGCCCTCGGATCGGAACCGCAGCGACTTCTCAACGGTGTGATCAAGGAGGGCGCGCTGATGGCCGCGGCGGGCGTCGTCGCGGGCGCGGCATTCGGGTTCGTGCTGGCGCGCCTGGCGGGCAGGTATTTTCTGGACGTCAAGATGCCGGGCGCATTGCCGGTGCTCGCCTCTGCGCTCGTGCTGATGGCGGTCGCGATGATCGCGTCGTTCTTGCCCGCGGCCCGTGCGGCACGCGTCGACGTCATCAAGGCTCTACGCGCCGAGTGAAATGTCTTTCTACCGCCCGAGTCGCGGATCTCCGAAATCGTTCGAGTCTCCCGCACACAGTCCCGCGACGTGAACCGTCCGGCTGGCGGGCACGTAGCGGATCTCGCAGTGGTTCGTGAGCGGGAACTCCGCGGCGAGCGGCAGCGCGTCGAGCTCCCTCCGCGCCGCGGCGTTCGTCGGGCAGACCGCGAGCACGAGCCAGGCGGGCCCGGCCACATCCGTCCGGCTGTGCTCGAGGGCGACGGTCGGCGGCGGCTCCCCCGCTTCGTTCCAGTAGTAGCCCAGGTTTCGAAACACCCAGGAGTTCGCCGCAACGAGGCTCTCTCCAGGCTTCGCGCGCTCGCGCAGAAAAACCGCGACCTCTCTCCACTGCGGCCGGCCCTCCGAGAAGTAGGAGTGCAGGCTGCGCGCGTCGTACGCGATGATCAGTGTGACCGCGACGATCGCCGCCAGCCACAGCCATGTCGCCCGACGCACGCGAGCGGAGGCGACGCCGGCCGCCGCGAGCACGACCGCTGCCATCCCGCTGGGAAGCAGATAGCGGGCCGCGGGATAGTGGGGCCGCAACTGCAGGATCGCCACCTGGATCGCCGCGCCACCGAGCAGCCAGACGGCCGCGACGGCGGCGAAGCGCGAGCGCCGCGCGCTGACGAGACCGGCGGCGACGAGCAGCCAGAATGCCCATGAGCCGATCGACACCGGCTCCGCCTTCCAGTCGCCGGTGCCGAAGACCTGGAGGCGCGATGCCGCCCACGCACGATCCAGCCGCTCGGGCGCGACACCCGGCGGGGCGCTCCTTGCGGCCGAGAAGATGACGGGGAGCCACGGCAGGTAGAGCAGGGTCCATCCGAGGACGGTGAGAGGCAGGGCTCTCCAGAGTGGCCGGGTGCTCGTCCGGCGAAACGTCCAGATGAACGCGACGCCGGCGAGCGCCGCGATCAGCCCGGCGAAGTAGAGCGTGTACGCGGCTGCGAGAACGCTCAGAAACCAGCCGGCTCCATGAACCGCTCGCGGTCTTTCACGGAAAGCCTCGAGCGCCGCGAGGCTCGCCATCAGGAACATCACGCCGAGCGCATATGGCCGGACCTCCTGCGAGTAGCGGACGTGGATCGGCGAAAGCGCGAGGAGCAACCCGCCGGCGATTCCGGCGATCGGTCCGAACCAGCGGCCCGCGAGAAAGATCGTGAGGCCGATCGTCGCGACGCCGGCAAGAACGCTCGGAAGCCGCCGGGCCCACTCGGGAGAGCCAGTGCGGTCCAGGAGGGTCTGTACGAAGTAATCGAGCGGTGGATGCACGCCCTCGCGTTTCGCCGCGGCGAGCATCCGCGGCCATGGAAGCCGCGACCAGCGCACCTCGTGGATCTCGTCGTTGCCGAGCGAGAAGCGTCCGAGAGCGTGGCCGCGCAGGGACGCTCCGAGGAGAAGAACGCCGAGAGCCGCGGCGACGTACTTGCGCCGCTGCGCGCGGCTCAGTCCCGGTCGCACATCCTCCATGTCCACGTCGGCTCTGCCGGAGAGGATATGCGTTCGGCTGTAGAATCCGCGCCACCCCGGACGGAGAGAGGAGTCGGAGCTCATCCCTTCCTTTGGGCGTCTGAGTCTGTGTCTTCCGGCCCTGCCGATCCGGGCCCGGCACGAAGCTCGGCAAACGCACGAATTCCGGATATCGGAACTCGTTTTCGAGCGCCGTGCTGAACTTCCGCGCCATCCACGAGTTCGCGCCCGGATGAACGGACCGTGAACGGCACAGAAGATCGTGCGCCGCGAATTTGGAATCGGCGCGGCACTTTCCTTGCTATTTAGTGCCGAGCTCGAGCTGCCATGTGGATTGTTCGCCTCGCCCTCCGCCGTCCGTACACCTTCGTGGTCCTGGCGCTGGTCGTGTTGCTGCTGACCCCGGTCGTTCTCCAGCGCACGCCCACCGACATCTTCCCGAACATCGCGATTCCGGTCGTGAGCACGGTGTGGAATTACGGCGGACTCTCGGCGCCGGAGATGGCGAACCGCATCGTCTCGGGCTACGAGCGGGCGCTGACGACCACGGTCAACGACATCGAGCACATCGAATCGCAGTCGCTCGCGGGCGTCGCCGTGGTCAAGGTCTTCTTCCAGCCGAGGGCGCACATCGACGCCGCCGTCTCCCAGGTCACGGCCATCGCCCAGACGGTGGTGCGGCAGATGCCGCCGGGCACGACGCCGCCGTTCATCATCACCTACAGCGCCTCGACCGTGCCGGTGCTCCAGCTCGCCCTCGCGGGCCAGGGCATCTCGGAGCAGCAGCTCTTCGATCTCGGTAACAACGCCCTCCGCACCCAGCTCGCGACCGTGGAGGGGGCGGCGATCCCGTACCCGTACGGAGGCAAGCAGCGCCAGATCCAGGTCGACATCGACCTCCCCGCGCTGCAGGCCAAGGGGCTCGCGCCCGCCGACGTCGTCAACGCGCTCAACGTCCAGAACCTGATCCTTCCGACGGGGACGTCCAAGATCGGAACCTACGAATACGCCATCGAAACGAACAGCAGCCCGACGACGATCCAGGGGCTGAACGACCTCCCGATCCGCGCCTCGGGCGGCGCCGTCGTCTTTCTTCGCGACGTCGCGCACGTGCGGGACGGCTACCCCCCACAGACCAACATCGTGCGCGTGGACGGGCAGCGCGCGTCGCTGCTGACCATCCTGAAGACCGGGGCGGCGTCGACGCTCGACATCATCAAGCGCGTCCGCGAGACGATCGCGCTCACGAAGGACTCGCTGCCGCCGAACCTGACGATCACGCCGGTCGCCGACCAGTCTCTCTTCGTCCGCGCCTCCATCAACGGGGTCATCAAGGAGGCCCTCATCGCGGCGTGCCTCACGGGGCTGATGATCCTGCTCTTCCTCGGGAGCTGGCGGAGCACGCTGATCATCGCCGTCTCGATCCCGCTCTCGATCCTCATGTCGCTACTGATCCTCTCGGCCCTCGGCGAGACGATCAACATCATGACGCTGGGCGGCTTCGCCCTGGCCGTCGGCATCCTGGTCGACGACGCCACCGTCGAGATCGAGAACATCAACCGCAATCTCGCCCAGAACAAGGAGATCACCCAGGCGATCCTGGACGGCGCGGCTCAGATCGCGGTCCCCGCCTTCGTCTCGACGCTCGCGATCTGCATCGTGTTCGTCCCGATGTTCTTTCTGACCGGCGTCGCCCGCTATCTCTTCGTGCCGCTCGCCGAGGCGGTCGTCTTCGCGATGCTCTCGTCGTACTTCCTCTCCCGCACGCTGGTGCCGACGATGGCGCGGTTCCTCCTGAAAGCGGCGGAGCCCGAAGGCGCGCCGGCGCAGAACGTCTTCGAGCGCGTGCAGAGGGGCTTCGAGGAGCGCTTCGAGCGGTTGCGCGCGGGATACCGGAGCCTCCTCGAGAGAGCCATGGCGCGGGCGCCTCTCTTCGCCGTGATCTTTCTGGTCGCCTGCGTCGGCTCCGCGGCGGTTCTGATGCCCTGGCTCGGGAGGGATTTCTTCCCGGCGGTCGACAGCGGCCAGATCAAGCTGCACGTCCGGGGCCGGACCGGCACGCGCATCGAGGAGACCGCGCGGCTGTGCGACCGGATCGACGGCACGATCCGCGCCATGATCCCGCCGGACGAGCTCGGGACGATCATCGACAACATCGGCGTGCCGTACAGCGGGCTCAATCTCTCGTACAGCAACTCCGCGCCGATCGGGCCGGCGGACGCCGACATCTTCGTCGCCTTGAAGGAAAAGCACCGACCCGTCGCGAAAGTCATCCGCGAGCTGCGCGACAAGCTGACCCTGGACTATCCGGGCGTCACGTTCTACTTCCTCCCGGTCGACATGGTCAGCCAGATCCTCAACTTCGGCCTGCCCGCTCCGATCGACGTCCAGATCGTCGGCAACGACCAGGCCGGCAACCACGCGTTCGCCGAGAAGCTCCTCTCTCGCATGCGGCGCATTCCCGGCATGGTGGACCTGCGCATCCAGCAGGCGACGGACGCTCCCCGGCTGTACGTGGCGGTGGACCGTTCGAAGGCCGAGCAGATCGGCTACACGCAGCGCGACGTCGCCGGGAATCTGCTCGTCGCCCTGAGCGGGAGCGCCCAGACCCAGCCGACGTACTGGCTCGATCCGAAGAGCGGGGTCACCTACTCCATCGCAGTCCAGGCGCCCCAGTACCGCATCCAGTCGTTCGCCGACCTCGAGGGCATCCCGGTGACGGGCCCGGCGGGCCGACCGCCGCAGATTCTCGGAAACCTCGCCCAGATCAGCCGCGGCTCCCAGCTTGCGACGGTCTCGCATTTCAACGTCCAGCCGGTCATCGACATCTACGGCGGCGTCGACGGGACCGACCTCGGCGCCGTGGCGGGACCGGTCACGCGGCTCGTCAAGGAGTCGGAGAAGGACCTCCCGCGGGGCTCGCGGATCATCACGCGCGGGCAGATGCTGACCATGCGCGACTCGTTCCGCGGGCTTCTTTTCGGCCTGATCTTCTCGATCATCCTCGTCTACTTCCTCATCGTCGTGAACTTCCAGTCCTGGCTCGACCCCCTGATCATCATCTCGGCGCTTCCGGCCGCGATCGCCGGGATCGTCTGGCTCCTCTTCCTCGTGCACACGCCGCTGAGCGTGCCGGCCCTCACCGGAGCGATCATGTGCATGGGCGTCGCCACCGCCAACAGCATCCTGGTCGTCAGCTTCGCGAAGGAGCGCATGGGCGAGGGCAAGAGCGCCGGAGAGGCCGCGACCATCGCCGGATTCACCCGATTCCGGCCCGTCATCATGACGGCCCTCGCGATGATCATCGGTATGATCCCGATGTCGCTCGGCCTGGGCGAGGGCGGAGAGCAGAACGCTCCCCTCGGCCGCGCGGTCATCGGCGGCCTGCTCCTCGCGACTTGCGCGACGCTCTTTTTCGTGCCGGTGGTGTTTCGTCTCGTCCACGGGCGGAAAGGCGCGACGGAGCCCGCGCCGGCACCGACGCACGCACCGGAATCGACTTCGAAAGGAACCGCATGAGCACGGAATCCCGGCCTCCCGGCCACGCGGGCCGCTGGCTCGCGGTTCTCGGTCTCGCGGCGCTGCTCGTCGCCGTCCTCGGCGTCGCCTCGCGCGTGCGGGCGCGCGCCGCGCTGAAGGAGAGGACGCTCGCGTCCGCCGCACCCGTCGTCGTGGTCGTCAAGCCCGTCGCGGGCGACCCGGGGAACGAGCTCGTCCTGCCCGGCAACGTCGAGGCGTTTACGGACGCGCCGATCTACGCGCGGACGAGCGGTTACGTGAAGGCCTGGTACGCCGACATCGGCAAGGCGGTGGCGAAAGGACAGAAGCTCGCCGAGATCGAGTCCCCGGAGGTCGACCAGCAGCTCCGCCAGTCGCGGGCCGACCTCAAGACCGCCGAAGCGAACGAAGAGCTCGCCCGCGTGACGGCCGATCGCCTTTCCAAGCTCGTCGACTCCCAGGCGATCTCACGACAGGAGTACGACAACGCGGTCAGCGCCTACGCCGCCCGGCAGGCCGAGACCGCGTCGGCGAAAGCCAACGTCGCCCGCCTCGAGCAGCTCGTTTCGTTCGAGCAGATCACGGCTCCCTTCGCCGGCACGATCACGGCTCGCAACACCGACGTCGGACAGCTCGTCGACGCGGGAAGCGGAGGAACGGGCCGCGAGCTCTTCCGAATCGCCACGGGAGAGAAGCTCCGCGTCTTCGTCGAGATACCGCAGGACGACTCCCCGGCAGCGAAGGTCGGGGTTCCGGTGGAGCTCACGCTCGCGGAACGGCCCGGCAAACGCTATCCCGGCAAGATCGCGCGCACGGCGAACGCCATCGATCCCACCACGCGCACGCTCCGGGCCGAGGTCGACCTCGAGAACCCGAGCGGCGAGATCCTGTCGGGGGCATTCGGCCAGGTGCACCTCAAGCTCGAAAACGCCACGCCGGCGCTCCTGGTTCCCGTGAGCGCCCTGCTCTTCCGCTCCGAGGGGCCCCGCATCGCGACCGTAGCGCAGGGAAACAAGGTCCGTCTTCTTCCTGTCGTCATCGGCCGCGACTTCGGGACGCAGCTCGAGATCACATCGGGCCTGACCCCCGACGCGTCCGTCATCGACAGCCCTCCGGATTCTCTGGTCGACGGCGAAGAAATCCGCGTGGCGGCGAAAACGCCGCCCTCCCGGGAAGCGGCGCCGAAGACGCCCTCCACGGGAACCGCGCCGAAGACTCCGGCCGCCCCCTAGGTCGTCGGGCAGCGCCAGCCACTGCCGTCCCGCGCGTTCGCCGACCCATTCCGAATCGAGGGGCGATACTCTAAAGCCGTGACCCTCGCCGCCGGGACTCGACTCGGCCCGTACGAGGTTCTCTCTCCCATCGGCGCCGGGGGGATGGGCGAAGTCTACCGGGCGCGGGACGCGCGCCTGGGCCGCGACGTCGCGATCAAGGTCCTGCCGGCGGCGCTCGCCGCCAGTGGAGAGCGCCTCAAGCGCTTCGAGAAGGAGGCCCGCTCCGCCTCGGCGCTGAGTCATCCCAACATCGTCACGGTCTTCGACATCGGGTCCACGGACGGAGTCTCGTGGATCGCGATGGAGCGCGTGGACGGAGACAACCTGCGCAAGCTGCTCGCGTCGGGGCCGCTTCCTCTCAAGAAACTCCTGGGGATCGCGACGCAGATCGCCGACGGGCTCGCCAAGGCGCACATCACGGGGATCGTGCATCGCGACCTGAAGCCCGAGAACGTCATGGTCACCCGCGAAGGCATCGTGAAGATCCTCGACTTCGGTCTCGCGAAGCTGACCGCGCCGACGGGAGAGACGGGCGAGGTCACGCAGTCGCCGACGGTTTCGGCGGGCACGGAAGCCGGCGTCGTCCTCGGAACGGTCGGCTACATGTCGCCGGAGCAGGCGCTCGGAGAGGCGCTCGACTACCGCTCGGATCAGTTCTCCTTCGGAGCCATCCTCTACGAGCTGATCGCCGGCAAGCGCGCCTTCGCGCGCCCGAGCGCCCCCGAGACGATGACGGCGATCATCCGGGAGGAGCCGGAGCCGCTCGCTCAGACGGCGCCGAGCTCCCCTGTTCCTCTCCGCTGGATCACGGAGCGCTGTCTCGCCAAGGATCGCGAGGAGCGCTACGCATCGACGCGCGACCTCGCCTACGACCTGGCTCGGCTCCGCGATGGCCTGAGCGACGGGAGCCTTTCGTCGGCCTCCGCCGCCGCGGCCTCCCCCGGCGTGAAACAGACGTCGCGACTCGGCCTCGTCCTCGGGATCGCCGGCCTCGCCGCCGGCGTGGCGACCGCCGCGATCGCGCTTCGGCGGACGCATGAAGGGCCACCGACGTACCGCCCTGTGAGCTTCCATCGCGGCGCGATCGGAAACGCACGGATCGCCTCGGACGGGAAGACGATCATCTACTCGGCGGCCTGGCAGGGGAAGCCCGCACAGATCTATTCGACGCGGGTCGATTCGCCCGAGTCGACCGCTCTTCCCTTGCCGAGCGCCGACCTGCTCTCGATTTCGGCGACGGGCAAGCTCGCGATTCTGGTCCTCCACGGCTCAGACCCCGCCGCGATCGCCGAGGTCGCCCTCGCCGGCGGCGCTCCGCGAGAGCTCGTGGCCGCCGACCCGCCCGAGGGTCTCCAGTTCTCCGGGCAGGTCGCGGACTACGCCCCGGGAGAAGACCGCTTGGCGGTCGTGCGCAACGACCAGCTCGAATTCCCCATCGGTACCGTGCTCGTTCCGGCCTCCGCGGACACGCACGTCTTCGCCCTGAGATTTCTGCCGGACGGCAAGCAGATCGCATACCTCGTTGTGAGGGGACTCCAGGACCAGGCCGTCGGGATCGTGGACCTTGCCGGCAAGTCGAGGATCCTGACCTCGGGCTGGGAGATCATCTCTTCGATTGCCTGGAATCCCGTATCGAAGGAAATCTGGCTCTCCGGCCGCAAGAGGACGAACCACATCGGCGTCGTCGAGCTCCACGCGATCTCGCTGTCCGGTAAGGAGCGGCTCGTCGCCCAGAACCCGCAATTGATCATCGTCGAGGACATCGCGCCGGACGGGCGCGTTCTGGCACGCAGTGACGACTGGCCGGAGACGATGGTGTGCCTTGCGCCCGGGGCTCCCCGCGAAAACGATCTGACCTGGCTCGACTTTTCCGAGAGCGTGGCGCTTTCCGCCGACGGGCAGGACTTGCTCTTCATCGAGGGCGGTGCGGGGGCCGGCGCGACCGGCGGCACTTACCTTCGCAGGACCGATGGCTCGTCGGCCGCGGTCCGACTCGCAGACGGCTGGATCCGGAGACAGGCGTTGTCGCCGGACCGGAAGCTGGTCGTGCAGATCGTCGACGGCGCGGTCAACCTCGTTCCCGTCGGCGCCGGCGAGTCGAAGACGATCCGCGACAAGGACATCCAGTACTCGCGCCCGGTATGGTTTCCCGACGGGAAGAGGCTGCTCCTGACGGGCATGAGCGCCGGCCATTCGGCGCGCATGTGGGTGCGAGACCTGGAGGCCGGGCCGCCCCGGCCCGTCACGCCGGAAGGCGTCGTGTTGGGGAAGGTCTCGCCCGATGGAAAGCTCCTCGCGGCGGCGGACACCAGGACGAACCAATGGGCTCTGTATCCGGTGGACGGCGGCGATCCTCGACCCATCTCCGGCACGCGGCCGGGGGAGGAGATCATCGGCTTCGACGACAAGGGTCAGAGCCTGAACATCCGCTCGGGTGATCTGGACATGCGCATCGAGCGCCTCGACCTCGTGAGCGGCAAGCGCACGCTCATCCGTGAGGTCACGCCGGCCGACCCCACCGGCGTCGCCCGGATCGCGACGCTGCAGATGACTCCCGACGGACGCTCCTACTGCTACAGTTTCATGCGGTCCCTCTCCCGGCTGTACATGGTCGACGGGCTTCGGTAGGGCGCATTCGAATCACTTCCGGCCTGCGGCGCCCGGGGTATCGTCGCTCTGACCGAACAGGCGGCGGGCGAACACGAGGGAGAACCCATGTCGAAGGCCGACCTTCCCGGAGTCTTGCGAACGGCGCACGAAGAGCTGCATGAGGAGATGGTCGCGGCGACACGGCTCGGCGGCGAAACCGGAGCCGCCGCCCAGGCCGTCGTACGGGTCTTG
>Ga0207701_10004970_pt1 | contig 13404 bp, 12 predicted proteins | sample KBSSwiSSwithPhiX_FD_184294 | JGI IMG/M metagenome (GOLD analysis project Ga0207701, IMG submission 184294) | Switchgrass rhizosphere bulk soil microbial communities from Kellogg Biological Station, Michigan, USA, with PhiX - S5 (SPAdes) (version 2) | ecosystem: Environmental > Terrestrial >... | reverse complement strand
CTGCTGCCGGCGGCCATGTCCACCGGGATTGGCAGCGACTCCCAGAAGCCCTTCGCGATCGTGATTGTCGGCGGCCTCGTCTCGAGGCTGGCTCTCTCGATCTTTCTCGCGCCGGTGCTCTACGCGCTGGTCGCACGGACAGACGATGTGCTCAAGGTCTGAAGCCGCGCCTGGAAACGCCGGTTGACTCTTCGGACGTGTGAGCGAGCCGCCTTCCTTTTCCTGTCCAATCGCCGCACAACAACTTCAGCCCGCACTGTTGATTGCGGCCGCGCGGCCGATCGCTGCCGTCTGGATCGCGACTTGCCCTTCCTTGGGCCGACGCGATGAACGCCACGAGCACCACGCTCGCATCGAGCGTCGGGCGTGAGCCGCCATCGCCGAAGGAGGAGAGCATGTTCCGAGTCTGTTCGTCCGTGTTCGTGGTCGTGACACTGCTGGCGGGGAACGCCTTCGGGGCGCAGGCATCCACGCCGCGCCAGGACGTGGCGGCGGCGAAGGCACCGATCATCAATCTCAATACCGCCACGGCCGCCGAATTCGAACAACTGCCCGGCATTGGCGCCAAGGTCGCCGCCCGCATCGTCGAATATCGCACGAAGAAGGGGCCGTTCAAGAAGATCGAGGAGCTCATGAACGTGCAGGGCATAGGGGAGAAGAGCTTCCTGAAGCTGCGTGCGCAGCTCACCGTATCCGGCACGCCGGCGTCCGCCTCACAGCAGCAGTAGACGACCGTGGCGGCGTTCTCCCTGATCGAACTGGTGTTTGTTCTCGGCGTCGCCGCCACGCTCGCCGCCGCGTCGCTGCCGCAATTGGCAGCCTCGGTCGACGAGTTTCGCGCCGCAGGAGCTGCCCGATATGTCGCCGCGAGGCTGCAGCAGGCACGAGTGCGCGCGATTGCCAGGAACCGCGATACCGCGCTTCGCATCGCGCACGACGCACGCGGCTACGTCGTGTCGGTCGTGGAGGACGGGAACCGCAACGGTGTCCTGGCGCGCGACGTCATGGACGGAGTCGACACCGCGATTGGTCCTGCAGAGCATCTGGTCGACCAGTTTCCAGGCGTCGACTTCGGCGCGATTGGCGGAATCCCGGGCGCCGAGGGAAGCACCGCGCCCGGGTCCGATCCAATCCGCCTTGGCGTGGCGGACTCTGTCACGTTTACGGCCACAGGCACGGCCACATCGGGAAGCCTGTACGTGCGCGGCCAGCGGACCATCCAGTACGTGGTGCGCATCTACGGGGAAACCGGGCGCACGCGCATCCTCAGGTACAACCCGCGGACGCGAACGTGGTTTTCTCGATGAATGCGGACGCCGATCGCCGCCGGCACCCGCGCCTGGACGACGAGGGCGTCAGTGGTATCTGCGGTCGCATCCGGCCGGGACATACCGTGCGCGTGATGAATTTGTCCACGGGAGGAGCGCTCATCGAGACGGCTCGGCGCCTGGTGCCGGGCGGCGTCGCGGATCTGCACCTCGAATCTGCAGAACTGCGACACGCGACACGCGTGCGGGTCGTGCGGTCGTATGTCATCCGCGTGCTGCCCGACGCGATAGTCTTCCGCTGTGCAGTGACGTTCGAGCGGATGGTGCCCTGGCTGTCGACCGTTCCGAACTTAGAAGTCAGAATTTAGAAGTCAGAAGTTACCCTCTACTTCTGGGCTTTCTGCTTCGCCCAGCGCGCACGCTGCGCGGCTGCGATCTTCGCGCGCGCCTCGGCCGACATCGTGCGCTTCTTCCTGGTGCTGCCTTTCGGCCTGCCAGGACCGCGTTTTATCGGCGTCGACTGAGCGGACGCCGCCTGTCGCTTTCTGGTGGGTGAGGGCCCATCGGAGACGCCGAGTTGCGCAAGCAGTCGTGTGGCTGTGTCGCGCAGGCCAACCAGGTTCGCCGCAATGGCCTTTCGCTGCCCAAGCCAGCTCTCGGCCTTGTTCTGGGCCTGGCCGAGCAGCATACCGAGGTCTTCGGCGAATTCTTCGAGCTTGCCTTCGGCCTTCGCTGCCAACAGGACTCCGGCGGGAACACTCTCGGATTTGCGCGCGCGCGTCTTCTTAGCCATGTTCTGTGACGTTACGCCAGCCTGTCAGGTCAGTCAATGGACGACACGCCCCGAGTCCTCGACGCCGGGCCCGCAGGTTCGTACGACGGCCCAGACGGGACGATGGTCGCTGATGCCGTGAGAGTTGGGCCCCTTTGCCGCGGGCGGATCGCCGGCGGCGCAGAGGCCGCGAACCAGGATGTGATCGAAATCGAAGAGCCAGGAGGTGTTGTGCACACGCCGGGTGAGCCAGAGGAACCCGGCCTTCGCCAATTCATCGGCGCCCGAGGTGCCGTTGAAGTCGCCGGCGATCACGACTGGCCCGTCCCATCCGGCGGTGTCGTCAAGCACGGCGCGCGCCTGATCCCGGCGCGCCTGGCTGGATGCGCCGTACGGAGTCTCGAGATGGACCGCGTACACAAGAAGGGGACCGATCGGTGTGTCGATCGTCGCCGCCGCGGCCCTCCGCCGCATCTTCCGCACACGGTGCGGGTGCGGCAGCGGAATGTTGCGCGCCTCTTCGATCGGCCACGGCGACAACACCGCGACGCCGAACGGACGGTGCGACGACGGGTGGATCGCGGACGGCACGTAGACGTAGTTCATGCCGAGGGCATATGCCAGTCGTTCCGCGCCGGTCACGTCCAGTTCCTGCAATAGCAGCACGTCGGCGCCGCGCAGCGGACCCGGTCGAGCGAGCAGGTCGGCCGCACGTTCGATTTGCTCTCCGAACTTGACGTTGAATGTGACGAGCCTCAGGTCCGTGCCCTCATGAACGCCCAGCGAACGCTGTCCGATGAACATGTGAGCGGACGCGCCGTCGAAATTGGTGGCCGTGGCGCAGCCCGTCAGAAGAGCGAACGACGTTCCAACGACTGCGGCCCTCAACGCACTACCGGCAACCATCAAGCAACCTCTTCCGACAGTATGAGCCGTTCTCCGTCAGCTCGAGTATGACCGCAACGGATTCCCGGCCGAGCACACCTAACCAGCACAACCGATCGGGAGTCCAACCTTACGTGCTCTGTACCTGCTATGGTTTTCTGCAGTTCGTGCGCACCGCCCCGGTCCCGTCGTCTTGAAACTGGAGGGATACGATGCTGAAACGACGCATGATTTCGACGTCCGCCTGCCTGCTCTGTCCTCTTCTTCTCGTCGCAAGCGCCGCATCGTCACAGAACGTTGTCGAGTCCAATACGCCGACGCGTCCGCGCGACGTGATCTTCGTGCCGACCCGGGAACCCGTGGCCGACGCCATGATGCGCCTGGCCAATGTCACGAAGAACGACGTCGTGTACGACCTCGGATGCGGTGACGGTGCGCTGGTGATTGCCGCCGCGAAGCTCGGCGCGAAGGCCGTCGGCGTCGACATCGACCCGGACCGCATCAAGGAGGCCACGGAGAAGGTTCGTGCGGCGGGCGTGCAGGACCGGGTGACGCTGATCCGGGGCGACATCTTCGACCCTCAGATCAAGATCGGTGAGGCCTCGGTCGTGACGCTTTACCTGCTGCAAAGCCTCAACGAGAAGCTGAAGCCGCGCCTGAAGAGTGAACTGGCAAAAGGTTCGCGCGTCGTGTCTCACGCATTCTCGATGGGCGCCGACTGGCCGCCGGAGAAGACCGAGACGGTCGACGGTACGAACGTGTACCTGTGGAGGGTCGAGTAAGACGGCCGCGTCGCCCGGTCTCCTGACGGGTCATGCCGCGATCGCCAGATGTCATCATCGTCGGCGCAGGGCACAACGGCCTTGTCGCCGCGATCATCCTGGCCCGGCACGGTCTGGCCGTGACCGTTCTCGAAGAGCACGAGGTTGTCGGGGGCGCTGTGCGAACGGAATTTCCGTTCGCCAGGGCTCCCCGGCTCGGTGCGTCCTCTGGCGCGTATCTCCTGGGACTGATGCCGCCGGAGCTTCTTCGGGAAACGGGCCTGGCGCTTCCACTGATCCGCCGCGATCCGCACTACTTCCTTCCGACAACAGATCGACGGTTTCTCCTCTTTGGTTCTGATGCCGCAGCGACCCGCCGGCAGTGCCTGGAGTTCTTTACCGAACGCGACTGGACGGCGGTCCAGTTACTGGCAGCGGAGATCGCCCGGTTGCGAGACGATCTCGCGCCAAGCTGGTTGGAAGAGCCAGGCTCGGCGGAGGAGACGGCCGAGCGCTACATCCGGCCGTCATTGAGGCGCCGCTTCCTCGACCTCATAAGCCGGCCGGTCGAGGAATACCTCGCGAGCTTCGGCTTCGAGAGCGAACTGCTCGTCGCGATGTATGCCGTCACCGACGGCTTCTCCGGCCTCAGCGCGTCGTTTGGCATGCGCGGGACAGGCCTGAACTTTCTCGTCCACAACATGTGCCGCCTGCCAGGGTCGGATGGAACCTGGATGGTGGTCGAGGGCGGCATGGGGCGGGTGACAGGCGAACTCGCACGCCTGGCAACCGAATCGGGCGCGACGATCATCACCGCCTCGCCTGTCGAGCGCATCCTCGTCCGCGGCGGGCGAGCGACCGGTGTCGCGCTCGACGGTGGACGTGAAATAGAAGCGGCGGTGATCCTGAGCAATGCGGATCCATTCCGTATGCGCGCCTTGGCAGGAGCCTGTCATTTTCCAGCCGCATTCAACGCGACGCTCGACGGCTTCAGGCGGATGGGCACGACGCTCAAGGTCAACCTGGCGATCGATCGGCTGCCCGTGTTCCGGTGCCTGCCGGAGGACCGGGGCCAGCACGGCGCGACGGTTCACCTCCTGCCGCAGGGACCGGACGTGATCGGCGAACTGCGTCGTGGATTCGACCAGGTCCAGGCGGGCGACCTCGCCCCCTTTCCTTCCATCGAGTGGTACACGCACACAGCCGTCGACGCCACGCTGCGCGACGACCGCGGCCGGCACAGCGCGGCGTTCTTGGTGCAGTGGGTGCCCTACGAGTTGAAGACGGGACGCTGGGAGGACGAGGAGGCCGGCTACGTCCGGCACCTGCTCGACATCGCTGACAGCTTCGCCCCCGGGTTCTCGTCGAGCGTGGTCGATGTGCTCACGCTCACCCCCGGTAAGATCGAGGAGCGCTTCGGCATCTCGTTCGGCCACATCCACCACGTGGACAACACGTTCGGCTTCGACCAGCGCATGCCGTACGCCACGCCGGTGGAGGGCCTGTATTCCTGCAGTGCCGGATGCCATCCGGCCGGGTCGGTCATCGGCGCCGCCGGCTACAACGCGGCGCGTCGGATTCTTCGCGACCTCTCGGTTCGCCAGCTCTGAGACCGTACGTGGCGTCGGGTCTTTAGACCCGACCAACAGAGAACTGGCCGAGCCGAAAAGAGGGCGGGTCTGAACAGACCCGCCGCCAGACGCGTGTCGGTTGCAAGTTCCTGATCCCTGATCCCCGATCCCTGATCCCTAATCCGCCGTGACATAAATCGCCTCCGTTTCCCGCCTCCAGTGACGAGGAGGGAAGCGACATGGCGAGGGTGCACGCTGAGGCCGCCGCCGTCGTCGTCATGGTCCTGGCCGGCGCCCTTCACGCGCACGGGGCTCCTGCCATCGACCGCGAAGTCGCGACCGTCGTGCTGCACGTGAGGGACTTTCACGGCGTGCCTCCCAGCGAGTTCGCGGACGCACAACGCGGCGCGTCGGAGATCTACCGACGCATCGGCGTGCGCCTGGTGTGGACCGATGGGAGCGCCAGGCTCGACGCCGTCGCCCGCTGCCTGAACGTCGATATTGTCATCCTCGACAGGACCATGGCCGACCGCAACAATCCCGAACCCACCACATTCGGCCAGGCGAGCCACATGACCCGGCGCGCCTACATCTACTACTCGCGGATCGTGGCCTTCGTCACGCGTACGCACAGCAACCCGGACCGCGTGCTCGCGCTCGTCCTCGCTCACGAACTGGGCCACGTGCTCCTTCCGGAGTACAGCCACACGGCCGACGGCATCATGCGCCCGAACTTGCACGGTCAGATCCTCAAGCTGCCTCGATTCGCTTCGGCGCAGGCGATGACCATTCGAACTGCTGTACTCAGCGCGGCGCTGACGGACTAAGAACGCGTTTCAAAATTGACGAACGTAGGGGGCGGGTCTTCAGACCCGCCCCCTCTGCCGTCGGGTCTAAAGACCCGACGCCACGTACGTGAATTCTGCGACGCGCTCTTAGAACTTCTGAGTTCTGAGTCTTTCCCGCACCGCGCCCAGACGACTCTGACTGCAGTCGAGCTGGCTACGTGTGCCGTTGAGGTCTAGACTACGCTTCGTTGCGCCCCATCCGTTCGTATCTGCTCATCGTCGTGCTCGCAGCCACCGTTCCCCCGGCGCTGCTGACTGGCGCGCTTGTCGCCCGGGCATTCACCACGAGCCGGGCCGCAGCAGAGGGCCGCCTCATCGAGTCCGCGCGGGTCGATGCGCTGGCGGTCGACCGACAGTTCGAGACGGTCGTCGGGACGCTGCAGGCGCTCACGACCTCCGAAGCGCTCGAGCAGGGAGATCTGCAGAAATTCCACCAGGAGGCCACGCGCGTCCAGTCGACGCAGACCGGGTGGTTCTCGGTCACGCTGGTGTCGGTCGATGGGCATCAACTGGTGAATACCCGCGTTCCGTGGGGCACACCGCTTCTCGAAGCGGCAGACCCGAAGAGCCTGGAGCGGCTGTTGCGAACCCGCCGGCCGACGGTGGGAAGCATTCGATCTCTGCCAGCTGAAAGCGTCGGAGGCGGACTATTTGCGGTGCGCGTACCTGTGCTGAGCGGAGGAGATCTGAAGTTCGCGATCTCGGCGGTCATGGAGGTCGACGCGCTCGCGGGTGTCCTGCCGCAGGTGCGAGAGGAGTCCGAGGAGTGGACACGAACGATTCTCGACTCCGAGGGGACGATTGCTGTGCGCACGCGCGGTTCCGAAGACTATGTCGGCACCCGCGCGGCGCCGGATTTTCTCGAACGGCTTCAGCGCGCCCCCGAAGCGGTCTCGAGTGAAACGACCAGGGAGGGGACTCGCGTCTATGCCGCCTCGAGTCGTGGCGCGTATGGCTGGTCCACGATCGTTGTCGTTCCTGCCGCGGTGCTCGATGGTCCGCTGCGCTCCTCGATGGCTGGCGTCGCGATTGGCGGCGTGCTGCTGACCCTCGGCGGCTTCGTCGCGGTGTTCATCGCGTCGCGCCGCCTCACGGAGGACATCGACGCTGCCGCCGCCGCCGCGGCCGAAGTCGCGGAAGGCCGATTTAGCGGCACTCGCAAAGCGCACACCGACGAGACGCTGCGCCTTCAGCGGTCCATCGCGAGCGCCGCCTTGCTGCTGGAGAAACGTGCGAGAGAACGGGACGAGCAGCTCCGGCGGGCTGATGCCGCGAGAGCCGAAGCCGAGGAGGCCAATCGCACGAAAGATCAGTTCCTGGCTGTGCTCGGCCACGAGTTGAGGAACCCGCTGGCCCCGGCACTGACGGCGCTGGAGCTGATGCGTGTACGCGATCCGGGTGCGTTCCGTCGCGAACGGGAGGTGCTCGAACGGCAGATCGCTCACATGTCCCGCCTGGTCAGCGATCTGCTCGACCTTTCGCGGCTCTCGCGAGGCAAGGTGCAATTGACCCGGGCCCGCATCGAGGTTCGCCAGGCGGTCGATCGCGCCGTCGATGTCGCGCGTCCTCTCATCGCGCGCCAGCATCACGACCTGTCTCTCGACGTGCCCGGCGAAGGACTGCCGATCGAGGCGGATCTCGATCGGCTCGTGCAGGTGTTTTCGAACCTGTTGACCAATGCCGCGAACTACACGCCGCAGGGTGGCCACATTCGACTGTCGGCGTCCGCCGCCGCGGACGGCCACGTGCAGATCGCCGTCGAAGACGATGGTCCCGGGATTCCGGCGGACACCGTGGGGTCGCTGTTCCAGCCGTTTGCGCAGGGACCGCGCCCGATCGATCGCCCGCAGGGCGGACTGGGGCTCGGTCTCGCGCTCGCCCGCACGTTCGCCGAATTGCACGGCGGCACCATCCGCTTCGAGAACGTCAGCGAGGGAGGCGGAAGCAGGTTCATCGTCACGCTTCCGCTTGCCGGACCCGAGCCCGAGACGCCGGCGCCCGTGCTCGAAGTTCACCGTGAATATGCCGCGCGCCGGGTCCTCGTGGTGGACGACAACGCTGACGCGGCGTCGATGCTGGCGGAAGCCTTCCAGGAAGCCGGACACACGGTTGCCGTCGCCCACGACGGGACCAGTGCCCTGAACCGGCTGCAGACATTTCGTGCCGATGTGGGCATCTTCGACATCGGGCTGCCGGGGCTGACCGGATACGAGCTGGCGCGTCGGGCCCGAGAGATGCTTCCCGGACTCAGGTTGATTGCGGTGACCGGGTACGGCCAGGCAACTGATGTCGAGCAGGCGCACGCGGCCGGGTTCGATGCGCACTGCGTGAAGCCTGTCAGCACATCGGTGCTGCTCGGACTCATCTCGGACGCAGACGCGGGCCCGACTGGCGCATGAACTGAATGCGTCGAGAGGACGGCCGATATCGTTCCTTCCGGTGCCATACTGTCCGACACCAGTGCGCGCAAGCGAGTGGGTCGTGATCGTCTACGCCGGTTACCTGTTCGTCTGCGCGCAGGTGGCACCGGCAGGCACGCGGGGCCGTAGCCGGGTCCGCGCGGAGTGTCTCCTCACGGCTCTCGTTGTCAGCATCGTCGCGTGGTTGTGGCCCTCCACGCCGCCACACGTCGTCGGAGCCGTTCGCAACTGGGCGCCCCTTGCGTACGTGCTGGCGCTTTACTGGATGCCGGCGCATCTCGTGCTTCCCATCGATGCGCGCGCGCAGCGCCGGTTGACGGACTTCGACGATCGCTGGGCCGTCCACCTCGTCGCGGCTGTGGCGCGTGCCCCGCGCTGGTTTGTGGAGCTTCTCGAACTCGCGTACCTGCTCTGTTATCCGCTGCTGCCGGCCGGGTTCCTCGTGCTGGCGCTGCTGACGTCGGACGATCGGGCGACGGAGCGCTACTGGACCGCCGTGGTGATCGCCGCGGCGCTGTCGTATGGATGGTTGCCCTGGATCCGCACGCACCCTCCGCGGCAGTTCGAGGCGGCGATTCCCGGTCCCTCGTCCGCGATTCGCAGGCTGAACGATCTCGTGCTGCACAACGCCAGCGTGCAGCTGAATACGTTTCCGAGCGGACACACGGCGACGTCGACGGCAGCGGCGCTGGCGGTCGTTGCCGGAAGCGCTGGTGCAGGCGCATTCTTCTGCGTGATGCTGGTGCTGATTGCCGCCGCGTGTGTCGTCCGGCGGTATCACTTCCTGGCGGACGTCCTCACCGGTGCCATTGCCGGCGCGGTGGGGTTTGCCGCGTCGCAGGCGGTCTGACGCGAGTTCGCGCCGTATAATGCCGCCACCCATAAACCAGTGCCGCTAGCTGCCGGTTTTCGTCTCGGTGCTTATGAAGTCGTCTCCCAGCTTGGAGCAGGCGGCATGGGCGAGGTCTACCGCGCGACCGACACTGTGTTGAAGCGCCAGGTCGCGCTGAAGTTGCTGCCCCTGGACGTCGCGAGCAATCCGGAACGGGTCGCCCGATTTCAGCGGGAGGCCGAAGTGCTCGCCGCCCTCAACCATCCGAACATCGCGCACCTGTACGGCGTCGAGAAGTCGAACGGGACGCTCGCCCTGGCGATGGAACTGGTGGAAGGTCCGACGCTCGCCGAGCGGATCGCCGGAGGTCCGATCTCGCCCGAAGAGACCCTCCAGGCAGCGAAGCAAATCGCGGAGGCGCTCGAAGCCGCACACGACCAGGGCATCATCCATCGCGACCTGAAGCCGGCCAACATCAAGGTGCGGCCCGACGGGACGGTCAAGGTACTCGACTTCGGCCTGGCCAAGGCGATCGAGCCGGGATCGGGGATCAGGGATCAGGGATTCGGAAATGCCTCGATCTCGCCGACGATCACGTCACCCGCTGTAACGGGCGTGGGCGTGATCCTCGGCACCGCTGCCTACATGAGCCCCGAACAGGCGCGCGGCAAGGCTGTCGACAAGCGGGCCGACATCTGGGCCTTCGGCGTGATCGTCTACGAGATGCTGAGCGGACAGCGGGCGTTCAAGGGCGAGGAGATGTCCGACGTGCTCGCGTCGGTCCTCCGTCAGGAACTGGACTGGAGCCTGCTGCCCGCGGGGACGTCGCCGCGCCTTCGCCGCTTGCTCGCGCGCTGTCTGGAACGCGATCCGCGCCTGCGGCTGCGCGATATCGGCGAGGCGCGCGTCGAGATAGACAAGGCGCTGTCGGGAGCCGTCGATGACCTTGCTGTTTCGCCACGGCCCATTGCCGTGCGCGGATGGCTCGCGTCGGCCGGCTGGATTGCGGCCGCGATCATGGCCGTTGTGGCCGCCGCGCTCGGATGGCGCCTTGTGCGCGTCGCTCCGCCTGCCGAACCCGCGGCAGTCCGGTTCACCATCCCGCTGGCGGAGAATTCCGGTCGCACGCTCGGATTCACAGAAGTGTCACCGGATGGCCGGTTCATCGTGTTTACCGGCGCCGACGCGGGTGGCCGTAACCAGCTCTGGCTGCGGCCGCTGGATGCTGCCGCAGCGCGTCCTCTGCCGGGCACGCTGGGCGGCACCGATCCGTGCTGGTCTCCGGACAGCCGATACATCGCGTTCGCCGTTGGCCGCCAGATCAGGAAAATCAGGATCGATACAGATAGAACCGACACGGTAACCGAAGTCGAGTCCGGCGGCGTCAACGGGATGTCGTGGGCGCCGAACGGCACGATCCTGTTTGCATTGAACCTCGGGGGCCTCTTGCGCGTCCCGGCTGCCGGTGGTGCGCCGGAGCCGTTCACGACGCTCGATCCCACCCGGAAGGAGACGCGGCACTATTTTCCCGACGTGCTGCCCGATGGTCGCCACGTGCTGTTCGTGGTGACGAGTGCCCTTCCCGAGATTGCCGGTGCCTGGGTTGCGGCCCTCGACAACCCGGCGGACCGCCACCGTGTGCTTCCCGATCTGTCGCGGGCCCGCGTATCCCAGGGCCACGTGATCTTCTCCCGGCGCGGAAGCCTGATGGCGCAGCCCTTCGACATGGCGTCGCTCACGGCCACCGGCGAGGCGTCCGGCCTCGGTGAGAGCCTGCGCTCGGCGACCGGGATCACCGGCTTTGCGGATTTCTCGGCGAGCACCAACGGCGTGCTCGCGATCGGCGCGTCGGAGGCGGTCATGCGAATGGCAATGACCGATCGATCGGGCCAGGCGCTTCGCACGTTCGGGAGCCCCTCGCTGCGCTACGGGTTCGTCCGCATCTCGCCGGATCAACAGCGCGTCGCCGCCGACACCGTCAGCCAGCAGGGATACCAGGTGTTCGTCTTCGAACCCGACCGCAACATGACCACGACCTTGACCTCCGGGCAGGCGACTGGCAACTTTCCGGTCTGGTCGCCTGGCGGCGATCGCATCGCGTTCGGGTCGAACCGCAACGGCGTATACGACATCTTCATCAAGTCGTCCAGCGGCTCGTCGAGTGACGAGGTCCTGCTGGCCAACGGCAACAACAAGTTCCTCATGGACTGGTCGCGCGACGGCCGATTCGTCATCTATGGCGAAGACCGGCGGCCGCAGCGCAAAGAGCTGCTCTGGACGCTGCCGATGACCGGTGAGCGGAAGCCGTCTCTCTATCTCGAGGAGGATGCGGATCTGCGCGATGCCCGCTTCTCGCCGGACGGCCGCTTTGTCGCGTACACGGCCATCCAGGCGACCGGGACGCAGGTCTTCATCCGCTCGTTTCCTGACCCCGCCGTGAAGCTGCAGGTTTCTATCGACGGGGGATCGCGACCCCAGTGGCGCCCCGACGGAAAGGAGCTGTTCTACATCGGCGCGGATTCGGAGTTGATGGCCGTGGAGATGACGCCCGGTCCGCAGCCGCGGCTCGGCACGCCGTCGCCGCTTTTCCGGACAGGCCTGTACAGTAACCTGCTGACATTTGACGTTTATCGCGATGGTCGCCGATTCGCGATGCCGGCATTCGAGCGGGGCGACCAGGCTGTGACCGTTATCTTGAACTGGCTCAGGCTGCTGAAGTCCTGACCCGGCGTGGCGCCGCTTTTCCCGTTACTCAGACGATGCTCGACTCACGGGGACAGCATCATGTAATGTCAGACGGCGATTCCGGGTTCGACGAACCACTTTCCTGAAGAGGCTGTGATGGTGCAGACAACGGTCACTCAAATTTCTCCCGAAGCTGTTGCCGCGGCGATTGCGGACAACCACGCCGCGTCGGTCGAATTTCCCAAGATGAAGTTCGCCGACGACGCGCCCGTTGGGCAGATCGCTCAGCGCATGGTTGACGGGAAGTACGACAAGGCGTTTCTGATCAGCGAAATCGAGCGCTTCACCGGCGTCAAGGCCGACATTCCTCAGAATCCGGGGAAGGTCCTCTTCGTCATCCCGCAGCACGGTTACTGGGCCTCCGAGCTGACGCTCACCGACCAGGTGTTCCGCGCAGCCGGGTACGACGTGGACTACGTCACCCCGCGTGGCGAGCGGCCCTGGCCGTACGGCGTGAGCATGGACACCACGTTCCGCGATCAGGCCTGGAACGCCGCCCAGGTTTCGCCGGGTGAAGCGACGCTGGCCGCCCGCTACAACGATCGCACGACGCTGGAAGGGCAGCGGCTGAACCAGCCGCGCAACCTCCACACCTGGCTGCCGCCGACGCCGCGGCCGCAGCACGGCGACGCGTCCCGCGAGCCGTTCCGGAAGGCGCTGCTCGATGGCCTGCGCGAAGCCAGTGAGTATGCCGCCTTCGTCATCGTGGGAGGCGCGGGTGCCTACATGGACCTCGGAGGCAATACCTCGGTTCGCCCGCTGATCGAGTTGTTCGCCGGTCTCGGCCGGCCGGTGGCGGCGATCTGCTACGGCGTGGAGGTTCTGATCCAGGCAGCGGACCCGAAGACGAAGGTACCCCTCGTCTGGGGCCGCCTCGTGACCGGCCATTCCGAGCAGGACGACTACACCGACGGAACGACGGACGTTCCGGTTGAGGGCGGTTACGGTCCCAACTACGGGTGCGCCACCATCACCCTCGAACAGATGGTCAAGCAATACACCGGGCCGCAGGGAGGTTTCCTCTCGAAGAACGGCAGCCCATACATGGCGGTCGCCGACGGTCCGTTCATCAGCGCGCGGACGACGCCCGACGGCTATCCGGCGGCGATCCTCGCGCTGGCGCAGATGCACGGGGCAGGACAGCTGCCGGCGAAGTATGTCCTCGACTCGGACGGCATCGGTCACGAACCAACGGCTGCGGAGATTCGGCGGATCGGTGTCTAAGAGCGCGTTTCAAAGTTGACGGATGTGGGGGCGGGTCTTCCGCCTTCGCTGAAGCTACGGCGGACCGCCGAAGCCTTG
>Ga0207701_10004968_pt1 | contig 13405 bp, 13 predicted proteins | sample KBSSwiSSwithPhiX_FD_184294 | JGI IMG/M metagenome (GOLD analysis project Ga0207701, IMG submission 184294) | Switchgrass rhizosphere bulk soil microbial communities from Kellogg Biological Station, Michigan, USA, with PhiX - S5 (SPAdes) (version 2) | ecosystem: Environmental > Terrestrial >... | reverse complement strand
AGGAGGAGCCGCCATAGCAACCATCATTGGCGGTGTCGTTAATCTTTCTAATCTCTTCGGTAGTTCAGCCCCCAACCCGCTCATGGCGCAAATCGCATCAACGCCGTTAAGTTTTGACATGGTCATTGTAGGTGGCGCCATCAATAACAGTTTGGATAGGACCGTCACCATCCAAGGCGGTGAAATTTTGCCCGTTTCTTTGCCTGGTGGTGGTAGTACAACGCAGAATGTGCCCTATTGGGAAACACTCCTGCACCTGGACCTCGTCAATGGCGCAATCAATGATAGGATGTCTATCAATGGTTCTGTTCAGCATGTTATTGCACCTCACCCAGGCGAAGCTCCCAAAGGCCCCCCCCTTCCGTTCAATCTGACTCTTTCCGCTGACACCAATGTAAGCGGACCGCAAAGCAGAACTGTCACGGCACTTGCTGTAGACATGCAGCATAATCTCGAGACAGGGCAAGTATCCGGTCATGACGACATACTGAGGCCGGTAACAATTGCCGCCAACATCGATCGAGGCGTTTTCCTGGACGATATCACGGGATTCAACATCGAGGTCCATGCTATTCATACCCCGGAACCATCGACACTTGTTTTCGTTGTCACTGGCCTAGCATGCTTCCTCGTCATGTTCTACGCAAGATACCGCAAAGCTTTGCCTCGCGTAGAATGAGTAGCTTCGATGCCGTGCTGAGGCCGTGCGGACAGCACGGTTAGTACGCTGGATAAATGCGAACGGGACGGATTAGAGTCACCCGCGAATGGCGCTACGATCATTGTAATCGATGTAATCTCCTCCGTATCTTGGAAGCAATAACTGTGGTCAAACAACTGGGGTCAGGTCTTGTCTCTTGTATTATGGGGGAATTGATCAATCAGCCGACCGGTTCGTTTTTCGAAGAGCGTCGTAGTAAATAGTCACAGTGCCAAATCGATAAACTACGGGTGCCGAAGCTTTAACGGCCAACGTTTTACTCTATATTCGTTTTGCCGATGAGAGTTATCGGTATAATCACCGTGCCCAGTCATACATCACATGAATAACAAATGTGCGGTGGCAGCAGATGTCTGGGCTGCATGCTTACGAGACATGTCAGGATCGGACAGTTACGATCATCGAAATTGCGAATCGTGCTTTAAAATTGGAGGGAATTTCCCGCGTATAGCGAAGATCGTGTAGGAATGATTCATGGAGGATTGAACAACCTATGGTCGTAACCCTTTATGAAGCGCGCGCAAGACCAGCTGCCCTATCATCATGCCTATCTTGGTGTGAGTTCCACTAAATTTCAGAGGCGGACCGTCACCGCACACGATTACCGTGGCATCCGTCCCGGTGCCGGTTGCGCCAGGTCTTCCTCGCCAACAATGCACATTCGCACGAAAGAGGGCTGCAGTTTTGGCTTCTGTCATGACTTGAACGGCGCAAACCATCGCGGAGTGAGTGAGTCGCGCATTGGTGACCAGTATCATATTGATAGTCCCTGGACCATATCCTTCTTCGGTGCCGACCGAATCACCGGCTCGAACCGCATTGGTCACCCCCGCCGTGAAGAATCCTTCGATCCACAGGTTTTCCGCCTGCTCACGTAGGACGACCAACCGGTTCATCGGCACGGCAGTCATCAGCGCCACGCAATCGTCCGTGGCCCCAACTTTCCGGGCAACTAAACCTAAATAGCGGGCGGGGTCTCCCCACTCACACTTACGTACCGGATCATCGGAGCGTCTAGGATTGGCATCGACCTGATGATTGATGACGTAGCGCGCTTGAACAAATCCTCCACCCCGGGGCGCGGAGGAGAGAATCCGACGCCGTCGCCCAAGATCAATCACCAGTGACTGTTGTACGATCGAGAAACGGGTTTTGAATTCAGAACCCGCCTCGATTCCCGCACCAGTATCACGGCTCATAGATGCGCCCAAAAGCTCGAACCAACGCATTATTATCGCGAGTCGTGTTGATCGACACGCGGATCGTGTATCCGTTGATTCCCGGCACATCGGAACAATCGCGGACGAGGATCCGGCTCTGTCGAAGGGTGTCTATCACCGTGGACACAGGAAGCGTCTTCGGCAGTTCCAGCAAGAGAAAATTGGCCACCGATGAAAAAACATGCACGCCGGGCAGCGCGCTTAGGGCTTGGCTGAAGCGCCTGCGTTCTTCTTTCATAAACGCCAAACTCTTCCGTCGATGCCCTTGATCCGTGAGGGCAGCCAACGCTGCGGTCTGCGCCAACGCATTTACCGACCAGGACGATTGATGCCCTTGCAATTGCTGAATCACATGAGGATGACCCACGAGATATCCGATCCGCAGGCCGGGCAAGCCATAGAATTTCGTGAAGCTGCGGAGCACCAGCAGCCGTGGGTGCCGGGCAATGTCATGCGACAGGGATTCCTCTTCGCAGAAGTCGATGAACGTCTCGTCCAGCACCATCCAACGTCCGTGCTTGGCCGCGCACTGCACGACCTGAAGCACCTCACTGCGGCTCAGTACCTGCGCCGTCGGGCTATTGGGATTGCACAGAAAGACAGCGTCGCCCACGAAATGCTCATCGCCAAGACAATGTAGAATCCTTTCGACGGGAGGTCGATACTCATCCTTGCGTTCAGCGAGGACATATGAGTACTCACCGCCCCATTGCGTCATCGCTCGAGCGTATTCAGAAAAAGTCGGGCCGACAATGATGGCTCGTGTCAATGAGAGCGCGGCCGGAAGCAGGTGAATCAACTCTGATGAGCCATTGCCAATAAGAATGCAGGATCGATCTATTCCGAAACGCGTGGCTAAGGCTTGACGGAGATCGTGCGCCTCCGGATCAGGATAGTGTCGCACCGCCCAGAGCCCTTGCCGAAGAGTACGAATAGCCCGAAGCGATGGCCCAAGCGGATTGATGCTCGCGCTGAAGTCGAGGAGGTCTTGGGGCCGACACCCGCGTTCCCGGGCCGCGTGATAAATATTTCCACCGTGGGCCTGCATGATCAAGACAAGAAACACGCGCCCAGACCAGCACCAAGGAACGACGCCAGCCACATGATGGATACGGCTTCACGAATGCAAGTCGAGACGAGGGGTCGCTCAGTCACTCCCAACAATGGACGTGGCGTAGGGGTGCCCGCGTAGTAGTTCACTCCGCCCAACTGAACTTGCAGCGCGCCGGCCATTGCCGCTTCTGCTTGACCGCTGTTGGGACTCGGGTGCTTTCCCCCATCTCGCCGAAACACCGTCCAGGCATACCGCATGCGAGCCACACTCCGAAAGCGTAGACCGACTGCCGCGATAACAAGACAGGCTGTGACACGCGCCGGAATCCAGTTGGCCAGGTCATCCAGCCGCGCCGAGGCCCATCCGAAATATCGATACGGCTCGTCCAAGTGTCCGACCATGGAATCCAACGTATTGACAGCCTTGTACGCGAGTGCCAGCGGAGGGCCTCCGATGACGAGATAGAAGAGCGGCGCGATCACGCCGTCCGACGTACTCTCTGCGATCGTTTCCACAGTGGCGCGGACAATGTCCGGTTCAGAAAGACCGGCCGTATCGCGCCCGACCATGCGAGACACGGCGCGACGGGCCTGATCGAGCGACTGCGCGTCCAGCGCACGACCCACGACGACCGCATGATCGCGGAGATCGCGCGCCGCCAATGCCGTATACGCTAGCAACACTTCCGTCAATTTTCCGATTATCTCGTGAGCAGCCATTGAAAGCTCAATAAGCCAATAGGTCACGGCATACCAGAGAGCCGGCAACCCTACAGCCAAGACGACCCCAGCCACGATTTCCCCCATGCGACCGGAAGCCAGATACCGGATGTAGCGTTCATACCATGTGATCATCCGCCCCATGAGCCGCACAGGATGGGGAAACCACCAGGGGTCTCCACACGACACATCAAGGACGACAGCCGCAATCAAGACTCCCGCCGTCATCACAACCTCATTCCCACCGGCGCCAGCAACACAAATCCCAATTCGGCGCACTCATTAATAAGGCCCAGCATATCACCGGTGATTCCGCCGCAGAGGCGACGCGCCACCATCACCACGGTACGAGCGATCACTGCCGCCACTACCATGAGGACCATCCCTCTGATGGGACCGACCGCAAACATCAGCGGGGCGGCCAACAACAGCGTCGCCATGAGAACTTCGCGGCCGGTGAGATGTTGCACGAATGACTGACCAAGCCCTCCTTCAGCTCTGGCATACGGGACGTGAATCGCCCCTACCACCATAGCCCAGCGTCCAACCGCCGGCAGGCAGATCAGAATGGAAAGGCGAGCGACATCCGGCAAGGCGCTAAATCCCACATAGCGGAGTCCGAGCGTGAGGATCAGACCAGTGGCGCCAAACGCGCCGATTCTGGAGTCGCGCATGATCATGAGCCGCTGTTCTGGCGATCCGCCCCCAAGCCATCCATCGAGGGTGTCGGCTAGGCCATCCTGGTGAAGTCCTCGCGTGAGTACCACCAGCAACACGACCAGCAAGGCATCCGCGACATGACGAGGGAAGACGTGTGAGAGAGCCGCCGCGACACCGGCCAAGATGCCGCCAAGCACAAGCCCGACTATGGGGAACCAGGCCATGGAGCGTGCCCACTCGTCCCGATCCGGTACCTTAGACTGACGGATGAACGGAACGGCTGTGAGAAAGTGCCACGCGATGACAAACGATCGAGCCATAGAGAGACTCACGTCGCCCGTTCTGATACGCCCGCTTCATCGAAGGTGGCCATCTGCGTCAAGATCTTGATGGCCGCGTGCACCAGTCCGATACCCAGACAGGCGCCCGTTCCTTCTCCAAGACGCAGGCTCAGGTCGAACAGCGGCCTAAGTCCGAGCCGTTTCAAGATCACGTCGTGTCCGCGCTCCACCGATTGGTGCGAGGCAATGAGATAGTCGCCGCACTGTGGCTGCAATGTGGCCGCAATGAGCGCTGCCGCCCCGGCAATGAATCCGTCGAGCACCACGGGAATCCGATGCGCAGCTCCTCCAAGGATCAATCCAGCAAGTCCGGCGATTTCCAGCCCGCCCACCTTCGAGAGCACGTCGAGAGGATCCTTCGGATTGGGTTGGTGTCTCATGATGGCTTGTTCGATGACTTCGACCTTGCGCCGATACCCGTCGTCATCTATGCCGGTACCTCGCCCTGTGACCTGCGCGACCGTTTCACCGGTGAGCACGGCCGTAATGGCCGCACTCGATGTTGTATTCCCGATCCCCATGTCTCCGGTTCCCAACAGACCGATGCCCTGAGCCGCAAGCTGATCCGCCAATGCCATGCCGATTTCCAGTGCTTCCATTGCCTGCTCTCTGGACATGGCCGACTCCCGCAAAAAATTCTTAGTGCCACGGGCGACTTTCTTGGCAATCAATCCAAATAAGACTCCGAAATCGTGATCCACGCCGATATCCACCACTCGCACCTCTGCACCGACATGCGAGGCCAGCACGTTCACGCCGGCCCCGCCTCTGAGAAAGTTCAGCACCATTTGAGCCGTGACTTCACGAGGATAGGCACTCACGCCTTCATCGGTCACCCCGTGATCGGCGGCAAAGGTCAGGACGACGGCCGATGGCAATTTGGGCTGCTCTTCGCCCGTGATGCCGACGTAGCGAACGGCCAACTCTTCCAAGCGGCCCAAGCTGCCTCGGGGCTTGGTCAAGCGATCCAAGCGAGCCTGCGTTCGCTCCATGCAGGCCTGATCGATTGGACGAATATTCCGAATGGTTTCTGCCAGTGTCATCGGATAATCCTCGCTCTGTTGACGTGCTGATCCGGTTTCATCTGAATCGACATCCCGCTCACGATGAAATACACCTCATCGGCTTCCCCTGCGCATAATTGGTTCGCCTTTCCAGCAAGATCTCGAAATCCTCGCGCGGACCCTTCCATTGGAATTAGGCCTAATCCGAGCTCATTCGTCACCACGACGACACGCGCGCGTGATGTGCGCATAGCGCGCAGAAGCGCGTGCACAAATTCCGGAATCTGTTCGTCCGGCACGCCGTGCTCGCGTAAGTTACTGAGCCAGAGTGTGAGACAGTCGAGCACGATAGTTCGGTAAGTGTGGCCGTTGGCGAGGAACCACTGTTCCAGCTCTACCGGCACTTCGATGGTCTCCCAGAGTGATCCTCTCTCGCGTTGGTGACGTGCAATCCGTACCGCCATTTCCTCATCGAGCGCTTGGCCGGTGGCGACAAACGCCTGCGGCGTCTCACCGCCCGCAAGCGAAAGCGCCGCCGCACTCTTTCCCGATGATCCGCCTCCGATCACGAGAATCACTCGTCCTGTACAAGATTCTGTTAAGCCCATCCCGCCTACGCCTTATTCAATCCGACATGGGCAGCGGCTGGGTGATCGGTGGCGCACTGCGGCAAACAGCGCGGGCAGAGGCAGTCCTGAAACCGCATGGCAATCCCATCTCGCTGTGAGTCGGTCAGCGGCACCTGCATACACCAACATCCTGAACCCCCACACTGAAACGTCTCTCCGCAATGCTCACAGATTTTGTCGACGGCCATGCCTTCCTCACTCATTTCCATAGTTCTCGCGTGAGTCAAAACTCGACGCCAGGCTGAGCCTTCACTCCCTTTCGAAAGGGATGCTTGATTTGTTTCGTCTCGGTCACAAGATCGGCCCGTTCGATGAGTTCGACTGGCGCGCCGCGGCCCGTGATAACGACGTGTTGCATCGGCGGCCGAGCATCGAGAACAGGCAAGACACTGGACCATGGCACATATCCGTGATGGAGGACGATATTGAATTCGTCGAGAATCACCATCGCATAGCCGGGATCCCTCAGAAAGGCGCAGGCCGTTTCCCAGGCGTGCTGCGCAAACCGTATATCGCGATCCCGATCCTGCGTCTCCCAGGTGTACCCCTCTCCCATCCGAAGAAACGTGACCTCCTCACCGAAGCGCTTCAACACGCGTTCTTCAGCCGTATCGATCGCCCCCTTGATGAACTGTACGATGGCCACCTTCATGCCATGTCCAAGACAGCGCCATACCATGCCGAGCGCCGCGGTGGTCTTCCCCTTGCCGGCGCCTGTAAATACCATCACCAAGCCTCGTTCCTCCTGCGCCGCGTCGATCCGACGATCCACCGACGTCTTCAATCGCTCCATGCGGGCTTTGTGTTCAACGCTCTCGGTCATGGCGTTTCTCCTTGCTTCTCGCGTCTCCGCGAAGCGGCGTTGCGTGCGGAGCGGATAAGCGCGCGCGGGACCTCAGGCTGACTGGCGAAGTGAAGGTGGGAATAGAGCGCGAGCGTATTGCCCGTCATCAGACCGTCTTTCCCTCGAAGTTGCCCCTTCGCATCAATCACACGACAGGCATGGTCAAGAGGTCCGATCACGTTCAACGATGAGTAATGAAACTCGTGTCCCCTAGCCATGAGGCCCACGGCGCCTAATAGGCAAGCATGTGTCAGCTCCAATTGCCGATAGCCCAGTGTCAGACCGGGACGCTTCATCACCGCCTCCGCTGGGAAAAGGCCGACCATGTCATACGATCGCCCGTCGAAGTCACGAATGCTTCGCGTCAAGTACATGAGACCGCCGCATTCGGCATAGATGGCGCCGCCTTGTTCGGCAAATGTTCGAATCGCACGGCGCATAGACGCATTGGCGGTCAGCGCCTCACCGTAAAGCTCCGGGTACCCGCCCCCTAGATAGAGCAGATCAATGGCCGGTAGCGCTTGATCTCTTAGTGGGGAGAACCTGACTAGTTCAGCGCCTTCCGCTTCCAACAACTCCAAATTGTCCTGGTAATAGAAGCAAAATGCCGGATCGTAGGCGACCCCAACACGGATCGTTGGTGGTGCGTGAGATTCAAACGTCCGAAGCGGCGGCGATGAGAACTCCCGGCAAGATCGAGCCAGTGCTTCAATTAAGTCGAGATCGATCGTCTGCTTGGCAGCTTCCGCCAGCCGCTGATACAGGTCTTCTGAACTCTGCTCAATCGCCGTCATCAGACCGAGATGTCGATCAGGAATAATTGCCTTCGAATCGGGCCGCAGATATCCGACCACGACCAGATCCGTCTCGGCCTCAACCGCATCCTTGAGCAGAGCATAGTGTCCCTCGCCGCTGATTCGATTGAACAGCACAGCTCGCACGTTCAGCTTTGGATCAAAACGGGCATATCCGCTGACCATTGCCGCGGCGGAGCGCGCCATTGCGCTTCCATCGACGACCAGCAACACAGGGGCATCCAACTGCGTCGCCAATTCGGCGGTGCTGCCCGTCTCCTCGGTGGCCGAGCTTCCATCGAATAATCCCATCATGCCTTCGACGATAGAGAGATCCGCGTCCGCCGCAGCGCGGGCGAAGATGTCGCGGTTCAGTGATGCCCCCAGCATCCACCCGTCCAGATTGCGCGATGACCTCTTCGTCACCGCAGTGTGATGGCCAGGATCAATGAAGTCCGGACCTGCCTTGAACGGCTGCACCCGTCGGCCACGCGCCGTCAAGGCCGCCATGATGGCCAACGCGACGGTCGTTTTACCGACTCCACTATGTGTCCCGGCGATGACCAGTCGAGGTGCCTGCATCATCCTCTATAAACCGATCCGAATACCGCCATACACGGACCTGATTGGCGTCCCAAAGTAGAGTATCTCTTCATATTTCTGATTTAAGATATTATCAATGCGTCCATAGATCTACACGTTCTTGGTAACGCTGTACGAGGCAGACGCGTTTACGACGCCAAACGATCCCATTTTTTGGGCGGGTGTATTGGCCAAGTCGTTATTTCTCGCCCCCACGAACCGATAGTCAACCGTCATCCGCACGGGGTCAATCGGCTGGAGGCCAGTCCGAGACTGAATTGGTCGATCGGCCATCGTGCCGAACGTTTATCGCCGCCAAGCGGAGTAGCGGGCATATCAAAATTCCTCGTTAATGTGTAAGTATACTGACCCCATGCCTCCAGTCCTTTCATGAGCGTAGACTTGAAGCCGAGTTCCCATCCTTGGCTCTTCGCGTCAGACGTCGATCGTCCAACACTGGCTTATGCAGATCGCTTTCCGCTTACTGTGGCGGCACCATGATGGCTTCGCACCATCTTCCCCGTCACCATCCGACTTCTTCTCCTAGTTCCTCCATCTTGAAAACCATACCCCTGTGGAATAGCGAAGGGACGGGGCACAAGTCCTTTCCACTCATATACGATGCGTTAGGTTCACTCATGCGGAGCATACCCGCGTATCAAACAATCTGTGGAGCAGCGCCGAGCGCTCTGTGTGCCATGTTCTGCAAAAGTAGCTGCCGATCAGCGGCACGTCATTGCCGCGATAGGTCGACGACGGCACCGTCACATTCCAATGCCACCTTTTCGACGCGTGAGCAGGTAGAGAAAAATTGGCCCACCCGCCAAGGCAGTGACGACCCCAACCGGAATTTCGCTAGGGGTCAAAAGAGTCCGCGCCAGAGCATCGGCCATCGTGAGAAACATGCCGCCGACCAGAAATGAAGCTGGAATGAGCAGGCGATGATCAGGTCCGACAAACAACCGGACGGCATGCGGCATGATCATGCCAACAAAACCGATGAGTCCGCTGACTGAAACGACGGCGCCGGTCAACAGCGCGGACGCTACAAAGATGACTTTCTTGAGGCGTTCAACCTCCACGCCAAGCGAGTGCGCTGTTTCGTTGCCGAGCGTCAGAACATTGAGTGCCCTTGACTGGGACGCTAAGACAGCAATCCCCACACCGATGTACACACCCAATGTCCCCAGAGACCAGTAATCGGGAGCGAGGAGCGTCCCCATGAGCCACGACATCATGGCGAAGGACCGATTGGGATCCATGATGGACGTGATGAACATGATTAAGGCGGAGAAGATCGCGTTCATGACCACGCCGACCAGCAAAAGCGTGTGGATCGGAAGCTGCCCAGATGAACTGGCGACCCGATAGACGATCCCGATGGAAAGCAGACCTCCGATGAAGGCGAAGAGGGGCAGAGATGAGATTGCCAGGACCGTGGTGCCGATGCCCAAAAGCATCGCGAGTGCCGCGCCTAGAGCCGCCCCACTCGAAATGCCCAAAACGTACGGATCGGCCATCGGGTTCCGCAGCAACGCTTGTAGCCCGGCCCCCACTGCGGCGAGACATCCGCCGACCATAAAAGCGAGGAGCACGCGAGGCAGACGCACATGAATGAGAATGATGGCTCTCGCGTCATCCCCACCGACGATTGACGATCCCTCATGCAGGAACCGCCATACAATACGGGCGGCCTGGTCGAATGAAATTGGCTCTGTCCCAAATCTCAAAGAGGCCAGGATCACTACCAGACTGGCGCATGCAAGGGATGCCAAAATGCTGACCCAGCGTCGGCTTGTTAGTACTGCAGAGGACAAACTCGCGCCAGTGACACGATTTTCTGCGGGCATCGAACTTGTTGCAATGGTGTCCGACATAGGATGAGAACGTCTATGGCCGCTTTAAGGGGACACTAGATTCTAAGGAGACTTCCGGATGAATAATCCTGATCAGCTCCGTGAGCCCTAGGAGAATTCGTGGACCCGGACGGTTAAGCAGATTACTGCCGACACGATAAAACGATCCCTGCTTCACTGCCGACATGGTATTCCACCGTCTCCAGAGGACCTGCTCTTCAGCCGGAACACCTTCCGAATTTCCGACCGGAAAAATAATAATTTGCGGATCCTGGGCGAGCACTTCTTCCATGCTCAAACGGGGATAGGGCGATGCAGCCCGCGCGGCGACATTGGTCCCCCCAGCCATCTCGATCAACTCGTGGATGAAACTTCCGGGCCCGACAGTAATCAATGGCTGGGAATTCAGGACATAGAGCACGCGAGGACGGGAGCGCCCCTGCGTTCTTGCGTTCAATTCCGACAACTGATCACGCAATTGCGCAGCGAGTTCGTCCGCTGATGCAGACCGATCCAGCATACGACCCAGCATCTGGATTTGCTGCGGGATATCTTCAACGCTGTTCGGCTCACTGATATAGATGGCTATCTTCAACTGCTCCAGTTTCGTTAACAGGTCGGGTCGGAGAAAGGCGCTGGGAGCCACCACCAGATCTGGGTGCAGCGCCAAAATGCTTTCGACGTTCGGGTGACTGTATCCCACCTTCGGTTTCGTTTGAGCGTTCGAAGGGTAATCACAAAATTCTGTGACGCCGACAACTCGGTCACCCAGCCCTATGGCATAAAGAATTTCGGTAATACTGGGTGCCAAAGACACGAGGCGTTGAGGTACCCCGGACAGAACAACGTGTCGTCCTAAGTCATCGGTAAAGGTCCGTGGCCCCATCGTGGATTGAGCGGCGAATGTAGGCACCACGCTCGCCAGGAGGGCGATGAGAAGTCCCACGGGGGTAAGTCTGTGGTGGATGTAACGGGATCGCGTTCGCAAACAAAAAATCCTCAAGGCCGAACGACCCTGAGGATTGCACCCGCTTCTTCACCCTCGCCCTTTCCCCAGCCCACGAAGGAAAGATGGTCAGGCCGGGCAGGTCTTCTGACTTCTGGTTCGTTCTACTCCCCGCGCCTTCCCATCTGAAACGTTGAAGCGCTCACGACAGTGGCAGTAGCGGGTTTCGTCCCAGTCACAGCGGCGGGACCGTGAGGGAGTTTTACCCTCTTCCCTACACCCAGGCCAAATATGTGCGGCCACCCTATGAGACCGATCCCAGTGTTGTCAAGTGAAAAGGCATCCGTATGAGTGATCCATTTCCGAGAATTGGACTTGATGTTCTGTTCCTCATCTATTACGAACGCTCTTCAGTAAACTCGAGACCCACAAACCGTATGTCTAGACAGAAGCACAATGTTCCACTCGGTTTGGGACCTTTCAATTACTGAACGTTGAACATTGCAGTGCCCATGGAGACACCTGCGACCTTGAGGTCTCCGTTGGATATCGCGTCCCTTGAATATTGCACAACCATATTTCATTACCTCTCTGGTGCCCCGACATTCTGGCAAAGATATGCGGCATCGATTCGTGCCCTGTGTAGCACTGATGATCCTCTTGGTGGCACGCCATTCGCTTCGTTGAAGCTTAGTACGCGTCTTGTGCGAGAGATCTATTGCAGCTACCAGTCATACACACACTCATTGTTTGGATCAGAGCTTGTTCTCACCAACGCTCTTTTGCCAACCTTTCACAGACTTGGCTATTCGTTCGGTAAGGAGGCGTCCATGATCCCTCCCATCCTTTCGGACCTTGGCACGCCTACCTGTGAGCGCAAACGGCGCGAGGCGGTGCACTTTTTTTCACATGCCATAAACAATCTCATTCGCTACCAGCATGGACGTGCGCCATTGGTGCTAGGAGAGTGCCACCTCAGCTGCTGGCGAACAATCAAACACCACCGGCTCAAAATTCTTTTAAAAAGAGGGACCGCCCTACACTCCGCAGAATAAGGGGACGCGCGACATTGCAACGGAATTGATCTTCTCGATCCGGGATATTTTCGTGCTCAGATCTTGGGGGCTTTCATTAGGAGCGGCCTGAGACGTTTTCTGTGGCCAATCAATGACTCGGAGGGAAACGTTAACTTTGAATGGCAATGCTACCGCTGAAGGATAAACTCATGAATGTTCTGTCGTTGCTCCCATGCCACCTCGGCCAACTTTGGTTCGCAAGAATTGTCTTTAGGAAGCCCCATGCAAAGATATGCGATGAAGTTCCAAGGTTCCGGCACATCAAGGACCTTTTTTATGTCGGCGGCATCCAGAATTGATACCCATCCCAGCCCTATGCCATTCGCGCGCGCGGCGAGCCAAAGCGTCTGTATCGATGCCACGACTGAGTAGCTTAAGGTCTCCGGCATCGTCCGCCGCCCCAGACCATGTCCCTGCGAAGTCGACTCATCGCAGAACACGGCCAGATGGACGGGAGCGGTATGTAATCCTTCCAGTTTTAACGTGCTGTAGAGTTGGGCGCGCTCTCCTTCGTAACCCACAAGAGCATCCGCATTGGCTGCTAAAAAACTGTCCTTAACTCCCATCCTGCGAGCCGGGTCATCCACTAGCACAAAACGCCATGGCTCGCTGAGACCTACCGACGGGGCCAAGGAAGCGGCATTAAATAGATCGTTTAATAGAGCTGGTGGTAGCGGATCGCTGCGAAAGGCTCTGACATCTCTTCTCCATAAGAACAATTCATGGAGTTTCTGTCGAAACTCCCCATCAAAGTGTGGCGGCGTATTCATTATTCAGATCCTCCCGAAGCTTCTTGCATGGGCTGCCTTTCGACAAAAGCTTTCCTCCTTGGATGGGACAGATGATATGCCAAAGTCCTGACAAGTCCTGACAAAATCGAACTGACGGTTACGACTCAATCGTAAGCTGAAATTATCCGATTGTTAGCACGAGTTCATCAACTCATTTTCCAGAACCTG
>Ga0207701_10004966_pt1 | contig 13410 bp, 16 predicted proteins | sample KBSSwiSSwithPhiX_FD_184294 | JGI IMG/M metagenome (GOLD analysis project Ga0207701, IMG submission 184294) | Switchgrass rhizosphere bulk soil microbial communities from Kellogg Biological Station, Michigan, USA, with PhiX - S5 (SPAdes) (version 2) | ecosystem: Environmental > Terrestrial >... | reverse complement strand
TTGTGGGAGAATCTGACGAGATGCTGCGCCGTCACCGCAAACAATGCGAGGAAGATGACGCCTAGGTTATCGATCCTACCGTCTGCCCGTCCTTAAGGACGTCGCACACTGGGCAGTCGTCACTATCGGCGGCTCTTTGCACCGCGTCCTTGTCAGACGCGGCAAGGACGTCTTTCTTCTTGACGACTGCACCTCCCGGCCCAGTCAATTTGTTGATCCGATACAATTTCACGATGCCCGTCCCCGAGTCCCAGCAACCGGACCCAAGCACTAATGCTAAGTCACAGCAATGGTATCGTCATCGGCCGCAGGTTCAACAGGGCGATTTAGAACAAGGGATCAGGACGCCCATCGCGTCGGGATGGGAGCCGGAAACAAAGGGCACCCTTTCACATTGACCTCTATCGTCCGGTTTGGGTGGAAAGCGGACATAGGGTTCCTCAGCTGCCAGTTACTTTGCGTTAGGCGTCTCACAGTAACAGGTGTACGGTTTCGGTGGACGGCGCCGCATTCTCCGGCGTTCCTGCCGATCTGACGACGCCGCCCGCGCTGCAGAGCCCTCGCGCTTGTGTAGCAAGAGAGGCAATTTCACATGCGTAGGACCATGCTAGCCGCGCTCGGCGCGGCCACGATGCTGTTCGCATTTCCGGCTGCGGCTCAAGATTTCCCGGTCACAGGCGGCGATTATTGGACAGTCTCCGAAATCACGATCGATGACGGCCATTTCGGCGACTACGCCGACCATCTCGCCGGCCTCTATCGCAAGTCGACGGATTTCCAGAAGTCCAAGGGTTGGATCAAGGCTTCATACATCCTTGCGAACGTCAACAAGCGTGCGGGCGAACCCGATCTGTACCTCGTTACGATCGCAGACCGTCCGACAACGCCGGCTGAGGACGAGGCGCGAGCCAACCAGACGAACGCATTTCTGCAGTCCAGTGCGCGGCAGGGGGACGCGCAGAGCGGCGCACGGGCCAAATATCGCCACCTCGGCGGCAGCATGCTCCTGCAAGAACAGGTCTACAGGAAGTAAATCCCAAGGCTAGCCACAGAAACTCCTCGCTTTGAAGAGGTGGTGAATCTTAGGACGGGGCGGTTCGGCTCCCTCCAAATTGTCGGGCCGCCTTACTTCGTAACCACCCTGACAGATTGCTTACGTCCGCAATGGGTGGAAAGCCGACGCTAGGCGGCTACCGGCAGACGGGATTCAAATGTCGAATGCGTCACTGCAACGCTCAGACCATCTGTCGATGACGCCTCGCTAATCTGGGCCTGGAGCTGCTTGGCCAAAGCCCCGATCAAGGCAGTTCCGAGACCGGTCGAGGCGTTCGGTTCTTCCTTGCCGTTCCGCCCGACCCCATTGTCCGCCACGGTGAGCTTCCAGTCTGACTTCGCCATCTCGAACGTCACACGAATGCGGGCCGACACCTGGGGCCCGGGAAAGGCGTATTTGATCGCGTTGATGATCAGCTCGGTGACAATTAGGCCAATACTGACAGCGTGGCTCGTGGGAAGGGTGCCTTCACTGGTCGCTACCGCAATGTCGATATGCTGCTTGGGCCCTACCATGGAGGAAGCGAGCCCCGCGCTCAGCTTCGCCAGATACGGCCCCATCTCGATTTGCTCGATGCCGTCCGAAGCGCTCAGATGGCCCTGAACGACGGCGACCGACATCACCCGTTGGTGCGCCGCGCGGAGTTCGTTCTTTGTTTCCTCGGATGTGACCGAGCCAGCTTTCAACAACAGGATGCTGGCGATGATCTGGAGGCTGTTGGCGATCCGATGGCGCATCTCGCGTAGGAGCGTTCTTTGCTGCTCCAGCAGCTCTTCGGTATGCTCCAGCAGACGCTGCTTCTCCTGCTCAGCTACGCGTCGCTCGGTGATGTCCTTAATGGCCAGCAGGACCATTCGGCTTTCCCCGATGTCGTCGCGAATGGGTAAGGCATTCAGCTGGATCGTGCGCCTGCCCAAGTGCGCGAACGTCTGCTCGAACTCAAAGCCCTCCACCGCTGTGCGCTGGGGAACCACGCTCGTGAGCAGTTGGCGCAAGCCCGGGATGTCCCACTCGCCACCCGACAGATCGAACAGGGAGAGGCCGTGCGCTTTCGCTGCATCTTCCCCGAATACCTCGTAGAAGCAGCGACTGCCGGCGAGCAGATGAAGGGTGTCGTCGAGGACCAGGAACGGTTCGGGAAGGGTGTCGACGATCGCGAGCGCAAGAGCTTGCGCCTCTGCACGATCGCGAAACTCCTTCATGATTGTGCTCCATTGGGCGGGAGCGTCGCACGACTCTCAGCCACCAGCTCGCCTGCGAATGCCGGTGATGGGTCATCATACGCTCTTTGCCGCGAAAACCTAACTTGAATTAAGGACGGCGCTTATCCGAAGATCAATGCGCCGAGGGCGAGGAACGCCGCCGCGCTGCTCAGCCCGAAAGCCCAGAAGAGTAACTTGGATGCGACCTCGCCCTGATCCGAGTCCATTTCAGTGCCGCCGTCTGCTCGTTGCAACGGGGGACCCCGCAGGAGCTTCGCCCAAGCGATCAGCGACATCATGAGCAAAATGGCCGCCAGGAGTCCCAAGATGTTTGCGGCCTCAACCATGGTTGCACCTAAGGGTGCCGATCCTACGGTTCGCGAGGATTGTCGGAGGTATGGAGTCAGCCAGGTCGATCGCCAGTGTTTCGGCTGACATTGCTTTCAAACTATAGCGACCGGCAAGATCGTAATGAACCAATCGGGCTTCGGAGCTGGCTGCGTTTTGCGCCAGCTTGAGCGAGGCCCTCTTGCGACTTAACCAATATGCTCTTTCCATGATCTGATCTCCCGCGAGCGAGAGCACTGGAGTGTCTCTCTGTCACAGGGCGCTCGGTTGCGATCTCAGGTGATAAGCCCGTTGTAGCACACTCTTATGAATGGCGCGTGACGGTAACTACTTAATGTCTGCTTTGGGTCGAAAGCGGACGCTAGGCACCGATTACATTTGGATCGGGAAACCCGCTATCTCGGCAAGCGGCACGATAGACGGCAAGCGCTGCGCCAGCATCGAGCACGGACTCAACGTTTCCTTCACCATCCAGGTTGAGATTGGCCCCATGCAGCACGAACGACACGTCAGTGACTTCTGTGTTCGTCGCGGGAAAGTGCAGAGTATGAACCGATCCGGCCGGCTCGTAGAGATATGATCCGGCGGTGTTGACCTCTGGATATTCAAGGTACTTCCACGACCCCGCCGAGGTGAACGCAAAGATTTCGCCCGTATGTTTGTGCCGTTGGATTGTCCTGCCTGGCTCGCCGCGTACACGAACCACAAAAAAGCCTGCTTCTATGTCGACTTGGAGGAGCTGGAAGGTGACCCCCTCCTGGTACGGCACGAATGGCAGATCGCTTTCGCCGCGATGGAGCGCTGGCGGTGGACCGCCCGGGGTGGCAACGGGATCACCTATAGTGACAGTTTGAATGACGGCATCGCTCACGATGGTTGAGGTCACGATTTGCTCCTTCCAATAGGCGGGAGCGCGTATCGGTCTCTCAGCGGCGCTCGGGCCAATGCTCACAGAGCGCAGTAGGGCCTCACTACCATCGCGTAGCCAAGGGTGCCAGAAGCGGATCTAATGTCCGCAATGGGTGGGAAGCAGACATTAGCTTTTGGCCTCTAGCTTGCGTCGAAGAACGCCGCTCAAGGCCCAAATTACCAGCATTCCGAGCGCTCCAACGAGCCCGTCCATCCAATAGTGCCATCCCAGTTGCACCGACCCGATCCAAATGAAAACAGCGTAGGAAAACGCAGCTGGGGCGGCTCGCGGTAGCATCGTGCGTGCAGTAAGGAGAATCCACACGCTGATCGCGACGTGGATCGAGGGCACGGCCGAAATGCCGGAGACAAGGCCGGGTTGAGCCGACGCCAAAGAGGCCCACATCCTGTCGGATTCGGCGAGAACGACCCACGCTCCGCGATTATGGAGCGATTGGGTCAGCGCGGCGAACTCGGTGCCGCCAAAAATCCTGTCGTGGAATATGGGGCCGGCGGAGGAAAAGACCGTGGCGGCGACGACGCCGAGCAGAAACCAGGCGAGGACGTAGGCGATCAATGCACGAGACTTCTCCCTCGACGGAGGCTGCAGCATCACGGTGAACAGGACCAACGATTGGGTCGGGAGCCACAGGCCGTAGATCCTGTCGATCGGCACGACCGCCCATCCGAGCAGATGGTCGAGCAGGCGCCATGGATCGGCTCCAAACATCGATCTTTCGAGACTGGCCAGCAGCGGGTCCAACCAGAACGGGACCAGTTGCGGAATTGCATATTTGAGCGGCAAGAACAGGCTCGCCCCGATACCTACGAGAATTGTCGCGGGGACAGTGCTCGTCCAATCCGGATTTGGCGCCTGTGGTCGCAGGACCCTGTGCATCGCAAAGGTACAGCCTAGTCCGGCAAAGGCGAATGCAAGATAGGAAAAGAGGAATGGCAAAGGGGCTAAACCGAAGCCCCAGGTGATCGTCCACCATGCCAATTCGACGGCGGTTACGACGACCATCACCGAAAGCCATGTGTGATCCGCGCCAACGAGGGCGCCACCTATGCGGCTCCGTACGGTCGCAGCAATCTGGCGTTCTGCTGGAACCAGGCCGGCCATGCGCGTCAGCTGTTCGCCGCTGAAGCAACGTTTGCGATCTTTCGTTCGGCTCCTTCCGGCTCGTCCGGCCAGTCCGTGCGCCGTGCGAGCCATGGAGTGAGGAACAGTATCGGCAGTTTCAAGATCAGGAGTTCGCCATGGATGAACCCATCAATGACATGCTCCCACCAACTTGCCTGCCTGCGTCCACGCGTCCGAAGCCAATCGTCATAGGGGGCCCAATGGCTTGGCTCGTCTTGCTTGATGATACGGAAGATCTTCTTCAGCATCCCATCGCCTCGGACAAAGGGGTGACGCAACAGGGTCTCGACCTGGCGGTGACCGCGTTTCTCGGTCAGAGAAATGACCCTACACATGCGCTCAAACAGATCGTCCCGCCTGGCGATCTCTAGTGGGTCGAGCTCGTCGATGGCCGCCCGAAACATGATCCCAACAAACCGGTCGATATGGCCGCAAGTTCGATCGACCATGAACGGCATGCATCCGCGCCGTTCAAACCAGCGTCGGAACATCAAATAATGTTTCCGCTCGTCCGCGCGGTGTTTTTCAATTCGAGCGATGAGCGAATGATCTTCCGGCCAACGGGCACGCACCGCCTGCAGGACGCGATCGAGCGCCGTATAACCGCGGTGTTCATTGTAGATGTAGATAGAGCCCAGCAGGTCGAGATACCGCCGCCCATACCAACCACGCATTTGTCCTCCTGGCTGGGCAACCTGGAGGCAGGCAGAACCCATTTGTGCGACTGAACAACCCTCGAGCCTGAGCGGTTCCGATGCGGCTGCAAAGGCGACCAAGGTGCTGTGTCCGCTCTGGGTGGAAAGCTGACATTCCACGATTGCCGGAACGTCTGATATGACGTGAGCATCCTGCGAGACTGGGGCTCAACGTGGACCAACACCAATGCCCATCGTTGGAACGTACGATCACGTTGGGAGGCTCCGCTCTACTATCCTTCAACGGTGTCGTTGGCGCAGCGATCTTCGCATTGCCCGCCACCTTGCTCGTTGATTGGGGAGCCTTCTCACCGTGGTTATTCCTAATTGTCGCCGTCGCGGCGCTCTTGGTGATAATTCCATTCACTCGAAGCGCGGCCGCCTTTACGGAAAGCGGTGGGCCCGCAACATACGGGCTAGTATTTGGTCGTTTGGTCGGCTTTGAACTCGGCTGGATTTACTACGTAGCCAAAGTGGCCGGGAACGCAGCAAATCTAAACGTCCTCGCGGACTACGTGGCCCGCTGGTGGAGTGAGGCAGGCTACGGCACCGGCCGCATCGCGATCATTCTTTCCGCATGGACTGCGCTCATCCTCGTCAATCTATTTGGCATGAGAAGGGCCCTGGCATTTCTCAGCGGATTCACGCTCTTGAAGGCCTTGCCATTGGTTGCGGTCGCCATCGTCGCGCTGGTGATTTTCTGGCCCCCGCCAGTACCCGTGGTAAGTCATGGAACAGGCTCACTTGAAGCCGGATTCCTAGTCGTCTTTTACGCGTTCGTCGGTTTTGAGAACTCGGTCATTCCGACTGGCGAAACCAAGGAGCCGGCCAAGACCCTGCCGCGCGCAGTCGGTCTGACGATCATGGTGAGCGCTGTTCTCTATTTTGTCGTCCAGCTTGGATACGTGTCCGCGTTCCATCAGTCCTCGTCCGCGTCGAAGGCACCGTTGCTTGACCTTGGGGCGTTGGTCGCGGGACAGGTTGGCGCGGCCGTGCTCACGCTTGCCGCGATTTGCTCTTTGCTCGGCAACCTGCTCGGCAACTCGGCCTCCACTCCACGAGTGACCCACGCCATGGGCATGCGCGGCGATCTGCCTTCTTGGTTCGGAGCTGTCAGCGGCAAGCTGAAAAGTCCGGCCAACTCGATTCTTTTCCTTGGAGTAATAGTCGCACCGCTAGCGATCAGCGGGAGCTTTGTCTGGCTAGCTGTCGTCGCCACGTTAGCCCGTATGGTAATTTATCCTCTGACGATCGCATCGCTGCCGTTCATGCCGGGTCGTCCACCACTCAGCGCTCTTCATTGGGTCACCGGAGCTGCCGGGATCGCCATCTGTCTCTGGGGAATGACACAAGCCGACGTCAGGTCCTGGCTTACGTTGCTCGCGCTCAGCATTTTGGGGGTCATCCTCTATGTGCTCGCAACCCGAGTGGCCGACCGTGATGCGGCAACTGCATCGGTATAACGTCTGCTTTGGTGGAAAGCGGGCATTAGGAGCGTCAGGCGCTGCCGCTTGTGCGACCGGTTGGCATACCCTTCCTTTTAAGTGAGAATGCGAAGGAGGGGGCTGCAATGAAACTCGTCTTACTGCCACTCACCTTAGCTATCTCCGTAGCGCTGCTTGCGAGCGCCAACGCGGCCGAAACACCAGTTTGCCCATGGCGACCGGCGGCTCAGGACGTTTCCAGTCGGGTCCAGCGTTGGGAGGCGGTCGCGGAGCCATTCCGGGATAGTGCTTCGCGAAGATTTAGGCCGGCGCCGCCAGCGCCCTCCGGACCATCGTCTCCCCGAAGCGCCGTTGGTTTCCTGGCGTCGTGCTATCCTGATGTCCGCTTAGGCTCGAAAGCGGACCTTGGAGTTCAATCCGTATAAGCGGTTTTCAGCGGAGGGCGGATGCCGGAAAAGATCTACTCAGGCGGATGCGTCTGCGGCCGGTTGCGCTACGAAGCGGTCGGCGAGCCGATCTACGCCGGATTTTGCTATTGCTCCGATTGCAGAAAGGTCTCCGGTTCCGGCAGCATTCCTTTCATCGGCTTCAAATGCGATCGGGTCAGCATCACCGGCGATTCACGAGAAACGCGGACAATATCGACCAACGGCGGTGAGGCTGTGAGAAACGCTTGCAGCACGTGCGGGAGCTTCGTTTTCGGAGGCGCCCGCGGGATCTCGGACTGGCATACGATTTACGCGGGCTCGCTCGACGACGCCTCGCTTTTCGAGCCTCAGATGGCGATCTTCGTAAAGGATCGGGTGCCTTGGGCCCATGTCCCGGAGGATCTACCAAGTTACGAGACGCTGCCCGACTAAAGTGTACACTGCCCAAGCGGAGGTGATCCGACCCAATTTCGTCATTTGGGCGTTGGCTGTGCTAGGGGCGACTCACTTCGGGCCGGGGCAACCAAAAGAAAGCAGGATCCATGCCTGAGCCAGTTCGGCATAAAGATCATGAAACCTTCCTCGCACGTGCGGATCAGGCTCGCGCGGACGCGGAGGCGGCGACTTTAGAAAACGTTCGGGAGCGCTGCCTGCGGTCGGAGCTCGCCTGGCGTGAAATGGCCGCGCGCGTCGAGCGCACTGATCAGATGCGCGCCAACAGGCTCGCCGAGAAGATCACGGAGGATCAGTGAGCGAACGCTTCGAGCGTCATCGGCAGCCGTGGCGGCAGGACGAGATCCAGAAGCTGCACACGCTGGCGAAGAAGGGGATGGCGCTGAAAGCGATTGCGAAAGCGCTGACGAGGAGCGAGGAGTCGGTGAAGGACCGGGCGAAGGCCGACAAGCTCCAGATTTCAAAGCTTCGGTGAGCTGTGGGAGTGTCCGCAATCGGCACTGTTCTTCAGCCCATCTTGCGTGAAAAAAGCTGATCGATAATAGGCGATCAACGTACATCAAGTTTCGGGTTGCCTGTCGTGTCAGCATCCAAACCACACCAGCTGTTTCAGCAGATCGAAAGCGATTTCGACAAGCTTCTTGTGCACCTGGAGCAGGCGATCGAAGCGCTTGCCGACGATGAGGGCGGTAGTTTCGCGCTCCCCAGGCTTCAGCGCGCGAGGCAGGCGGCCCGGCGAGGTGCAGAGCTCGCGCGGAGCGCATTGCTTGATCAGGAGCGCTAGCGGCGTTGAGCCGCTTCACCAGCGGCCGGTAGACTCCGCGATGGAAGCGACGACTGCGGGGTCGTAGAACTTCGTGAACCCGCACGCTGCGCAGGTCAGCGGAACCACGGCCTTAACCGGTACGCGCGACGAAGGGCTGGTCGCCGACAGCTGATAAATGCCGTCCGGCGGAAGCCAGCTGCGGGACCCGCACTCGCACGGAGTCAACGCTCCGCCATTGCGCTGCAGGCGGTTGAGGAGGGAGTCGGCGTCGCCGCCCGCGAGCCGTGGACCCGCGTCGAAGCGCGCGGAGGTATCTGAATCTTCAGAACCGTCTGTTGTGTGCGAATGATAGTGGTTCAACGAAAGACCCCGGCAACCAATTACAAGCCGACGCCAGGATGAGGCTCGCCCGTTAAATCATCGCAGGGAATTAGGGTTACGCGCGCTTAAGGAGATTCACTTGCCGTTTGACGCGCCGTCCCGATCTGGAACGGGGCCGCAAGTGTTGGGTTCAAGCCTAACTTCCGATAACTGTCGTGCGCGATCCAAAGCCGTAGATATGGCGAACCCTGGAGCCGGGCTGCTCGGCAAGCACATCTCAGCATCGGGGCTGGAGCGGTTGCCCTTGTGGCCGTTTCGGGGGCAGAGGCTCGGCTGCGGACGCGACACCCTCATCCGAGCCGCCTTTCTCTTCACCATCGGGTTCCGGTGCCCTCCATGGATACTCCCTGCGTGAATCAATGAACCAGATAGGATAAAAACAGCTTGACATCGTCACGCTGTCTGGGTACACGACAGGCACAGTCGACAATTGTCAAACGGGCCGGGCTCCTTCGGGAGTGACCGGCCCGAATGCGTTCCAGGGAGGGTGGATTGGCGCGGAAGGCGGGAGCGGGAGCAGACCTCAGGCTCGTGCAGGGAAAGAAGGTGCAGCTGCGAAAGCCATCACGCCGAAACTGGTCGAAGGCGAGGGAGAACGCGTTTCTCTCCATCCTGGCCGATACGTGCAACGTCACACTGGCGGCCGCTGAAGCAGGCGTTTCCGTGAGTCATGCCTATCGGAGGCGCAAGAACGATGCGGCGTTCCGCGGCGCCTGGCTCGAAGCGATCGGCGCTGCGTATCATCGGCTTGAGCTGGTGCTTCTCGAGCGGGCCTTCGTCGGCAGCGAGAAACTGATACGGCGCAAGGACGGTAGCGAGGAGCGGATGGTCGAATATCCCAACCAGCTCGCGCTTACATTGCTCAAGATGCATCGCGACACCGCGGTCGAGGCGACGACGGAGGTGCCGCCGGACGATGTTGAGGAAATTCGTGAACGGCTGCTCGAGAAGCTGGAGCGGATCCGGAAGCGCGACGCCGAAACCGCATGAGGTACCGGTCATTGCGCGAGCTTATCCTCGCGCTGGCGAATGCAAGCCGCGAGGACTGCGTTCGCATCATCCAAGCAATGACGCCGATCGAGCTGCTTCGGCTCGACGCATGCTTCGAGGCATGGGCGCACGAAAGCCAATTGCCGCCCGAGGGAGAGAGCTGGCGAATCTGGCTTATGATGGCGGGCCGGGGTTTCGGGAAGACGAGGGCCGGCGCCGAATGGGTTCACGCCGCGGCATCCTCGCGGCCCAGTCTGCGGATCGCTCTTGTCGGCGCAACTATCGCTGATGCTCGAAGCATCATGGTCGAGGGTGTCAGCGGACTGCTCGCAGTGGCGATACGGCATCGGCAGACGCTGAGCTGGGAGCCGAGCCTCGGGCGACTGCGCTGGCCGAACGGGAGCGAAGCGCAGCTGTTCTCCGGAGACAATGCGGATGGACTGCGCGGGCCTGAGCATGATCTGGCGTGGTGCGACGAGCTTGCGAAATGGGGAGAAGCGGAATCGGCCTGGGACAATTTGCAATTCGGCCTTCGGCGAGGGCGGCGCCCACGGGCGCTGGTTACAACGACGCCGCGGCCAATTCAGCTACTTCAGCGGATCAAGGACGATCCCTGGTCTGTCACAACGACGGGCCGGACGAGCGACAACGTGAACCTGGACGAGAAGTTCGTCGACGTCATGACGGCAACCTACGGCGGGACGCGTCTTGGCCGGCAAGAGCTCGACGGGGAGCTTATCGCCGACATCGAGGGGGCGCTCTGGCCGCGCGAGTTGATCGAACGGGCACGGGCTGACGCTCCGAAGAAGTTCGAGCGCATCGTGGTAGGGGTCGATCCGCCGGCGGGCGCAAATGCGGGATCGGACGCGTGCGGGATCGTCGTCGCAGGGCGATCCGAGGGACGGCTGTTCGTGCTTGCCGACGCGAGTTGCCAGGGCTTGAGCCCAGACGGCTGGGCGAACCGGGTTGCGGCGGCGGTCGCCTGCTGGGACGCGGACATCGTCGTTGCGGAAGCCAATAATGGCGGGGCGATGGTGGGAAGCGTGCTCAAAGCCGCTGAAGTCGGGACGCGCGTGCGGCTGGTCCATGCTTCGAAAGGAAAGGCGGCAAGAGCGGAGCCGATTGCGCTGCGGTTCGAGAGCGGCAAGGCGTTCTTTGCGGGGGGCTTCCCGGAGCTGGAGGACGAGCTGGCCAGGATGACGGCCGGCGGCGGTTACGAAGGGCCGAGCCGATCGCCCGACCGTGCCGACGCAATGGTCTGGGCGCTGACGGAGCTGAGCGAGACCCGCAGCGGCGTGCCGCGGGTGAGGCGGCTATAGCTAGCGAACGTAAGGAGGCGTGTCGGTCTTGGCACGACACGCGCTCATAGGCTTGTTCCGGAGCCGGAACAATTGATGGGGGCGCATGCGCTCGGACCCAAGGCAGAGGCCGCATCTGGAGGTCGGCGAGCGGATCGACCGTTCGCGCGGCTGCAGCGGGGGCTGGGCCAGACGGCTCGATCAGGCCTGCTGTGCGAGACTCCTCGCACGGCGGAAGCGAAGCGCGCCGCCGGTCAAAGCAAAACCGAGGAGCATCGTCAGCCATGTCACCGGCTCCGGAACGGCGGTCGGCTTCAGGAGCGAATTGTTCGGAGCGAAGTCCGAGATATGCTCAAGATTGCCGGGCGTATCGATTTCCGTCCGCGGCCAGAGGTTGAAGCCGAAGTCCAGAGGATCGGTGCTGGTCTGCCCGAGCAGTGCCAAAGGCAGCAGGACCACGAACGAATTGCCGAAGATGTCGAAGTCGAGGTCCGTGCCGCCGATGAAGGCTTCGCCTTCGCCGGCAACGATGGCAACCTTATCGAAGGTCACGTCGCCCTGGCCGATCGAGTTGAAGGGATCGATCGCTCCAGTCCCGGTATTCACGCCGATGATGTAGTAGCCGTCCGTTTCAGGATTGATGTTCCCGGCAAGCGTTCCGCTGATCCGGAAGAGACTCGTGGACGGATCGAAAAGAACCGAGAAGTTGGTGACATCGAACTCGCCAGTTTTGGGCCCGCTATAACTGGGAAGGAAGTCGCCGACGGGGTCGGGGACGGTCGCGGCAGTTGCCGGCGCGGCAATGAGCAACGGAGCGAGAGCGAAGGCTAGAGCGGGGTTGCGCATGAGGACACCTCCTGTTGGCCCACCCCCGAAACGGTGAGTGTCCGTCAGCCGGTGCGACGTTCATTTCTTGAACCGCGGATTTGCCGGGCAAAGAAAAGCCGCCGCGTGGGCCGCGGCGGCTCTTCTTCAGGCGTGAGCTGACTTAGGCCAGTTGCGCCAGTGTCGTCGTCCGGCGGCGGCGGAAGGCGAAGCCGATCGCGCCGAAGCCGAGCAGCATCATCGCCCAAGTAGCCGGTTCAGGAACCGCCTCATGGATCGCGAGGCCGCCTAGGAGAACGTTGGCATTCGTCCCCGTGGCATAGAAGTTATAGAATTGGTACGAACCCCAGCCGGGAAGCGAGTGCCAGACGCCTTCGTCGTTGCCAGACACCAATAGGGTGCCGAGGAGAGAGCCCGCGGCGTCCGTATTATTGCCCCAGACGGCCCATCCTTCGGTGCCGGTCGTGCTGTTCATGAAGAAGTCTACGCCGCTGGCGAGACCCAGGATCTGCGACACGTCGAGCTGAATGAAGCTGTTCGGCGCAAAGATCTCATGCTCATTTGCCGGATCGGCAGCGAGGCCAAGGCCATTTTCGTCGCCGCCCAGGTTCTTGCCGTACAGTTCGCCGTCAACGAAGGGGTTGAGATATCCCGACGCGGTGACGGTGAGACCGCCGGACGAATAGTCGTGGTCGTCACCCAGATTACCTGGGGGGTTGCTGAAATCGATGTTCACATCGGCTCGAGCGGCCGGTGCGATCGAAAGCGCCGTGGCGCCGAATAAAGCTACGAACACCTTACGCATGGTCGACACCTCCCTCTGTTGGCAGGGCTCGCGACTCGCGGGCGGATTAGTAAAATACGCGTTTACCATGATGTTGTCACACATGGCTATGACGCCGTGATTACAGTTTGTTGGAACTGTCTCAAGTTGGGACATCCTTCCTCTCAAATCGACGTTCAAACCTTCGAGCCGCGTCTTCGCGGCACAGCTGGAAATGGAGAGAACATGGGTTGGTTGTTCGGCCGCAAGTCTGCGGTTTCGGACGCACGGGCGCTTGTCCCTGCGTGGTTGAGCACAAGCGAGCAGCCGGGCTTCGCCCGAAGCTATGAAGCGCAGTTCGACGAAGTGTTTCGGCGCAATCCCGTAGGGCAGCGCGCGGTGCGGCTGGTCGCGGGCATGCTCGGAAGCCTGACGATCGACGGAGACGGGCGCGCGGTCGAGCTGGTCCAGGCCGATGGGCTGCTGGAAGGCATTGCGGCGCAGCTGATGTTGCACGGAAATAGCTACGCCCGGTTGATCGTGGATGAGCACGGAGCGCCAGCGGAGATCTGCACGCTACGGCCCGAGCGGGTCAGCGTGGTCGCCGACGAACGAGGCTGGCCGGCGGCCTATCTCTATCGCGTGGCGGGACGAGTGACGCGCTTCGAGCGATGCGATGCGCTGGGTCCTCGTCGCAGTGACGGCCGCG
>Ga0207701_10004965_pt1 | contig 13410 bp, 9 predicted proteins | sample KBSSwiSSwithPhiX_FD_184294 | JGI IMG/M metagenome (GOLD analysis project Ga0207701, IMG submission 184294) | Switchgrass rhizosphere bulk soil microbial communities from Kellogg Biological Station, Michigan, USA, with PhiX - S5 (SPAdes) (version 2) | ecosystem: Environmental > Terrestrial > Soil... | reverse complement strand
CATCCTCCGGGGCCGCATCCCGCCCCGGGACCGCGACCTTGGGCGACCGCCGGAACCGCCCACATTGCCAGCGCACCGGCGACCGCCCAAACGCAGAACTTTCGCAAACTCATGTCTCGCCTCTAACTGTCGGCGCTTTCCCACCACTTTTCCCACCACCCCGGCGTAACGGGCTGGACGTCCAGGTTACGCCTCGGTCAGAGTTTTCGACTCGTTAGCACTACCCGTTACGCCCCGTTACGCTGCCCCATCCCTTTCACACGGTGGAAGCCGAAGGTTCAATCCCTTCAACGCCAAAAAACCTCTCCTCTCGGATGACCGGCAGCGGCCTGGTCAGAAAACGTCAACCCAAGCAGCGCCTGCTTCGTACTTGAAAACGGAGCACTGCTCCCGGCGAAGCATCGAGACGCAACGCCGATCACAACCTCCCGGCGACGGGAGGCGTAGAGGTCCGTCTGACTGGAGGTTCGACATGAACGTGCGAAGTCTATTCCGCGCCACGGGTCTGTTCGCGGTTCTCCCCACCGCTCTCGCGCTCTCTTCATGCGGCGAGACCGCCCCACCCGACGCCGAGCTGCAGGTGGCGGCGGCGACCGATGAATGTGGGCTGACGATCCCGGTCGTCCCGATGCCGGTGAACCTGCACCTCACCACGATCAAGATGAACGGTCACAGCGTCAACTCGGCGCGGGAGGTCACCGTGGCGGTGACCTTGCCGGGGATGCCGACCACCTCGAGGTTCATCGGCTACTACACCGGAACGGGCCTCTCCAATCCCCAGACGCAGTTCAATTGCAGCAGCGTGGGCGCGCTCCCCGGCTCCGACGGCTATTGCACGACCAGCCTTCCTTTGCGAACGACGGTCGGGTCGACCGCCTTTGCGGGAAGTTTTCCGACCGGCGTGACCAGCGGGAACGCGTCGGTTCAGGTGAATGGAGTGAAGGTCAACTTCACGATCGACAATCACGGGCACACCAGCCAGACCTGCGCGACGACGTGGCTGTACACCAACGGCACGATCATCGACGGCGACAAGATCACCGTCTGCTGGGCGGGCGGCATCGAGGATCCAATCACCGCCCCACCGGCGCTTCAGACGATCTTCTATCCGGCGCCTGGCGAGGGGTCCTCGGTGTCCTTGAAGCAATCGAACACCATCTCGACGAAGACGACGTGGTCCAGCACGACCGGCGGGAGCTTGAATTTCAAATTCACCGGCGAGTACGCCGGCTCAGCGCTGACGTTGTCGGCATCGACCATGTATTCCCATGGCGAAGCCAAGATTACCGGGAGCGCGACCGGCTTCACGCTCAAATCGAAGGCGATGTTCCCCGATCCGAACGACGATACTTTCGTCATCACGATGGGCGTGCCAGCTGCCTACGTCGACTATCGCGACGGGACGGTTCCCACGGTCATCGAGTACTTGTCGTCGGGCGGATATCTTCAGACCCTCACGATGCGCGAGCTGAAGGGGCTGGCGCAGACGCCCCAGGATTTCACCGACATATTGGCGGGCAACCAGTGCGTCATCAGGAAGTACATCACGCCGCAGGTCGCCCAGGGGTTCCTCAACGAAGATCCCTTCTACTCGGGCAGCGTCGAACAGGCCCTGGCGAACGACCCGAACCGGTTCCAGCCCGCCACGCACACCCCGCTGGCGTTGTGGCACGGAGATCGGCCGACGAGCGACGACCAGGTGACTGGCTCCAGCAGTGACACCACCGTCGGACTGACGGTCGGCGGCAGCTACATGACGACACTCTTTGGCGTGGGTGCCACGGGCAGCGACAGCATGACCGTGAGCGTCACCCATAGCGACACGAACCAGTCGACGGGGTCCATCACGCTCGATACGAAGAGTCCGTGCGTGGAGGGCTACGTGGATCTCTACATGGACAAGAAGTACGGCACCATCGTATCGGTCCCGCATCTGATGGACGCCTGCAACGCGCCGGTCGACAGTTGCATGTGCGATCCCAACAGCACCGACCCGTGTTTCCCCTCCGCGAACCACGTCCTGCTTCCCGATGAGTCCCTCGCGCCAGGACAGTCGTTGCAGTCCTGCAACCATAAGTGGACGCTGACGCTGCAGCCTGACGGCATGCTGGTCGAGAACTACCAGGACGGCTCGATCGCGACGAGCTTCTACACGCCGGGCGCGAATATCGCGGTCATGCAAGGCGACGGCAACTTCGTCGTGTACGACCCGGCCTGGAACCCGTTGGTCGACACCGGGACCTGGGGCAACGACGGCCTCGGCCTCTATTTCATCCTCCAGAACGACGGCTCGCTCAACATCTACCAGCCCACGATCAACGTGATCTCGGGTGGCTCCGGCGCCAAGCTTCCGCGCGGCGCGTTCTGGACGATGCTGCCCGGCGGCTGAGACGCGCGTTCAATCCCTTCGACGCCAACAAAAAAAGCCGCGGCCCTCACGGGTCGCGGCTTTCCCTTAGCGAGCGCGATCGAGTCTCAGTACCAGCGCGCGTAAGTCGTCGCGCGGACGATCTGCGCCTGCGACACCGTGATTCTCGGAGCGATGTTGTAGTAGTAGCTCATCACGTTGTCCGTATCGATGGGGTTGCCGGTGTTCGGATCCGTGCCCGGCGACGAGAGGGGAGACAGGCACGAGTTCAGCATCGGGTCGGGACGGGTGTCGAGCAACCTGTCGCTGTCGCCGGGGCCGGGGTGTGAAAGTCCCATGTAGTGGCCGCCTTCGTGGGACCAGTGGATGTCGTCCTGGACGCCCGTCCCCGGACAGGCCTCGCCGGTGTTGATCGGCATGCTCCGGATCCAACCGAGGTTTCCGCCGCTGAAACCCGGCCCGCCCGGCACCATGTAGATCACCACCTTGCCGAGGTGGTTCGAGCCCGCGTAGCTGTTCGCGCAGCCCCACGGCGTGCCCAGAATGCCGCCCGGGCTGCATTCGAACAGGGTCGAGCAAGGCCCATCGGTCTTCCCGGGCGTGCAAATGCTCAGGTTCCAGATGGCGTCGTTGTTGATGTCGACGCGGTCCGTGTTCGTGTCGAACACGAGCTCGATACCGAGCGTCTTGTAGACCGCCGACACGCGAGCGAGCTGCCGGTTGACGTCGCTGTCCGACGCGAATGCGCGATTGGTGCCGTTGGTCTTGGCCACCTGGACGACCTCGACGTGCCGTCGGATGACGCCGGCGTAGTACCAGCGCTGGTTATCGCCGCCGTGGCAGGTGTACTGCTGCACCGAGGCGTTGTTCCCGCCCGAGGCGCCCGCGACGTCGATGCACAATCCGCTGTGCTTGTTCGCGATCGACACCCGGCCGTCGCCCTGGTCGGTCAGGCTCCACTTCTGGTTGTCGCCGTTGTTACAGCCGAACTGCTGCAGCTGTACGCCGACAGAAGTGCTCGCGTTCGGGACATCGAGGCACTTGCCGCTGTTCACCGAGACCATCGTGTAGAACTGCGTGCCGCTGACCACTTCGGCAGGCATCAAGTTCCAGCGCTGGTTGTTGGCGCCCTCGCCGCACTGGTACTGCTGCACCAGGGCGTTGTTGCTCTGGCTGGCGTTCGCCACGTCCATGCACATGCCGCTGTGCTTCGCGATCATGCTGTAGTTCGTGGTGCGTGGACGCATCAGCCACAGCTGATTGTTCCCGGTCGTGCAGGTCTGCTGCTCGACAGCGGCGCCGCTGCTGAGGCTGGCGCTCCTGATCTGCAGGCACTTGTCCGCGTTCGTACGCACCTGGAAGTTGCCCGAGCCGGCGTCGGCGACATGAAAGATCTGGTTGTCACCAGATCCGTCACCGCCAAAGATCTGCATCTGCAGCCCGTTTGCGGTGCTTCCGCCCGGAACGTCCAGGTTTCTCCAACCGACGTGTCCGACCTTGATCTGGAACTGGTTGCTGTTGGCGAAGTGGACGAAGAACCAGGTCTGGCTCTTGCTCCCATCGCACGTGAACTGCGCGACCTGCGTTCCGTTCGCGGTGCCGGCGTTCACCGCGCCGAGACACTTGCCGCTATTGACGTTCTTCAGCTCCATCGGGACGGTCCGGTATGGGTACGTCGCCAGGGTCGCGAAGTTCGTCAGCGCCGACGAGCGCGTCTCGACGACGTCCGAACTGTCGGCGACGTCCATCTCCTCGACCTCGCCACATCCGCTGGCGCTCCAGAGCGACACAGCCAGCGGGAACAGCACTCCGGGCAATCTGTAACTCGACCTTGTCCGCATCATCCGCCTCCTTTGCGTGGGGGATGCGCATCCTATGCAGGGCGATTTTCGATCGCGAAAAAATCCGCGTTTGACGATCGTCCAATGATGATGGCGACTGCGTCTGTTTCAGGACATCCGCAACGACAAACAAGGCGGCAACGTCACGTACGACGTTTGTGAATTGCTGGAACGATGTCCCGATCAACAGGCCGCGTCGATCCGGCAACCGCGCCGGAGCTACGAGCCGCGCGGTATCCGCGTGAAGTTCGTCGGCCGCGCGGAGGCCGCCCCGTCGCACACGCCGAAGGCGAGGGCGAGCGGAAGATCGCGGCGGCCTCCCCGGATCGTTCCCAGCGCCGGTGAACGCCGCGCTACCGGGCCTTGTCGATCGGGCCCTCGGGCCCGTGGACCGCGTTCGAGTACATGAATTGAACCGGCGCCCGCTGGTTCGCTGCGGTGACGACCTCCTGGAACACCAGAGCCAGTTGCGCCGCGACCGCGATGGGCTCGTCGCCGCATTCACGTCCGCCGCGTGACATCCACCCGAGGAAGTCGTTGTCACCCTGCTCGATCGCGTCCTTGACGTCCGCGTCTGTCCGGAACTCGTTCAGCTCGTGATAGAGCGTTCCGACGACGTTCTTCCAGGGCGCATCGAACGCCGGGATCCCGTTGTCCCCCTCCGAGAAGACATTCGCGGAGTAGTACAGCGTGACGATCGAGCCCTTGTCGTTCAGGTGAACGGATCCGTGATACCCGCCAAGGCCGTTCTTGGAATCCGAATCGCCCAGCGCGAGGATCGATCCCCTCGGAAGAATCAGGTTGAAGATCGTCGAGTCGAGGTCGCTCGACCTGATTCGGCCTGTTCGGAACAGCGTGACCACCTTTGCCTGGACGTCTGGCTCGTCCAGGAATGCAGGCTTGCCGTCACCGACCAGGAAGGACTCGATCGGGTCGCATTCCTGGCTGGTCTCGGCGAAGTACTGCGCCATGACGTTGTTCAATCGCGGATCCCGCATGGCAGCGGTGATTGCTGTGTCGATGTTCTTCACATCGCTGTCTGACCAGTCGCCCGCCGCGCCCAGATAGACATTCTGGAAGCGCATCTTCGGCACGATTTTTCCGCCGTGGAAGATCAGATCCTCCAGCGGCCGGGGACTGACACCGTTGGCGATTGCCTCCGGCATCGGCCACGGCTCCGGTAAGGCGCTCTGCTTGTAGTAGAGCTCCTCGGCGCGAGAGCCCCTCCGCGCCTGGATCCGCATCGGTCGTCCGACCTTGTATTTCTTCGACATGTCCCACCTCCCCTTTTTCAGCGGCCCAACGCGTACGCGACGAAGTCCTTCAACGCGAACCCATCCCCCTGCCCAGGCTTCCAGTGCGGGGCGACGTTCACGAGCGAGGTCGGATCGCCAAACATCAGGCCCAGGAAGACCTCCGCGACGATGCGTCCACCCACCTTGCCGAGGCGGGGCGTGTTGACTGTCACCTTCTCCTTCACGGGGATGGTGACCGGCTCCTTGGATAGGGCCGCTTCCGCGAGGATGTACGTCCAGAGCGGGCAGTTGCCCGCGAACACGGAGGGGAGCTTCAGCTTGGGATCGGCGATGCTGCCCCCGTCCTTGTCCTTCTCGTCCGTGGCCTTGCCGATGAAGATCTCTTCATCGCGAAGGGGCGTCACGCCCATGGCGTGCGCGACGTGCTGCCCGGAGGGCAGACCGAGCCTCCAGCCACGTTCGAGATTTCGCTGCGCAAGCGACGGCGGCGAATCGCTCACGACCGACGACGGGAGCATCGAGAGCGGGTTCACGAGCGACGTGTCGAGCCTGTAGGCGAACTGCAGGCGCCGCTTCTGATCGTCATCCGAGCGCGTGTCGACGTCGATGAAGCGGCCCCAGTCGAGGCCCCACGCCGGGTTCATGGCGCGGAAGCCCGTCAGGCCTTCGGGCAGGTTCTGGGACGGAACCGGGAAGATCGGGAGAAGGACCTCGTCGTTCAGCCGGTAGCCGGGACGAATCATCGAGTGTCCGAGGCGATAGGCGGCGACCGAGAACTCCACCGGCATGAACGGCTCCTTGTGCCAGCGGAAGAACTTCAGCTTGTCGCGATCGTAGTGCTTCCCTGAACGAAGATCGTTCAGCACCGACGAGTGAACGATGCGCGGCAGGAAGTCGTGCAGAACCATGTACTGGTAGTGAAAGCGCACCAGTCGCTGAATCTCCGCAAACGGCTTTCCGGCGTGGTCCGCCGCCATCCGGTTGTGAAAGCGCAGGAACAGACCCTGCAATTGCGACACGAGGCTATTTTCGTCGTTCCGGGGATCGCCAATGAGCGCTCGCCGTGGTTTGGCGGAATTGCGGGCCAGATCCTTGGCGTTCGCGTCACCGCCGCCCTTTATTGGATCGCCGAGAAGAAACTGGCCGTTGCCGTCGTACATGTACGGTTGATCGTCCGGTCCGCGCCCGTACACGTTGTCGAGATCGAATGACGGCGTCCTGAAGTCGATCAGGGCGTCAGGATCGTTCTGCTTCTGCAGGCTGCTGGCGGGATCGAACGTGATGTCGTGATCGATGAACTGGCCGAGATACGTGTAGAGAGCCGGAATTCCACTCTCCTCCTCGTCTTTCCCGTCCTTGGGCGGATCGAAGTCGGCGGACATCGCCGCCCCGAGCTTGGCCAGGTTGTCGACGTTCTCCTTGTCGTCCTTGCCGAAGGCTGCTGGGTGCAAGGCACGGAACATCCTCCCGAATCGGCCCTCGAAGAGCGGCGACCTCTTCGTCCCCAACAACCCTCGAACTGGTGTGCCGTGCTTTTCGCTCATGACGTGTCTCCTTGGATGGAAGGCGTAAACTGCGTCTCGGCATATAAGTCTCGTTTGCGCCGAGGAGAGCCCCCATCTAAGACCGCCTAAATCCCCAAACGGCAGCGCGAGGGTTCCAGATCCGGAGAGCGGGCGTCAAGGAACAAAAGGTTTACAACGTTGCCGATCGGCGCAAAGAACGCGCAATCAGGTGTCGACCGGACAACGTGAATGAACGTTTCAAACGCGCGCGTAAACAGACTTTTACTTGACCCGATCGGCGCATCCTTGATACCGGGGTCGAGCCCGATGATCGGAGGATAGTCAGCGTGGCCTCAGAGACTCTGCAAGGTCTGTTCATTCATCCGCCGATCGCCGTGGCTCGTCTCGGTGCGAGCGGACGTCCACTCGACTCGTTCGAATGGATCGACTCCGACGACCCTCACCGTCAGACCCAGATCCGCCCGGCTCTGTCGCTCGACGTGACTGCCGACGGTGAGGTCAGCACGAGAATGCCGAGCTCGATCGTGTTTCGCGACGGGAACGCCATCCGGCCGGTCGCTCCCTTCTTCGAGGTCTGGGCGCTGATGGGCGCGAACGGCAGCGATGAGAAATCGTGGAAGCAGGTCCCCGTGACGCCCGCCCTCCTGAAGAGCCAGGGGCTCACGCTCGCGGACATCTCGCTCGACGTCGAAGCGAAGAACGGGAAGGCCGCGCGCAGGCGCGGGAGTGCCGACCTGATCTTCGGGACGTTCCCTCCCGTCCGGGTTTCAGCATCGGTCACCCGCGCCGTTCGACTCGACGGGACGAACGATCCCGGCGTCCGGACTCCCCTCATTCCCCGCGGAATGGCGATTCCGCTCGGACGCGTGCAGTTCCTGAAACCCGGCGTCGAGGCGCCAGACGATCCCGCAAATCTGGCAATCCTTCGCTTCCGCCTCTGGCCTCCGCGTGGACGTTTTTACGGCCCACCGGAGGCAAGCCGCCCTCAAGGCCCGCGCGGGAACGGATTTCCGGCTGTCTCCCCTGATGCCGCCTTCCTGAATGCGAGCGCCGGCTGGGCCGGTCAGCGCGATGACACGGGTCTCGTCGACCCGTCGGACACTTACGACACCCAACGTGCCGACGTGTCTCTCGGCGTCGTCGACGACACCTCCGAGGTTCGGTTCACGATCACCGTGCGCGGCAAGAAGGGTCTCGCGGCCTCGGCCACTGCCTTTGTCGCGCCCCCGGACTTCGCGCCTGATAGACGACCGTTCCTGTCCATCGCAGACGAGCTGATCGACCGCTCGTCACGGCCATCATCGCCGGCAGACGACGCGTGGGTGCAGGACCTGTTCGAGCGCATCTTCGAGACCACCTCGTTGGTCAACGTCGATGCGTGGCGCAACGCACGGGGCGTGCAACTCCGCGGAAAGGATCTCGCACCGAAGCCCATCGCTGGCGATGGGATCAGCCCCGTCGACCAGGCGTTTGGCGCGAGAGACCTTCTTCGCGATCAGTCGATCGCCCTCGCGGCGCCCACAGACAACAGCCCGCTCCCCATCACGGAGCGCGCCATCTCCCGCCACATGCGCCTGGCCGAGCTCGACGACCTTCGCAGGCTGGTGGCCGAGAAGCCCGATCGGTTGAAGGCGCTGATTCGCGCTCCGTTCCAGACCACGCGGAGTGAGACCTTCAATGCGACGACCATGCAGATGCCGCCGTTCATGCGCCAGAGCAACGCTTTGCCCCTGACGCTCTCGAACTGGCAGTACCAAAGATTGATGGCGTGGGTGGCGACCATCCCCGCCGCTGCGGCCCCCGCGGCCGCGGCACCAGGCCGCGCGCTGCGGGCCCTCAGTCGCGGGGCCCAGCAGCGACGGGCCGAGGTCCTGGATTCGCTCTCGCGGGTCCGCCGTTGATACGCCTGAAAGTCATCGGCCCCGCGGAAGGCCTGGGGCCATCCCCGACCGCGCCGAGCTGGCACCTGGTCGGGTCGCGGCTATTCGTCGTCAATGACTCACGCATCTACGACCTCGATCCAGGCGACGCCGCGCGCCTGCGATCTGGCGATCGCCAGATGCTGGCCGCCGCCGACGCCATCTCCGCGCAGCCGCCCAGCGAGGCCATGGATCTCGTACCCGCGGTCGCACCTCAGAGCATCTCGCTGAACGTCTCGAGCTCGTGCAACCTCGGGTGCTCGTATTGCTACGCTGGACGCGGCTCATTCAGCGGCGCGCAGTCGGCGGTGATGGACTGGCCGACGGCCCAGGCTGCGATCGATGCGCTCTTCGCCGCCGCCGATCCGACGCGCCCTATCACGATCGGGTTTCTCGGCGGCGAACCGTTCCTCGGACGGGAGCTGATCCACCGTTCGGTCCGGTATGCCGCGAAACGCGCGACGAACCAGGTCGTCGGATTCTCTGTCACGACCAACGGGACACTGCTGACGGCGGAGGACGTCGAGCTCCTGCGCGCGCACCGTTTCGCGGTCACCGTCAGCGTCGACGGCGGACGCGTCCTCCATGACACGCTTCGCCCGCTTCGAAAGCGCCGCGGATCCTCGCACGCCGCGCTCGCGGAACACGTGGCGGCGCTCGTCCGCGATCCTGGGAAGGCCCGCGTCGGCGCCCGCGCGACGGTGACCCACCGCAACCTGGCGGTCGCCCAGATCTTCGACGACATCGTCGACCTGGGCTTCGCCGACGTCGGCCTGTCTCCGCTGCGCACGACCGCCGAATCGCTGACGAGCGAGGACTGGCCCGTCTACCTCCGCGGCGTGCGGCTGCTGGCAGAGCGCGAGCTCGGTCGCGCGGTCCTGGGCGACGCCATCCGGTTCTCCAATCTCGCGGTCGCGCTCCGACAGCTCGAACGAGGCGCGGCGTCGCCTTACCCGTGCGGCGCTGGCGGCGGATACTTCAGCGTATCGAGCGACGGCACCTGGTACGCGTGCCACCGCGCCGTCGGGCAGCCTGGCTTCGCCCTCGGAACCAGCGCCGGCATCGACCGTTCCCGGCAAGCCGCGTTCCTCACGGAGCGCCACGTCCATTCTCAGGCGCCGTGCCGGACGTGCTGGGCGCGGTACCTGTGCAGCGGCGGCTGTCACCATGAAGTGGCTGGGCGGACGGACGCGTTCTGCGACTTCGTCCGCGAATGGTTGGAGTTCTGTCTCGCCGCCCACGCGACGCTGGCAAACGCACGTCCCACCTGGTTCGGCCGCCTGGCCCCGGAGGTAGCGCATGGATAGCAGAGTGAAGTTCCTGGCGAGCAACGCGAGCGCTTCTCGCCTCGGTCGACCGGCAGTGGGCAATCCGGTGACGACGCGGCTCGAGGACGGCGTGGGGAACTGCTTTCCTGGGCTCGAGTGCGACCTCCGCAACCTGGAACGTCGCTTCTTTCCCGGCCTCGAGGTGGACATCGCCGACGGTTCGCTCACGATCGCGGCAGTCGATCTGAGCGCCGCGCCGGCTTCCTTGCGGAGCTCCCTTCGAGACGTGGCGCGCGACGTGGCCGCGGGACGCGCCTGGTCGGTCGACAGCATCGCCTCGAAGTTCGGTCCTTTCGGTGCCCTGGCTCTCGACGTGTCGGATCTGGCGCTCACCCCGGCCGGCGGGGCGCGAAGTCCATCGCAGCCCGCCGACGTCTGGACGGCGCTCCGCCTGATTCCAGAACGCGAGGTCGTCGAGCTCACTCTCGCGCGGCGCGGCCGCCCCAAGGTCACCGTCCGCGCGCCGCGGGCCGCCTATCTCGACGACAACGGCGCCCTCGCAGCCATGTTCCAGCCGGGCGAGATGACTCAATCGCTCTGTTCGCCCTGGACGCACGACTTCCGCGACTGCGCTTGCTTCTACTGGGCCTCGAACCACCCGGACATCGTCCAGCCCGCGCGCCCCGTCGGCGTCGCCGATTCCGCCTGGGACGTCCGCGTTCCCTGGGAGAGAGCCGAGCGCGCGGCGAGCCCGGCGCCGGACACCGCGGTGGGCGACGAGGGCGCGAACGAGGCGCGCGAAATGCGCCACTACGAGATCAACATGCGCTGGCAGGAGCTGGACTTCGTGCTGGACGGCCGCGAAGTCCGGGAGCCGTACGAGCCGGGGGCACTGCCTCCGAACGTGAAGGCCATCGCAGCCGAGAAGGTCGAGCTATTTCTCCGTTACGCGGCGGGCGTCGAGCTCGCGGTGATCCAGGAGTACCTGGCGGCGATGTATTCGCTGCGCCCCGACGCGGGCCAGGACGACAGCGAGCTGCGGCTCGACGTGACGAGTGCGCGCGCCGAGCTGCTGCGCGTCGCCATCAGCGAGATGCATCACCTGCGCGTGGCCAACGACGTCCTGCGAACGTGGCTCGCGAGTCGCGGCGGGCAACAGCCGTTCGCACCGGCGCTGGCCGTGGCCGACAAGGTGCCGTCCGGCCCTGGTGGCGCCTATCGCGCGCGGGCGCTCAAGGCGTTGACCCCCGAGGTTCTGCAGGGGTTCATCAACATCGAGCAGCCGTCAAAAGCGGTCGATGGTCTCTACGCTCGGATCTTCGTGACCCTGCGCCCCGCGCTGCCTGCCGCCGCCGCCGACATTCGTTCGGTGATGATGGACGGCGAGACGCACTACCAGACGTTCCGATTCGTTCAGGAGTGGCTCGGGCGGCACGATCCGGCGGATTACCTCGCGGATCTGCCAGAGCCGCCGAAGACTCTTCCCGAGCACGTCGCCCTTCAGGTTCGGTACGTCGACATCCTCAAGGCCTTGCAGAGCGCGTATCAGCTCGGGCTCCCCGCGGGGCGCGCCGCTCTCGACCAGGCGCGTGGGCTCATGCTGGGAGCCAATGGACTGGAAGGGCTTGCGCAGGCCGTGATCAACAAGGGCTTCGGCGTGCGTTTCGACCCCGTCGTCCTTCCGGGGTTCGGATCGATTCCAAACCCGCCGGCCTGATCGATTGCGGCTGGATCTTGCGATCATTGGCGCGGGTCCCGTAGGCCTCGTCGCGGCGCTGTCGGCCGCGCGACGAGGGCTCTCCGTCGTCCTCTCCGGACCGACGCCCGCGAAGACGCGACGCGCCCGCCTCGAGCTCGTTCCAGCTCAGTTCCTTCACGTTCTGCTCGAGCACGACATCCGGCCGCAGGACGCCGGGTGGGCAGCGACCGGTGCCACCCGCCGGATCGCCTGGGAAAAGGACACGCCCACCGAGCAGGCCGGCGCCTCGATGGCGGTCATGAGGCGGTTCGAGCTGGAAGAGGCCCTTCTGAATCGCGCGGCCCGCGACGGTCGGATCACCCTCATCCCGCACGTCGAGCGACCGACGCGAACCGAGTCCGGGTGGACGGGACGAGGATGGCAGGCGCCGCGCCTGCTCGACGCCACCGGGCGAAGTGCGACGACCGCCATGTCGCTCGTGCGCTGGCCGGCCGTGGCGTGGCATTGGCTCGCCGATGGCAGCGCCGAACCCTGGTTCGGCCTCGCTGCGGTACCCAGCGGTTACGTGTACCGGTGCGCGATACCCGGCGCGGATTGTCTGGGGCTGGTGCAGCGAGCCTCCGGACCGACGACGCAAGAAGAGCTGCGCGCAAACATCCTGCACGCAGGCGTCGAATGGATTCTCGAAGGCTTCGACTGGCAGACCGCGAATCCCTCCCCGCCGGTCCCCGCAGGGCCGCAGTGGAGCGCGCCGCAATTCGACGAGTCGTGCCTGGCCGTCGGTGACGCGCGCCTTGCGCGCGATCCCCTCTCGTCGCAAGGGCTGCTATCGGGCGTCGTCGAGGCGCTGGGCAGCCTGGACGCCTGGCAGGAATCGCCCGGGTGGGCGCCGGCGCTCCGCAAGCGCCAGGAGGAGAACATCGATCACCACCGACGCCATCTCCTCGGTTTCATCGCGAGCTGTCGATTCCGCGACGAACCCCACTGGCGCGGCTACAGCGCGTGGTTGGAGCGACCGTCGAACTAGGAGCTGACCATGTCGGCCTCCTGGGGACCGACCATCGAGACCAGCGTGACCGCCGCGCCGACGAAGAAGTTGCTCCAGATCATCGGCGACGTGTAGTTGGGCCAGGCGAACATCGACGCGATCAACCACACGCCCGCGGCGGCGCTGATGTAGCGGGCCGCCGGAATGCGGAGCCCGACCAACGCGCTCACGACGATGACGACACCGGTGACCCACGCGTTGACGAAGGTGGGCGTGGTCGTGCGGAAGAAGAACGTCGTGATCACCACCCACAAGCCGAGCGCCACCGTCACCAGATTGAGGTTCCTGTTCATGAGACTGCTCTGCTGCATAGCTCGACCTCTCCGCCGCCAGTTCTCCCCGTAAGCCTGATCATTCTCAGGGGATTGGCATCTAGCCTTGTCAACGTCGGGGCGACGCCTAGGTTCGATACGAGGGGGGAGGGCCAACCGCGATGTGGAAGCGCGTCGCAATCGTGATGCTGTCGGTCTGGGTGTTGTTCTCCG
>Ga0207701_10004964_pt1 | contig 13411 bp, 11 predicted proteins | sample KBSSwiSSwithPhiX_FD_184294 | JGI IMG/M metagenome (GOLD analysis project Ga0207701, IMG submission 184294) | Switchgrass rhizosphere bulk soil microbial communities from Kellogg Biological Station, Michigan, USA, with PhiX - S5 (SPAdes) (version 2) | ecosystem: Environmental > Terrestrial >... | reverse complement strand
ATCAGAGACGGTGGGAATGGTCGCTCGTGCCGAGCACGCGATCAAAGCTAAAGGCGAGAGTATGAGCCCGAATAGAAGAGTGATTCTTCGCCATGTTTCACATTTGCGCACAGCTGCTGTCGCCTTCCCTATGCCAAAATTGCCGTAACCTAGCACATCCCAGTTGAGAGCACTAGCGGCAGTGCGGCCGCAAATTGCCGCCGCGCCGTGCGAATCAATGGAGAAAGAACCCGTTAGGAACTAAGCCGGGTGACGGAAAGAATGTCGCCCGCAGCGATCTGGATGACGCCCTGCCCCGTTTGGAGGGAAAAATTTCCCGCATCGTCTTTTTGCGTAATCTTACCTTCCGTCGGGTTCGGAAATCGCCCGGTCTCCGGGCGAAGCGTAACTTTGACGCGGTCGCCTACTGCCAATAGCTTCAATGAATTTGCCAAGGATTCGAAAATCGCCATGGGAGCCTCCTTAATGAATCTCGCGGTAACCGAGCGCGGGCAGTTCTATACGGACTCTACGAAAGCCTTTGTGTCCGTCGCGTCTCGCGGTGACATTCCTGCGTTTTCTGGGGCTGCGGCTCTGGCGCGGCAGGCACAGCGTCCATAGTTAAAGTTTCATTCGGCTAAGTCTCAATGCATTGCTGATCACCGAAACCGAACTGAACGTCATTGCGACGCTGGCGATCACCGGACTCAACAGCACGCCAAAAAAGGGGTAAAGCACGCCCGCTGCGAGTGGAATTCCGAGCACGTTATAAATGAACGCAAAGAAAAGGTTCTGGCGGATGTTTCTCATTGTGCCACGGCTTAATCGGCGTGCTTTGGCAATGCCGCGCAAGTCACCTTTCACTAAAGTCACCCCAGCGCTTTCCATGGCGACGTCCGTGCCGGTACCCATCGCAATTCCAACGTGAGCCTGTGCCAACGCCGGTGCATCGTTAACGCCGTCACCCGCCATGGCGACGATTCGGCCTTCCGACTGGAGCCGTTTTACGATCTGGCCTTTTTGCTCGGGCAATACTTCGGCTTGGATTTCATCAATGCCGAGTTTCTTTGCCACCGCTTCGGCAGTGGTGCGATTATCCCCAGTCAACATGACAATTCTTACACCGTCTTCGTGCAGCAGGCGAATCGCTTCAGGAGTCGACGGTTTGACCGGATCGGCAATGCCAATCAATCCCGCGATCGTTCCATCCACCACAACAAACATCACGGTCTGCCCTTCTTTTCTCAGCTCCTCCGGCCGCGACGCGATCTCGTTTGCGGCAAGGCCCAATTCCTCGAGCAAGCGGCGGTTACCAAGAGCAACCTGTCTACCATCGACACTGCCAATGACACCCTTCCCCGTTACCGAGCGAAAGTCGCGCGCATCGGCAAGCTTCACTCCTCTCTTCTCCGCCCCGTTAACGATCGCCGCCGCAAGGGGATGCTCGCTGCCCCGCTCCAGACTTGCCGCCAGATACAAAATTTCGTCCTCGCCTGTTCCAGACGTCGCAACCACTGTCTCCAGGTGCGGCTTGCCTTCGGTCAGTGTTCCGGTTTTGTCCGCCACCAGCGTGTCGACTTTTTCCAGAATTTCCAGTGCTTCGGCGTTCTTAATCAAAACCCCAGCGGTTGCGCCGCGTCCAGTCCCGACCATGATCGACATGGGAGTTGCGAGGCCGAGCGCGCATGGGCAGGCAATAATCAACACCGCCACCGCATTGAGCAGCGCGTAAGCCATTGCCGGCTCCGGTCCGACCAGCGCCCAGACGATAAATGTGATGACAGCGACCGACACCACCGCGGGTACGAAATAGCTAGCAACGATGTCCGCCAATTTCTGGATCGGCGCGCGGCTCCGCTGCGCTTCCGCGACCATGCGTACGATCTGCGCCAGCAGCGTATCGCTGCCGACACGCTCGGCGCGCATAATAAAACTTCCGGTGCCGTTGACCGTCCCACCGGTGACTCGACTGCCTTTGATCTTTTCCACCGGAATCGGCTCGCCGGTGATCATCGATTCATCGACGGAAGTCGTCCCTTCCAGCACAATGCCGTCGACCGGAATTTTTTCGCCCGGGCGAACGCGCAAACGATCGCCGACTTGGACCCGCTCAAGCGGCACATCCGTTTCCGTGCCATCGTCTTGCACCAGGCGCGCGGTCTTGGCAGCCAGACCCAGCAACGCTTTGATCGCCCTGCTGGTTTTACTGCGCGCGCGCAGCTCCAAAACCTGACCGAGCAACACCAACGTGGTGATCGTCGCAGCGGCGTCGAAGTAAACGCCGACCTCGCCGCCGTGGCCGCGGAACGATGGCGGAAAGGCATCGGGAAAAAGTGTCGCCGCCACGCTGTAAACGAACGCAGTGCCGACCCCGATCGCGATGAGTGTGAACATGTTGAGACTGCGGTTAATGATGGAATTCCAACCGCGCTCGAAAAATGGCCAGCCACCCCAAAGCACCACCGGCGTCGCGAGAAGAAGCTGAATCCAACTGAGCACGTGAGGAGAGATACTGCGCTGTACCGGCTGACCGGGGATCATCTCGGACATGGCGAAAAAGACAATCGGCACGCTTAGGACGACGCTAACCCAGAAGCGCCGCGTCATATCGACCAACTCGGGATTGGCCTCTTCCTCTAACGTCACCGTACGAGGTTCGAGTGCCATGCCACAGATCGGGCAGAAGCCCGGCTCGGGACGCACGATCTCCGGATGCATCGGACAGACGTATTCGGTCTTGACCAATGGCGCGGCCGGCGCTTCCGGTTCCAACGCCATACCGCACTTCGGGCATGCACCCGGTTTGGACTCACGCACCTCGGGATCCATCGGACAGACGTAAGACACACCGGTTGCCTTCTCAGCGGGCACAGCATTTTGCGCGGCAGGCGACTTCAGGAATTTCTCTGGATCTTCCTTAAACTTGGTCAAGCAGTGTGCGCTGCAGAAATAATAAGTCTGACCCTTATGCTCGTGCTTCCCCGCAGCCTTGTTTGCCTCGACCTTCATGCCGCATACTGGGTCGGTGGGAGTTAACGCATATTCCACGCTCGACTGGTGATGAGCATGATCCTGCGTCGGTGCCCTAAGAAATTTCTCCGGAGCTTCTTTGAATTTTGTTAGGCAGTGCTGGCTACAGAAATAAAATACTTCGCCGTTGTGTTCATGCTTGCCGGCGGCGCGCGCGGGATCCACACTCATTCCGCAAATCGGATCAATAGCCATTGACACCCCTCTTCATATTCTTTCTCTCAACGATGCCGATGCAAGACCGCCGATCGAAATGGTTGCAATCTCCCATTGATCTAACAATTTCGGCTTCACATGCGCCACGCACGACTTTCACGCGTTCGACTTCATAGCTGCTGAATTGCTCGCCGCATCTTCCACCCTCTCCAAAGATCGAAGATTGCGGGGTAGACGAGCAACTCGAGGAGAAAGGAAGTGATAACGCCGCCAATCATAGGCGCGGCGATGCGCTTCATAACATCGGCGCCCGCGCCGTGACTCCACATGATCGGCAGTAATCCCATCAGAATTGCCATGATCGTCATGACCTTCGGTCGAATGCGCTTCACTGCCCCTTCGATAATCGCCTCATGGAGGTCTGCGATCGAGTGCATCCGTCCTTCGGCGCGCCATTTTTCGTAGGCGTGCTCGAGATAGAGGAGCATGATCACACCGGTTTCAGCATCGACACCCGCTAGCGCGATAATGCCGACCCAAACCGCTACGCTGAGGTTGTAGCCGAGCAAATAGAGTAACCAGACCGCGCCGATCATGGAGAACGGTACCGCGAGCAAAACGATCACACAGCGTCCTACTGATTTGAAATTGATGTACAACAGCAGAAAAATAACCAAGAGCGTCAGCGGCACTACATAAATCAAGCGCTGTTTAGCGCGTTCCATGTATTCGTACTGACCGCTCCACGAAAGTGTATATCCCGCCGGCAGCTGGACCTGTTCGGCGACCTTTTTCTTCGCCTCTTCCACATACCCGCCAATATCCCGGCCAGTCATATCGACGTAAACGTACCCGGAGAGCTGTCCATCTTCATCCCGGATCATCGCCGGACCCGAGGCTAACCGAAGGTCAGCGAGTTGGCCCAGAGGTATTTGAACTCCGTTCATTCCGGGCACGAGAATCCGCTTTAGGCGCTCGGGGTCATCGCGAAGCTCTCGGGCATATCTCACGCTCACTGGATAGCGCTCTCTTCCCTCCACGGTTGTCGTGATGCTCTCGCCCCCGATAACCGATTCGACGAGCATCTGCACTTCATCGATCGCTAAACCGTATCTGGCAATCTCATCTCGCTTCAGTTCAAAATCCAGGTAATAACCGCCAGTGACTCTTTCGGCAAAAGCACTTCGAGTGCCTGGAATCATTTGAAGGATCGCCTCGAGCTTCTTTCCGATCTCTTCAATTTGGCGCAGATCAGGCCCGAAGATTTTTATCCCGATTGGCGTACGGATTCCGGTAGATAACATATCGATCCGGTTCTTGATGGGCATGGTCCAGGCGTTTGCGACGCCGGGAAGTCTCATCTGCATATCCATCTCGGCGACAAGCTTGTCCCAGGTCATGCCCACACGCCATTGTGATTCAGGCTTAAGCATGACGGTCGTCTCGCCCATGCTAAAAGGCGCCGGGTCCGTCGATGTTTCAGCCCTCCCGGCTTTACCAAGAACCCACTGAACCTCTGGAAAGGTCTTTAAGATACGGTCTTGCATCTGCAGCAATCTCGAAGATTGTGTCACTGAAATTCCGGGCAACGTCGTTGGCATGTAAAAAATCATGCCCTCGTTGAGTGGCGGCATGAACTCGGAGCCGAGCCGCATAAAAGCGGGAATCGTAAGGATCAGCGCCAGAATCGCGAGAGCAATTGTAATTAACCTGAAGCGCAGCACGCTGTGAATCACTGGCATATATACAGCAATCAAAAACCGGTTGACCGGGTTGTTCGCTTCCGGTCGTATGCGGCCACGAATAAGCAGCAGCATTAAAACCGGAGCCAGCGTAATGGAGAGAAAGGAGGCAAAGAACATGGCAAAGGTCTTTGTAAACGCCAACGGTTTGAAAAGCCGTCCTTCTTGTCCTTCCAACGTGAAAATCGGCAAGAACGAAACGGTGATAATCAGAAGCGAGAAGAACAGAGGCTTGCCGACTTCTTTTGCAGCGTCGATGAGAACCTCGGTTCGGCTGCCGGGTCGTCCGCACTCTTCCCAATGCTCTAGCCGCTTGTGTGCATTCTCCACCATGATGATCGCCGCATCCACCATCGCGCCGATTGCGATCGCGATCCCGCCGAGCGACATGATGTTGGAAGTCAGGTTCAGGTAGTACATTAAAATGAAAGAGATGATGATGGCGACGGGCAGGGTAATGATAACCACAAGCGCGCTCGGAATATGGAAGAGAAAAACGATGATGACTACGCTTACAATCAGACCTTCTTCGATCAGTTTTTCTTTGAGAGTGGCGATCGAACGCAGGATAAGGTCGGAGCGATCGTAAGTAGTAACGATCCTTATCCCCTTCGGGAGAGACGGCTCAATCTCCTTAATTTTCTGTTTGACTCGATCGATCAGATTCAGCGCATTCTCGCCGTGGCGCATCACGACAATGCCGCTAACGACTTCACCTTGGCCGTTCAGTTCCGCTATCCCTCGCCGCATGTCAGGTCCCAGCGTTACCGAGCCGATGTCCCGGATGAGCACCGGTGTGCCACGGTCCCCGCCCACGGCAATCGCTTCGATGTCCTTGACGGATCTGATGTAACCTCGGCCGCGGATCATATATTCGGCGCCGCTCAATTCTATCGAACGGCCACCGACCTCGTTGTTGCCCATGCGAACGGCATCGACCACGGTCTTCGGCGAGAGGCGATAAGCGGCTAAGCGGTTGGGATCAATATTGACTTGATACTGGCGCACAAAACCGCCGAGGCTCGCAACTTCAGCGACTCCTTCCACGCTCGCGATCTGATAGCGAAGATACCAGTCTTGCAGGCTACGCAATTGTGCCAGATCATACTTGCCGGTCTGGTCGATTAACGCATATTGAAATACCCAGCCCACGCCGGAGGCATCCGGTCCCAATGCGGGCGCAACGCCCTTCGGCAACCTGCCACTCACTTGATTTAGATACTCGAGGACTCGGCTTCTCGCCCAGTAAATGTCAGTGCCGTCTTCAAAAATGATGTAAACATAAGAGAAGCCGAAGTCAGAAAAGCCCCTGACGAATTTCACCTTAGGGGCGGAGATCATCGTCGTGACGATCGGGTACGTAACCTGATCTTCGATGATGGTAGGGTTTCGTCCCATCCATGGCGTATAGACGATGACCTGGACGTCTGACAGATCCGGCACTGCATCCAGAGGGGTATTTTTTAGCGCCCAGACTCCCATGGCACTCAAGACAATCACCATGAGAAAAATGAGGAATCTATTCCGAGCGCTGCCTTCGATAATTCTTTCGATCATTCACTTACTCGCTTCCGGCATTCGCTGAACTATGGCAGCGCCGATCTGATTCGGTGTCGATACCCCCCCTCAACTCTTTATTTGGCCGTGATCGTAAACTTTTCGTGCACCGCTTTTTGACCCGGACGTTGAACTGAAACAGTAATGTCCCATGTTCCCGCCATGGCGAAATTAACTGGGGCTTCATAAATTCCGTCCTTCGTGTGCTTTGAGTTTGCTTTTGCCGGAGCCATGCCGGGCATGTTCATTACCGCTAGCAAGCTCACTGTCGCGTCGGGTACCGGATTTCCTTTTGCATCGCGGATTCTCACTCGAAGGACATTTTCACCCACTTGCGACTTGGACGGCTGAGTCTCAAGAGAGAGGACCAGATCACCTACTTTCTTCTCCGTCGTCTGTGCCGCAGCCGTTTGCATGTTGCCCATGTCCATCCCCGGCATCCCCGCCATGGCGCCCATCGCCTCCTTCAATCGGCTTTCCGAATCTAAGAGAAAACTCGCGCTCGCGACGATTCGCTCTCCGGGCGAAAGTCCCGCGAGAACTTCGTAGTAGCCGTCATACTTCTTGCCGATTTTCACCTCGGCAGGCTCGAATCGACCCTCTCCTTTATCGAGGAACACGACCTTTCTGAGACCCGAGTCCAAAACCGCTTCATCCGGCACAGCGAGCTTCCGACCGGCATCAATGTTTATCTCTGCGTTCGCATACATCTCCGGCTTCAAGATAAAGTCGCGGTTCGGAAACTCCAATCGCACTTTCGCTGTTCGAGTTTTTTCGTCGAGAACCGGAGAGATCCACGCAACTCTGCCGACGAAATCTCGTCCCGGATAGGAAGCCACAGTGATCGTCGCCTTTTGTCCAACGCGTACTTGCGCGAGCTCATACTCGTAAATATCCGCATTGACCCACACGGTGGATAAGTCGCCTATGGTGTAAAGTTCTTTGTCCGGCATCACGCGCATCCCCTGAACAGCTTCCTTTTTCAGGACGAAGCCGCCGAGTGGCGAATAAAAAGTTAGGTTTCGTTTTGGCTTCCCGGTTTTTTCCAAATCACGAATCTGCTCCTCGGAGATATCCCAAAGGCTGAGGCGGCGGTGCGCCGATTCCAAAAGCGAGTCGGATCCGGCGCTAATCTCTTTAATGGAACTCGATCCGAGCGTTTGTTTAGCCTTGAGCGCGAGAAGATATTCCTCCTGCGTTGCGACCAAGTCCGGGCTGTAGAGAGTAAACAGAGGCTGTCCCTTGCGCACCAGAGTCCCGGTGTAATTGACCAGGAGTTCTTCAATCCAACCTTCGACTTTGCTGAAGACCTGAGCGAGCCGCGTCTCGTCGTACGTGACAATGCCCACCGTCCGAATTTTTTGAACCATTGGCCGGATCTCGGCAGTTGCCGTTCGTATGCCAATCAATTGTTGTCTTTCCGGACTTACGTTCACTCCGGCCGAACCCATGTCGTGGCCAGCCATCGATTGACTGCCACCGGCCGTTTCGCCTGCCGAATGGTCAGATGCGGCAGAATCGCGATTGGCTTTTGGATCGCTCTGCCCTCGCCAGTAGCCGACCGCAAATACTCCGGCTAACACAATCAGAGCTCCAATCATCTTGAGAATCTTCATATTCGATCTCCCCAGATAGAGGGTCACTCGCGTCCTAAGCTCATTGCAATTCCTTGCCAACCGCTCGTTCGAGATCGGCCAGGTTTTGCATCAAGTTTGCTGTAGCTTTGTAGTAACCCATGCGGGTTTCGCGCAGCGCTCGTTGCGCTTCGAGCAGGTTCACGAACTCCACTCGGCCAGTTTGATACGCAGCCAAAGCGGATCTGAAGGAAAGCTCGGCTTGGGACAATAGCCCCTCACGATAGAGCTGCAGCGATCGCTTTGCCGCTTCCACTTTTGTCTCGGCTTGCGCGACTTCCTTCACCGTGACGTTTCTGATGGCCTCACGATTAGATCTCGCCGCGCGAACCTCCGCGAGACTTTCTTCGACCTCGTAGGCACGTTTACCGGCGGTCCAGGGAGAGAAGGGAATAGTGATATTGACCATTGCTCCATAGCGGTCTTTTTTCATCTCCGTCGGCATCCGCATATAGTCCCACCCAACCATAAAATCAGGATATTTCCGGTTCCGGTCCGCTAACTCGTACATTCCTTCGGCGCGTTCGATTCCCTCCTCGGCAGCCCGCAACTCCGGCCGGCTCGCCAGCGCGAGATCATCGAGACCGGAAACGGTCACTGCCGCAGTGTTGGCCTCGATATCTGTGGGGATTTGAATCGGCGTTCGCGGCGGCTGATACATCGCCGTATTCAGCTTAATGGTCACGACACTTGTTTCTTCCTCCGCGAGGATCAACTGGTTCAGGATGTCACTTTGCTCGAGCTGAGCTTTGAATACATCCTGTTGCGTTACTCTGCCGACCCGGTAGCGTGCTTCCGTGGCATCAATGACGGTATGCAAAATCTCCAGCTGTTCACGCAGTATTTCCACCGATCGACTCGCCATGAAAAGTTCAGCGTAGGCCATTTTGACCATCGAAATGATCTCGCGCTCTTTGGCGCGAAGCTCCTGTTCTGCCATTTTCGCGTCTCGCTGGGCGATTTTTTCTTTAAGGCCGAGCTTCCCAAAAAAAGGCAACGTTTGGCGAATACCGATCGAGTTCCAGTCCGACTGGTTAAGGTTGGTCGGGTTCGATAAGGGTACTCCGTTCAATTGAAAGGCGATCTGTGGGTCTTCCAGATACGGAGCTTGCTTTGCCTTCGCTTCCGTAGCGCGGAACCGGTGTTGGAGCTGCTGAATTTCGGGGTTTTTCTCAAGCGCCACCTTAACTGCTTCGGTTAGCGTCAAAGGCGGCGGCAAATCGCTAGCGAAGACATTTGCAGCTGCTGAAATGACGATTGCGGCGTAAAAAGGCACCAGCCGAACTGAGCAAACACTATTCATTTTTCCTCCGACATAAGACCCACACACAATAACCGAAGTGGCACGAAATGGATCTAAAGCTAAACGGAGGCGAGTCGGTCTTAAAAGGCAGTGTGACTGCACTTTAATCCGAACCGCCGCGCCAAGCGGCGAAAAGTTGAGCCTTGATTTTATCTAGATGCGAAGCTTGATGGAGGGTGAAACCTTCTGCGAGCTTAAATTGGGAGCATGCTGCGGTGATAACCTAAGCGGCGGCACTACCGCGGCGACAAAACCAAGACTTGGTAGTACGCCGGATTGCACAGCCGTTTCCACCGACGCAGTCGTCTTTTGGGATGGCAAATACTCGTTAGCCAGTCGACAGCTTTGATGAGGGGATTTCTCATGGCTATTATGGTCGCACGGCTGCTGGGCATCCTCATCAGCAGCAAATTGTTGGTTCTTGCTTGGAGACGCAAAAACGAAACGGTCCGGACATAGGAGACACGCAAAGTAAAAAAGGAAGAGAATAAATAGAAAGATTTTGTAACGGTCGCCCATCTCGAATCTCGATCCGATACTAGAGCCGCAATTTACTGCTGTCAACGCGGAAACGAAAGACCAAAGCGGATCTCGTTCTCGCAGCAAAACTTTCAATAGCTCAGCTGTGGTTCTCAAGAACCTTGTGGACTCATCCACATTCCGGCCTGGTCAGCAAATGATGTACCAAAAGAGACAACGTCAGCTTCAAACCGATTTATTGACGGGATTCCGACAGGTCGTGATTTCGAGATTACTCGTTTTCCTCATGTTGCGAATGCCACGCTTTATTTTTCTCGTTTGTAGTAAGTCATCCCCCCGCAAAGGGAGCTAGCGCTGCGTGAGCGCCACCGGAAACTTCGGTGCGAATTTATAGAATCTTCGGATCATCATCCGGCGAGATCTTTTCTCCTCGCCTCGAACTCCTCTTTGTTGATCTCTCCACGCGCATACCGCTGACGCAGAATTTCGAGCGCCGAATCCGGCGGCCTTTCTCTGCCTTTGCCAAGGAGCCAACGAATCCCAACAATGAGACCGACAATAAATATCACCCAAAAAAGAAACATCATTGCCATCATCCCGATGCCCCAACCCCACCACCACATGGGATGCATCTCCCAGCGCCACTCATAAAAACGCCCCTGAGCCAGCAAAGGACTGATCTTTTCAAGCGCGTCCAAGACTGCCATCCAGATTTGGTTTTGCATGGTCGCCTCCGTTGGGTTTTATCTCGGTTTCTATACATAGAAATCAACCACCACAGGCTCCTATTGCATAGAAAACTAAGCATAACTCTGTGGCGGATGGAAATGCGTCCCGATTTCCAGCCGTAAAACCTTCTCGACATATCGACGCTGTGCGTCGAAAATGCAAAAGAACAGAGCCAAAGTACTGAGCTAAAGCGAGCGACGGACAGGAGAGGTGTTTCTATCGATCTTCGCCTTTTTCCCCAACCATCGGTTGGGATTAAGGCATGTCACCAAAACACATCTTCGCGGCGGAACAATAAAGGAGGCCATGCTTAGCTTATTGGCTGCTGACGAATGACTCGTATCGATCATCCATCTGACCGCTCCGTATCGGGCCCTGAAGTGCTCAAGTCGGTTGCGATTTCGGCGAACTGCTCGAGGGCGGCTTCGAGATCCTCTACGATTTCGGCGGCGATGATGTCGGGGGCCGGGAGATTGGCGGAGTCTTCGAGTGATTCGTCTTTGAGCCAGAAGATGTCGAGGTTGACCTTGTCGCGTTTGATAAGGTCCTCGTAGGCAAAGCACTTGATGCGTTCACTCTCGGTGCGCTGATGGCGGTTTTCGGCGTGATAGCAGGCGACGAAGTCGTCGAGATCGGAGCGCTTCAATTGGTTTTCTTTCAGCGTGAAGTGCTTGTTGGTCCTCAGATCGTAGATCCATAGCGTTTTCGTCCACTGCTTTTCCTGTGCCGGCTTGCGGTCGAAGAAAAGTACGTTAGCCTTCACGCCCTGCGCGTAGAAGATGCCGGTGGGTAAGCGCAGCAACGTGTGCACGTCCGCCTGCTTGAGCAGCTCGCGGCGAACCGTTTCGCCTGCACCGCCTTCAAACAGCACGTTATCCGGCACGACGATAGCGGCGCGCCCATGTTGCTTGAGGATCGTGAAGACGTGCTGGAGGAAGTTTAGCTGCTTGTTGCTCGTTGTCGCCCAAAAGTCGTCGCGGTGAATTGTTAAACTTTCTTTCTCCGCCTCGCCCTTTTCGTTCACAATCGTCACGCTGCTCTTTTTCCCGAAAGGCGGGTTTGTCATGACCATCTCATAGTTCTTACCGCCCTGGCTGCCGAGCGCGTCGCGAACTTCGATCGGAACGTCAGTCGTCCCATCCGCGCTGATGCCGTGCAGCAGCATGTTCATGCAGCAGAGCCGTGCGACGCCATCCACCAATTCGACGCCAAATAGTGTGCCACTCGCCAGCTTTTTCTTTTGCTCACGATCGAGCTGATAGTGCTTCGGGTCAGAAATGTAGTTGTACGCCGCCAGAAGAAACCCGCCGGTGCCGCATGCCGGATCGCAGACTGTCATGTTGGGTTCGGGCCGCATCACATCGACGATCGCAGCGATCAAGGGCCGCGGCGTAAAATACTGTCCCGCGCCGCCTTTCACGTCTTCGGCGTTTTTCTGCAGCAGCCCTTCGTAAGCGTCGCCCTTTACGTCCGCCGAGAGCGACGACCACTGCTCTTTATCGATCAGATCGACGATCAACCGCCTGAGCTTTGCCGGATCCTGGATTTTGTTCTGCGCTTTGCGAAAGATGACACCGAGCATGCCCTTTTCCTTGCCGAGCGTCTCCAGCAGATGGCGATAATGAATTTCCAACTCGTCGCCGTCCTTGGCGAGCAAGCTGGCCCAGTCGAAGCCTTTGGGAATGGCAGACCGTTTGTTGAACGGCGCCCGGCTCTGCTCATCCGCCATTTTGAGAAAAAGCAGAAACGTCAACTGCTCCACGTAGTCGCCGTACGACAGTCCGTCGTCGCGGAGGATATTGCAATAGTTCCAGAGTTTCTGGACCAGTTGGTGGGATTGCTCGGCCATGCGGAAAATACGACGGGTAAGGCTTACAGCAGCGCGCTAAACGGGGTCGTGCCGCACCTCCGTGATTTACGGATTGGCGGCTAGATCGCGGACGTGGGCGATTTCCCGGGGTTTGCTCGGACGAACCTGATTGGCCAGCAAGGTCACAATCGCAACGGTTTCTCCATCGAGTGTAGTGAATTCAACCTCATAACCTTTCCCTTCGTTGTGTACGAGCACGACGGTACCGATATCACCTTTCGTCAGGCCGTGCTCGGGCAGGTCACAGGTCAAGATTACATCTTCGAGTTCTTCAATCATGGCCTTTTCCTTCTCAAAGGATGAGCAGTGATAAATCTTGGTGCATCTCCTTCATTGTCGATGAACCAAGCGGCGCGAATATTTAATGACCGGCCGTCCGGAGCCTGCAAGAGCCCGTCAATAACGTATCGGGTTCCAAAACTTGTCCTCTGTTCGAGGGCGATTTCGTTGTCCATCGCGTGTTGCCTAAGAGCCCTGTCGAGATCTTCCCATCGTTCGGCAGAAAAACCAAACTCCATGAAAAAAGCGGCTTTGCTCTTCCCTGCGCGATGAGTTGTAGATAACAAATATCTAACGATTTTAGTTTCACCGACTTTTGCATTCTCGACTCCTGGAAGCTTCATTCCAGACCTATCGATTTCTTGCTACTGCCGATTCCACGACATCTCGCGGCGCACCTCAGCAATGTCCTACGGCGAAATCTCCACGCCCAAATCGGCCCACAACCCTTTCAAGCTGTGCCGGCGAACTTTTTCACCAGCTTTCTTTTCTAAGGTCTCGACAAAATCGAGAACCTCTTTTTGCGTGTCCGCGGGCAGTTTAGGGAGTTTTTCCAATACTGATTTTTCAATGCTCATGATCGCCTCCAGTCAATCTCATCCAAAGCCGCAAGCCGTTCCTCGATCGTTTCGTCGCCCGGCCATTTGTTCCA
>Ga0207701_10004963_pt1 | contig 13411 bp, 14 predicted proteins | sample KBSSwiSSwithPhiX_FD_184294 | JGI IMG/M metagenome (GOLD analysis project Ga0207701, IMG submission 184294) | Switchgrass rhizosphere bulk soil microbial communities from Kellogg Biological Station, Michigan, USA, with PhiX - S5 (SPAdes) (version 2) | ecosystem: Environmental > Terrestrial >... | reverse complement strand
GGCCGCGGCGCTCGCAAATGTGCATCCGACGGTGATCGTCGAGGAAGTGAAATCGCCGCAGGCGTGACGCTCGCGGCCGTCCTCTAGATCCATGTTTGTCGTTTGATTCTTGATAGATGTGTGTTCGTACACGCCGCGCTATGTTATAGAGCCGGTATCGCCGAACGAGTACCCATCCGGGCGTTGGCGACAGAGAGAGAATTTCGTGCTCCCGCCCCAACTCGCGGGAGATACGCAAATTGGATCAGGTCCGGGAAAATCCGCTCGACTTGCTCCTGCGCAAAATCCGGACCCATCATCCGCTGAGCCGGGATAGCGAAGCTGCCATCTTGGCGCTGCCGTTCAAGCTTCGGACTCTGGACGCGCAAGCCTATTTGCTACGGGAAGGCGATCGGCCAGACCGCTGCGCAGTGCTCCTTTCCGGCTTCGCCTTCAGGCACAAGCTTACCGGGCACGGTGCACGCCAGATCATGGCGATCCACATCCCCGGGGAGGCGCTCGACTTCCAGAACATGTTCCTGAGCGAGTCCGATCACAACGTACAGATGCTGACCAGGGGGCAGGTTGCCGAAATCTCGCGCGAACCGCTGGAAAGACTCGTTCTGGACAATCCGGAGATCGGCCGAGCGGTAATGATCTTCACCTTGGTGGAGGCGTCGATCTTCCGCGAATGGGTGCTCAATATCGGCCGGCGCGATGCGCGCAGCCGGATCGCGCACCTGTTGTGCGAATTCGCCTATCGAATGCAGGCTCTAGGACTGGCCACCGACTCCGTCCATGAGCTTCCAATGACGCAGGAGCAGCTCGCCGATGCAACGGGGCTGACGGCGGTTCACGTCAACCGAGTCCTCCAGGGACTGCAGCGTGACGGGCTGATCGAACGCGAGCGTCGCATCATCCGGTTCGTCGACTGGGAGAGATTGCGCGACGCCGCCGATTTCAATGCTCGCTATCTCCATACGCGCGAGTTCGAGCCCGCTCCTCTTCATCTAGGTTAGGATCACGACTTTTAACCTTGGTGAATGAAGCCACACGGCTGCGAAGTTAGCCCAAGGCACCACTCGCGCCGGGGCCCAAATTGGACGACATTTCCTTCCTTGACCCTGTGTTCCGGCGCTGGGAGCGCAGGATCTCTCTGAAAGACCAGGACAAGGAGGCCATGCGCGATTTGCCGTGGTCACGGCGAGTCTACACGCGCGACGCCTATCTCGCGCGCGAGGGCGAACCGACGACTGTTTGCACCTTGCTTGTTTCAGGCTTCGCCTATCGTCAGAAACTCGTCAGCAACGGCGCGCGGCAGATCATATCCTTCCACATTCCCGGCGAGTTCCTGGACCTCCAGAACAGCCTGCTGGAGGTTGCCGACCACAATGTGCAGGCGCTGAACAGGGCCGCTGTCGCGACCGTCTCAAAGGACGCATTGCTGGACCTTATGGCGACCCACGCGAACATCCGCCGCGCGCTCTGGCTCGACAGCCTGATCGATTCCTCCATCTTTCGCGAGTGGGTCGTCAATCTCGGCCGCCGCGACGCGAGGGGAAGGATTGCGCACCTACTGTGCGAGTTTGCTGATCGCCTGCAGGCCTCGGGGATGATGAACGGGGCGGGCTATGATTTCCCGATCACCCAGGAACAGATCGCCGACGCCACGGGGCTGACGCCCGTGCACACAAACAGGACGCTGCAATCACTGCGAAGAGACGGGGTAATCAGCCTGAATTCGGCGAGCCTCGTGATTCACGACTGGGAGGCGCTGCGCGAGATCGGCGACTTCAACGAGCGTTATCTTCACCACTCGGTTTAGGCGGCGGCGCGGCGTCCGCGTCGCGGGCTTCCCGGTCCAAGTCTTTTGCCATCGACTGCAGGATTCCCCGGACCCGTTCATCGAACTGGCTATCGGCAAGATGTCGACAATGCTCGGCGCGCTGCCGAAGCTGATGTGAATCGGAGTTCACCCACGTAAGACTCACCTAGGTTAGGAACGTTCCTCGTCTCGGCCGAACCTTGCGACTTTCCCGGCACAACGTGGCAATCGAGGCACGGGGAGCAAGCCCGGAGGAATGGCTAACCCGAGCAGGGTCGCGGGCCTTGCAGGAGCGCGCCTGGTCATGACCGGCGCTGTCGTCGCTGGTGGGACAAGTTAAAAGGGGCTAGGCGGCGGCCCATGTACATCCTCACCGTCACCTATCCGAAGTCCAAAGGCGCCACCTTCGACTTCGATTATTACCGGCAGAAGCATTTGCCCGAAGTCGGAAAGGCATTCGGCCCGTTCGGCCTCGGTTATGCGAGCGTCCTCAAGGGCGAAGAGAGCCTCGACGGCCAGGAGCCGGCTTATTTCGCGGTTGCGATTTTGAGCTTTGCGGAAGAGCAGGGCGCGAGGGACGCCGTGGCGAGCGATGGCGCGAAGGCTCTGATCGAAGACATCCCAAACTTCACGACATGCAAGCCGGTGCTGCAGTTCAACACGGCGGTGCCCTAGGGGGCTACACGCCACGGAAGTAAATTCCGTGACGTCGGTCGTGTCGCGCTAAAGCGCGCACGCCGTCCGGCTTTCGCGTTCTCTTCGACATAAGCTCCGCCTGCTTCGCAGAGCGCTCGCTTATGCTCGGGCGCTCAAGTCACGCCTGATGGATGGCCTTTACGACCTGGTAGCTCTCCAGACCTTCCCTGCCGCCTTCCGACCCGAAGCCCGAGTCCTTGACCCCGCCGAAAGGCGCGTCGGCAATGGAGATGGCGAAGGTGTTGATGCCGACCATTCCGCTTTCGACGAGGTCGCCGATCAGGTTCGCGCGGCGGCCGTTCTCGGTGAAGGCGAAAGCGGCGAGCCCGTAGGGCAGGCGGTTGGCCTGCTCGATCGCTTCCTCGAAGGTTTCGAACGGTCGCGACACCGCGACCGGGCCGAAGGGCTCGTCGTTCATGATGTCGGCCTCGTTGGGTACATCGGCTAGCAGGGTTGGCTGGAAGAAGAAGCCGCCATCGCCCGGCTCGCCGCCGGCGAGCACGCGCGCGCCCTTCGCCTTTGCGTCGTCGATCAGCTTGCCGACCGCTTCCGGCCTGCGCCTGTTGGCGAGCGGGCCCATCTTCGTGTCCGCCTCCAGGCCGTTCCCGACCTTCACCTTGGCGGTGCGCTCGGCGAAGCCCTTCAGGAAGGCGTCGTAGATCCCGCTCTGCACGTAAAAGCGCGTCGGGGAGACGCACACCTGGCCGGCGTTCCGGAATTTCTGCGGAACGACCATGTCGAGAGTTTTCTCAAGGTCGCAGTCGTCGAAGATCAGCACGGGGGCGTGGCCGCCCAATTCCATCGTCACCCGCGTCATGCTGTCGGCGCAAAGTCGCATCAGGTGCTTGCCGACCCCAGTCGAGCCGGTGAAGCTGACCTTGCGGATCACCTTGCTGGCGATCAGCGTCGTGCTGATCATGTCGGCATCGCCGTGAACGAGCTGAGCGACGCCATTGGGGATGCCCGCATCGGCGAGCGCGCGGAACAGCTCGGTAGTGCAACCCGGGGTTTCGTGCGGCGGGCGCGAGATGACCGTGCAGCCCGCGGCGAGCGCAGCGCTGACCTTCTTCGCGAGCAGGTAGATGGGGAAATTCCAGGGGGTGAAGGTGGCGGTAGGGCCGATCGGCTGTCGGATCACACGCGAAAGCTGGCCTGCAGGACGGACGAGGGTGCGGCCATAATCTCGCTTGATCTCCTCGGCATACCAGTCGAACAGCTGGGCAGAACCGAGGACTTCGGCGCGGGACTCCGCGATGACCTTTCCCTGTTCCTGGGTCATGGTCCCGGCAATCTGGTCTGCGCGCTCGCGAAGCAGCTTTGCAGTCTTGTGGAGAATCGCCCCGCGCTTCTCGACGTCGGTCGAGCGCCATTCTGGCCATGTACGCTCAGCCGCGGCCAGAGCCTCGTCGACGTCCGCTTTCGTGGCATAGGGGACTTCGGCGATCGGGCTGGCGTCCACCGGGTTGACGACCGTGTGCGCTTCGCGGCCTTCGCCCGATTTCCACACGCCGTCGATGAAGAGCTTGAGGTCGGTTTCGTATCCCATGGCGGCCAGATAGGCGCGTGGGCGACGCCAGCCAAGCCTTGGCTAGATGTCGTAGCCCATGACGCTCGCCCAGATATCCAGCTTCGGAAGCACGGGCTCCAGCTGTTCGCGATAGCGTTCCCAGCGGCCGATCGAGCGGTCGTAAAGCGGCTCAACGACCTGCGAATAGCTTGGCGTGTTGATGAAGCGCCGCTCCGATGCCGTCGACGCGTGGTCGAGCATTGCGGGGTCCCAGTCGATTCCGAGGAAGGTAAGGAGCGCGCGCATCTCCGCTTCCGCTTCCTCGACCAGGCGCTCGTAGCGCACCAAATGGACGATGAGCGGCAGCACTCCGCGACACTTCGCCCAAAACTTCATCATCTCGTCATAGATGCGCGCCGTCCCTTCTATGCTCGTGAAGTTCGCAAGTGCGTAGTTGGGCTCGAAGCGGGTGATGAAGCAGCTGAGCACGACATCGCAGGGATGGCGCTGCGCGAAAATGAAGCGCGCGCTCGGGAACAGGCGGTGGATCAGCGGCGCGTCGATCATCGCGAACGGATGCTTGTCGACCAGGACCCGGTTGCCGAGGTCCGGAACGTGCTTGCGCGCTTCCTCGAAATAGAGATCGCGAAGATCGCGAAGCGTTGATTCCTTCAGCTTCCCGAGCCGCTCGTATCCACCAATGCTCCTGGCAACGGTGTCGAGCATCGGCTTTTCTTCGGAAACGCAGAACTGCGGATGCCCCATCATCAGGGTGTCGAGAAGAGTCGTTCCGGAGCGCGGGAATCCGACGAGGAAAATCGGGCTCGCCTGCGCTTCGGCGGGGTTCGATTTCGGCCATGCGCGTACCCACTGACGCGACAGCGTTTTGCGCCGACTGTCGAGCGCCTGGCGGAAAGCCTTCGACCGCGCTTCGATAACCGCCGGAGTGAGGCCATTGTCGCGGTTCATTTCGCCGAACGCGGCGAAAGCTTCCGCCGAATTGCCGAGCCGGTCGTGAATCTTGCCGATGAGTTCCGCACGGGCGCCGGGTTCGAAGCTTTCAGGAACTCCGGCCGCAAGCTCGAGCGCCTGCTTCAGGTCGCCGCCGCGAAATGCAAGCTGTGCCTTGAGCAATGGAAGCTCAGTCACCGGCTCCGCGACGGCGTCCAGGCGTGCGACCGCATCGCCGAATTCCGTGAGCCGGTTCTGGCGCTCGTGAAGCTTGGCGATGGCAACCATTGCCGGGACGTGGTCCGGCGCAAGCGCAAGGGCGTCCTCAAGGGCTGCGAGCGCTTGCTCCGGCCGGCCGAGCATGTCCTCGAGCCGCGCGATGGTGACTCGCACGAGAGGGTCCTCGGACCGGAAGGTCGCCCTGGCGTCGCGCGCGATTTGCAACGCCTCCTCGCCGCTTCCAGCCTCGATATGCGCCTCGACCCAGGCTTCCCGTACGCGCTGCTGGTCACGGCGAAGCTTCAGCGATCTGGTCAGGGCGTCGACCGACGCCTTGGCGTTGCTGCTCTTCAGCAGGCAGGCGCCGAGATTGCCCCAGCTTTCGAAATCGCGGGGCTCGACATCGACGATTTCCTGGAAAAATTGTGCCGCCTCGACGTACTCGCCGCGCCGCATGTGGATGAGCGCCCGGAGCCGCTTCGGCTCCAGACCATGGAGCGGCTTGCAGTTGAGAAGGCGTTCGGCCTCGTCGAGCTGATTAAGCCCGATGAGGACCCGCGTGAGCTCGAGCCTTGGAAGCGGGTCGGCAGGCGCGAGGCGGAGCGCGTCGCGGAATTGCGCCGCCGCGTCCTCCAGCTCCATTCGCCGCGCGTGGATCATCCCGACGAAGAGCATGAGACCACTATCCAGCGGGTGCTGCGCCAAAGCTTCGCGAGCCAGGTGCAGAGCCTGCTGGAGATCGCCCCGACGCGCCTGCTCCATTGCAAGCCTGGCAAGTTCGGGAATTGCGGTCATTACGGCTGCATTAATATCGTTCGATAGTGACTCCAACCGTCGTTCGACGAACGACGAGCCGCGGACTGGACGCCGCCTTGATGCGTCCGCAACGGCTCGCTAGGCGCTTGTCCGAAGGAGACTGGCCATGACGAAGCAGGAACTGGTCGGGAAGATGCAGGACAACCAGGCCTGGGTCCCGGGGAAGACGGTGAAGCTGGATTTCGGCGACCAGGGCGTCATCCTGCTCGACGGCGCGAACAGCCAGGTGAGCGAAAATGACGGGCCCGCTGACACGACGATCAAGACCAGCTGGGACGACTGGCAGAAAATGGCCGCCGGCGAACTCGACGGAATGACCGCCTTCATGACGGGCAAGCTGAAGATCGAAGGCGACATGGGCAATGCGATGCAGCTCCAGGGCGTGCTCGCTAAGCTCCGGGGCTGATGCTCAGGCTCTTTTACTCTCCGGGCGCCTGTTCGATCGTCCCGCATATCGCGCTCGAGGAAGCGGGGGCCGAATTCGAACCGGTCAAGGTGGTGCTCGCCGAATGGGAGCATCTCAAGCCGGAGTTCCTCGCGATCAACCCGCATGCGCGCGTGCCGGCGCTCGGCACGGATCGCGGAGTCATCACCGAGAATATTGCGATCCTGAACTTCATTGCCGACAGCTTCGGCGGTGAGGGGTCTGTTCCACGCGGCGACATCTATGCGGCTGCCCGTTGCAACGAGCTTCTCGGCTGGTTCGCGTCCAGCGTGCACATCAGCTTCGCGACAATCTGGCGGGGCAGCCGATTCACTGCCGACGAGAGCGTGTGGCCTGCGCTCCAGGAAGGCGGACGAAGCGCGCTGGAGAAACACTTCGCGGAAATTGAGGCACTTTGCGGGGATGGCTGGCTCGTCGGCGACCAGTTTACGGCAGCGGATTCCTATGCCGCCATTTTCTACCGCTGGGGCCGCCGGATCGAGATGGATATGGCCCCCTATCCGCGCTGGGCTGCGCTCGTCGGCCAGGTAATCGACCGGCCAGCCGCGCAGCGCGTGCTCGAACGCGAAGGGTGGAAGCGCACCGATTTTGTAGGTTCCTAGCGGGCTTTCCTCCGCGGCTTGGGAGGTGACATGCGAATTGCCGCTTTAGTCCTCGCGATGATTGCCGCGTCCTCGTTGGCTTCGGCACAGGCGACATCCTCCCTCACCGCCGATGCGGCTCAGAAGATCGTGGCCGGTTGCGCCTCGCATGCAGCTTCAAAGCGACAGAGCCATGCAATCGCGGTCGTCGATACAGGAGGCCATTTGATCGCGGCGCTCCGAATGGACGGCAACGCAAGCGGCATTTTCGATTTTGCTCTCGCCAAGGCGGAGGCGGTTGCGGCCTGGGGCTTTTCGACAGCGCAAATGGCGGACGCCGCGAAGGCGACTCCCGGTTTCGGGCAAGCGCCGCACGTCGTTACCGTCCCAGGCGGGATTCCGGTCTGGTCCGGTGACGGAAGGGTGAGAATCGGCGCGGTCGGCGTGTCGGGTGAAGCGCCTGCTGACGATGCTGCCTGCGCGGAGGCAGGCATCCTCGCCGCGGGATTGCGCTCCAGCCGTCCTTGACCGCGAGCGCCGCTTTTTCCATTGGCGGCGCATGCAGAAAATCTATCCAGACGCCAAGGCGGCGCTCGACGGGCTGCTTCACGACGGCATGCTTATGGCCGCCGGCGGCTTCGGCCTGTGCGGAATCCCCGAGCGGCTGATCGACGCGATCGTCGAAAGCGGGATCAAGGACATCACCGTGGCATCGAACAATGCCGGCATCGACAATGTCGGGCTCGGCAAGCTGCTCCGCACGCGCCAGATCAAGAAGATGATCAGCTCCTACGTCGGAGAGAACAAGGAATTCGAGCGGCAATTCCTGGCCGGAGAGCTTGAAGTGGAATTCTGCCCGCAAGGAACGCTCGCGGAGCGGATGCGCGCCGGCGGCGCCGGAATGCCGGGTTTCTACACGAAGACGGGAGTCGGGACCCAGGTCGCCGAGGGCAAGGAGCTCAAGGAATTCGACGGCGAAACCTATGTGCTCGAGCGCGGGATTTTCGCCGACCTCAGCATCATCAAGGGGTGGAAGGCTGACGAAACCGGCAACCTCATGTTTCGCAAGACCACCCGCAACTTCAACCTTCCGGCCGCGACCTGCGGCAAGGTCTGCGTCGCGGAGGTGGAGGAGATCGTCCCGACCGGAAGCCTGGACCCCGATTGCATCCATCTGCCGTCGATCTTCGTGAACCGGCTGATCTGCGGCGCGCCCTACGAGAAGCAGATCGAGTTCCGTACTGTTCGTGAAAGGGAAGCTGCCTGATGGCCTGGGATCGCAACCAGATGGCGGCGCGGGCGGCGAAGGAGCTTCGCGACGGCTATTACGTCAACCTCGGCATCGGAATCCCGACGCTCGTGGCGAACCACGTGCCTCAGGGCATGACGGTCACTCTGCAGAGCGAGAACGGGATGCTCGGCATCGGTCCGTTTCCGTACGACGACGAGGTCGATCCGGACCTGATCAACGCGGGCAAGCAGACGGTGAGCCAGCTTCCGCAGACGAGCTATTTCGACAGCGCGACCAGCTTTGCGATGATCCGCGGCGGCCACATCGACCTGGCCGTCCTCGGCGCGATGGAGGTGGCGGAGAATGGCGACATCGCCAACTGGATGATCCCCGGCAAGATGATCAAGGGCATGGGCGGCGCGATGGACCTCGTCGCCGGGGTCAAGAAGATCATCGTCGTGATGGAGCATGTGTCGAAGAACGGCGATCCGAAGTTCATCCCGGAATGCACGCTTCCGCTGACCGGCAAGAATGTGATCGACATGATCATCACCGATCTCTGCGTCTTTCACCGGCCCGATCATGACAGCCCGTTCAAGCTGATCGAGCTGGCCCCGGGCGTGACGAAAGAAGAAGTGCGCGAGAAGACGACCGCCCACTATCTCGACTGAGATGGCCCTTCCGGAGGCTTTCACTCCCAAGCTCGTCACCGCATTTCGCGAAGGCTATGGCGCGGCAGACCTTCGTGCCGACGCTATCGCCGGCCTGACGGTCGCGATAGTCGCGGTCCCGCTGGCGATGGCGCTCGGGATTGCGAGCGGAGCATCGCCCCGCGAAGGACTGGTCACCGCGATCATCGCCGGCTTCCTCATCTCGGCGCTCGGCGGCTCGCGAGCCCAGATTGGCGGTCCCACGGGAGCCTTCGTGGTCATCGTCGCGGGCGTGATCGCCGCGCATGGTTTCAGCGGCCTCGTCCTCGCCACGATGATGGCGGGCGCGATCCTGATCGTCGCCGGCTATTCCGGAGTCGGACGGCTGATGCGCTATGTGCCGATGCCGGTCGTCACCGGTTTCACGGCAGGGATCGCAGTAATCATCGCATCGAGCCAGGTCGGAGATTTCGTAGGCCTTCGGACGGGCCCGGTCCCGGCCGATTTCATCGACAAGTGGGGTGCGTATGCCGGAGCCGCAGCGACGATCAACTGGCTGGCGCTCGCCGTCGGCGCCGCGACGCTTGGAATCGTGATCGTCCTGAAGGGGATCGCGCCGAGATGGCCCGGCTACCTGATGGCGATCATTGCCGCGACCGCGTCGGTCGCACTTCTCAACCTGCCGGTCGAGACGGTGGGCGACCGCTTTCATTCGATGGCGACCGGCGTCCCGACGCCGAGGATGCCGCAAATCTCCCTCGCGTTGATGCGCGAGGTCCTCCCCAGCGCGTTCGTGATCGCTTTCCTAGCCGGGATCGAGGCTTTGCTGTCGGCCACCGTCGCCGACGGAATGACGGGACGGCGCCACCGCTCGGGACAGGAGCTGGTCGGGATGGGCGTGGCCAACATAGCGTCCGGCTTCTTTGGGGGGCTTCCTGCCACGGGAGCGATCGCCCGCACCGCGACCAACATCCGTGCCGGCGGCCGCTCGCCGTTCGCGGGTATGTTCCACGCTCTCTTTGTGTTCGTCTTCACCGTGCTGGCCGGGCACTGGCTTGCGCTGGTGCCAATGGCGGCGCTGGCAGCGGTGCTGCTGATGGTCGCCTGGGGGATGAGCGAGTTCGACCGATTCGTCGCGCTGGTGCGGACCGACGCCGGCGAGCGGGCGCTTCTCGTTCTCACCTTCGTGCTGACAGTTTTCGTCGACCTCACCGTGGCGATTGGTGTCGGAGTGACGCTTGCCGCTCTGCTCTTCATGATGCGGATGAGCGAAACCGCCGGGCTGGTAGCAGTCGATGCGGCCGAGGAGCCGGAACTTCGCGACCGATTGCCCGAGGGGGTCGAGGTCTTTCGCTTCACCGGGCCGATCTTTTTCGGGGTCGCGAGCGAGATGCTCGAGGGCTTGCGCCGAGCCGGGGAGCGGCCGCGCGCGATCGTTCTGCGGATGGAAGAGGTTCCCTATATCGACGCGACCGGCGCAAACGCGCTGGCGACCTTCACTCGGCAGGCGAACCACGGGGGTGCAGAGGTGTGGCTGGTCGGGACGCAAGCGCAGCCGCGCGAGTTCCTGGCCAAGTTCGAGCCGCGCTTTGCCGGGGCCCGCCGCGCGGCGAGCTGGGCGGCGGCATTAAGACGGATCAAGAGCTAAAAAGCTTGCGCTCGGACTCCCGAAAGGGGATTCTCCGCACGTGGGGGATCTTCCGCATCCGGCATCGGCGCTCGTCGCCCAATGGGCGAGCCATCTCGCGCATGACCGGCGCCGGTCGCCGCATACGGTGCGTGCCTATGTCGGCACCGCCCATCGGCTCATCGAGTTCCTGGGCGAATATCGCGGCGAGGCGATCGAGGCGCCCGCCCTCATCGACCTCAATGCAGCGGACCTGCGCGCCTTCCTCGCTGCTCGGCGGAACAGCGGCTTGGGCGCAGCGTCGGCGGCGCGCGAGCTGTCCGGGGTTCGCGCCTTCCTCATTTATGCAGCGGAGCAGCTGGGCAGCGTTCCGAACGTGCCGCGAACGCGCGCTCCACGCCGGCCCAAGACCTTACCGAGACCGGCAGCGCCAAACGAGGCGGTGGCACTCGCAGAGGACGCCGGAGCGTTCGCGTCGGAACCGTGGATCGGCGCTCGCGATCTCGCCATCCTGCTTCTGCTGTACGGGTCAGGCCTTCGGATTTCCGAGGCGCTTTCCCTGACAGGCCGCGACTTGCCGATGGGCGAAGTGATCCGGGTGACCGGCAAGAGGGCAAAGATGCGCGTTGTGCCGGTCGTGCAGGCGGTTCGAGAGGCCATCGGCGATTACGTACGCCAATGCCCCTATCCGATCTCCGGCGAAACGCCGCTGTTTCTTGGAGCGCGGGGAGGGCCGCTCAGCGCCGACCTGGTCAGGCGGGCGGTTCGAGCGGCGCGGGTGAGGCTCGGGCTTCCCGACACGCTCACGCCGCATGCCCTGAGGCACAGTTTCGCAACCCATCTGCTCGCGCGGGGCGCGGATTTGCGCTCGTTGCAGGAGCTGCTTGGCCATGCGAGCCTGTCGTCGACGCAGATCTATACGAAGGTGGACGCGGCGCATCTTCTCGATGTGTACCGCCACGCCCACCCAAGAGCTTAAGGAAACCGTCGCAGCGAACGCCCTAGTGGGGACGCGGATGCCCGCAGCGACCCGACGCTCTTTGGCGGGTCAGCCGTAAACCGACACTGGAGCTTCGGTCCGTAACGGACCGGCTTTACAGGCGCCGCTCAACCGCTTCCCAGAACTTCGTCGGCGTGTCCGTACCGTTGAGCGCATCGATAGAGACGATGCCGGTTGGGGAGGTGACGTTGATCTCGGTCAGCCATTGGCCGCCGATCACGTCGATGCCGACGAACAGCAGGCCGCGCGACTTCAATTGCGGCCCGAGGATGGCGCAGATTTCCTCCTCGCGCGCCGTCAGTTCAGTCTTCGCCGGCTGGCCCCCCACCGCGAGGTTCGAGCGGATCTCGCCTTCGCCTGGCACGCGATTGACCGCGCCCGCGACCTCGCCGTCGATCAGGACGATCCGTTTGTCGCCCTGCGCGATCTCCGGAATGAATTTCTGGAGGACATGCGGTTCGCGATAGGTGCGGTTGAACAGTTCCATCAGCGAGGCGAGGTTGCGGCCTTCGCTGCCGACGCGGAAGACGGATCCTCCGGCGAAGCCATGCAGCGGCTTGATCACGATATCGCCATGCTCGGCCAGGAACTTCCGCGCGAGACCGAGCGAGCGCGTGATTGCGGTCGGCGGCATATATTCAGCGAAGTCGAGCACCCAGATCTTCTCGGGCGCGTTGCGGACGCTCGCGGGGTCGTTGATCACCAGGGTCTCGCCGGTGATCCGTTCCAGGAGGTGCGTCGCCGTGATGTAGCCCAGGTCGAACGGTGGGTCCTGGCGCATAAGCACGACGTCGATGTCCCGGCCGAGGTCGAGGATCCGGTGGTCGCCGAAGCTGTAATGTGCGCCGTCGACGCGCTGGACCGTCACGGGATAGCCCATGGTCCAGAGCCGCCCTTCGGCGAAGCTAAGATCCTCGGGCGTATACCAATAGAGTTCGTGGCCGAGATCCTGCGCCTTCAACATCAAGGCAAAGGTGGAATCGCCGGCAATGTTGATCCGCTCCAGCGGGTCCATCTGGACTGCGACGCGCAAAGCCATGGCCGCGCCTATCACCCTTGCCAGACGTTGGCCAAGTGGCGCGGCAGCCGGCCGGGAACGACGAACACGGCGTCGATCCGGACATCATCGCCCGCACGCATGTAGCGTGGGGCAAGCCGTTGGGCGGCCACCGCAACGCGGCGGAGGCGATAGCGGTCCAGCGCGAAGGCCGCGCATTCCTGACTTCCCCGCGCCTTGACCTCGACGAACGCAAGGGTCCGCCCGCGGCGGGCGACAATGTCGACTTCTCCGCCGGGGACACGTGCGCGGCGGGCAAGGATCCGCCAACCCTTGAGGCGCAAATAGAGGGCGGCGAACGTCTCCGCCCCGCGACCTCGCTTTTCCGCTGCCTGCCGCTTCATTTGCTGCCGAGTTCGAGCGCACGGGCATAGGCTCGCTTGCGTGGAATCCCGAGCCGCTCGGCGACGCGGGCGGCAGCGCGCGAGGGCGTAAGATCCACCATCGCGTCCTCGAGCAGCCGGTCGAGATCATCATCGCTGACCGTTTGTGCCTCCTGCGCGCGCCCGACGACGATGACGATTTCGCCTTTGGGCGGCGGTCCGGAGAAGCGCTCGGCGAGATCACCCAAAGTCCCGACGAACGATACTTCGTACAATTTGGTGAGTTCGCGAGCGACCACGGCGTCCTGGTCGCCGAGGATTTCCAGCAGGGCTTTCAACGTATCTCCGAGGCGTTGCCCGCTTTCGTAAATGACCAGCGTGGCGCGGACGTTGGCGATCTCGGCAATCGCTTCGGCCCGCGCTTTGGCTTTTGCCGGAAGGAAGCCGAGGAATAGAAAGCGGTCCGTCGGAAGGCCGGCAATGCTGAGCGCGGCAATGGCAGCG
>Ga0207701_10004962_pt1 | contig 13412 bp, 7 predicted proteins | sample KBSSwiSSwithPhiX_FD_184294 | JGI IMG/M metagenome (GOLD analysis project Ga0207701, IMG submission 184294) | Switchgrass rhizosphere bulk soil microbial communities from Kellogg Biological Station, Michigan, USA, with PhiX - S5 (SPAdes) (version 2) | ecosystem: Environmental > Terrestrial > Soil... | reverse complement strand
ACCGCCGACCTGCCCAACGGCTTCACCGCCGATGCCAACGGATTTTCCGCTTTCTTCTCCGCGCCGAGCAATTCGCTGTCCGCGATCCAGGTTATGCCGGGCGCGCAGATCAACGAGGCAAAGATCGTTCTGGCCACGGAGGCCGCCGCGCTGCTTCACGGGCGTGAGGCGGCCGAAGCCGCGGCCCGGACGGCGCGCGACACTTTCGAGGCGGGTGGAGCCGGCGGAGACTTGCCCACTTTGTCCGTCGGCAAAGGCGTGAACATCGCCCACGCGCTCACACAGCTGGGGTTCACGCCGTCCAATAAGGAAGCCAAGCGCAAGATCGCGGAAGGCGCCGTGCGGCTGAACGATGAGGTCGTCGACGACGCCGGATTCGTCGTCACGGTGAGCGGCGAGGCCGTGAAGCTAAGCCTCGGCCGCAAGAAGCATGGGCTTTTAATCGCCTAGCCGCTTCGGATCAGGCCTACCGCCTGATCGCGCTCGAACAGATAGAGGCAGATCCGCGCCGCCTGCCCGCGCGGGCTCGCCAGCCCGCCGTCGCGGTCGAGCAGCAGCTTGGCATCACTTTGGGCGACTGACGCAAAGGCTTCGACGTCTTCGGGCCTGGCCACGCGAAAGGCGACGTCGCCCGACTGGCGGGTGCCGAGGATTTCTCCCGGGCCGCGAAGGCGAAGATCCTCCTCCGCGATGCGAAAGCCGTCGCTGGTCTCGCGCATGAGCGCCAGGCGGGCACGACCGACGTCGGTGAGGGTCTGTCCGCGGATCAGGAGGCACGTGCTCTTGCCCGTCCCGCGGCCTACACGCCCGCGAAGCTGGTGAAGCTGAGCAAGGCCGAAACGCTCGGCGCCCTCCACGATCATCAGCGTCGCGTTGGGGACGTCGACCCCGACCTCGATGACCGTCGTGGCAACCAGCACAGCAAGCTCGTTGGCGGCGAAACGGCCCATGACCGCGTCTTTCTCCGGCCCCTTCATGCGGCCGTGAACCAATCCGACCTTGTCCTCGCCGAAGCGCATGCGGAGGATCCGCGCCCGTTCCTCGGCGGCGGCGGCGTCGCTTTTCTCGCTCTCTTCGACGAGCGGGCAAACCCAATAAGCCTGCCCGCCGTTGGAAAGGTGGCGGCCGAGGCCGTCGACGACTTCCGCCGAGCGCTCCTCGCTGATCACCCGTGTCTCCACGGGAGTTCGGCCCGGCGGCATCTCGTCGATCCGGCTGACGTCCATCTCGCCATATTGGGTTAGCGTCAGTGTACGGGGAATCGGCGTGGCGGTCATGACCAGAAGGTGCGGCGGATGTTCCGCCTTGGATGCGAGTAGCAGCCGCTGCGACACACCGAAGCGATGCTGTTCGTCGATCACGGCCAGCCCGAGATTCCGGTAGGCGACCTTCTCCTGGAAGATCGCGTGCGTGCCGACGAGAATGTCGATCGATCCGTCCGCCAGACCCATAAGCACGGACTCGCGGGCCTTGCCCTTCTCGCGACCGGTAAGGATCGCGACCCGCACGCCGATGCTGTCGAGTTGCTTCAGCAGCGTTGCATGGTGCTGGCGGGCGAGGATCTCCGTGGGCGCCAGCAGGGCCGCCTGCGCTCCGGATTCAATCGCGGTCAGCATCGCCATCAGTGCGACGAGCGTCTTGCCCGATCCGACGTCGCCTTGGAGCAGGCGCAGCATCGGCGCGGTCTGCGCCATGTCGCCGCGAATCTCTTCGATGACCCTCCGCTGAGCTCCGGTCAGCTGATACGGCAGGCTCAGCTTGCCGATCAGCCTCCCATCCCCGGCAAGCGAAACGCCCCGATGCCGCCGGGACGCCTGGCGCAACAGCAGCAAGGCGAGCTGGTTCGCGAAGACCTCGTCATAGGCGAGGCGCCGGCGCGGATCTTCCGTGCCCGGGTCGCGATGGGCTTCGGCAATTGCGGCCCGCCACGGGCGCCATGCCTCTTTCGACAGTAGGCCGCGCTCGATCCATTCGGAGAGGTCCGGAGCGCGTTCCAGCGCCGCTACGGCAAGCTCCCGCACCCGCTTGCTCGTCATGCCTTCGGTCAGCGGATAGACCGGCTCGCGGATCGAGAGTTCGGCACCCTTGTCCGCGCTCAACACCTCCGGGTGGATGATCTGCCACTCGTCGCCATAGGCTTCGAGCTTGCCGGCCACGGTGCGCCTCTCGCCGACGGGCAGGCTCCGCTTCGCCCAGCCGGGATTGTTGAAATAGATGAGGCTGATCGTGTTGCCGTCCGCGTCGGAGGCGAACACGCGCATCGGCCCCCTGCCCGATCGCGGCTCACGCGTGCCCGTCGGGACGAGGTCGAGAATGACGTTGCAGCCGAGCAGGCCTCCGGTGGCGGCGGGAGCCCGCACACGCTCGATGACGCCTGTCGGCAGGTGGTAAAGCAGGTCGACTACGCGCGTGACGTCGAGCCGCTTCAATAGCTTCGCGACCTGCGGCCCGACGCCGGGCATCGTCTCCACCTCGGCGAAGAGCGGATTGAGGATGTCGGGCCGCATGCACGCGCAAATTGCAGGCAGGTTTGGTTGCACACAAGCGCGTTAACTTCCCTTTGGCCGGAATCGGCCGGTCGTGATATCGAAAGCGCCGGGTTGGAGATTGCTCAGAGGGGAGAGCAACTTCATGGCCGTCCTAGCGTACGCATTCGTTGGATTTCTTTTGGTTCAGGCGCCTACGCCCGCCGAGCCCACGCTCGATCAGGTCCGCGCCGCGACGGAGCGTTTCCGCGACGTCAAGGTCGCCGTCGCGGAGGGATATGTGCGCGATCCGATGGACGAGTGCGTGACCGCATCGAGCATCGGGTACCCCGGTCACGAAGGAGCGATGGGTATCCATTACGTCCGTATGGACCTGCTCGGCATCAAGGGGCCGCCCAATCCGCGGGTTTCGGGCTCCAGCACGCACACCGACTTCAACAAGCCCGGGGTGTTGATCTACGAGCCGCAAGCCGACGGATCGGTACAGCTGGTCGCGGTCGAGAATCTTGTGTTCAAGAAAGCGTGGCATGACGCCGGCAACAAGGCGCGGCCGACCTTCCACGGCACGCCCTACAACTACATGGCGGACGATCCTGCCACGAAGATCGACGAGGGGCACATGTTCGAGCCTCACTACGACCTTCACGTCTGGCTCTATCGCGACAATCCCGCCGGCGTCTTCTCGCAATTCAATCCGGACGTGAGTTGCAGCGCACATAGATCGAAGCACGCCGAAAGCGCCGCGAAGTAAAATCGAAGTGGCCCTTTCGTCGGGCCCCGGTGTTTCCTACATCGCCGGCATGCTTCCAGAAGAGGAATTGAAGCGCCTGCATTGGCGTGCGCATCATCGCGGCACGCGCGAGGCGGACATGCTGATCGGCGGGTTCTTCGACACTCACCATGCGTCGTGGGACTCGGATGAGCGCGTGCTGTTCGCCAGACTGCTGGAGGAGCAGGATGTAGACATTATGGCGTGGGCCGTAGGAACCGCCGAGCCGCCCGAGCGCTTCGCAGGTCCCATGATGGAAGCTCTGAAGCGTCTGGATTACGTCCGGATCGCACGATGACGGATACCCTTCAGCGAGTCCTGAACGCTCAAGATGCTCTCACGCTGGCGGGCGTTCCGTCCGGCTTCCTGCCGGTGCTCGCAGCCGACCTGGCGCGGGCATCGCATGGTTCATCGAGGGGCGGCCGGGTTGTACTTATCGCATCCGACGAGGGCGCAATGCGAGCGCTCGCGGACACGGTGCCGCTGTTCGCTCCCGAGGTTGAAGTCCTTACTTTGCCGGCGTGGGACTGCCTGCCTTACGACCGCACCTCTCCCGCGCTGCGGGTGATGGCGGAGCGTCTGGCAACGCTGAATGCCCTTCAGGCCGCGGCCAAGGGACCTCAGCTGCTGATCGCAACAGAGAATGCGGTCACGCAGCGGCTGCTCACACCCTTCCGGGTCCGCCAGCTGACCAGGCGCATCGAGGAAGGTGCGCGAATGGACCGCAATCAGCTGATCGCTCAGCTGAACTCGCTTGGCTATGAGCGAGTGGAATCCGTCGCAGAGCACGGCGAATATGCCGTTCGCGGCTCGCTGATCGACCTCTTCCCCGCCGGCGAGACGCACGCGCTGCGGCTCGACTTCTTCGGCGACGAGATCGAGACGCTTCGCCGGTTCGATCCGTCGGACCAGCGTTCTACCGACAGGGCCAAGTCCTTCATTCTGATGCCGGCTTCGGAAGCCCTGCTGGACGAAGAGAGCATCAAGCGCTTCCGCGCCCGTTATCGCGAGACGTTCGGAGGGACGGCGACGGGCGATCCGCTCTACGAGGCAATCTCCGACGGCCGCCGCATGAGCGGAATGGAGCACTGGCTCCCCTTGTTCGAAGAGCGTTTGACGACCCTTTTGGATCATCTGGGCGAAGATGACCTGATCCTGCGCGATGCAGGCGTCGACCAGGCGCTCGCCGCTCGGCGTGAGTCCATCGACGATTATTACGCCAATCGCCTTAGGACGATGAGCGGCGAAGCGGGCAGCTACCGTCCGCTCCAGCCCGCGACGCTTTATTTGACCGAAGAGGAATGGACGGAGGCGGTGGCTTTACGACCGATCCACCTCACCTCCCAGTTCCCCGAGCCTGAGAGCGAGCGGATCGTCAGCTTCGGAGTCGAGCCGGCGCGCGACTTCGCCCCGGAGCGGGCGCAGCAGGCGAACGTCTATGAAGCGGTCGCCGCGCATGTGGGCAAGCTACGGAAGAGCGGCCACAAAGTGGTGCTCGCCAGCTACACGGGAGGTGCGCGCGAGCGTCTTTCGGGCCTGCTCCACGACCACGGGCTCAAGTCACAGAAACTGGCCGACAATTGGCAGGAAGCGCTCGGCAGCAAGACCCAACCCGCGCTCATGGTCCTGCCGTTGGACCACGGCTTCACAGCGCCGGACGTGGCCGTTCTCACCGAGCAGGACATGCTCGGCGACCGGCTCGTCCGCCGGCGCAAGAAGCGCAAGGGCGCGGCGGCATTCCTCTCCGAGCTTTCGGCGCTGACTCCGGGCGACCTCGTCGTCCACAACGACCATGGCATCGGCCGCTACGAAGGCCTGACCTCGATCATGGTCGGCAAAGCGCCGCATGACTGCGTCGCGCTCGAATATAGCGGCGGCAACAAGCTTTACGTTCCGGTCGAGAATATCGACCTGCTGACGCGCTACGGCAGCGAATCCGAGGGCGTGGCACTCGATCGGCTCGGCGGTGAAGCATGGCAGCGGCGCAAATCGCGGATGAAGGAGCGGATCCGCGAGATTGCGGGCGAGCTCATCAAGACGGCGGCCATGCGTGCAACCCGTCCCGGCGCCGTCATCGAAACGGACAGCGCCTATCCCCAGTTCGTCGATCGCTTCCCTTATGAGGAGACGGACGACCAGGACCGCGCGATCGAGGAGGTCCTTGCCGATCTGGAGTCAGGCAAGCCGATGGACCGCCTGGTCTGCGGCGACGTCGGCTTCGGAAAAACGGAGGTCGCTCTCCGGGCCGCCTTCGTCGCGGCCATGTCCGGCATGCAGGTCGCCGTCGTCGCCCCGACAACCTTGCTCGCCCGTCAGCACTATCGGAACTTCACCGAGCGGCTGGAAGGCTTTCCGATCAGAGTGGGGCGGCTTTCGCGGCTGGTGCCCTCGGCCGAGGCGAAGAAGACCAGGGAGGATTTGGAAGCCGGTCAGGTCGACATCGTGATCGGTACTCACGCGATCCTAGGGAAAGCTGTAAAGTTCAAGAAGTTAGGGCTCGTCATTGTCGACGAGGAGCAACATTTCGGAGTGACACACAAGGAGCGGCTGAAAGCGCTCAGGACGGACGTCCACGTGCTGACGCTGACCGCCACCCCGATCCCGCGCACGCTTCAGATGGCAATGAGCGGGCTTCGGGAGCTGAGCGTCATCCAAACCCCGCCGGTCGATCGCCTCGCCGTACGTACCTACGTAACCCCGTGGGACCCGGTCGTCGTCCGCGAAGCCCTGCTGCGCGAGCATTATCGCGGCGGCCAGAGTTTCTTCGTAGTTCCGCGCATCGCCGATTTGCCCGACGTGGAAGATTGGCTTCGGGAGGAGGTCCCCGAAGTGAAGTTCGTCGTCGCGCACGGACAGATGGCGCCGACCGAAGTCGAAGAGCGCATGAGCGCCTTCTACGACCGCAAATATGACGTGCTGCTGTCGACGACGATCGTCGAGAGCGGGCTGGACATCCCGAGCGCGAACACGCTCGTCGTCCATCGCGCGGACCGGTTCGGCCTTGCGCAGCTTTACCAGCTCCGCGGCCGCGTCGGCCGGGCGAAGGTCCGCGCCTACGCCTTCCTGACCACACCAGCTGACCGGTCGATCACCGAGACCGCGGCGAAGCGCCTGCAGGTCCTGGCGAACCTCGACAGTCTCGGCGCGGGCTTCCAACTTGCAAGTCACGATCTCGACATTCGCGGCGCAGGCAATCTGCTGGGCGACGAGCAATCGGGGCATATCAAGGAAGTCGGCTTCGAGCTCTATCAGTCGATGCTTGAGGACGCGATCGTCGAGCAGAAGGCCGGCGGCATCCCGCGGCCCGAGGAGTTCACGCCGCAGATCAGCGTCGATGCGCCGATCCTCATTCCGGAAACCTACGTGCCCGACCTCGATCTTCGCATGGGGCTGTACCGGCGTCTGGGCGATCTCGACGACAAGCAAGGCGTCGAGTCCTTCGCTGCGGAGCTGATCGATCGCTTCGGCAAGCTTCCAAGCGAGACTCAGAATCTGCTGAAGATCGTCGAGACCAAGCTCAATGCGAAGAAGGCGATGATCGCAAAGCTCGATGTCGGACCGAAGGGTGCGCTCGTCACCTTCGCGGAGAGCGGTTTCCCCGATCTGGCCGGCCTGCTCGGCTATATCGATCGGCTAAAAGGCACCGCGAAGCTGCGGCCGGACAGCAAGCTCGTCGTCACTCGTAACTGGCCGGATCCCGAAGATCGCCTCAACGGCGCCTTGCAGCTTTCGACCGGATTGGCGCGGGTCGCGGTTGCGGGCGAGCGGGCAAAGGAGCCGGTCGCCGCCTAGACGGCCTTTGCGCGGGACACGGCGACGAAGCGGGCTAGCTCCACCTCGTCCAGCGCCCCCGCACCGAGGAAGCCCTGGTAGAGGTCGCATCCCCATTCAGCGAGCAGCACCAGCTGGGCGGTGCTTTCGACGCCTTCGACAACCACGTCCAGCCCGAGATCGCGTGCGAGAGAGAAGATCGACCTTACGACGATGCGGTCGCGCTCGCTGGTGCCGATCCTGGCAATCAGCCCGCGGTCGATCTTCAGCGCATCTAACGGCAGTGTTCCGAGATAGGCGAGACTTGCATAGCCGGTGCCGAAATCGTCCAGCGCGACCTTCAAGCCGGCCTGGCGGATACGCTCCAGCCTTCCTGCAACGGCGTCGAGGTCGCTGAGCAAGGCCGTTTCGGTGACCTCGATCGTTACCCTTTTGGGATCGATGCCGACGGCGCGGACCTCGTCCAGCAGCCAGTCGACATAGCTGTCATGGGCCAGCTCGTCGGGCAGCAGATTGATGGACAGGCCAAGGCGCCGCAGCGGCCCTTCCCATGCCGCTGCGGCGCGCAGCGCCTTGTGCTGGACAAGGCGCGAAAGGCTTTCGGACAGACCCGCCGCAGCGGCGCGTGCAAATAATTGCTCGGCCCCCGCTACTCGATCCCATCGTGCAAGCGCCTCAACCCCCTGAACCTCCCCGTTCACCGGATCGATCTGCGGCTGAAACACGACCGCGATCTGCTGATGCGCTATCACTGCGGCAAGCAGGTCATCCCGCTTTCTGCGCGGCTCGGAAGCGCCCCTCCGCTCGTCCGCCCGCTCCCGTGTCTCGACGCCATCTCGCTTCTGCATGACGATTGGCTACCGGGACCCGCTCGGCGCCGAAACCGACCACCTGAGGCACGACCCACAACGGGACAGTGGCGCAGGCATCCAAAATGCCTATGTTCGGCTGCGAAAGGAGCCGTGTTTGAGCGCTGACACAGCCAAGCTTGGCGGTGGCGATGGCACGACCGACCTTGCAAGCCTGAAGATCGGCTTGCTGTCTTCGCACACGGAAGTGGCGCGGGCCGCCGAGGCAATGCTTCGGCGACGCTATTCCTGGGCCAGTCTGGAAGAGGCCGAGACCCTGGTCGCGCTGGGCGGTGACGGCTTCATGCTGCAGACGCTCCACCGCATGCTGGATGAAGGCGCGCCAAAGCCTGTTTTCGGAATGAACCGCGGGACGGTCGGATTTCTGATGAACGACTGGCGGCTGGACCGCCTTGCGGAACGCATCGCAGGAGCAAAAGCGATCCGCGTCGCTCCGCTGCAGATGCGGGCGACGACCGTGTCCGGAGAAACGTTTCAGCACGCGGCGATCAACGAAGTTTCCCTTCTTCGCGAGACGAGACAGACGGCGAAGATTGAGATCCTGGTCAATGGTAGGGTAGCTTTGCCCGAACTCGCCTGCGACGGCGTGCTAGTCGCTACGCCTGCGGGTTCCACTGCCTACAATCTGTCGGCGCGCGGGCCCATTCTTCCTCTGCAGGCGAAGATGCTGGCGCTCACCCCGATCAGCCCGTTCCGTCCACGTCGCTGGTCTGGAGCCATCCTGCCCGACGATACGGCCGTCTGCTTCCGAATCCTGGAGGCGGAGAACCGTCCGGTTTCAGCCGTCGCCGACCAGGTCGAGGTTCGCGAGGTGGCGAAGGTCGAAGTCCGTCTCGACCGCGACCGCTCGCTCACTCTGCTGTTCGATCCGGAACATGCGCTCGACGAGCGGATCGCCATGGAGCAATTCGCCACCTGAAGCACTTGCGTTTGGGGGTTGCTTCGCTATTTAGCCCGCCTGCCCCGCGCGATCCGCGTGGCTGCTCCCCGGTAGCTCAGCGGTAGAGCGTTCGACTGTTAATCGAATGGTCGCCTGTTCGAATCAGGCCCGGGGAGCCATTTTCTATCCGATACGAAGTACGAAGCGGCCAGGCTGACGCCCGACCGCTCCGGCGGAGCGCGTTCGTGTCTGGGAAGACCACCCCGCGCCTGAACAACGGCCGTTTCGGGCCTCCGCTCCAGGACGTCCCGCAGGGGGACAAAGACCGTTCAGCCGTCGATCGCCGCCATCAGGCTCGCATTGCCGCCGGCAGCTGTCGTGTCGATGCACGTGACCCGCTCCGTCGCAAAACGCGCAACATAGTGCGGACCGCCGGCCTTGGGGCCCGTCCCGGAAAGTCCTTCACCGCCGAACGGCTGGCTCTCGACGACCGCGCCGATCTGGTTGCGGTTCACGTAGAGATTGCCGACCCGGGCGCGCTGCTCGACGAAGTCGCGGGTCGTGTCGATGCGGCTCTGGAGGCCGAGCGTCAGGCCGTAGCCGGTCGAATTAATGTCCTCGACAACTTGACCCAGACCCTCGGCCGAAAAGCGAACGACATGCAGAATCGGGCCGAAATTCTCACGGTTGAGCTCACTCAGCGAGCGGATCTCGTACATTGCCGGAGCGACGAATGTGCCGTTCTTCGCCTCCGGCGGAAGGTCGAGGCGGCCGATGCGCTTCGCATTCTTGTCCAGCCAAGCGAGATGGTCGTCGAGCGCTTTCTGCGCGTCGGCGTCGATCACCGGTCCGACATCGGTGGTCAGCTCGCGCGGATCGCCATTGCTGAGGGACCTCATCGCGCCGGAGATCATGTCGATCATGCCGTCGGCCACATCTTCCTGGAGGAAAAGGACGCGAAGCGCCGAACAGCGCTGGCCAGCGCTCTGGAAGGCTGAAGACATGACGTCACGCGTGACCTGTTCCGGCAGGGCCGAACTGTCGACGATCATTGCATTCTGACCACCGGTTTCGGCGATGAACGGAATGATCGGCCCGTTCCGCTCCGCGAGCGTGCGGTTGATGATTCGCGCGACTTCAGTCGATCCCGTGAAGGCGACGCCGGCGATCATGGGGTGGGAAGTAAGCGCCGCACCGACCTTGCCATCTCCCGGCGCCAGCTGGACGACCTCAGCGGGAATTCCCGCGCGATGCATCAAGTCGATTGCAAGGGCGCCGATCAGCGGCGTTTGCTCGGCCGGCTTCGCGATCGCCGTGTTGCCGGCTGCAAGCGCTGCGGCCACCGGCCCGGTGAAGATCGCCAGCGGGAAATTCCAAGGGCTGATGCAGACGAAAACGCCGCGGCCGTGCAATCGCAGCTCGTTCTGTTCGCCGGTCGGCCCGGGCAGGACCTGCGGATGTGTGAACTGGCGGCGCGCCTCGGACGCATAGAAGCGCAGGAAGTCCACCGCCTCGCGAACCTCGAGAACGGCATCCGGCAGGGTTTTTCCACCCTCCCGGACGCACAGCGAGAAGAATTCCTCTCGATTTTCTTCGAAAAGGTCGGCGGTGCGATCGAGCAAGCGGGCGCGGCCTTCGCCGCCGAGCTCGTCCCAAGCCTGCTGCGCCGCCGCGGCTGTACGTACCAACCTGTCGACGTCGGCTTCGCTAGCCTCGATGACCGTTCCGACCTCAATGCGGTGGTCGTGCGGAGACCGAACCGGCTTGCCATCGCCCCGCCCGCCTCCGGGAGCAGCTTTCCAGCTGCGGCCCTCGAGCTTCGCAAGTCGGCTGAGCAGCGGCTCCCGCACGAGCGGGTCCGACAGGTCGACACCCGCACTGTTGCGGCGTGCCTGGCCGAAGATCTCCTGCGGAAGCGGGATTTTTGGGTTTCGTTTGGGCTCAAGCGCGTCGAGATCTGCGACCGGGTCGCGGACCAGGTCGTCGAGGCTGACCTCTTCGTCCGCAATGCGGTTCACGAACGAGGAGTTGGCCCCGTTTTCAAGGAGCCTCCTAACGAGATAGGCGAGCAATTCCTTGTGGCTTCCCACCGGCGCATAAATCCGGACGGGCGTCCGCGGGTCGCCAATGGCTTCCTCGAGCTTCGCGACCTCGTCGTAGAGCGCCTCGCCCATTCCGTGCAGCCGCTGGAACTCGATGGGCGTCTTGCCCGCCAGTGCCTTCACGGCCGCAATGGTGTTCGCATTATGCGTCGCGAAGGCGGAATAGATCGCGTCCCTGCCGGCGAGCATGACCTTGGCGCAGGCCAGATAGGACACGTCCGTCGCCACCTTGCGCGTGAAAACGGGATAGTCCGGCAGGCCGGCGACCTGGGCGGCTTTGACCTCAGTGTCCCAGTAGGCGCCCTTCACAAGGCGGACCATCAGCTTGCGGCGATGCGTCCGCGCGGCGTCGACGACCCACTCGCAAAGCGGCAGAGCGCGCTTCTGGTAGGCCTGAACCGCTAGGCCCAGCCCGCCCCAGCCGTTCTGGAACAGGCTGTCGTCAGCTAGCAGCGCTTCGAGCAGGTCCATCTGCAGCTCGAGCCGGTCCGCCTCCTCGGCATCGATGGTCAAATGAATGTCGGCCGCGCTCGCTTTGGCCGCCAGCTCCCGCAGGATGGGCAAAATATAGGCCTTGGCCTCGTCCGCGTGGCTCCATTCGTAGCGCGGATGCAGCGCCGACAGCTTTACGGAGATCCCAGGCGACTTGGCGAAGCCGCCATTCGCTTCCTTGGCAATGCGATCAAGGGCGTTGCGATAGGCATCGGCGTAGCGCTCCGCGTCCTTGATCGTCCGCGCCGCCTCTCCAAGCATGTCGAAGCTATGACTGAGACCCTGCGAGCGCTCCGGCGCGGCACGGCGCAGCGCCTCGTCGATCGTTCGGCCGAACACGAAGTTGCGGCCAAGGATCTTCATCGCCTCCCGCACTGCCGTCCGGACCACCGGTTCGCCGAGCCGGCCCACGGCACGTCCAAGCGCCGCCCGCCAATTGTCGCTGCGGTCGTTCGCGCCTTCGAGAACCTTGCCGGTCAGAAGCAGGGAGAAGGTTGCAGCGTTGACGAAGGAAGAATCGGAATGCCCGAGCTTGTCCGCCCAGTCGGGTCCGGACAACTTGTCGGCGATGAGCTCGTCGGCCGTATGCGCGTCGGGAATGCGGAGGAGCGCCTCGGCTAGGCACATCATGGCAATGCCTTCGTCGCTGCCGAGGTCGTAGGCTTGAAGAAAGGCGTCGAGACCGGACGGCTTGTGCGAGCGGACGCCCTTCACCAGCGCGCGAGCGGTCGCCGTCGCCTCGCCCAAGGCGGTGGAGTCAAGGCGAGCCTGCGAAAGGCGTTCGCCAACGACGCTTTCTTCGTCGGCCCGGTAGGCAAGCCTCAGCTGGATACGGTCAACCTGCGCCACCGCCGGCGCAGCCTTCAGGCCAGCTGGCCGTGGCAATGCTTGTACTTCTTCCCGGAACCGCACGGGCACGGCGAGTTGCGGCTGATCGGCGGGCTCAGGACATCACCGTTCTCGTCGGCCGGAAGCTCCGGGGTCGGGATGTTCAGGGATGAAATGCCGAGGCTCGAAAGAAGCGATCCCGTGCTCCGGTCGACGTCCGCAGTATCGTCTTCGCCCGATAGCGGATCGATATGCTGCGTAATGAAGTCCGGCAGCTCCAGCGGCGGAGGCGTCTCGAACTGTACCTGAGCACGCATCAGGACGCGCGTGACTTCCTCGCGGATGGAGATGAGCAGCCGCTCGAACAGCAGGAAGGCTTCCTGCTTGTATTCGTCGATCGGCTTCTTCTGCGCGTAGCTCCGCAGGTGGATCACCGAGCGGAGGGAATCGAGCGTTGAGAGATGCTCTTTCCAGAAGTGGTCCAGAGTCTGAAGAAGGATGTTCTTCTCGACCTGGTTCCAGCGCTCCGGTTCGACATCCGCGAGCTTGGCCTCCATCGTTTCGTCGGCAAGCTTCTGCAGCCGCTCCACGATGAGCTCCTGCTCGACGGCTTCTTCCTCAAGCCAGGCATCGACTGGAGGCTGCAGGCCGAACACCGCGTCGATGCTCTCCTTGAGGGCCTCGACGTCCCATTGCTCGGGATAGGTTCCGGGCGGGCAGTGCGCGGTTACCAGCGAGACGGCCGTTTCCGCCCGCATGTCGACAACGATGTCGTTGACGTCCTCGGCATCCATGATGTCCGAGCGCTGCTCGTAGATGACCTTGCGCTGGTCGTTCATCACGTCATCAAATTCGACGACCTGTTTGCGGATGTCGTAGTTGCGCGCCTCGACCTTCTTCTGCGCGGTCTCGATGGCCTTCGAGATCCACGGGCTGACGATTGCTTCGCCATCCTCGAGGTTCTTGTTCATCAGCCGCGCGAACATGGTCTGCGGGCCGAAGATGCGCAGAAGATCGTCGTCGAGGCTGAGATAGAAGCGCGACAGGCCGGGGTCGCCCTGACGGCCTGAGCGGCCGCGAAGCTGGTTGTCGATGCGCCGGCTCTCGTGCCGCTCGGTGCCGAGTACGAACAGGCCGCCCACGTCGAGTGCGCGCTGCTTTTCTTCGGCGATCTCGATGCGGATCTTCTCCGCCTGAGCCTCATATTCCGTCGTC
>Ga0207701_10004961_pt1 | contig 13416 bp, 9 predicted proteins | sample KBSSwiSSwithPhiX_FD_184294 | JGI IMG/M metagenome (GOLD analysis project Ga0207701, IMG submission 184294) | Switchgrass rhizosphere bulk soil microbial communities from Kellogg Biological Station, Michigan, USA, with PhiX - S5 (SPAdes) (version 2) | ecosystem: Environmental > Terrestrial > Soil... | reverse complement strand
GCCCGCTCCCGCCGGAGCACGAGGAACGCCGCCTCCGGCAGCCGCAGGCGCGGGCGGACGCGCGCAACAGCCGCAGCGTTATATCGGCGCCGCGCTGGTGGCGAAGTATCCGCCCGACATCCCGATCAGCATCCTGGGCGTACGGCAGGAGCATTTCCGTGGCGGCACCGGCGAGCCGTGGGAATGGCCGGCGATCCTCCCGATGTGGTGGGGCTACCGGAATCCTGTGAGCGGGCGGACGCCGGAGCTGTTCCTGCCGGACTGCGTGCCCTGCGATTACGCGCCGGACCTGAGCATGACCAGGCACGGCTACCAGCTGCCGGCATCAGGACCCGAGTCCAAGAACTGACAGGAAGAGTGTCGGCACAAGAGTAGGCGTCAGCTGACTGTCGCTCGGATGCGGCGGACGCCGGCACCCACCGCCTGTTCCTTTTCGATCGTGAAGCGGCCGATCTCGCGTGTGTTCGCCACGTGCGGTCCGCTGCACAACTCCTTCGAGACGTCGCCAATGGTGTAGACCGACACCTCGTTGCCGTATCGATCGTCGAACAGGCCGATCGCGCCGGATGTCATGGCCTCCTGGTACGGCATCACCTGGGACGTCACGTCGATCCCGCGGTCGATCGCCTCCTGCACCAGCGTCTCGGTTGCGGCGATCTCCTCGCGTGTCATCGCCTTCGGGTGCGAGAAGTCGAAACGCATACGCTCGCTCGTGATGTGTGAGCCCTTCTGCTGTACGTGTGGACCCAGCACCTGACGCAACGCCGCCTGCAGCAGATGCGTCGCCGTGTGGTAGCGAACGCTCTCGGCGCTCTGATCGGCCAGCCCGCTGGCGGCACGCTCGGTGCGCGACTTCGCGCGATGCTCTTCGAACCGGGCGTGAAAGCCATCCAGATCGACCTCGAGGCCTTTCTCGGCGGCCACTTCCCGGGTCAGCTCGATGGGGAAACCGAACGTGTCGAACATACGGAAGGCCACCTGGCCCGGCAACGTGCGCGCGCCGCTGTCGAGCAGCGTGGCGAGCTCGCCCTCGAGCATCCGGCTCCCCTTGGCCAGACTCTTGTGAAAACGATCGATCTCGCGATGCAACTCCGAGGCGATCACAAGCTCGAACATCGCCCCCGCGGCACTCGGGTATCGCAACAGAAGTCGCGCGGCCAGGAACAGGTGAAGGTGTGCGTTTCAAGGCGCCATGCCTCGTCGGGCGGCCTTCGCTTCTCCTGAAGACGTGCACCTCCTTTGTGGAGTCCTGCAGCCGGACATCGAGAACATCGTTCTGCACGCTGAGCACGGCCCGTTGAGTGGCGATCGTGCGTCCATCCAGTTTTGACGTGATGTAGCGCGCGGCCCGCAGGCCGATCGGATCGCTCAGGTGATGCCAGTGGAACGGGCCAAGCGTCTACCGGAGGAACTACGCCGCCACGTCGCATAGGGATCTTCCGTAAACCAGCAGGGACAGGGCGCTTTATACTCCCTATCGTGGCTAATCGAGTATTCGTGGTACCTGTTGTGCTCATTGCACTTGCAACTGCACCCGCATTTGCTGTGCCTATACCGAGTCTGGACCTTGTCAAGTTGTTTGACTCGGCAGACGTGGTTGCAATGGGACGCATCGTCGATATCTACGATGCGGCTGTGACGACGATCGACACCGTGAATGGAAGCCACCTGGCGCGGCAAATTAGCGGAACGATGGCCGTCGACCAGTATTTGAAGGGCACGGCCAATGCCGAAGAACTCCATTTTACGTTCGCGCTCCCTGATGAGCCGATCGGGTACGGAAGCGTGACTCCGGGCACTTATAGAATGCTGTTCTTGAGACGCGCTGGCGAATCGTTTGAAGTAGCAAGTGTGTTCTACCCTGCACTAGTCGCACAGCCGACCTCGATTGGGGTCAGCAAATCCGGGTTGGAGGGCGTGGTCGCGGTGTTGCGCACGGTCATCCTGCAGGATGATGCGTCGACGGACGACAGAGTCAGTGCGGTGAATGCCCTCGCGAGCACCAATGCGCAGTCGTCTCAGGCCAGTCTTGAAGCGGGTTTGGCTGTGTCTAATGTGGCAGTGCGATTACGGTCTGCGGCTGCTCTCTTGATGTTGGGGAATCTCCGTGGACTGTCTCTGGTGGAAGCGGCGCTTTTGAGTCCCAATCGGCCAAGTGACGAAATCGCCGTCACCCTTCGGGGTGCCATTGCGTTGGGAACAAGGGACGCTGCTGCCGTTCCTGTCTTGGGTCGACTCGTCGGAGCAGCGGACGTGGAAACTCGGCGGGCCGCGTCATTTGCGTTGTCACGCGTGTCCTCCCCGGACGCAGCTGCGGCCTTGATCACTCGATTCAATGATTCGGATTTCGAAGTTCGGTATAACGCTGTGCGCGGCGTTTCGCGCGCTCTAGGCGAGGTGAGCCTCACTCCGAGCGAGGAGGACTTTCGCCTTGACGAGTCATTCCATGTCAACCTGCTTCGCCAGGGATTCGCTGAGCGGGGCCTCAAGTAGCAGACACGAACGGGGTCTGCTAACTCGCTGGCTCCCGCCCCCTCCGGTCAGTTCGCGATCATCATCCGGATCGTGCCATCCTGCCGCGACGTGATGAGCAGCTCGCCATCGCGGCTGCGTCCGATGTGCAGGTCCGCACGCGACAGCTTGGTGCCCATCGTCTCGTCCACCAACTGCTGGAACGAAAGATCGCGGCGCACGCCGTTGGCGTCGCGCACGTAAATCTGGACCTCTTCGATCGGCGCCACCGTACGCGGCACGCCGTCGTCGGCCTTCTTCAACGCATCGAGGTCGGCGGCAAAGATGCGGCCACGCGAGATGTCACCGAATACCAGCTTGCCTCTGAGCGCCGCGATGCGGCCGCGGTACGCGTAGCCTCCGCTGATGGCCACTCCTTCGTCATGGTCGTACATCGCGACGGGATAGACGTAGCCGTCCTTCGTTTTCCCATCGAGCACATCCGGCGGTAGCGGGATCAGCTGATCGAGTGCACCGCCCGGACGGATGATGCCGTTCTCCCAAATCCCCTCGCGCCGCATCCACCCGTAGTTCTCGCCGTTGCGGACGATGTTGATTTCCTCGATGTTATTCATGCCGATGTCGAACGCGAACATCGTCCCGTCCACGGGATCCCAGGCGAACCGGTGGGCGTTGCGAAAGCCGTACGCGTAGATTTCTCCGAGCGTTCTGGGATCGCCGTCCGCGGCAAACTTGTTGGCCATCGGGACGGTGTAGTCGCCGAGCCCCTTCGTGCCTTTGGACACGGAGGGGCTGCGCGGGTCGATGCGCAGAATGGCGGTCACCACCGAGTCCGGGCGCTGCGTCTGCGACGGGTTGTTGGCATTGGGGCCGCCGCCATTGCTGAAGCCAAGGTCGCTGCCACTGGTATAGAGCAGGCCGTAGTCGGGCGAGCCTGGCGTGGCGGTCGGGTTGAACTCCACCGTGCTCACCGGATGCGTGAGGTTCTGCACGATATGGGCGATGCGCAGAAGCTCGCGACGTGTTCCCGTGAACGTGGGGGCGGCCGGGTCCGTCGCATGCCACTCGGAGATGACGTTGTGGTGCGTGACGTCGGCGCGTGTGTATCCCGGCGCGATGAAATGCGGCATCGCCGGGTTGCCGGGCGCTCGCTCGCCGTGCACGGTGTAGAAGAGACCGTTCTTCGCGAACTCGGGATGGAAGTCGAATCCGATCAGTCCGCTCGCCAGCCTGCTGTAGATCGCATGCGGGAACATCGTGGTGATGTTCAGGTACACCGACGGCTGGTTGTTGGCGCCGAGCAGGTAAATGAGGCCGCGCGAGTCGTTGACGAACCGGCGGCCATCTGCCAGTTCGCGCACCACGTTGATACGCGCCCAACCCGCGGGATTCACATCCTGCCCCTGGGCCAGCATGCCTCGCGTGTCGGGCAGGCGCGTCAGCTCGCGGAGCTCAACGGCCAGCCCCCGTTTCTCGATTGGTGCCGGGATGGGATTGGTCAGCTGCGCGTGCACGGCTCCGACGCAGGCCAGCGTCAGCAGCCCGAGAATAACCAGTGCGCTTCGCATGCGTCGCAATATATCAGCGCTGTCGACCGCTCGCAGGAAGTCGTCGCTGCGCCGCTGGATGCCCGCACGGGGCCTCGCGCACACTCGGCCGATGACGCGCTGCATCTGTCTTCTGCTTTGCGTGATCTCCCTCACGAGTTGCACGCGAACGGCCGCACCATCACCTTCGTCCGGATCCTCAGCAGCTCCATTCACCGGTGAGCTCGTCGATCTGTCCCACACCTACGACTCGACCGCGCTCTTCTGGCCGACGGCACAGCCTTGCAGAAGGTGGCGGCTGCTATCGACCCGCGAGGCGCTGTATCCACCCCAACGCGCCCTTCGCCTCCGGTTTCGCGGTCTGCAGCCGGCCCGACAGCCAGAACCATCCAGCGATGACGTTTCCCGGACGCGGAGGGCTGGGCAGCAGCTCGGGATCGATCACGACGTCGAACGTGCCGCCGACCGTGTCGACGAGCGCCCACCAGAACGGAAGGCCGCTGACGGCGTTGACGCGAACTCCCGCCTCGAGCACGTGCCCGGCGATGAGCGCGTGCGGCTCTGGCGGATTGCGCGGGGTGCCGTCAGGGGCCATCAGGCCGGACGGAATGAACGATCGCGACGGGCTGCTCACGCCCTCCCCGGCGCGAGACGCCGCGTAGGCGTGCTCGGACTCGTAGAGGGATAGCTCCTGCGCAAAGGCGGCCACCTGCGCGGTGACCGTCGCCGGCAGCGGCAATGCCAGGTGTGTCGCAGCGTCCGGACAGTCGAAGACGAACGGATAGTCGCCGCCGGTCACGGCACCAGCGGGCGGGTTGGCCCACGCCAGGAAGGTGCCATCGAGCGGTGTGTGCGATGGCCGCGTCACTCGCGCCTCCACCACGATTCGGATGGACGACAGCCCGGCAAAGTGGGCGCTCATGCCCATGGCATCGCCGGAGCGCGTGATCTGCAGCCACAGCTGCTCTCCGGACGGAGATGCCCACTTGAGATAGTCGCCGGGAGCGGCGGAAATGGTTTCCGCGTCACCCGCAACGCGGCTGGCGAGGGCGGCGAGGTCCTCACCAGAGGTGATACTGAACCCGATCGCGGAAAACTGGCTGGGCATGTCTGTCCGGATCATCGCAGAATCCATGTCGCACCGTCGCACCGCAGCTTCCGGCTTAAGCCGGAACCCACATTTCACGTGCGGGCGCACGTCGGTACGGGCGCATCAGGACGAGCGGAGCGACTCGAGGTGCGGTGGCCGAGTGGCCGCATAGAGGTGCTGCAGAACGTGGCGGCCAATCAGATCGTGACGATCCGCGAAGGAGAAGGCGTCGCCAAGCGGGCGCCGTTCGTGCGGTGAGCTGGAAGGAACGACACCGTCCTTCGACGTTGCTCAGGACGCCCCGAGCGACGTCGAGGGGCGTGGCTCCGAGGTACTCTAGCGACCCAGGTAGCGTACGGTGAGGACGGTGATGTCGTCGGCCTGCGGGGCACCCCGGGAGAACTCTTCGACAGTCGAGAAGACGCCCCTGGTGAGCGAGTCGGCGTCGAAGCTGGCCGACAGGCTCACCGATTCCACGAGGCGTTCGGTGCCGAACATCGCACCACCGGTGTCGATGGCGTCGGTCACGCCGTCTGTGTAGATCATGAGGCACTCGCCGGGCGCGAGCCGATCGCGGCTGACCGGATAGCTGGCGTGATCGAACATGGCCAGCATCGGGCCGCCGTCGAGCGCGAGCGGCTCGGGCCGTCTGCCAGCGCGGACGCGGAGTGGCGGGTCGTGTCCGGCAGAGGCGTAGGTCAAATCTCCAGTGACCGGGTCGAGCACACCGCAGATGCCGGTGACGAACATGGCCTGTTCGTTCTCGACGCACAGGCGCCGGTTCAGTTCAGTGAGCAGGGCGCCGGGGTCGAGCATGCGTGGCGCGAGCGCGTCGAAGAACGCCTTGGCCTTGGCCATGAAGAGCGCCGCCGCCATGCCCTTGCCCGACACGTCGCCGAGCATGAACACGGCGCGGCCGTTCTCGACGAAGTGCACGTACAGGTCTCCACCGACGGCGCGCGCCGGGACGAGATGCGCGGCCACCTCGAACCCTTCGCCCGGACCGCCCGCCCGCTCGCGCGGCAGCATGCCCATCTGGATGCGATGCGCCGCCTTCAGTTCGCTTTCCAGGCGCTCTCTGGCGGCCGTGGCTTCGCGCAGGGTGTGAATGTGCTCCTTCAGCGAGTCGCGCATGTGATGGAACGCGCTCGTCAGTGTGCCGAGCTCGTCACGGCTCGTCACCGGCGGCAGCTCGAGATCGAGATCGCCGGTGGCGAGTTGCCTGGCGCGATCGGCCAGCACGTGCAGCGGCGCCGTCAGCCGTCGTGACAGCGCAATCACCACGAGCGCGAGGAAGACGAGACCGCCCGCAGCGACAATGGTCTCGATCCTGGTGAGGCGGCGGGCGTCCGCCATCAGCTCGTCTTCCGGATAGAGCGCCGCGAGCGTCCATCCCGTCGCGTCACTGATCTGTCTGAACACCGTACGGTACTGCCGACCCTCGATCGCCATCGGCTGGAAGCCGGCACCCGCGAGTCGTCCCGTGACCAGTGGCTCGAGTCGTTCGCGGGCCCGCGCGGGTGTGTCTGCTGAGAGCTGCACGGCCAGAAGCGACCCGTCCGGGTGGGCGATGACCCTGCCACTCCGCGACAGCACCGCACCGTAACCGGTTCGCCCTATGGTGACGTCGGTGATGAAGCGGACGAGCCAATCGAGCTGCAGGTCGGCGGTCACGACACCGATGAATGCCGCACGTCCGTCGCGCACGCCCGCAATCGGCACCGTATAGGTGACCATCAACGTGTTGCCGCCCTCATCGTCGAAATAGGGTTCGGACCAGTGCGGGCGTCCTGAGTCGATCGCCACCCGATACCAGCCGCGCTCCCAATAGCGATAGGTGGGCGTCGCGAGATCCGCGGGTGTGAGCCGGTCCGGCGTTTTCGGATTGCGATAGAAGTACGGCGCGTACCGATCGAGGCCGGCAGTGAATGCAAACGGCTCGAAGGACGCCGTCGATCCATAGATGTCGGGGTTGCCGGACACGAACCGCTGCAGGATCGCTTCGAGCGAGGGGCGGTCGGGATGGAGCGTTTCGATCGAAGCGCCGAGGAGCTCTGTGCTTCGCTCGACGGAACCGAGCACCGCCAGCACCCGGTTGCGAGTCGCGTCCGTCGCGTTGAGCGCCTCCTGTTCAGCGCCGCGAACGGCGGTGTTTCGCGACAGTCGGCTCGAGAGTGCGACCGCCGCCAGGAGGACGACGCCGCTGGCGAGAAGCACCCAGACGCTCATCCGTGTCGTCAGGCTCGTGAATCCGCGGTGAATGGGCACAGGTAACGGTTCTCCTCGCCATGTGGCCATCCCTTTCGCGGTCCAGGCGTCGCCGGGGGCTGTTCGCAGAAGTTATGCCGTACCCACCGGTGCCTCGTTCGTCCAGGCCCGATGAATTTCCTTGTCTATGGACGCATCCTCCAGTGGCTTTCGAGAGAACTCTTCGATGCGACTGGTACGAGGCCACGACATCCCGTGGACGAAGGGGACATCGACTACTTCGCGTGTGAGCGGTGTCACCGCGTTCTCGTGATGCCGGTCACGGCGCGCTTCGCAGTTCTCCTGTACATTCCGGTCAGCTCACGGCGTGGCCTGCGGTGGCCAGGCATGGTATGCATGGCGACCAGCGATGTTTGCGCCCTGGGTCGGCACGGGGGGGCTTATGCGTATCAACCGACGTCACGTAATCACAACGCCGGCGCCGCGGTCGTGCACACCGATGTCCCCTGCCTCGCGAGTCTGGCCGCGCATGCCGGCGGCGGGGTGGCGCAGAGCATGTCGCGGTTGCTGCCGGGGATTGCCGTGGCCATAGCGGCGGTCGTGTTCGCGACAGCAGCCGCAGGTCAGACCAGCCCGCCACGATTGCGCTTCGAGGCACCGGCCGATCTGTATCACAGCGCGCTGCGGCCACCGGAGAACTACGAGTCGACGAAAACCAATGCGTCGCTCCAGGTCTACGTGTTCCGCCAGGCGCCAGCCGACCTCGCGGGGCGGTTTCGCCAGACGTTGCTGCGGGACTGGATTGATCCGCAGTATCAGGAAATGCAGATAGCCGGGGCGCCCGCGTTCGGCCCACTCTCCATACCCGGAGCCGACGCCGCGTACATCGCCCAGTTCGCCGAGGCAGGGTTCGGCGGTACGTCGAAGCCACGGGTGCGACTGCTGATCGTCGCGCGTGGCGCGGCCGCAGTCGTCGACGCACACGCGGCAAGCCCGCAGGCGTGGCAGGTCGCGCTGCCGTCATTCAACGCGCTGATCGCGACGCTCCGCATCGATTCCGCTGCCAGCGTCACGTCTACGGCCACGCCCGCGACTCGCGCGGTCGCAGGTCTGTATGTCGGCAGCAAACCGAAGTTCGTCTCGGCCATCGGTGTCGGAGTCGGCGCCGGATCGGGCGGGTTCGTGCCGGCGCGACACATGTATCTCCTGTCCGAGAACGGCCGCGTCTATCGCGCCTACGACGACATCATGGCGCCAGGCGGCGACATCCGCCGGTTCGACTTCGACGCCGCGGAGCAGGCCGACCCGGTCAACTCAGGTCACTTCGTCGTTCAGGGCGATCAGCTGGTGATGACGCTCGGCGAGCGGAGCGACGAACGGATCACGGTGCCGCTGCGGCAGCCCGGGCGCCTGACGATTGGAACCGTCGACTACACCCGGCAGTGAAAACGCCGACCCTACCTGCCTGCCGGTTTGCCGGTGAGCCCGGCGTCTGACACGGGGTGCGGGAGGTGCAGCGACATCAGCACGACGGTGCCGTCGATCTTGCTGAACCAGTGCGGCGTGCGCTCCGGCACCATCACGAAGTCGCCCTTGGCGACATGACGCGACTGCCCGCCGTCGATGCCGGTGCCGGTCAGGTTCTCGGCGTTGGTGCGCTTTTCGTTGGTGAGCTTTCCACCGGTCACGAGCGTGGCGGATCCGTCGACGATGTAGAACAGTTCCGCTTCGGTTTCGTGCACGGCGGCCGGGCCTACTGAGGCGCGATATTCGAGGCTCACGTTGTAGGGTGCGAGCTCGATCATCTTCTGCGAGATGTTCGCTTCGTCTTTGCGGTCGGCCTTGGCCTTCGCGATCATCGCCGTGACGTCGGCCGCCGACACCATCGTGCGCGATGAGGTCGCAGCGGGCGTCTGCGCCAGGAGAACGCCGGACACCAGGGTGACGAGAGCGACAGACAGGATTACGCGCATCTGAGCCTCCACGGCGGCGAATTGTATCAGTGAAGGAGATGCAACAAGCTGAATGCCGCCGGAATCCAGGCGGCCGCCAGGACCTATCTCAACATGAACAATCGAGTACAGATCACACTGATGCCCGAGAAGAAGTGACGCGTACGCGCCTGACTACTTCACCACCACTCGCGCCCGATCCAGGTTGACCACCCGGGCATACGCGCTCCTGACGTCGCCCTGTCGCTGAGACGTGACTCGCAGCACGGGAAAGTACGTGCCGGGTCTGGAGTAGGAATAAATGGCTGTCAGCGCCAGGCGCGATGCGTTCGCGCTGAGCTGCGTGGGAACCGGATAGTTACCGACACCCTCGAGATCCCACTCCGCGGCCACGACCGTGCCTGTGTTCGGCGGCACCTCCACGATCGCCAAAAACGTGACCGGCGTGCCAGCCGCAACCTCGGCGCGCGCGCCGCCGTTGGCCGACAGATGAACCACCGGCTGAATGCCGCCGCGCTGTGCCGCGGAATCCGGCAGCTCCACCTGACTGTCGATCATCGTGTAGCTGGTGCTGGCCGCAGGCTTCACGCCTTTCTCGACCCACGCACTCACGTCGCGGAGCGCCTGCTCGAGCGCTCCCTGATAACTGACGGTGCGAGCCTGGGCCGGCACCCCCGCCGGTGGCGTGTGCTGGGCGTGGTCGATGAAATAGAGCCGGAACTCCTCGTCCATGCGCGTGCCGAGCGCCTCTTTCACCTTCGTGCGATACCAGTCGGCCTGCCAGGGCAGCGCGTCGATATCCATCATCGATTCGAGCGCGATCATCTTGCCCGTGAACCGCCCACTCTGGACGGAGCCGGCGCCGTTCAATGCACCGATCGGCCCGATCAGGACGCTGCGCTGCGGGTAGATCGGTTCGCCTTTGCCGTTCCTGAATTGATTCCAGCCATACATGTCAGGCGTCGGAAGCTGGTGGCGATGATAGGTCTGGAGCGCGAGATACGATGAGTTGTCGATCCGTACGTCATCGCCAGATTGAATGCTGTTGACGACTGCGGCGTTGGCGCCCAACCCGAAGCCCACGGTCTTGCCGGTCACGGTCCCCAGCGCGACACTCGTGCCCGCAGCCGCGCCGGTGGTGATGACGAGGTCGGCGCCCGTGAGGTCACCCGTGGGCACGCTCGACAACTCGAGTCGCTTCTGCGCGCCGGCGATCACGTTGACGACGGAGGTCGTGTGCTGGATGCGAGCGGCGGACACCGACGAGGTTTTGTCGGCGCCGAGGTAACCGGGCTTCGTCCAGAAATCGTCGGTGTAGCTCGGATCCAGATACGGTACGTAGCCGGCGACGAGGGCGAGCGGCCCTCCGTTCATCGTCGCGTGGTTCCACCATCCGCGCAGCGGGAAACCCAGTCGCGTGGCTTCCGTGAGCGCCGCTGTTTCCTCTGTGTTCAGGCCGGCGTACGGGTCGCCGCTGCCGCCGGGATCGATCGCGTCCATGATGCCGGGAAACCTGTCCCGCATCCTGAGCACCCGCAAGGCATGGATCCGCACCGTCATCACGCCGGGGATCGCATTCGGCGATCCCATCACGTACGGCACATAGCCGTCCCACACGCCGACGGTGTGTTCCGCACTGCTGATCGTCTGGAATGCGCCGCCGCTCCCGCCGTAGAGATATCCATAGACGCGGCGATTGCCGTAGATCTCGGTGGCCTTGACGCGCGAGAACTTCGCCGCTTCCGCGTTGACCCGGTAGCCGCCAATGGTCGGATCGAGCTTGCCGAACACCGCCTGCTCCGTCGTCGTGGCGCGTTCGGCCCCTCCGATGTTCGTCTGCACGTAGTAGGCGCCGCTCGCGACGGCGAACCCGATGTTGCCCGCCGGGCCATTCTCGCTGGTCAGCAGCTGGTGGGTGTTCTGGAAGAACCGTCCCTGGAATTGCTCGGCCGGCGGAAAGTAGAAGGAGAACCTGGCATCGGTACCCCTGAAGCCACCGTGAACATACCGATGGGGCACGGGTGCGGTCCGCATCTCGTCGACGTCAACGAAAGGGGCGTTGAACCTCGGGTCGAGACACTCGGCGGTCACCAGCATGGGGACACCGGCAGCGGGTGAACGGCACGCCCGCTGCGCTGAGACCGTGGAGGATGGCAAGGCCGGCGTCAAGACAGCGAACGCGACCGTCACGCCGGCGAGCATCAGGCGCACCACACGCATGCTCTGGTTCATGACGAGAGGCAGTATAAATGGGGCCAGTGTTCACAGGGAACTCCATGTCACCTAGGATGGTTGGTGTGAAACGTGTCATCTTGACCCTGGCGCTCGTGACCGTCGCCGCCGCCGTTGCCGTCATCCGTGCCCAGCAGAAGCCGCAGCCCTTTGTGCCCGTCTCCGAGGAGATGCTCCTCAAGCCGAGCCCGAACGATTGGCTGATGTACAGCCGCACTTACGACGCGCAGCGCTTCAGCCCGCTGAATCAGATCACTGCGCGCAACGTCGGTCGGCTGAAAGAGGTGTTCAAGCAGGAGTTCCCCAGCGGCGTGCAGGAGAGCATCCCGATCGTCTATCGCGGCGTGATGTACATCGTGCTGCCGGGCAACGGCGTCCGCGCCGTGGACGCGACAACCGGCACCCAGATCTGGGAGCACAAGCGGGCATCGGGCGGCGCGTCGAGGGCGAAGACGATTTCGATCTACGAGGACATGGTCTTCAACAGCACGGCAGACGGCTTCATCGAGGCGCTCGACGCGCGAACCGGCGCGCTGCGCTGGGAAACGAAGTCGTCAGGACGGCTGACCGCCGGCACCGTCGTCATCGAGGGCAAGGTGATCACCGGCCGCGCCTGCGCCCCGAAACGTGAGGACTGCTACATCGCCGCGCACGATGCGAAGACCGGCAAGGAGGTCTGGCGCTTCTATACCGCCGCGGCCTCCAACGAACCGGGCGGCGACACCTGGGCCGGCGCGCCGGACGAGACACGCGCCGCGTCGACGTGGGCACTGCCCGGCGGCTACGATCCGTCCCGTCGGCTGATCTACTGGGGCGTGGCGAACCCGACGCCCAACACGCGCGCCAATCGCCACGGCGGCAACTCGAAGGCGGTCGGCACCGAGTCGCCGGTGGATCTGTACAGCAACTCGACGATCGCGCTCGATCCCGATACCGGCAAGCTGAAGTGGTACTACCAGCACCTGCCGGGCGACGACTGGGACGAGGACTACGCCAACGAGCGAACACTGCTTCGGACGAAGCTCGAACCGAATCCGAAGTTCGTCAAGTGGATCAACCCGGACATCAGGCGGGGCGAGCCGCGCGATGTCATGGTGATGATCGGTGAGGGCGGCGGTCTCTTCGTCAACGATCGCGCGACCGGGCAGTTCCTCTGGGCCACTCCCTTTCCGTTCGACACGCCGGACTTCCTGATCGCCAACGTCGAGGGGAAGACCGGCAAGGTGTTCCTGAACACGAACAAGCTGTTCACCGGTCCGTCGGATCGCCGCGTGATCTGCTACTGGAACACGCGCAGCTACTGGCCGCCGGCCTATCACCCGGGCACGAATGCGCTGTTCGTTCCCTACGTCGAGAACTGTCTCGACATGACGAGCGCGGGCCCGAACGGTGAGCCGCGTGAACAGCGGGGCGGCATTCCCCGGCCCGGCTCCGATCCCAACACCTGGGCGGGCCTGATGAAAGTCGACATGACGACCGGCGAGATGAAGCCGATCCATGTCGGCCGCGCGCCGAGCAACGGTGCCGTGCTGACGACCGCGGGCAACGTGGTGTTCTTCGGTGACCTCGATCAGAAGCTGCGCGCCTTCGACGCCCAGAGCGGCAAGATGCTCTGGGAGCAGACGCTCGGCGGGCCGATCAGCAACAGCACGATCACGTATGCGGTTGGGGGCAAGCAGTACATCGCCGTGCTCACGGGCAGCGGCGCCATCACCGGGCCGCTGATGGATCAGGCGGGGATCAAGCCGAATCGGAATTACAACGCGCTCTATGTTTATGCTTTGCCATAGCCTCGCCCTCTGCGGTCCATGATCGAACGGCGGACGTTTCTCACGGCGCTGGCGTCGATCTTCGCGCTCGAGCGGATCGGGCGGGCACAGCAGACGCCCGCCCCTGACGATGTGATCGCGGATCT
>Ga0207701_10004960_pt1 | contig 13417 bp, 15 predicted proteins | sample KBSSwiSSwithPhiX_FD_184294 | JGI IMG/M metagenome (GOLD analysis project Ga0207701, IMG submission 184294) | Switchgrass rhizosphere bulk soil microbial communities from Kellogg Biological Station, Michigan, USA, with PhiX - S5 (SPAdes) (version 2) | ecosystem: Environmental > Terrestrial >... | reverse complement strand
ACAACCTTGTGTCCGTTACTAATGAGCCCCTGCTTTTGGTTGCTGATTAAATAATACATTAGAATACCAAAGTATTATTTTCGAAACTAAAGGTTGTCGGTAGTCTTCCTTCTTTTTTTCAAATCAATAAAGAATATAAAAATCTTGAGTCGTTATGCTTAGTTTGTAACTAAGCATCGGTTCCGAAGGAACCGGGAAAACTTGTTATTGAAGTCAGTTTCAAAAAATAAATAAAAACTGAAAATGATTAACTTTCTGTACAAAACTTTCGAAAAGCGGCGAGTTGGCTGTAATTTTAAGATCCCAGTGCTATTTTATGGAAACAATAGAAAACCCCGTCATTGGAGAGAAAATAACTTTCCTTACCACATCCAGGCAAAGCAACGGTGTTAATTCTTTAATGGAAATTCATCTAAGCCCTAAAGGAGGGAACCCCCAACATTTTCATAAACGCTTCTCCGAAACATTTAAAGTGCTTGAAGGAGAATTAAATGTTCAACTCGGTAAAGAAATCAAACTACTTAAACCAGGTGACACAGCAACCGCTCCTATTAATACAATTCATCGATTTTACAACACATCAGGTAAGCCAGTGCGATTTACGTGTGAACTTAGACCCGCTAGTGAAGGTTTTGAAAATGTCTTAAGAATTGGTTGTGGATTGGCTCGTGATGGAAAATCCGCAAAAAATGGAATGCCAAAAAGCATCTTGCACATGGCTATTCTAATGAATATTGGTGAAGGATATTTTGTTGGAGTTTTTTCTTTATTTGAAAAATTTTTCCGTTTGCTGGCACAAACCAATAAAGCGAAGAAAATTGAGGAAGATCTCCTTAAGAAATATTGTAGTAATCAAGTTCAATAAAACTACAGCCAACATAGCATTGCCAAAATGCCGGCGACAGAACATCAACTCATCTTTTGAAATTCTATTTAACTTTAGTAATGCGGACGGGCTGCAGGAATTCTATTTCGGGCACTTCGGCAATGCGTGAACGTTAGCGGTAATCTTGGAATCCCCAATAAAACAAAAGCAAAATAAGAGAAAAGAATAAAATATTAACCATAGCTCCTGCCAGTAAAAGATGAACAACCCGATACCAAATATCCGTACAGAACAACGCAATATTCATCCTGCATTACGTTCGCTGATAAGGCATATCGTTATTATAGAAGCTGATTTCGGCAATATTCCTGTTAGCATACAGGGTAATTTTATGCCCTCACCCGATCAGGCAATGTTTATCAATCTTTATACCCGGTTTAAGTCCAAAAAATCAGGAGAAAACAATTTCAACACTGTTACATCTTGTACGTTGATAGGAACACAAATTACTCCCTTCAAACTACTGGTAGAAGAAAGCCATAAAACCGTTTCAATTATTTTTCAGCCCGGAGGGCTAAATCGGTTTTTGAATATTCCGATGACGGAAATATTTGACAATGGTTACAGTGCCAGAGAAGTTATAGGCAAGGAGATAGAAGAACTTTTAGATAGATCTCACGACACTGCTTCTTTAGACGAATTGGAAAGCATTGTACAGTCATATTTTCTCAGAAAACTATCTCAGATAAAAGAACCATTACTCATTGATTTTGCCCTGCAACACCTGTTGACAAACTACAATACGAATATAGACGGGATTGCAGAAATGGCTTATATGAGTATCCGTAATTTTGAGCGAAAATGCAAAGAACGATTAGGTATGCCTGCCAAGATGTATGCACGAATAGCCAGATTTCATAAAGCATATAAAATTCTCGAAAGCAGACCGATCATCTCCTGGCCAGATTTGACATATGAAGTTGGTTATTACGACCAAACACATTTTATCAAAGACTTTAAGGAATTTGCCAGGCTCACACCAACGATCTTACAGAAAGAATTATCGGACGAACATTTACAGTTTCAACTGGATTGGGACAAGATTTGATTTTGTCGTTTTTCTACTATCCCAGCTTTTTTCTCATAGATAGCTTTGTAGAAATAAAAATGACGAAATGAAAAAAAAAATAGTTCTATACGCATCCGTTGCGTTTTCAAGCGGATTGTTTTTTACCAATATCTACAATTCCATAGTTAATGCAGCCAACTGGGAAAGCAATATCCCTCAATCCATAGCCGCAACCAAAGACTTTTTTGTAGTTGCCAATCCGGGGACTTTCTTTAAGTTGATAGACCCAACAAATATGCTTTTGATTGTGTTGGCATTGATTTTATTCTGGAAAAAATCTTCTTCCATTCGGTTGTTTTTGGGCATTGCTTTACTTTGTTATGTGTCATCTATGATTTTAACCTTTACCTATTTTTATCCCAGGAATGAAGTGATGTTTCTTTCAGAACAACTTCCCGGTACAGAAACACTCAAGAAGGCAGCATCTGAATGGGGAAGAATGAACTGGGTAAGGTCTTTAATATGGCTGGCAGGTCTTGTCTGTTCTTTCTTAGCTTTGGACAAAGCCACTTCAAGCACACAAAAACTATCTTAATTACAGAATCTACTTTACACAGTTGTTGGTGTTCAACACTAAAAAACATACAGATTTCATACTCTAATCACCAACAACCAACCTGAGTTCCGTCCGCCTGGGGCCTTGCCCCACAGCCAGAACAAAATAATTAAATGAAGAGGGCAGACCCCGGTAGCTTAGTTACAATAATTGTTGTGCAGGTATCAGCATCTATCTTTTATGGTTCTTCGTAGCACCAAACCAAAATGAATTAACTTTCTGTACACAAGTTTCGCAAAGCAGAGTGTTGAACGTCATGCAAAGGCATCATTATAACTATTGCGCAATTATAATATTTACTTTTAAGGAACTATACCCTAATAGTTGAACAGAACATTTTTTGGATTATTCATTATTGAAATTTAAATACAATGAAAAAATTGATTTCTTCACTATTATTGCTTCTCATTTTCTTTTGTACTTATGCACAAAACGTTGCAGAAAATAAAATACGAAAACTAGATAACGAGCAGAAAGAAGCCTATTTTCAGAGAGACACTGCAACATTATTAAAACTTTTCTCTCCACATGTTATAATAAACGGCTTTTCAAATAAATTTGAAACACTTCAGGATGTCCTAAGTCGTATACGGCAGGAAGGAAATAATATGGAATATTATGACAGGATTATTGAAAAGGTAATTTTTGCTAACAATACTGCAATTGTTATGGGTAATGAAACAATAAAACCAAGCGGTATCGCGGTAAACGCAGGTAAAACTGTAAAAAGGCGTTTCACAAATATTTGGATACAAAATAAAAAGAGTTGGCAACTTATCGCACGACAATCAACTATTATTTCTATCGAGTGATTACGCCGCTCTTGGTGTTCAAATAACAAACTTCTTCTTCTATGATTCTCCGCACCAGCAACCCCTGCCTGCCGGCAGGGAAGTAAAGGAGTTCCGTCCGCCCGGGGTCTTGCCCCACAGCCAGTACAACATAAATGAATGAAGAGGTCAGACCCCGGGAGTTAAGTTATCGTGTCTTTCTTCCATAGTTCTCTGCACCAGGAACTGGAAAAGTTGAAATGCATTTATTTATTCTGTACAACTTACAATTGGAAATCATTAACTTTCTGTACAAGAACTTAAGTAAGCAAAGTGTTGGCTGCAATGCTTGGCGCAACTTTGAAGCGACATCGTTTAAAAAATAAATTATGAAAATAACCTTTTTGACATTAACTCTAGGAGTGTTACTCCTCTACTCTTGCACCGGCGAGAAATCGTTTATTGAAGGTTCATGGACAATTGACAACATGAATAGCGTTGACACATCACCAAATCGTGAGACTTTATTTGCGACTTTTATAGTAACAAGTTTTGCCGACAAAAACATTCTCTCTTTTTCTGCTGACAACAAATTCATAATGTATACGGCAGACAAAAAAGAATTAGGGAAAGGCGACTACAAACTTATTGAGAACGGCACTTACTTGACAATTAAATTTCCATCAGACAAATTTGAAAGCAGATATAAAGTATTAGAAAAAACGGACAAGACCGTTAAACTCACAGGCAACGACCAAGGGGAAACCATTAACCTCTCACTTGCGAAAATCGATTAAACGTGACAATCGAGAATTAAAGACATCGATTAAATAAAGCGTAGCACAGCTTGCAACATAAAGCTTCCGCCCGCCCGGGGTCTTGCCCCAACAACAAGTACAACATAATTGAATGAAGAGGGCAGACACTGGGAGATTAGTTACAATAATTGTTGTTCTAGTATCAGCATCTGTCTTTCATTGTTCTTCGCAGCAACAACTGAAAATTGAAATGCGTTTATTTATTCTTTACAACTTACAATTGGAAATCATTAACTTTCTGTACCGGAACTATCATAAAGCAGAATGTTAGCGGCAAGCAGTCGTCGAACTTCTACTTCTAACTAAAATGCCAAGTTACTTTACTGACAAGAAGTTTATTCCGACAAACCAAGATTTAAAAAAGACTCTCGGAAGTACTTTTTCTATTTGGGAAAGCCTAGTTGACACCACCAAGACGCTTTATCCAAAAGCGATAGAAGAATGGAATTTTCCAGGAGAAAAATATGGCTGGAGTTTTCGAATAAAAGACAAGAAGCGAGTGATAATTTATCTATTACCACAAGATAAATTTTTCAAGGTTTCTCTTGTGGTTGGTCAAAAAGCAACAGAAATAATCCTGAATAGCACAATAGCTGACGATATCAAAACAGCGTTAAGAAACACAAAGGTTTATGCTGAAGGACGCGGAATAAGAATCGACGTCAAGAATAAGTCTCCCTTAAAAGACATACAAGAACTAATTAAAATAAAACTTGCAAACTGAATTTATCGTATGCCTGCCGCTCCGTCTGCCCGTTGTCTTGCTCTACAGCCAGTACAACATAATTGAATGAAGAGGGCAGATACTGGGAGTTTAGTTACATAATTGGTGTTACAGTATCAGCATCTTTCTTTCATAGTTCTTCGCAACAACAATCAAAAAATTGAAATGCATTTATTTATTCTATACAACTTACAATTGGAAATCATTAACTTTCTGTATAAGAACTTGCGTAAAGCAGAGTGTTAGCTGCTACCTTAAACGACATCACAAACAATACGAGAAATGAAACTTGCGATAATTGGAGACTTTAATGCATCATTTAGACCTCACGTTGCGACAAATGAAGCAATAGAGCATACAAAAAAAATTATGAATTTACAAGTTGACACAGATTGGGTTTCAACTGACGACATCATTGACAACTTTAAATCAATAATTGACACTTACACTGGATATTGGATAGCACCAGGAAGTCCATACAAATCAATGACAGGTGCATTGGACATCATAAAATATGCAAGACTTAACAACATTCCGACACTCGGAACTTGCGGTGGTTTTCAACATATGGTTATTGAATTTGCAAGAAATGTTTTGAATATTAAAGACGCTGAACACGCTGAATATGACCCATACGCTTCTAAACTTGTAGTAAATCCATTAAGTTGTTCATTGGCAGGGCAAATTCTTGAAATTGCACTAATAGACAAATCATCAAAAGTTTTTCAAATCTTCGAAACAGAAAAAATAAATGAAAAATATTATTGCAACTTTGGGCTTAACCCAGAATATCAAAACGAACTTAACAACAAGGGCTTTAAAATTGTGGGCACAGACGACTTAAAAGAAGCAAGGATTTTAGAATTGATAAATCACCCATTTTTTATAGCGACACTTTTTGTTCCCCAAGACAACTCAACATTTGATAAACCCCACAAATTAGTTACTGCCTTTCTCACAACTGTATGTGGAAAAAAAGGCAGCAGCTCTGTTCGCCAGGGGTCTTGCCCCACAGCCAGTACAACATAATTGAATGAAGAGGGCAGACCCCGGAAGATTAGTTACAATAATTGTTGTTACGGTATCAGCATCTTTCTTCTATAGTTCTTTCGCACCTACAACCGAATAATTGAAATGCTTTATTTATTATGTACAACTTACAATTGGAAATCATTAACTTTCTGTATAAGAACTTGTGCAAAGCAGCGTGTGATAAAACAGGGATTTTATTTTGTTGCTATCATGATCAATCGCCTCGATGATGTTTGCCTATATGTGCCCAATTGATAATCTCCATATTGTGTTTCCAACTTCAAACCAACCCGGTGAAAAAGATTTTCAAAATCATGGATTCGCAGTTTGGAAACCTGCTCGGTGTAATGAAGAGGGGCTGATAAATTCACATCATCAATGGAAATCTTTTTGTAAATAAAATCCTTATCGTGCCAGCGCCTGATCGAATAATTGATTCCATCGATTTCTTTTTCCTCTGACTCCACCAGGTTATTGATGGCAAAGTCGACATTTAAATAATCAATCACCAGTTTGCCACCAGCTCTTAATCCCAGGTGCATGTTCTGCAGTACGGATAAATTTTCGCTGCTGCTGAAATAGCCAAATGATGTAAAAAAATTAAACACATAGTCAAACCTGTTTTCTCCAAAGGGTAAACGCATGTCGTGCCGAAAAAATGTAAGGGTTGGTAATTGGAACTTCTGCGCCTGTCTTATACTTGAAGAGGCAGTATCAAAACCGGTTACCTTAAAGCCTTGTGCAGCCAGGTATTTACTATGCCTTCCATTACCACAACCAACATCCAGCATCGAAGAACCCTGCGCCGGACATAGTTCATACAACAAGGCATCAATAAAATTTCTTGCCTCTTCGTCATTGCGATTTTTGTAAAGGCTATGGTAATAAGGAGAATTAAACCATGTTTTAAACCATGGCAGATCCTTAACTATATTGCTGTTGATCACTTGTTTCATATTTAGTTATAGTTGAATTGTATAATTGATAGGAAAAACTGTATTTGCAAATACAGGTGCATACTCTTTCATCAATTGCTCTTAAGCTGGTGAAATTATTTTCACGATGTCGGGCAAATTACTCAGGCCCCAATGCTCAACGTATTTTCCATCACGCAACTTTATAATTTCAATCACTTCCACTATCACTTTTTTATTGGATGCTGGAATGCCCATAAAGTTTCCGGTATGTGTGGCATGAAATTCCTTTCGGCTTGTTACACAATCGCCTTCGGCAATTTGATGCAAAATTTTAACTTTAAGATCCGGAAATCCTGCTTTCAATATTTCCTTAAAAAAATAGATCATCCCATCAGGGCCTGTAGGCATCCCCGAAGGTGCGGCGTGGTTAAACACGTCATCGGCTACCAATTGGTTGAAAGATTCCATGTTACCTTCCTCGATAACTTCCTTGTTGAAGCGGGCAACAATTGCTTTGTTTTTTTCTGTTGTACTGTTCATAAATGTGTTTTTAAAATGTAGGACAAAATTATCACTGCATTCTGCAAACACTCTTTAGACAACAGTTCAAAAACTATTGATAAACGTTCAATTGTTGTTGTTGAAATTCTTTTGGAGTAAGTCCGAAATTTTTTTTGAAGGATTGCGAAAAGCTGGAGTGGTTTTCAAAACCCAACTTGTAATAAACGCCACTTGGCTTTTCTTTATGATTCGCCAGTAAATTTTTTGCAGCTTCCATTCTCTTTTGCAAAATCCATTTGTTGGGAGGCATTCCATACAGTTTAAGAAACCTCCTTTTAAAAGTAGACAGGCTCGTATGGCATAGGAAAGCCAGTTCCTCAAGGTTTAAAGGATTGGTGACATTGGTTTCTACTGCTTTTCTCAATTCAAAATCGTCTGTGTTCAGATTTGTTTGCGTTTGAAAGGATAAAAGTTTTTGAGGATAAGTTTCTAAAATATGCAGCAGGAGTTCCTCAAATTTAAGCAACTTCATTGCAGGTGAAAGTCTGGCCCTGGATTGAAGAAGCAGGTCTAAAGAAACAATGTAATTGGAAACAAAACGATCTTTTTTGAAGGCAACATAATGTTGGCTTATAATTTTCCCTTTATTCTTCAAAGCACTTATCAGGTGATTGTACTTGATAAAAAAATTGGAAAGTGTTTTGCTGTCAAAGAATAAAAGAATGGTTCTGAAAGCTTCCTTTCCGGTAGGATCCATTGAAGCAACGCAATTACCAGCCGACAGGAAATGAAACTCGTCGGACTTTATGTATACAGTTTTTTCTGTGAAATGCATGGTCTTCTCACCACTGATCACCAGGCTGATTGCATTTTTATTCAGCACACTTTTTCCTCTTGATGAACCAGCGGCCGTATAATCAAAAAAAGTAATTTCTTCCGATCGCTCTTCGGTGGATGAAAGTATATCTTCCGGCAGGTTGATGATAGCGTCTGATTTCATGATATCCACTCCCATATGACCGGGAATTTTTTCTAAAGTTAGCCAGATTGTTTTGTAACGAACAATGTGGGGAGATAGAAAATATTTCCGTCCTCCCGGGCTCTTGCCCCGCAACAAGTACACCATAAATAAATGAAGAGGGCAGACCTCGGGAGTTTAGTTATCGTATCTTTCTTCTATAGTTCTTCGCAGCAAAAAAGGAAAATGAATTAACTTTCTCTACAAGAACTAATGATGGCAATGACATGAACTATCAGATTTTACTATTGCTAATTGTTGCATTAGCCGTGTTTGCATTTAATCGTTGGGTGTTCGAGATAAAACGTAAACGTCGTCGCGACTATTACAGGGATGAATATCTTAAATCAGACGCATGGAAACGGAAACGTTTTGTAGTATTAAGAAGAGATAACTGGCGTTGCGTATACTGTGGTGCCCGTGCTACTCAAATCCATCACAAGAGATATGCAAAAATAAATATTGGTAAAGAGCCGATCGATTGGCTCGTCTCAGTCTGCAAGTCTTGTCATGACTCCCAACATCATTAAGCAAATGAGAGTCTGAATTTATTTTTCTTTAAGCTTCTCAACTTTCCACTTATCCTGCTTAGATTTCCTTGATGCATAATATCCCTTTGGTAGATCTGCTATTTGCAAAATTGTACTATCAATTTCAATGATCTGCCCAAGTGCTACGACTTTAGCAACTTCCTCATAATTTTCATATTTATCATTACTAAAAAATGTCCATCTTCCATCTTCAGGTTCATGGCGAACAATGGTAATATCCTTTTTATCAACGATTATAAATTTTGTAGCGAATACGGCCGTATTCAATGAGTCTTCAAATTTTTTTAAAGTCATTGCTTGATTTGTTATTGGCTTCTTGCCAGTTCCAGTAGAACAGGAAATCAGAAATAATAATATGATCGCAATTGTTGCTCTCAAAATATTCTTCCCAGACGAGTCTCCTCCCGGCCTATGTAAAGCCATAATAAAAAAGAAAGCCGGGAGGGACTCGTCGCTGAAATCGTTACGGTATTTGTAACCGTAATTTTCAGTATCTTTTTAGTAATGTCTGTTCATACCAAAATAGATAAGGAAGGGATTTATTTTATGACCTTTACCTGCTATGGGTGGTTGCCTCTTATTGAATTATCGCAGGGCTATGATGCAGTCTATACCTTCTTCACAGCTCTTGGCAAGCACAATCACACTGTTTTAGCCTATGTAATAATGCCCAATCATCTGCATATACTTTTGCATTATAGCGGAGGAAAGAGTTTGAATACAGTTATCGGTAATGGCAAAAGGTTTATGGCCTATGAAATAATAAGCCTTCTTGAAAAGAAAGGAGAACAGACTATTTTGAAAAAACTACAAGTTGAAGTAAAAGCGAAAGATCGGAGTCGTGGCAAGAAACACGAAGTCTGGATAAGTAGTTTTGATGTAAAGGAATGCCGCACAGAAAAGTTTATTTTACAAAAACTGATTTATATACATGAAAATCCTGTGCGGGGTAAATGGAAGTTATGCAATACTTCATTAGTTTATCTGCATAGCTCAGCACGGTTTTATTTAAATGGTAAGCAACAGTTGTTTGAAGTAAAAGATTATCGTGATTTTGTAAAATGGGAAGAAATGTATGAGTAATTGGCGACGAGTCCCTCTAGTTTTCTTATGGAACAATTATCATTTAATTCGGAGGAGACTCGTCTGGGAAGAAACTATGTGCCTTTTGATTTCCGGTTATTGTAGTTGTCGATACATCGGGGTTGGCGTTGCCAAACCCCTCTGAGACCGTTTCCGATAATTGTAGTGTTAGAAAACCCCGAAAGGACGAAAAACTGTTTCGAATTTGATACCTTTATTCCAACTTCAAAACTATGAATGTTCTGATTCGAAAAAGTATCTGCAATGAAAGAGCTTTTACCAGATGAAGCAAATAAAGCGCTTTTAGCAGCTGATTGGACGGTTGCAAAAAGCATTCTCGAAGATGCCCTGGTGAAAAGCCCATCTGCTGAAGTTTATGAAGCTATGGCAAAAGCATGTTGGTGGCTGAATGATGCACCGGCAGTATTTGAAAACAGAACTAAAGCCTACCAATTATATTTGGAAAAAGGCGACAGCCTGGGTGCCTCACGTAACGCCTGCTGGCTTGGAGCTGATCATCTGGAGTTTAATAATGAGTTTGCCATTGCCAGCGGCTGGTTTCAAAGAGCCGAAAGCCTGGTAAAGGGACTTGAAAATACTACTGAATATGCCCTGGTATTAATGCTAAAAGCAAGAATTGCATTTTTTGTTGAAAAAAATAATGATCATGCCCTACAGCTTGCCGGGGAAAGTTTACATCTCAGTAATTCGCTCAACAACCTTGACGGTGTAATGATTGCAAAAGCTTTCATCGGCTTTATATGGGTGACCGAAGGAAAGATTTCGGAAGGAATGAAATTACTCGACGAAGCTACCATACTTGCTACCACGGCTACGTCGCTTGACTATAATCTTGTAACCGTTAGCTGTTGCTTTTTAATTGACGCATGCGGCCGGGTTCGTGACTATGAAAGAGCAGGACAATGGTGTAAACAGGTAAAAGAAATTTCCATAAAAAGGAACAACAAAACCATGTTCGCTAATTGCCGCAACCTCTACGCTTCCTTACTTATTTATAGGGGAGATTGGAAAGAAGCGGAAGATGAATTAATAACGGCTGCAAAAGAATTAAAAGAATACCGGCCAATTGCAGTGAGTAGTTCAACGGTTCGTCTCGCTGACCTAAGGCGCAGGCAGGGAAGATGGGAAGAAGCGCTAACTTTATTTGATGAAGTTCCCTCACATTCTTTAAAGCCATTAAGCTGCGCTGCTCTTGCTTACGATAAAGGCGATTATGAAATGGCAGAAAACCTTGCTGAAAGGCATTTACGACAAATACCCTTGAGTACCCCCATTGAAAGAGTTACTGATCTTGAATTATTAATGCGTATTTATGTTAAAAGAAACAAAACGGAAGAGGCACTGACACTCCTGAACGAATTAAAAGAAACTTCCACTTTGATTAATACCTTACCACTGAAGGCGGCGGCTTTGAGTGCCGAAGGAATTTATGATTATGCCATAAAAAATTATGAGGCAGCGAAGCATTGCCTTGAAGATGCTATTGATCTTTACGACAAGGTAATATTACCTTTTGAGGCCTCACGCTCCAGATTGATGCTTGCTGAAGTTTTAATGAATCTGCGTCAGTATTTGCAAGCTGAATCAGAACTGAATATTGCTATAGATATTTTTAAGAAACTGGGCGCTGAAAAAGATCAGGCAAAAGCAAAATATATTTTGAAGAACCTTTATAATGAAAAAATAAAACCGGGTGCTGCTGATACCATATATGAATTTACTGGACGTGAGCTCGAAATATTGCGACTGATCGCCGAAGGCAAAAGCAATGAAGAAATGGCAGAACAACTTTTTCTCAGTGTGAGAACAATTGAAAAGCATATTTCAAATCTTTACCAGAAAATGGGCGTCTCCGGCAAATCTGCCAGGGCGTTTATTGTTTCCTACGCTATCAGGCATAACCTGGTTGATTCCTGATAGCTGTATTTTCTGCATTCATTTCAAAAAAATTACGTGTATCCCATCCTGAATTACGTGGTACCACTGTTTTTTCATGTTTCCCCTACTGCTACTTTTACAATCATCATTTTAGTTTATCAATTAAAATCATTCATTATGGAAAATAAAATAGCAACCGAATATTATAAAGTAATAATTATCGGCGCCGGCCAGGCAGGTCTCAGTATGGGCTATCATCTTTCTCAAAAAGGAATTTCCTTTCTTATTCTTGAAGCCAACAAAAAAGTTGGTGACACATGGAGGAAACGATGGGATACTCTTCATCTTTTTACACCCGCTCAATATGATGGATTACCAGGAATGCCTTTTCCGGCAAAGAAGCATACTTTTCCCTCAAAAGATGAATTTGCAGATTACCTGGAAGAATATGCTGATCAATTCAAATTGCCGGTAAGAACAAGCACTTACGTAAACAGCCTGTCAAGAAACGGGAAGCAATTTATTATAGATGCAGGTGACCAGCAGTTTAATGCTGATAACGTTATTGTAGCTATGAATGATTGCCAGTACCAGCGGGTCCCCGGTTTTGCAAAGGATATTGATCCCGGGATCGTACAAATTTTATCAAGTAAATATAAAAACCCATTGCAACTGCAGGATGGAAATGTTTTAGTAATAGGTGCCGGAAATTCAGGTTGTGAGATCGCACTGGAAGTTTCAAAAACACATAAAACCTGGCTGGCCGGAAGAGATACCGGGCATATTCCATTTCATATCAAAAGCAAAGTAGGGCATTTCATGATCCCGATCGTTTTACGTTTCATGTTTCACCGCATTTTTACCACCAATACAATTATTGGAAGAAAGATAAGATCGAAAGCAATTGGAACAGGCGGAACTTTGATTCGCATTAAACCAAAAGAAATAACCAAAGCAGATATCATCCGGGTTCCAAAAGTAACAGGGGTTATAGAAGGATTGCCTGTTTTGCAAAATAAAGAAGTGCTGGATGTAAAAAATGTTATCTGGTGTACCGGTTATTATCCACGCTTTTCATGGATTGACCTTCCTGTATTTAAAAATGGTCAACCTATTCAGAAACGAGGCGTAGTAGCCAATGAGCCTGGACTATATTTCCTCGGGTTACATTTTCTATATGCAATGTCTTCAGGAATGATCCACGGAGTTGAAAGAGATGCGAAATATATTGCAAACGAAATTGAAAAGAATAAACAAAGTTTCAATTCATGGGATATGAAGAAAGAGCAAGTAGCCTGAAGAATTTCCCGCGGCTGCCCTGAGTTACAAATTATTAGTGTCCGCCCTTGTTTGTAGTGTTCCTTTATTCTTCAAACCAATAAACTGTATTTAAAAAATTTTGAGTTGTTATGCTTAGTTTGTTCCGAAGAAACTCCTTGGGAGTAACTAAGCATCGGTTCCGAAGGAACCGGCAAGACTTGTCATTACGCCGTTGTTGGTGTTCAAATAACAAACTTCTTCTTCTATGGTTCTCCGCACCAACAACCCTTGTCACGCAGGGAAGTAAAGGAGTTTTCAGATTGCCTGCGATAT
>Ga0207701_10004958_pt1 | contig 13420 bp, 7 predicted proteins | sample KBSSwiSSwithPhiX_FD_184294 | JGI IMG/M metagenome (GOLD analysis project Ga0207701, IMG submission 184294) | Switchgrass rhizosphere bulk soil microbial communities from Kellogg Biological Station, Michigan, USA, with PhiX - S5 (SPAdes) (version 2) | ecosystem: Environmental > Terrestrial > Soil... | reverse complement strand
CTTAACTCTGCTCGGGCGGAGCGAGGCACGCATTCCCGCTTCACCCGTGGAGGCGACTTTGGAAACTTTCCCAAACCCGGCGCGACGCAATTACCGAATTCATTTTGAAACGTCAGATTTTACTTCCCTTTGTCCGGTAACCGGACAGGCAGATTTTGCCAAAATCGAGATCGATTACATCCCGGGGAAACTTTGCGTAGAAAGCAAATCGCTAAAATTTTACCTGGCCTCATTTCGCAATGAACGCGGATTCAACGAGGCGGTGGCGAACCGCATTCTTGATGACCTCGTTCGCGCCTGCCAACCACGTGAAGCAAACATCACCGCCTCGTTCTCCGCTCGCGGCGGGATCGCGCTGACGGTGCGGGCGAGTTTTCCTGATCGCTCGGTAGGGGGAGACTCTGTCGGGCCAGCGAAGAGCGATGGCTCCGCAGCGCGAGGACCTACCGGCAGGAGATGAAACCCGCAGTTGTTTTGCTGAGCGGCGGTGTCGACTCGGCGACGACGCTGGCGATCGCGAAAGAGGAAGGCTATGAAGTTTTCGCGCTCTCCTTTCGCTACGGACAGCGTCACGAGATTGAGATCGACTCTGCCGAACAAGTCGCCAAATCTTTGGGCGTCAGCGAGCATCGAGTGATCGAGATCGATTTGCGTGGATTTGGCGGTTCGGCCCTAACCGACGCGACCGAAGTTCCGAAAAATCGCGACGCAGACGAGATGGCGGGCGGAATCCCCGTTACCTACGTACCGGCGCGAAACACAATCTTCCTTAGCTACGCTTTGGCCTGGGCTGAGGTAATACGTGCGCACGACATTTTCATCGGGGTGAACGCGTTGGATTATAGCGGATACCCTGATTGCCGGCCGGAATTCATCGCTCAATTTGAAAAATTGGCGCGGGTGGCGACGAAAGCGGGAGTAAACGGCGTCCACTATCGGATTCATGCGCCGTTAATTGAGATGACGAAGGCACAGATCATTCGGAAAGCGGTCGAATTTGGCGTCCAATTCTCGTTAACCCATAGTTGTTACGACCCGACGCCAGACGGCAGGGCCTGTGGCGAGTGCGATTCCTGTTTGTTACGCGCGAAAGGTTTTCGCGAAGCCGGAATTCCCGATCCGACGCGCTACATATCTTTTGCGCGCGGCCAGGCGGATCGACCGCTCCGCGGGCGATGTTAAAATGATTGCGGCGGCGTAGTTTCAGTCGCGCAATCCCGGAATGTGCGCGTAGCCAACGAATCGCGGGTGCACGTTACCATCTTCAGCCTCATCTTTGTCCGCGCGCGGCATTTTGAAATCGAACACGCTCACGCCGAATCGCTGCTGACTCTGATAAGTCCGGCCGTCACTCGCACCCACCATGACGCGGGCACCGGTTTTCTTCTCGCGTCCAAGGTAGATCATGGCGTGCGTGATCGGTGGATCGCGCTGGATCGCATAAGTACCGGTCCAGAAGAGCAAGTCGCCCGGTTTTAGATTATCGAATTCAAAGGAATCCTCTTTCCGACTCACCACCGGCTCGAATTTCCCAGCTCGTCGCACCCAGATGTATTGCTCGCTGGAGTCACGCGGCACGCCCTCCACGCCGTTTTGTTTGAGCACGAAATAGACAAAGCCTGAGCAATCCATCCCACCGTTATCTGGATCGGCTGAGCCGTACTTGTAATCCAGATTGCGTGTCGTGAGTTCGAGTGCCGAATTGAGAAGTTGCTGCACTTTTGGCGGATAATTCTCGAAACCAGTGATCGCTTCCGGTGACAACGTCGCGTTCGGCGCGCCACGCTTTCCTTTTTCAGGAGTTGCCGTGGCGGTTGACGAAAGAGAAGGGGTCGGTGTTGGCGGTGGAGGTGGCGTCTCGCTCGGCTCCGGCTTTGGCGAAGATTTCTTTTTTGCCTTCGACGACGGAGACGCGCTTGGCGACGAAGAGACGGATTTCTTTTTGGGCGACGAAGTCGGCGAAGGCGACGCCGATTCTTTTTTTGCGGTCGTAGATTTTTTCCGTTTGTGTGGTGTAGGAGTTGGCGTCGGCGTGGAAAAAATCTTTTTGATTTTTTCACCGACGGATTCTTCCGCGGCTAACGGCGGTGCAATTGTCGCCGATAAGATTAGAACCGACGCCAGAAACGTCGAGAGTTTAAGGATAGTGGGCCGGGATTCCTCGACTCCCCTGCGCTTCGTTCGAGCTAACATTCAAGCGTCGATTTCCTTCAGCACTGCTTTATTGATCCGGATTCCGGCATCGAGGTTTTCCAGCGGAAAATTCTCGTTCGGCGAGTGCGCGCGGCAGTCAGGCAAAGCGAGTCCGAGGAGGAGCGTCTCCGCACCAAGAATGTTACGGAAATCCGACACGATCGGAATGCTCCCGCCTTCGCGAATCAGGACCGGATCGCGTTCGAACGCTTTCTTGAGTGCCCGCTGCGCTGCCTCACCATATTTCGAATGCGGATCGGTCAGATACCAGGGACCGGCATGCCCAGCGGCCATGTCGAGCTTCACCCCGGGCGGGCAATTTTTCTGCAAATGTTCCTGCGCCAACGCGATGATCTTGTCGCCGTCTTGGTTCGGGACGAGACGGAGAGTGAGCTTGGCCATCGCCTCGCGTCCAATTACCGTCTTGGTCCCCTGCCCCTGGTAACCGCCGCCAAATCCATTGATCTCCGCTGTCGGGCGCGCCCAAATCCGCTCCATCGTTGAAAAACCTTTCTCGCCAAATAATTCCGGGACGCCGGTCTCTTTCAGGATTTCTTCATCGATGTTCACTGGAATTTTGCGCCACATTTCACGCTCCCAATCTTCCAACGGCAATACGTCATCATAAAAACCCGGGATGGCAATGTGCCCAGTCGCGTCATGCAAAGTGGCGAGCAAGCGAGCCATGGCCGTGAGCGGATTCGCGACCGCGCCGCCATAAATTCCCGAGTGTAAATCCATTTGGGGGCCGGTGATTTTCAATTCCAACCCTGCCACACCGCGTAACCCGTAGCTCATCGTCGGAACACCACGCGAAATCATCCCGGTATCGGAAACGACCACGACCTCCGGCTTTAACGCAGCCCGGTTCTGTGAAAGAAAGTTGCCGAGGTTGCCGCTGCCAATTTCTTCCTCTCCTTCGATGACAAAATGCAAATTGACCGGGAGATCACCGGCCGCCTCGATTTGCTCCTGCACTCCGAGAATGTGTGAAAGGATCTGACCTTTGTTGTCGGTCGCGCCGCGGGCGAAGACGTAACCATTTTTCAAAACCGGTTCGAATGGCGGTGAATCCCAGAGCCGCACCGGATCGGGCGGCTGGACGTCGTAATGACCGTAGATCAAAACGGTGCGGCGGCCTGCTTTTTGTTTGTTGTGCGCCCAAACCACCGGATGCCCAGGGGTGGGACAAAGTTTGGCGGACAAACCGATCTTGGTCAGTTTTTCCACCAGCCAATGCCCGCACTCAGTTACCTTTTCCGTGTATTGATCGTCGGTCGAGATGCTGGGGAAGCGGAGAAACTGATAAAAATCTTCGAGATGACTTGCGCGCATGGGTGGACGGTAGCGACGCAAAAGCGTTTGTCATCCCAAGGGGCGTCCTCCCCCTCGCCGTAGCTTTATGCGAAGGTGGGAGAGACTCCCGCGGCAAAACTTTAAAAGTAACGGGCGTCCCCTATCCGGAAAGACTTATAGTTGATCGCACTTTATTCGAACCTGTGTGTGCAATGACTATCGAGAAGTCCTTCGCATTCGCTCGGGATGACAGCAGTGCTAGCATGAACACATGGTCGTATCGCTCCGTTCCGCTGTCGTTTGTCTCCTCGTGATTGCATGCTTCGGGATTTCGTTCGGCCAAATCGATCGCATCACCGGAAAACCCTTTGCCACGCGCTCGGAAGTCCTGGCCCGGCACGGAATGGTTTGCACGAGCGTGCCCGCAGCCACGCAAGTCGGGCTCGACATCTTGAAGCGCGGCGGTAACGCGGTCGATGCTGCGATCGCGGCCAACGCCACCCTTGGCTTGATGGAACCGGTTTCAAACGGTATCGGCGGCGACCTTTTTGCCATCGTTTACAGCGCGAAAGAAAACAAACTTTACGGCATCAATGGCAGCGGCCGCTCTCCGCTCGGTTTGAGCTATGAACAAATGAGAGCGGAGCTCGACAAGTTGCATCGCAAAACGATTCCGCCGCGCGGCATGCTACCGATCAGTGTGCCGGGAACAGTGGATGCATGGAGCGAATTGCATAAGAAATTCGGCAAACTCAAGTTCAGTGACGACCTGGCGCCGGCCGTGAAATATGCCGAAGAAGGCTTTCCGGTGACCGAGCTGATTGCCTTTTATTGGCACTTTGGACCGGAAGTTTACAAAGACCTGCCCGGCGGTTTTCTCGAAACTTATACCCTCGATGGTAAGGGGCGGACGCCGGCAAAAGGAGACATTTTCAAAAATCCCGCGTTGGCAAAAACACTGCGATTGATCGGAGAAAAAGGTCGTGATGCTTTTTACAAGAGCGAAGTCGCAGACAAGATCGACAAGTTCATGCAGGAAAACGGCGGCTATCTGCGCAAAGCAGATTTTGAGAAGCACACTTCGACATGGGTCGATCCGGTCTCGACGAACTACCGCGGCTACAATGTGTTTGAGCTACCGCCGAATGGACAGGGCATCGCGACCCTCCAGATCTTAAACATTTTGGAAGGTTTCGATCTCAAATCGATGAGTCGGAACTCAGCGGAAACGCTGCACATCATGGTCGAAGCGAAAAAGATTGCGTGGGCGGATCGCGCCAAATTTTATGCCGACCCGGAGTTCGCGAAAATTCCGCTCGCCGGTTTGCTTTCGAAAGAATACGCAGCCGAACGGCGAAAGTTGATCGATCCCGGGCACGCGGCGAAGGCTGTAGAGGCAGGCATGCCGCCTGCCAACGGGGCTGGGTTGCAGCCGACGCGGGAGCCACGACAAGATTCTACCGCGACGCCAAAACGTTCCCCGGTCGACGATGGCGATACCATTTACATGTGCACGGCGGATGATGACGGTAATATGGTCTCGCTCATTCAGAGTAACTACCGCGGCATGGGCAGCGGGATTGTCGTACCGGGACTCGGTTTCATGTTTCAAGATCGTGGCGAGCTTTTCTCGATGGAGCCCGGCCATGCCAACGTCTACGCGCCAGGCAAACGTCCGTTTCACACCATCATTCCGGGATTCGTGATGAAGGATGGAAAACCGTGGGAAGCGTTCGGGGTGATGGGAGGCGGGATGCAACCGCAAGGACACGTCCAGGTCCTGACCAATCAGATCGATTTTGGTTTGAATGCGCAGGAAGCGGGCGACGCTTCACGCTGGCAGCATGAGGGAGATAATGAACCAACCGGCGAAAAAATGGAAAAAGGTGGCTACGTTGAAGTCGAGAGCGGAATCCCATATGAGATCGTCCGCGAACTGGAAAAACGCGGTCACGAGGTGCGCTTTGACGTAGGTGGCTACGGTGGCTACCAAGCCATCAAAGTAGAGCTGCATGATGGCCAGCGCGTTTACGTCGGAGCAAGCGAATCGCGCAAAGATGGTCAGGCCGCAGGTTATTGAACCTCGGAACGAATCGCGTCGGCATCCTAAAACGCTGAAAGCTTTGCCGTGTGGCATATCTCCTGCGCGCAGGCGATTCGATGTCTCCCGGTCGCATCACGGACCAATCTCATACCGGCCCTGCGCCCCCAGACCCGTTTTCCACCATCCGACTAGTTGGCTGCATCGCGGTCACCACAGCGATCTACTTCGTAACAGGCAAGTTAGCGCTTTTTCTCGCCATACCTCCCGGGTATGCGACCGCGGTCTGGCCAGCGGCCGGCCTCGCACTGGGCTGTCTCCTTCTATTTGGCAATAGCGCCTGGCCGGGCGTTATCATCGGATCTTTTCTCGTCAATTTTTGGACGTCCCTCGATACCGCAACATTTAACGCGATCATAAGATCGGTTGCGGTCCCGGCCTTTATCGGCGGAGGCGCAGCCCTGCAAGCCCTAACGGGGGCATTCCTGGTGCGCCGTTTCGTCGGTCTGCCAACAGCACTGGCCACTGAGAAGGAGGTCTTCCGTTTTTCGTTGGCGGCGTCGGCGAGCTGCCTCATCACCCCTACGATCGCGGTAATGACTCTTTGGTTAGCGCGCCTTGTCTCTTCCGCCGATTTCTTAACAAACTGGGTCACGTGGTACGTGGGCGATTCAATCGGAACGCTGATCTTCGCCCCGCTGGTTTTGATCTGGACCTTTCGCACCGCGGACTGGCGTCGTAAGCTTTCCATTACCGTACCGATGGCCTTCACCCTTACCGTGGTGGTGGCTCTGTTTTTCCAGACCAACCGATGGGAACAAGGGCGGATCAAGATGGAGTTCGAGCAGCGGATCGGGAATCTCACCCAAAAACTCCAAAGCGATTTTGATGGTTATCTCGATGTCCTGCGCTCGATACAGAACTTTTTTGCAAGCTCACCCTCAGTGAGCCAGGGCAGTTTCCACTCGTTTGTGGCGAGAGACATCTCCGATCATCCGGAAATCCAATCGCTTTCTTGGGATGCACGGGTTCCCCAGTCGAAAGTATCAGCTTTTATCGAGGCGGCCCGCCGCGATGGGCTGGCAACTTTTCAACTGACCGAGCGCGATGCCCAGCAAAAACTGATTCCGGTAACCGCGCGTAATGAATACGTTGTCATCCGTTACATCGAGCCTCTGCTTGGAAACGAGAGGTCTCTTGGATTTGATATCGCGTCCGATCCGGTTCGGCGCGAAGCATTCGAGTGGGCAAGAGATAAGGGAGAAGCCCGCGCCACTAAACAAACTCAACTCATTCAGGACAAGGACACGGCTCCTGGCTTCGTGGTCTATCTGCCAATCTACACCAACGGCTTTTCTCACGATACGGTTGAAGAGCGTCAGCATCGGTTAGAAGGCTACGTCGCCGCAGTTTTTCGAATTGCGGATGTGATAGCTCAATCGCTCAAAGGGGTCGATCAAAAGGGCCTCCAACTGCGATTTTTCGATCAGGGCGCGGCCTCGACAACGCAGACTTTTTTCCAGAATTCAACCGAACGCGCGAAGCCGGCGGTCTTGCAAATGAAAACGAACATTGAAATGGCTGGACGGAAATGGTCATTGGAATCTTCCCTCTCGCCTGAGTATTTGCGGGCCCATCGCTCCTGGCAGTCTTGGAGCGTGCTCGCTGTCGGCCTGCTCTTCACCGGACTACTCGGCGCATTCCTCCTCGTCGTCACCGGACATCGCCAACGCGACGAGGTTTTGGTCGCGGAACGGACGCACGAGCTGGTCGCGGCTAACGCGATGCTACATCGCGAGATCGCTGAACGCTCCGTCGCTGAAAATGGACTGCGCGTTTCGGAAGCGAAACTTCGTTCTGTCACCCACTCCATCGGTGACGCGATTGTCTCGGCAGATGACAGTGGAAACATCGTTTTTTGGAATCCCGGAGCCGAAGCGATTTTTGGCTATAATGAAAGCGAGGCAATCGGCAAGCCCCTCAACACCATTATCCCGCAGCGCTACCACGGCCTCCACCGCGATACGATGGCACGCCTCAAAGTCGGAGGGGAAACACGCGTGGTCGGTAAATCAGTTGAGCTCGAGGGCCTGAGAAAGGATGGCGCCGAATTTCCGATCGAACTCACTCTTTCCTCGTGGAAAACGAACCAGGGCCAATTTTACACCGGAATCTTGCGCGACATCACCAGACGCAAACACGCGGAAGACGCCCTCAAATCTAGCGAGTCGCGTTTAGCAGAAGCACAGAGAGTTGCACACGTCGGAAGCTGGGAATGGGACATAGTCACCAAACAAGTGTTCTGCTCGGAGGAACAGTACCGGTTATTTGGGTTCGCGCCGGACGAATTCCTGGCCAGTTACGATCGTTTCCTGGCCTCCGTTCACCAGACGGACTGCAAGCGGGTGCGGAAATGGTTGAAGGAATTGGTCCGGGGCAATCCCTCCAGCGGGATCGAGGCCCGGATTATTTTGCCGAGCGGCGACATTCGGCTCCTGCATAGCCTGGCCCGGATCGTCGTCGACAATGCCGGAAAAGTAGTCCGGATTATTGGAACGTCTCAGGACATTACCGAGCGAAGCAAGGCCGATCAAAAATTCAAATCACTGCTCGAATCCGCTCCCGATGCCATTGTCATCGTCAACGGCGAGGGAACGATCGTGCTGGTGAATTCGCAGGCAGAAAAAATCTTCGGTTACCAGCGCGAGGAATTGCTTGGAAGAGAGATTGAAATTCTTGTGCCTGAACGTTTCCGTGGGAAGCATCCTGGTAATCCGCGGGGCCTTTTCAAGGATCCACGCGGCCGCTCGATGGGTGCCGGGTTGGAGTTGGCGGGGGCGCGCAAGGATGGGAAGGAGTTCCCGATTGAGATCAGCCTTAGCCCCCTCGAAACGGATGAGGGGATTCTGGCGATGGCAGCAATTCGCGATACCACTGATCGCAAACGCGCTGAGCGGGAGTTGCATACCGCCAAGGAAGAGGCAGAGCGAGCAAACAAGGCCAAAAGCGAATTTCTTTCCCGCATGAGCCACGAATTGCGGACGCCCCTAAATGCAATTCTTGGATTTGGTCAGCTCATTGAAAAACAGAGTCCGACCGGGACTCTTCGCACTCGGGCCGGCTATATCACCGGTGCCGGGCGTCACCTGCTAAATTTGATCAATGAAATCCTGGATATCAGCCGAATCGAAGCGGGGGCAATGCAGTTGTCCTTGGAGCCAGTTAATCTCGATGATGTTTTGCATGAAGCGCTCGATATCATGCGACCACTGGCGGCGGAGCGCGCCATCGAATTTACGGCACCTGTCCGAACCGACCGGCCGGTTTATGTTTTAGCCGACCTTCAGCGTTTCAAACAGGTTTTGCTCAACTTATTCTCGAACGCGGTAAAGTACAGTCCAGAAAAGGGCAAGGTTTCAATCTCTTATCGATCTTCCGGCGAGGGCGCGATGCGGATTGTGGTTAGCGACATGGGTTCTGGTATCGCCAGTGAGAAATTGTCACGGCTATTTACACCCTTTGACCGCCTGGGAGCAGAACAATCTGCGGTAGAGGGAACTGGTCTTGGCCTTGCGCTCTCTGCCCGTATCATACATGCGATGGGGGGCGGTATTGGTGCCAGCAGCGCAATCGGACGCGGCAGCACTTTTTGGGTCGATCTTCCTCGAGCCGAACCGCCTTCAGTTGCAGAGCCGGAACACAGTGAGGATGAACCCGCACTGAACCAGAACCTCGCTGCCGGCAAGCGCACCATCCTTTATATCGAGGACAATCTTTCCAATCTCAATCTCGTTCAGGAAATTCTTCGCCAGCAACCGCAGATCGAGCTGCTGAGCGCAATGCAGGGCCGGCTCGGTTTGGATCTGGCACGCAAACATTCACCCGATCTCATTCTTCTGGACATACATCTGCCTGATTTGAACGGATGGGACGTCTTTTCGCAACTGCGGGGCGAGGTAACGACGCGAGACATCCCGGTCATTATCATTAGTGCTGACGCGACCGCGCGGCAGATTCAACAGTTCATGACAGCCGGCGCTCGCGATTACCTGACCAAACCATTTGATGTCACCAAATTTTCCCGAGTGATTGAAGAATCGGCCTGGCCGTCAACCGATTCCAAAACGTTAATCCAAAAACCGAACAAAAGTCCTTTGGCGAGCGTGATCAGTTGACAGATGAAAACGCGCCCGAGAAAAGCGAACTAAAATCAACAAAGAAGGCTGACTCATACCAAATGAACACTACCCAATGGCAAAGCGACCTCGTAGCTTACGTGAAAATGAAGATCCTCATCGTGGACGACGAACCCACTAATGTCGCTCTTTTGGAGGATATGCTAAGCGAGCAGGGTTACACCCATCTGAAGTCAACGACTGATTCCCGCCGTGTCTCCGAACTTTGCCGCGAGTTCGATCCAGACTTGATCCTGCTCGATTTGTTCATGCCATATCTTGACGGATTCTCGGTTCTAGACTCCCTGCGTGCCGAGCGGAGTGAAGTCTACTTGCCAATCATTGTCCTCACGGCCGATGTTAACGAGGAAACGAAGCGCCGGGCCCTGCATTGTGGTGCAACCGATTTTCTGAACAAACCTTTGGATCACATCGAAGTGCTCCTGCGTATTCGCAATCTGCTCGAGACCCGGCGTATTCATCAGTTGCTCGATAATCGGCGCGCCGCTTTGGAAGAGGCAATCCAGGCGCGCACGTCAGAATTGCACGATGTGCAAGCCGCGTTTGTCGATTGTGCCAGACGGTTTCATCGTGTCTTGGAGGATGCCAAGGGTGGTTGAAACCAAACCCCGACTTTAGTTAAAGCTTTCTTTCGGGTCAGCTTGCTGCTTGTCTCCGTTCCCTGGACCGAGCACCATTCGCGGCATGGCTGACGACGCGACGCTATCGATCAAGCAAGCGGAACAGGTTGATCATCAACTTGTCCGCGGCATCGGAATTCCCGCGCTTACCGCCAACATTGTCAGCTCGACCATTGGCGCAGGAATTTTCGTGATTCCCGCCACGGTCGCGGCAGGACTGGGGCCGGCGGCGCCGCTGGCATTCATTTGCTGCGCAATCGCGATGGTTCTGTTCGTGACTTGTTTCGCCATCGCGGGTAGCCGTGTTTCGCTCACAGGGGGACTCTACGCCTATGTCGAGGTCGCGTTCGGGAAATACGTCGGCTTCCTCGCCGGCATGCTTTATTTTCTGACTGCGCTTGGAGCGGTTGCAGGGGTGGTTAACGTGCTCGCAAATTCAATCGCGCTGGTCATTCCATTTCTCGGCGGACCAGCGATGCGCATCGCCGTGATGCTTATAGTTTATGGCGTGCTCGTGTTTATCAACATTCGTGGTGTGCGCGAAGGCGCGAGCGCAGTCACGACGATCACGATCGCGAAACTTCTCCCGTTACTTCTGTTCATTGGCGTCGGAATCTTTTTCATTAATCCGCAAAATCTCAGCTGGCCCGGTTGGCCCGGCAGTAAAGCGTTAGGCGACAGTGTAATCTTGTTGATCTTCGCCTTTGTAGGAATCGAAGTAGCGTTGATTCCGAGCGGCGAAGTGAAAAATCCAGCGCGCACCGTTCCGCGCTCGGCGTATCTCGCGCTCGTCATCACCACCATCATCTACATTCTCATCCAGCTCGTGGCGCAGGGAACGCTCGGTGTCAATCTTGCCAACCACAAAGACGCGCCGCTCGCCGAAGCGGCCGCAAGATTTCTGGGCGATAGTGGCCGCGTCGTTCTGCTCGCGGGCGCGACCATCTCCGCGTTCGGCTTCGTCACCAGTGACATCCTCAGTTCGCCGCGCATGATCTTCGCCTTTGGCCGCGACGGCGCGTTGCCAAAGTGGTTCGCGCACGTTCATCCGCGCTATCGCTCGCCCGACGTCGCTATCATCACGTACGCCGTGCTCGCCTTCGCCCTGTCCATCACCGGCACGTTCGAGAAACTGGCCGTGCTTTCCAACGTCGCCGTTCTCCTAATGTATCTGCTCTGCTGCGCCGCGTGCTGGTTTTTGGTGCAACGCGACGTTCGCGCCGACGGCGCGCAGCCCTTCAACTTTCCTGGAATGAAAATCGTGCCCGCACTCGCGATTGTCGCCATCATCTGGATTCTCACGCACGCAACCGCATGGGAATTTGAGGTAAATGGAATTGTGCTCGCGGTGGCGTCGGTTTTTTATTTCCTGCGAGCCAAGCTGCGTTCGACCTGAGACCCGTCCTGGAATTAGAGTCGCAAAGAGGCGGCTTCGCTTCGAACGCGCCGGCAGGGCCTTCCACCCCAAAATATGGTAGTTGGGCAGGAGCCCTCCACGCCGAATTGTGTAGATTTGCCTTGCGAGCGCGTTCTTGCGATTATATTCACCACAACCAGGCGCCTTGGCGCCGCCCGCCATTTTAATGCATCTTCAATCGCTCGAGCTCTTCGGCTTCAAGTCGTTCGCCGACAAAACAATCTTTAATTTTCACGAAGGCGTGACTGCCATTGTCGGCCCCAACGGCTGCGGGAAATCCAATGTTTGCGACGCCGTCCGCTGGGTTTTAGGCGAACAATCCGCCAAATCGCTTCGGGGCGGCGAGATGGCCGACGTCATTTTCAACGGCGCCGAGTCACGCAAGCCGCTCGGTTTTGCCGAAGTTTCGCTGAACTTCACCGAGTGCGGGGAGGAGCTTGGAGTCGAGTGGCACGAGGTGCGGGTAACGCGACGTATTTATCGCGATGGCAATTCCGAATATTTCTTAAACAAAACCGGATGCCGCTTAAAAGACATCCACAGCTTGTTCGCTGACACTGGCGTCGGGCGCGCCGCCTACTCCATCATGGAGCAAGGCAAGATCGACCTGATCCTGAGTTCGCGTCCGGAAGATCGACGCAGCGTTTTCGAAGAAGCAGCCGGGATCACCAAATACAAAACACAAAAGAAAGAAGCGCTCCGCAAGTTGGAGGCGACGGAAGCAAATCTGTTGCGCATCGGCGACATCATTAAGGAAGTGAAGCGCCAGATTGGTTCGCTGCAACGGCAGGCCGGCAAGGCGCGGCGATATCAGGCGCTGCATGCGGACCTGCAAGTGCTCGATACTCATTTCTCACACCGCAAACTGCAGAGCCTCGAGCAGGAACTCAGCGAATGCACCGGCGAGATCGCGCGGGTTTCGGAGGCCGAGCAAACGACGCGCGATCAGATTAATGATGGCGAAGCCCGCTTGGCCGCTGCGCGCCGCGGACTCGACGCCGCGGACGAAAAGATCACGGGCGCGCGGGCCAAGGTGCAGCAGCTCGAAAATGAGATCGCATCCCTTCGTCACCGGATCGAGTTCAACGAAAGACATGCCGTGGAGTTGCAGCAATGGATCGATCGCAGCCGCCGAGAGATCGAATCGGCGGAAATGAAATTGCATGAACAAAACGCAGAGATCGAATCCGCCAACGCACTGGTGGAGGAGACGGCCCGATTGCTTGAGCAAAAGAACCAACAACTCGAGCACTTGACGGCGGACGCCAGCAGGCGGCGCGAAGTTTTTCACGCCTCGGATCAGAAGCTGCGCGACGTTCAAATGAGTTTGTCGAAAGATGAAGTACGATCGGCCGCAATCGCGGAAGATTTGCGCGAATTACGCGAACGGCGCGATGCGACCGACCGCGATGCTGAGACGCGCCGTGCCAGGATTGCGGCAGCCGGCACCGGCCACAAAACATTACACGCCAAGGTCATAGAGGCGCGCGCCGCGACCGAAGCGGAACGACAAACAGTTGAGCAACTTTTCGCGCGTGTCCGTTCGCAGGAGGAAACGCTACGCCAGAACCAGAGCGCGCTGGCCGAAGTCGAGAGAAAACTAGCCGCAATCGACCGCGCAATCGCCGAGAAAGAATCCCGTCACGAAGTTTTACGT
>Ga0207701_10004955_pt1 | contig 13423 bp, 11 predicted proteins | sample KBSSwiSSwithPhiX_FD_184294 | JGI IMG/M metagenome (GOLD analysis project Ga0207701, IMG submission 184294) | Switchgrass rhizosphere bulk soil microbial communities from Kellogg Biological Station, Michigan, USA, with PhiX - S5 (SPAdes) (version 2) | ecosystem: Environmental > Terrestrial >... | reverse complement strand
CTGCCCCTGCGACGCCGCCCCGGTAAAAACGTAAATCCTGCCATCGGTGCCGACCTTGACGCTGCCGCCTTCGTACGGACCGAAGCCCGTGCCTTCGACGTAGGCTGCGACGCCGACACCCAGGCGCACGCCACACCGGCGCTCGGCTGCTTGCATCTTGCGAAAGTCGTCGTAGCCGATCATCTTGAGCGCTTCTTCGAGGCAGGCCGGATAGTTGCCGCTGTCGTATTCGAGCGGATTGTTGTCGCGATAGAGGATGCCGACGCTGTAGGGATACTCGTCTTTCTGGATGAAGTTCCGGCGCCGCACTTCGGCGGGGTCCATGTTCAATTCGCGCGCGATGCCGTCCATGAGGGTTTCCATCACGTACACCGCCTGCGGCCGGCCCGCGCCGCGCACGACCATCGCGGTCACTTTGTTGGTGTAAACCGCTTTGAATTCCAATTGCAGGTTGGGAATCTTGTACGGTCCGGGAATCGTCGCCAAGGTGATCCACGGCACCACCAGGCTCGTGCTGTAGGCGCCGGTGTCGTAGAGAAAAAAGTTTTTCAGACCAACGACCCTGCCGTCGTTGTTGAATGCCGCTTCTACCCAATGGGTCTGATCGCGCTCCTGGCGGCTAGCGATGAAATGCTCGCGCCGGTCTTCGATCCACTTGACCGCCGTGCCATAGCGCACCGCGAGCCAGGGAACGAGAAAATTCTCCGGATAGAATCCGCCTTTGGGCCCAAAGCCGCCGCCGACCCGCGGCGCGATCACGCGGACTTTGTGCTCGGGCATGTCCATCAATTGCAACAGCGTCCGGCGAATCCGGTGCGGTCCCTGGCACGAAGCCCAGATCGTCAGAAAACCCGCCTTCGGCTCATACTGTGCCACGATGCCGCGGGTTTCGATGGCGTGGCAGCCGCCGCGATGCACGCGCAAGATCTCTTTGATCACGTGATCGGCCTCGGCGAACGCCTTCTCGACATCGCCGGCCGACTGCCTCATAAAGCCGCCGACGTTATCCGGTTCGCCTTCATGCACCAGCGGCGCATCCGGCGCCAATGCTTTTTCGATCTCGATGCAGCCGGGCAACACCTCGTAATCGATTTCAACCAGAGGCGCCGCGTCTTCGGCCAGGTGGCGCGACTCCGCGACGATCACCGCCACCGGCTCGCCGACGTAGCGCACTTGATCTTTGGCCAGAGGAAATTCCGTTAACGGTTTCAAATTCGGGTGGGGAATCGTCAACGGCAGCTTGCGCACCGCGCCGAGATCTTCAAACGTGATCACATCGACCACGCCCTGCGCCTGCTTCGCCGCGCTGGGATCGATACGAAGAATTTTCGCCCGCGCATGAACGCTTCGCACGACGTAGGCGTGCAGCATACCGGGAAAATCAATGTCGTCGACGTAAACGCCCTTCCCGGACAAAAGCTCGTGGTCCTCGGCGCGCTCAACCCGCGCGCCGATGAATTTAGACTCCGACGTGTGCTCATGATGCGCCACCGCGGCCGGTTTGCTGCCTGACGCTTCGACAATCGCATCGACGATGTTTTGGTAGCCGGTGCAGCGGCAGAGGTTTCCCGCCACCGCCTGCCGCACTTCGGTTTCGCCGAGCGGACCGCTCTGGCGCAACAAGGCGTCGGCAGTCATCAGAAATCCCGGCGTGCAAAAACCGCACTGGAGCGCGTGATGCTTCTTGAAAGACTGCTGCAGCGCGCCGAGCTCATTTTGCTTCGCCAGACCTTCGACCGTGGTGATCTCAGCGCCCTCGGCCTGGATGGCTAGCATCAAGCACGCTCGCACCGGCGCCCCGTTCATTTGCACCGTACAGCTGCCGCAGACACCGTGCTCGCAGCCGACATGCGTCCCTGTCAGCGCTAGATCGTGGCGCAGGAAATCGGCGAGACTGAGCCGCGCTTCGACGTCTCTTGCGATCGCTTTGCCGTTGACGACAAATTTTACTCGCTGCAAGTCCATCTGTTTTTCCAAACGAAGGCCATCCTCTGAAAACTTCCCTCTTCCCCTTGCGGGAGAGGGTTAGGGTGAGGGCTATCGTTAATTGGCACCCTCACCTCATTCCTCTCCCGTCAAGGGAGAGGCGGCTCGTTACGATGCCTCTGGTGCTTTATTCCATGCTTCATTCAAGGCCCGGCGCGTTAGAACTTCCGCGAGTGAGCGGCGATACGCGGCGCTGGCGTGAATGTCGGAGCCAGGATCGATCGCCTCGGCAACATCGTGCGCGACGCTAATGAACAGTTCCGGCGCAGCCTTTTGATCGATGAGCTTTTCTTCTACAGCGCGCTCGCGCCACGGCTTGTCGACCACGCCGCTGAGCGCGATGCGCGCGTCGGCGATCCGATCGTTTTCGAGCACCAGCAAAGCGGCGACGCCGACGACGGCGAAATCGCCGAAGCGGCGCGCAAACTCGATGAACGACGAGCCGGATTTTGCCGGTTGCTCGGGAATCGACGCCTGCAAAACCATCTCGTCCCCGCCCATCGCTGTGCTGAGATAGGATTGAAAAAATTCGCGCGCCGCGATTTCACGTTTCCCGCCGGCGCGCGCCACCGTGAGCGAACCGTCGAGCGCCAGCAGCGCCGCGGGCAGCTCCGCCGCCGGATCGGCGTGCGCCAGGCTCCCGCAAACCGTGCCGCGGTTGCGCGTTTGCTCGTAGCCGACGTGGGTCAACGCGGCAGTGAGGAGCGGGCAGCGTTGATGAATCAGCGGATTGACGAGCACCTGGGATTGTCGCGCCAGGCAGCCGATCCTGAGAGCGCCGTTTTCGCTGCGGATATAATCGAGGCCGTCGATGAAGTTGATGTCAATCAGATGCGCCGGCTGTGCTAGCCGAAAATTCATCAACGGCATCAGGCTCTGCCCGCCGGCGAGAATCTTGCCGTCGTCGCCGATTTCCCGCAGCAAAGTCAGCGCTTCGGAAATTTCACGCGGACGGTGATATTCGAAAGGCGCCGGTTTCAATTCCTTGTCCTACTTCTTGATCTCGAAATTGGCGGCGTCAATCTTACCGTCCTTGCGCGGGTAGCGCGCCGCGCACACGAAACAGAACATGGCGAACTCTTCGCCCTCGTCATAGATCATCTTGTGCACGTTGTAGCGATGCCCGCACTTGGGACAGGTGATATAAAATTCCGGTGGCATATTATTGATCCTCCCGCGAAATTTTTATTCCTCTTCGTGCCTTCGCGGTGAAAGCTAGCCTTCATTCTTCGCGCGATCGCCGCTATCCCGAAATTTTTCCCAGCTCCGCCGCGCTGACAAAATCTTCGAGCCGAATGCGCGCCAGCGCGTCATCGGGCGGTTTGCCGATGTCCGGAAACGGTTTTCCCACCGGCTTGGTGCTATCGATGATCAAACCGCCGACACGCAAATATTTTTCCGTCGACGGATCCTGGCGATTGGCCTGGAGATCGCGAATGATCTGCACCTGCGCCGAATCGGCATCGGTGCGCGTGCTGATCGCGAACAGCACCATGTTGAGATCGAACGGATCGATGTCGTCGTCGACCAGAATCACGTTCTTGATCCGGTCGGCAAAGCTGCCGAGCGCCATCGAAGCGAGCCGCATGCTCTCGCCGGGCACGCGCGGCTTAAACTGAATCACGTAGGTATAGGGGCACACCTGGTTGACGGCAAGGACGCGCGGGTAGCGCTCCTTGAGCACGCTGAAAACGTAGGACGCCGCGCCCAGAACTCCGTAAGTATCGTGGCCGGTCCAGTTGCCGATACAGATCGGATTTTCACGCATGAGAAACGCCGTCGGCCTAAAAATCGGCTCCAGCGTCTGCGGCGAGTAGTAGCGCATCACGTCCGCCCACGGGCCGCAGATTTCTTTCTTCTGAAGATCGATCATGCCTTCGAGAATGATCTCCGCGTCGGCGGGAATTAAAAAGTCGTTACCGAGCGTGGCCAATGGCGTGACCCGCACTGGGCTATCGAGCAAACCGCCGGCAAATTCGTATTCATCGACGCCCCAGGCGCAGTTGGAGCCCGCCGCTACTTCGAAGGCCGGATGATGGCCGAGCGCAAACGCAACCGGCATCTTGTCATAGCCTTTGGCGCGATAACGGTTCATGTATTCCATCAAATGCCGCGGATTGATGCGCGCAGAGGCGTGCTCGGGGGAATGCACGTGGAGCCGGTGCCACGAAAGATTGTAGCGGCCGGAATCCGGCTCTCGGCCAACGCCGACAGCGCACAGCCAACCGGGCTTGGCCTCGAACTCGTCTTTCCGATAGACCGGCAGATCGAAGAGCGACATGCGCGATCCGGTGAGAACGGCATGATGAACCGGAGCTTCGGACGCGGGAATTGTCACTGGCTTTTGGGTCAAACGATTGCGCCGGGAGGATTCCTGCGCCAGATCCTGAAACTTGACCTCGCCGTCAAGATCCATCGCCGCCGCCTGCTTGCGCAGGGTGGCGAGCTCGGAAAAGAGTAGCTCGCCCTCCCAGGTTTTTCCGCTCAGCGTCTTAAAGCCGCGAAATAAAGTCACGGGCCGCTTGCCGTTCGATTTCAACTTTGCGAGAAACGCCGCTACGTCACAGCCGGCGATATCGAACGCTTTGCCGCGGGTGTCGACCCGCAGCACCTCGCCCGGGCAGCGCTCGTCGAGATTTTTAAGAAAGCTCCGCAGATCTTTGGGATGAGACTGCATGCCTGACTCCGTTGTCAACGCGCGAAAGCTAGCGTGCCCGCGCTGTCCTGGTTCGAGCTTCGATTTGCTTGAGCAGAATCGTCTTGATGTTCTGCAGATGCGCTCGCATCAGCTCCTGGGCGCGTCTGACATCCTTGCGCTTGATCGCCTGGAAAATTTCCCGATGGTGTTGGAGCACCGCAAAACCGCCTTGGGTCACGCCCTCGATGCGCCGCTTGAGCACGAGTTTTTCGCAGGTGTCGTTCAACACGCGGGTGACCGCGCCGTTGCCGGCGATCTCGGCCACGATCACGTGAAAATCCTTGTTGAGAATGTAGCGGTCCACCAGCGGATCGTTGGCGACGATCGCCCGGCGCGACGACTTCACGCTTTGCTCCAGCGCCTTCAATCGTTCCGGCGTGATGCGCCGAATCGCTTCATCGATGCAATACGCCTCGAGCGCGCTACGCAAACCGAACAGCTCCTCGACTTCCTCCGCTGTCATCTCGCTGACCCGGTAGCCGCGGTTGGTGAGGCGCGTCACGTAACCTTCCTGCGCCAGCCGCGAGAGCGCCTCGCGGATCGGCGTCTGGCTGATTTTCAGCCGCAATACCAGTTCGTCGTGAGACAGGCGTTGACCCGGCACGATTTCGTGCTTGAGAATTGCTTGTTTGATTTTCTGGTAGGCGATCTCGGCCAGACTGAGATATTCCACTGCGTTTGCTCGAACGTTTGCTTGCGTTCTGATCGTTCACTGCGCTACATATTCGATAATTTATAAATTATCAAATCCGCCGTGGAAGATTTTGGGGAGATCACTCATGAACCGTAATCCAATAGGGATGCGCCTGGCGCTGCTCGCTTTGATTTTCTCGACGACCCCGCTCAGGGCGCAGGATCTCGGCCGCCATTTCCAAAAAATTCGCGACGGCATTTACGTCTATGGCATCGATGATCTCCCCGGCCGCGATCCTACTTCGAACTGTGGCATCATCGTGACACAGGAAGGTGTTGTCCTGATCGACAGCGGGCCAAATCCGCCGGACTCGCTCGTCATTTTGAAAGCTGTGAAGCAGCTCACCTCACTGCCGATTCGGTTTCTCATCAACACCGAAACGCACAACGACCACACCACCGGTAATTTCGTCTTTTCGCCTCCGGCCATTGTCATCGGCGCCGCGGGAGCCAGCGCCGGTATAAAAAGCTATTACGATCCCAAGCGCAACGAAAAATTAATCTCGGAGTCGACCGAGATGCGCGACGCTTTTCGCGGCTTTCGCGTGGTCACGCCGCAGGTGGAGTTCAAAGATCGCATGACTCTGAACCTCGGCGAGCGAACACTCGAGCTTATTCAGCTCAAGAACATTCACAGCGATGCGGACACGGCGATTTGGTTACAGAAAGAACGCGTGCTGTTCTCCGCCGCCGTTGCTGCGGTCCGGCGCTTCGGTTTTCTGCGTCCGTTCGTGACCATCGAGAACATCAAGTCGGATCTAGAAAAGCTCAAGGGGGTCAATCCGGACATTGTCGTTCCCGCGCATGGCCGGCCGACAACCGTCCAACTTCTCGACGAGACTGACAGATTTTACGACGTGCTGATGAAGCTTGTGGGCAAGCAAATCGCCCAGGGCAAGTCGTTGGAGGATATCAAAAAGGACCCAGAATTGCCCCCCGAGTACCAAGGCTGGAGCGGCGGCAAACCGCGCCTCGATACCAATATCGAAGCTGCTTATCATGCGTTAAAAAAATAAAAGCCCCGTCACGAGCCGCTCGAGTTCTTGGGTTTATTGACGCACTTGCTGTCTTGTCCGGGAAATCAGCGCACTCAGAATTTCCTCTTTTGTATCCAAGGCCGGTACTGACTATTTCCGTAATGTTTCCATAGCAGCGCGACGAGCTGTCGCGACCATTTCGGCTCTGCGCCATTTACGTACGCTTGCGTTGTTTGAACTAGAGATGTCAGGACATCCGCCCAGAAAATCGCCGCAGGCGAATTTTCCCGGGGAGATATTCCCTGCTTCAGGACGCCCGCGGCGAGATGGGTGTACGCCGCAAGCAACTATTTGCGAGAAGTATAAAAAATTACCGTAGTCGATAGATTTTTTTCATTTCATTGATAAAACCGGTATCATCAAGTTTTCGCACCAAGCGGCTATCGATCAGATTTTCGACGTTAACATTTGCTACCGCAGGATTTTGGCTTTTCATGAATCGCTGCATATTACGCAGCCCTTCGACCGAAGGATACGGTTTTAAATCCGTTGCCTTGACGACCCCATCGTAACCTTCCTCCGCGTCTCGCGGATCCGTGATCTTCAGCCGTTTCATTATGGTCCGCAATACGACAGGCTTGTTCTCGGGCGAAAGGCTAAACGCCGCGCCTTCGATAAGTGCCTTCAGAAGATTCTCCACAAGAGCTGTATTGGCCTGGAGATAAGAATTGAGCACCATAACCGTCGAGCTCACTGTCGGAATATTCGCTCGGTAAAGCTCTGCTAGAATCGGAAATCCTTTTTTCTTTAATCGTTGGCTAAATGCTCCGTCGAGAGGCGCAACGTCAATAACTCCCGTCTCGAGGGCCTGCGTAAGAACGGTTTGATCTCCGATCGTGAGAACTCGGATATCGTCCCGACTCGCCTCCAATCCAAGAGATTCGAGGGCGAGCATAGCGGTGATCCAGAGGCTTCCACCCACCACCTGAACTCCGAGCCTTTTGCCGGATAATTGTTTGGGCGATGTAATTCCAGGCCGGGCGACGAGATCGTGAGTGAGCCTATTATTAAAGGCGGCGACGATTTTTAATTCGACGGATCTGTCCGCGACGGCTACGTTAAGAGCCGAAATGCCTGCGGCCTGACTGACATCGATGTTTTTGGATATCAGAGCGCTTATAGCAAGCGCACTGTTCCGAATGAATATTAACTCGGCATTGATGCCATATTTGGTAAAAAAACCCTGCTCTTCTGTAATCCAGAGAGGCGCTACTCGAGGGTTGTTTGCCGCATAGGCGATGACGACCTTCGCTGGTGCTGAGGCGCCATAGGTCTCGTAAGAAATTCCCCAGAGGCATAATGTCAGGAAAATCGTGGCTAGAAATTTGATCATAGCCGTTGTGATCTCTAGGCCCTTTTGTAAAAACAGATTGGCTGTAGAATCGTTTTAGCTACTGAATTCCAAACAGCCGCCTGGCATTTCCACCGAGAATTTTTTCTTTATCGATTTCCGAGACTCCCTCCATCTCCTTGATCATTTTCACGGTTCCTTGCGTCCAGGTTGCCGAGGGATCGCCGTGCGGGTAATCACTTCCGACCGTGAGATTATGATCCTTCCAATAATCACAAGCGTATTTTAGAGAGTTTTCTGCCGCGAAAGCTGAAACCCATATCTGGTTGAAAAATTCGCGCGGCTCTTTGCCGAGCTTCTTTTTCGCTTTCGGATCCATATCCAATCGGTCCATCAACCATGGAACAAAGGCGGCGGAGCCCTCGACGAAGCAGACCCGCAGCTTCGGGAATTCTTTCAATGCTCCGCGAAGAATGAGGCTGCCGATGTCCACTATATAACGGAACGGGAACGCGAGCAGGAATGGCAAGGCATTATTTTCCACTTCGAGATAAAGCTGCTCGATTCCAACCAGGGCCGGATTGGGATGACCGTCACGATCGGAAGCGGTGTCGTGGACGAGGATGGGAATATCGAGTTCGCAGCATTTCTCATAAAATGGCCAAAGCTTCTCGGAGCCGAGATTAGCATCAGCAAAGCCGCCCATAAACTTTACCGCTTTGAGTCCGAGTGTCTTTACCGCGCGCTCGATCTCGCGGCAAGACGCTTCGACATCGGGAAGGAAAACCCACGCGACCCCAAAATACTTCTCCGGGTGAGCGCACTCTTTCAGATCCTGTGCAACGGCGTCGTTGTATGCGCGGGCGAGCTCGCATCCCAAATCACGATCCCAGGTGTAGAGCAGTTCCCGGTTTTCGGGTATCAGCACATGGACGTCAAACCCCTCCCAATCGACGTGCTGATCTCTGGTGTCGAGGTGCCAACGTCCTTTCGGCGCTTGGTTTTTGATGAGCGTACCATCCGGCAACACCGATCTGACATCATCGCCATTTCTGACTACCCTGGGAGAGTGAGCATATTTGGCGCTGACGCCTTCCAGAAATTTAACCGGAAAATAGTGTGAGTCGCAGTCGATATACATTTGTCATTCCTCCATCGTCATCGGATTTGTCTCGAAGAAGTTTTCTGGATAGCTGGCCAATACCATTGCCATCTATTCGCGTCAAATCTTCATTACGACCTCAGCGACCCAGATGGGTGAAGCTCAGGCGCGCGTAACTTCAGAGGCGATCACGCCGAACGATCGTACTCGTCCACCCAATCAATAATTCGGTAGGTTCGAGCAAGGCTTGGCCGGCATAAACGATCTCTGAAATGAACGAGCAGACATCCGGGGAAGCGTCGCTGTTCGCCGGGTAACCGGGCAAGCACGGTGGAAAAAAGACCAAGGTGGTGCACCTGTCAAGGCGGCTCGCTAAATCTAAGGCCGAATGGCCGAATCACTTTGCGACTCCGGCGCCGCTCTAGTGCTGCGGCGCCAGGTTCTTCTTTATCTTGTACCGTAACCGCATCATCTGCTGCTCGCTGCTTTCCCGCCGCCCGCGCGCCAATATTGCGTCGAGAGACCATATTCCAGGCCCGGCAATCAGCAAAAAGACGCTAGTCATCAACTGCGCATATTCCGAGCGGACCTCATGCAAGACTGCCCATAGTCCAATCTGTGGTGCAACCGGAGGCAGCGGCAAAGGAGAATTTCCCAAATACAAAGCGATCTTAGTTGACAGTATGGCAACACACATCTCGATGATAAACGGGACCGCGATCAGCCGCGTCAGAAAACCTGTAATGAAGAGAATGCCACCGACGATTTCAAGCGACCCAACAAAGGTGGCGGTCGGTTGCGGAAAGGGAAATCCGAGCTTAGCGAAACGCCCCAGTCCCTGATTCACGTAAACAAATTTGAGAATACCTTCCCATAGAAACACCCCTCCGGCCATCAAGCGAAGCAAAATGGTTCCTGATGGCGCATCGTCCGGTGGATTCAACAGCCAGTGCCAGAGTTTATGAACCTTCATATCCCAAAATCTCCTTTTCGGTTCAGTAGTCGACGAGTGTAATCTCGCCGCTTTCAGCCGTCCAAGACTGTTTTCTCGGCGTGATTATTCCCGTAACGAGTGTAATTTATACAAGCACAGCCCGCGCCGAAGAATAGTCGGGAATAAAAATTGGATTAAACCGATATAGATGCTATGTGAAACCCAAACCATGGCTTAGTGGCGGAGATCATTTTTATGATTTTAAAACATCTTGTCGTCGTGATTTTTCTCCCGGTATTGCTGGTCATCTACGGTTGCTTGGGTGTCGGTGGCGACGTTCAAGCGGGGCGCAATGCCTTACAAACGGGTCGTCCCAATGATGCAATTGGTTACCTGACGCGGGCAGCCGCTGTCGATCCCGATTACAAAATTCCCTACCGTGTTGGCGTGGGCGTTTTGGTATATCTCGGTCGGGCCTATTTGGAGACCGGCAAAGATACAGAAGCTCGGCAAACTTTAGAAAGAGCGGTCCAAATCGATAATGACGATCCACTAGCGCATCTGTATCTAGGAATCGCAATGATAAAAACCGGCGAGGGCGAGCGCGGACGGAAGGAAATAGAAAGCGGCCTAAAATCGATAGATGACACGCTTGAGTATATCGCAGGGGACCTTGTCTACGGGTTCTATTGGGACCCCAGTATGCAAATTCGCAATGACATTAGAAGGTCGTTGGCCGCCAAACTAGATAATGCGCAGCTGATTATCGCAGGTGAGCGCATCGGTAAGCAGTTCGACGAAGAGATTGACAAGGCACGGCGAGATCAGGCACGCGGACGTGGCGGCTCCGACAGCGGTGGTGGCGGCGGGAGTTGATCGCCGGGATGTCATTGCGCCGGCCGTGGCCCAAATGAACATTTAAAAATGCCCGGCGAGCTCATTGAGACGAGAACCGTGCTATGCGTCGGAGAGCGCTTTTTCTCCCGGCGGGTTGATTGCAGGCATATAGAGTCAGGCATGAGTTATTGGCTCAAAAACGTGGGACAACAGTGAAAAGCAAGAGTAAAGATTTGACCTAAGCGTTTCCGTGTGAACAACACGCAGACGCGATATAAAAATCATCTGCGCATAAATTCCGCAACCAGTTTCTGCCATCTATCCATCGTCTGATCGTATTGCGAAGTGGTCAAACCCTCTTCGGGGTACCATCGCTTGAATCCATAATCCTTCGTTGCACTGCCATGCTTGAATGTCTCGATCAGCATTTTCTGGCCCTCGGGGCTTAGAAGAAAATCGACCAGCAGCAATGCACCGTACGGACGCTGGGCGTCGGAGAACAGCGCAACGCCGCCGGAGATCGCCGGCACCAGATCCATCGGCACCCATGCCACCGGCCCGCCCTTGTCCGCGGCGTGACCGATGTTGCTATGGATCGCTGTGAACGATATCGGTACTTCGCCGGAAACGATCAGCTCATTGAATCCAGGTCCATTGAGTGCGTGCACCTTGACGTCCTGCTCCTTCAATTTTTTTACGAATGCTTCGCCCTTCGCTTTGACCATGCCGCCGACCATTCGGGCCGCAACATCGTCGTTGCTGATCGCCAGTTTGCCTTTTAGTGCCGGCTTCAACAAATCGTCGAAGCTCTTCGGTACGTCCCCGGCGGGCAGAACCTTCGTGTTGTAGCCGACGCCGATATACGACTCGCGGTCCGTCGTCCAAAGGGTCAGACCGTTTGGAGCTTTTTGCTTCGCTGCCTCCGGATATTCGGCAAGAAACGGCGAGGCATACGGCAGAAGAAGTTGGCTGTCGCGCAGTACCATCAAGCCCGGCGGCGACGTCTCGATGACATCGCCGAGATAACGCTTTGACTGCGCTTCGGCCAACACTCTGGAAGCCAATTGCGTGCCGCTGGCACGATATGTCTCGACCGTTACACCGGGATATCTGGACTCAAAGATCTTGACGATCTCTTTGTTTGCGATGAGCGATGTGTACCATAAGAATTTGCCTTCTTTCTTCGCCCCATCATAAAGGATGTGCGCTCGATCGGCGCCGCTGTATTTGGCCAGATCGGCCGGAGCCATCGGCTTGGCATTTTGAGCCGCCGCTTTCCCCGAAACACCGGAGAAAAAAAGCCATGCGGCAATCACTGAGTATCGAACAAACATCGCTATCTCCTGGAGCACTTGTATTTTACGCTTCATAGCTGCAGTGGACGAAGAAAGTCAACGTAAGACTCGGTCCGAGACGAGCTTCAGGTTGACGCGCGCTCCGGTTGTTGGTTATCGTCCAAACCAGTCAGCGACCTGATCGCCATGAAGACGATTTGTTTGATCCTGTTGATCCTGTCCATGGCTGCTTTGGTTGCCTTTGCTCGAGGAGCGAGCGCGGCGACAAGAGACGACTTCGTCGAAGCGGCAAAGAAAGATCGTGAGGTAGTTTTTTACACGACGACCAACTTGGAAGAAGCCAGCGCGATGAGCGCTCGCTTCAAAGCCAAGTATCCCTTTCTCGACGTCAACATCAACCGGTCGGAAGGCGAAAGGATCGTCACCAAAGTCGTGCAGGAGACACGCGCGAAAAAGTCTCTGGTCGATGTCCTCCAAACGCCGGCTTTTTATCTTCACGCGCTCAAGAAAAGAGGCATTGTCGGCGAATACGCGTCAGCCGAAAATCGCTTTTTTCCGCGCGGCTTCACGGAAGAGAGATATTGGACCGCGACTTATTACAATCCCTACGTCGTTCTCTACAACACGAAACTCGTCCCTGCGCAAAACCTGCCGAAGCGTTATGAGGATCTGCTCACGCCTTTCTGGAAAAACAAAATGATCTTGGAGAAGGACAAGATCGATTGGTTCACGGCCATGCTGCACATTTTGGGGCGGGAAAAAGGCCTCAAATACATGAGAGATTTATCGAGGCAGGACCCGATGCTGCGCATCGGCCAGACTCTGATAACCCAATTGGTCGCCGCCGGTGAGACCGCGCTCCAGATCAATGCCAATGGCGTGACGGTGAACCGGTTAAAGCAAAAAGGCGCTCCCACCGATTGGGTTGCGCTCGGGCCGCTGCCCGGTCTTATGGTCGGAGTGGGTCTGGTCTCGCAAGCGCCGCATCCCGCGGCCGCGCGGCTACTGGTCGATTTTCTGCTGTCGAGAGAAGGGCAGCAACTGTACCAAAATGCCGGGCGCTTGGTCGCGCGAACCGACCTGCCTCAGGACGAGAGCATCAAAGTGAGAGGGGCCCAGATCGTGCCCGTCGATCCCGCCTGGGCTGAAAACTTCGACGAAGATTCGAAGCTGATGAAAGAAATTTTTTCCAACTAACGGCATGCTTCTCAAGCTCAGCATGAAAAGAAAACTTTAACGTATCACTGTGTGTCCGTTCGTCCCTTCGATAAACTCGGGGCAAGCTCTGAGCTTTGTCGAAGGATTCCTAAAACGTTTTTGCCGAATGCTTCACAACAAAGATCTGGGGTAAAACATGCCGCAGCAACCGATCAAAGACAAAACTGCGATCGTCGGAATTGGCTGGACCGCGTTCTCGCGCAATTCCGGAGTCACGACTCTGACTCTAGCCGCCGAAGCAAGCCTCAAAGCGATCGCGGATGCCGGGTTGCAGGTCCAGGACATCGATGGAGTGGTTTCATTTTACCACCGCCAGCCGGAGGGCCAGATGG
>Ga0207701_10004952_pt1 | contig 13436 bp, 11 predicted proteins | sample KBSSwiSSwithPhiX_FD_184294 | JGI IMG/M metagenome (GOLD analysis project Ga0207701, IMG submission 184294) | Switchgrass rhizosphere bulk soil microbial communities from Kellogg Biological Station, Michigan, USA, with PhiX - S5 (SPAdes) (version 2) | ecosystem: Environmental > Terrestrial >... | reverse complement strand
CGAACTGCATACCTTCTACTACATCAACTGTAGTGTCGGTACCTTTTGCTTCTTCAACTGTGATTACGCCTTCTTTTCCAACTTTGGTGAAAGCTTCTGCGATCAACTTACCGATGTTTTCATCGTTGTTAGCTGAAATAGAAGCTACCTGCTGAATTTTGTTGCTGTCGTTTCCAACAGTCTGGCTTTGTTTCTTCAGGTTTTCAACAACAATGCTCACTGCTTTGTCGATACCGCGTTTCAGGTCCATTGGGTTTGCGCCCGCAGCTACCATTTTAAGTCCTTCGGAGATGATAGACTGAGCAAGAACAGTGGCTGTAGTTGTACCATCACCTGCTATGTCTGCAGTTTTGCTGGCTACTTCCTTCACCATCTGAGCGCCCATGTTCTCGATGGGATCTTCAAGTTCAATTTCTTTTGCAACGGTAACGCCGTCTTTAGTGATGGTAGGCGCACCGAACTTTTTCTCGAGAACTACGTTACGTCCTTTTGGACCCAGTGTTACTTTCACTGCATTAGCCAGAACATCAACCCCTCTCTTCATTTTATTGCGGGCGTCGATATCGAAATATAATTGTTTTGCCATGTTATGATTTTTTTTTAAGTCTTATTTAGTGATGGTTGTGCATTAAACGATAGCGAGGATGTCGCTTTCTCTCATGATAAGGAGGTCATCCCCTTCAATCACGATCTCCGTTCCGGAGTATTTGCCGTAAAGAACAGTGTCCCCAACCTTCACGGTTACAGGCTCGTCTTTTTTACCGGGACCGGCAGCTATAACCGTACCTCTCTGAGGTTTTTCTTTTGCAGTATCGGGGATGATGATTCCGCCGGCTGTCTTTTCTTCCGCTTTAGCTGGTTTCACGATTACCCTGTCGTGTAGAGGAGTAACCTTTAAATTGTTAGCCATAATTGTAGCAAGTTTTAATTTAATGTTTTATCAATAGTGAGCTGCCCGAAAAGCAGGCGGCAAATGTAATCGAAATCTGTACCAAACCGGATAAAAAGTCATTTTTTCAGATTTTAACGGATTGTTGGCAGATGTGGTAAATCAGATTGTCAGGAATGGCAGACAAATACCGAATTTCCCTACCTTCGCCCGCTTAAATAAGCTCTTGCAAATATGATCAGCAGAAGAAACATCAGGGTTAAAGTGATGCAGACCTTATATTCTCTGGAGACGCAGGATTCCCAGATATCTTCACCGGATGCAGTTAAACTATTAAAGAAACATTTCGACCAGAGCAGGGGCCTTCTCGTTTACATGGCGCACTTCATTACTGAAGTTGCCCGCTATTCTGAAACAGACGCGCGTAATAAGGCCTCCAAATACATTCCATCTGCAAAGGATCTTACTATAAATACCAAGATCGCGGGCAACGAGCTCCTGTGGAAGATCGTTGATCATCCTTCTTATATACAGGCACTTAAAGAAGACAAACCTCATCTTACCAACGACCCCGAGCTCACCAAAAGAATTTATACCGAACTCGCCGCAAGCGAGAGATACCAGCAATATATCAGCAAAGATGCACGGGATAAAAAAGATGAAAAAGAGATACTTGATTTCATCCTCAACGATCTCATGCTGCCTAATGAGACCTTTACCAGCTTTGTTGAAGAAAAATTCCCTAATTGGGATGATGATGCTGAAATGCTGCAGACACTTTTGTCGACCCTCCTTTCCAAGCCGGCTGCCTTCAACTTCCAGGAAGTCATCAGTACAGAAAAATGGGATTTCGCGAAAGACCTGCTGAAAACCACTATTGACAAAAAAGAAGTGGCATTCGATTACATCAAGCCCAAATTAAAGAACTGGGATCCTGAACGTATCGCCATCCTCGATATGCTGCTGATGAGAATGGGTGTTTGTGAATTCCTTTTCTTTGAAACCATCCCGCCAAAAGTTACCATTAACGAATACATCGACCTGGCTAAAGAATACAGTACGCAACAGAGCGGACAATTCATCAACGGCATACTCGATAATATACATAAGGAGCTTGTGAAGGACGACAAAATGCATAAAGTATCATTCAAACAACCCTAATTGACCCTCTTTGGTTAGATTTGCAAAAATTGAAGGATGACCTTAAGACCTATTTTAGTTTTAACCGTATTGATCGTTTTCGTTTCCTGCAGTAATGGTGATGCTTCCAAAGATATTGAAGCATCAAGGGAAGAAGGCTCAAAGCAGATTACCACTATCCAATGGATAGATTCGGTACGCAATTTTGGAAAGATCATTGAAGGACAAAAACTCGCGATCTCCTTCCGGTTCAAAAACACCGGCGACAAGCCATTGGTGATAGAATCGGTTCATCCCGCCTGCGGATGTACTGTTGCTGATTATCCGAAACAGCCGTTAAAACCAGGCGAAGAAGGGGAAATCACAGGTGAATTCAACAGTGAAGGGCGCGAAGGACAGCAGCATAAGGAAATTACAGTAACAACAAACACAGCAGAACATACACATAATGTAGTATTCGAAGTAACTGTGGCAGGCAAACCACAACAGGCAAACACGAACAATTAATCACTAAATAAATAACACATAAATTAAATCATGACACTTACAGCTATCTTATTACAGGCAGGATCTTCTTCAGGTTACCCCCAGATTATTTTATTGGTTGGTATGGTCCTCGTATTCTGGTTATTCATGATCCGTCCGCAGGCTAAAAAAGCGAAGATGGCAAAACAGTTCCAGGAAAATATGCAGAAGGGTGAAAAGATCGTTACCATAGCAGGCATTCATGGCACTATTAATAAAGTGAATGAAGATGGAACCATTATGCTTGAAACAAGCCCTGGTAGCTATCTTAAAATAGAAAAGAGCGCCATTTCAATGGAATGGACAAACCAGGCGAATAAGCCGGCGGTGGCAGCGACGAAATAAACGGTAGAAGTGAGACGGCAGACGACAAAATATATTTCGTCTGCCATTTGCCGTCTGCCGAAATAATATAAACCCATGCCGTTAAAAATTGGTATCACCGGAGGTATCGGATCGGGAAAAACTACCGTTGCCCGGATATTTGAAGTGTTGGGAATACCAGTATATTATGCTGATGATGCTGCTAAACGCATCATGAATGAAGATGTTCATCTCCGCCAGGAGATCATTAAAAATTTCGGCGAGCAATCTTATATAGATGGAAAGCTGAACCGCGAATTCCTCGCTTCTATCGTTTTTCACGACAAAAAAAAACTGGCTGTACTTAATGCGCTTGTTCACCCCGCCACCATCCGCAATTCTGTTCAGTGGATGAAGTGCCAGACCGCACCGTATGCTATCCGCGAAGCTGCTTTGATCTTTGAAAGCGGTGTCCAGGACCAGCTTGATTATGTAATTGGTGTATCAGCTCCACCTGAACTGCGCATTGAACGTGCCATGCAGCGCGACAACCTTACACGTCAGCAGGTGCTCGACAGAATGGACAGGCAGATTAATGAAACAATAAAAATGCGCCTCTGCGATTTTGTGATTGTAAATGACGCAAAAAAACCTGTGATAGCGCAGGTGCTAAAACTTCATGAAAAATTGATCGAAATAAGTGAAAAGTTAAAAGATAAAAGTTAAGTTATTGGAATCTGTCCTTTGACTTTTCACATTTGACTTTTAACTTAATCTCTTCATCGCATCCGTGATCCTCTTCAACCCTCCTTCAATCTTCGACATGCTGTTTGCAAAAGATATCCTGATGCAATTAGGTTCTCCGAATGCACGCCCGGTCACTGTAGAAACGTGAGCTTTGTTGAGCAGGTACATGCACAGGTCATCTGCGTTAGCGATGGTTTCCTCGCCGTCCTTCTTACCGAAATAAGTGGATACATCAGGAAAAACATAGAACGCACCATCGGGTTCTGAGAGTTTTATTCCGGGAATTCCATCCAGCAATTCAAGCACTCTTTTTTTCCGGGCCTTGAATTCTGTGAGCATATCCCATGTTGTATCCAGCGGAGCTGTAAGGGCAGTGATAGCTGCACGTTGCGTAACGGCGGTGGCGCCGCTTGTAAACTGACCCTGTAATTTTTCACAGGCTTTAACGATGGTAGCATTGGCAGCGATGAAACCCAGGCGGTATCCTGTCATAGCAAATCCTTTGCTGAGACCATTGATGATGATGATCCTGTCTTTCAGTTCCGGGAATTGTGCAATGCTTTCATGCTTGCCGACATAATTTATATATTCATATATCTCATCGGAAATGATGAAGATCTGGGGATGTTTTTTAAATACTTCAGCCAGCGCAGCAAGCTCATCTTTGCTGTATACGCCTCCGGTTGGATTGGAAGGTGATGAAAAAATGAAAAGCTTCGATTTAGGAGTGATGGCCGCTTCCAGTTCTTCAGGAGTGAGCTTGTAATCATTTTCAATAGATGTTCTCACAAGCTTTACATCGGCTTCTCCAAGTTTTACTATTTCAGAATAGGTAACCCAGTATGGAGTTGGAATGATCACTTCATCGCCCTTATCTACCACAGCAAATACGGCATTTGCGAGACTTTGCTTGGCACCAGTGGAAACAATGATGTTCTCAGGTTTATAATCGAGATTATTGTCACGCTTGAATTTCTGACAGATGGCTTCACGGAGCTCCGGGTATCCGGCAACAGGTGGGTAGTGGCTCCAGTTTTCTGTAACTGCCTTACGGGCAGCCTCTTTGATGTGTTCGGGTGTGTCAAAATCGGGTTCGCCGAGGCTGAGATCAATTATATCGATCCCCTGGCTCCTGAGCTCACGGCCTAATTTGGCCATTTTCAATGTTTCCGGTTCACTGAAACGCTCTAAACGTGAAGATAACTGCATTGCTAAACTTGCTTTTTTTGAGTTGCAAATGTATGTTTTCCTATCTTCGCAAACTCTAAAAAATAAACTAAACTATCAATGAGAGCACTGGTTAGCATTTTTGCTGCGTTACTGATCCTGATATCCTTGTACCAGCTTTCCTTCACCTGGTTCGTGAATAAACACGAAAAAGAGATGAAACAGAAAGCTATGCAGCAAACCAAACGCCTGTATCCTACTGCAAACTTCCAGGTAAAGAATGATGTAAAGGCAGATCCCATACAGGATTCGGCAAACAGATATTTCCAGGAGCGTCTTGCACGTTTACTTGATTCTACAAAAGATCAAAAAATAACCTGGTGGGGGCAATCTTACCAGAAATCCAAGGAAAGTGAGCTGTTGCTCGGACTCGACTTGCAAGGCGGTATAAATGTTACCCTCGACGTTGCCCTTGATGGATTGATAAAAGGACTGGCCAATAACCAGAAAGACCAGGCTCTTCTTAAAGCACTACAGGAAGCAACCCGCCGTAAACTGAACAGCGACCAAAATTACATTGATCTCTTCGGTGCTTCATACGAATCACAGAATCCAAATGGAAAGCTCGCACCCCTTTTCGCCAATTCGAGCAGGAACAAATTAAGCATCAGTGCATCCAACCAGGCTGTACTGAGCTATATAAGGGACCAGGCAAATGCTGCAATGCAGCAAACCTACCAGGTGCTGCAAAAACGTATCGACAAGTTCGGCGTTGCCCAACCCAACATCAGCCTCGATGAAAATAAAGGTATCATCACCGTTGAGCTTGCAGGAGCAACAGATCCTGAGAGAGTGAGAAAATATTTGCAGTCAACAGCTAACCTGCAGTTCTTCGAAGTGTTTACGCTTAATGATCCTGCCATGGTAACGGGGCTCCAGGCAGCAGATAAGGCTCTTGAAAAATCTTTATACGGCACAAACACTACCGCGGCAGCGGACTCGGCAGCAAAAAATCCGAACGACACCACGCTTAATAATAAACTTTCCGACAGCGTAAGAAAGGGAGAGCAGATGAATCCCCTGTTCAGGGTGCTTTCGCCTAATCAGCCATTCCAGGATGAATCAGGAAAACAATCTTTCGGTGCATCTATAGGACGCTCATTGATCAGGGACACTGCCAAAGTGAACAGCTACCTCAGAATACCAGCCGTGGCAACTAATTTACCCGGCAACGCTAAATTTCTATGGGGCAAACAGGAAAGAGACCAGGATGGAAAATTGCTGAACTTCCTAGACCTCTACGCTATTCAAACCATTCCCGGCAAAGAAGGCGCACTGATTGAAGGAAACGCAATAGAAGGCGCCGATCAAAGTTTTGACCCTGTAACAAATGATGTGCTTGTGAATATGAGCATGAATAATGCCGGTGCAAGAACATGGGCACAAATGACAGAAAGATCAGCCCGTGAAAAACGCCCGATAGCTATTGTTCTTGATGACATCGTTTATTCTGCACCGGTTGCAAGTGAAAAGATCGAAGGCGGTAATTCAAGGATCACCATGGGCAGAGGCGCAAAAGCCAATACACAATTAGTGGTGAACGAAGCACAGGATCTTGCCAACATCCTCAAAGCCGGTAAACTCGAAGCACCTGCAAGAATTGTACAGGATCAGGTGGTTGGACCAACGCTCGGCGAAGACGCAGTACAGGGTGGTATATTATCATTCTCCATTGCATTCGGTGTGATCTTTTTATTGATGCTGGTGTATTATAATACTGCAGGTATTGTTGCCAACATTGCACTTATATTAAACCTGCTGTTCACTATCGGGGTACTCAGTGCGTTGAATGCAACGCTTACTGCTCCCGGTATCGCCGGTCTTGTACTTACTATCGGTATGGCGGTTGATACAAACGTGCTCATATTTGAACGCATAAAAGATGAGCTTGGGCGAGGCGCGAGCCATGAACAAGCGGTGAAGCTCGGTTACAAAAGATCACTCCCGCCCGTACTCGATGCTCACATCACAACTTTGCTTACTGCAATAATTCTTGCGATATATGGACTGGGTCCTGTGTTAGGTTTTGCAACCACACAAATACTCGGTATTCTCCTTTCATTGTTCTGCGGCATCCTGGTATCAAGAATACTCACTGCTGCTTACATGAATAAAGAACGCCATCTTAATTATTTCACTAACATTTCAAAAAGAATATTCAGGAACGCCAATTACAACTTCGTTAAGTACAGGAAATATGCTTACATGATTTCAGTGGTTGTACTTGTTCTTGGTGTCGGTACTTTCTTTAATGGGTTTAAGGAAGGTGTGGAATTCAGTGGTGGCCGTAGTTATGTAGTGAAATTTGACAGACCACACAGTGATGTGGAAATTCGCAATGCCCTGCAAAAAGTTTTTAATGAAACACCCACAGTAAAAACATATGGTAAGAACAGTGATCAGTTTGATATCACTACCGACTACATGATCCAGGAAGAAGGACAGAAAGCAGATTCTGCTGTGTTGAACGCGCTATATAATGGACTCAAACCAATATTGCCTGGTGATTTATCAAAAGCACAATTCTCAACCAACTATATCCAGGGTTCCAAACGTGTGGATCCCACTATTTCAGATGACCTTAAAAAGGGCGCACAATGGGCTACGTTCTGGTCGCTGCTGATCATTTCCCTGTATATTTTCATCCGTTTCCGCGACTGGAGATATTCATTAGGTACTATTGTATCCCTTCTGCATGATGTACTGGTAACACTTATAGTGTTTTCATACTTTAAGAATATTGTACCGTTTCCACTTGAAATCGATCAGCACTTTATTGCGGCGATACTTACGGTTATCGGTTTCTCAATGAACGATACAGTGGTGGTGTACGACAGGATACGTGAGTATAGTCACTCGCTTAAGGGTGTCGATAAACCAACACTGATCAATTATGCGATCAACCATACGCTAAGCAGAACGATCATGACATCACTCACGGTATTCCTTACCATCCTCATTTTATTCCTGGTTGGCGGGGAAGTAACTAAAGGTTTTGCTTTTGCAATGCTGATCGGTGTGGTAACCGGAACTTATTCTTCTATATTTGTTGCGGCACCGATACTTGTTGACTTTGCGAAAGCCAAACCATTAGGTGAAGTGGGAGGCTCAACCGGTTCAAATGAACCAGTGAAGAAGAAGCCGGTACTGGCTAAGTGATAAGACGGCAGACGGCAAATTGATATTATTAATGAAATTCCTCTCCATCATATTAAGTAGTTTTAAAATGGCGGTAGAGGAATTTCGTTCTAATAAGCTCCGCACATTTCTATCTTTATTTGGAGTAACCATCGGCATATTCTGCATTATCAGCGTTCTGGCTACCATCGGAAGTCTTGAAGCAGCTATTCAGAATGACATTAAATCACTTGGCAGCAACACAGTTTACATAGACAAGTGGGAATATAAAGGCGGCCCCGATTTTCCCTGGTGGAAATACATTAACCGCCCCACTCCTGCCTTTTCAGAAATAGAACTGATCAGGGAAAAAGTTCCGTCAACAGGGCATATTGCATTTTCGATACAGATCAATGATAAAGTTGAGTTTGAGAATTCTGTATTGAACAACGTTACTTATTATGGCGTATCTCCGGAATTTTTCGACATACAGTCTGTAGATCTTTTTATGGGCCGTTCGTTGCAGCAACGCGATTTTGAACAAGCCACCAATTCCATTCTGATGGGCAATACCGTTGCTACAGAATTATTTGGAAAAGCAGAAAATGCCCTCGAAAAACAGGTTAAATTAAAAGGAGGAAAAATCGGAACCATAGTGGGAATCGTCAAGAAGCAGGGAAAAAGCATAATGGAAATGTGGCAATTTGATGATGGTATCCTGATGCCTAATAATTCAATGACGCAGATGGTACCGGAAAAAATGGCATCCCCTAAAATTATTGTCCAGGGAAAACCAGACATGCCTCTTGCAATGCTGCTGGATGAACTGGAAGGCGCAATGAGATCTCTAAGAAAACTTAAACCATCGCAGGAGAATAATTTTTCTCTGAACGACATTGATTCATTTAGCAAATTTATCAGCGAAATTTCTTCTAATGTAAATAAAGGTGGCTGGGCTATTGCGGCATTATCACTTGTAGTGGGAATGTTTGGAGTGGCTAATATTATGTTTGTTACCGTGAGAGAGCGCACATCACAGATCGGGCTTAAAAAAGCACTTGGTGCCAAACGTTCAACTATTCTCACCGAATTCCTGCTTGAATCCGCGTTTCTGTGTATCCTTGGAGGACTCATCGGCCTTTTCCTTGTATTTATATTAACGCTGATATTTTCAAGTCTTCTTGGATTCAGTTTATTTATATCGCCTGATATCATGGCATTGGCAATCGGGATCTGTATTATTGTTGGAATAGTTGCAGGCATTATTCCAGCATCCATTGCTGCCCGTATGGATCCGGTTGTAGCAATACGGTCTAATTAATATTCATGGCAATTAAAATACTTGCAATAGAGTCATCATGCGATGAAACGGCTGCTTCGGTATGCTCGGATGGCCGCATATTATCAAACATTATCGCTAACCAGACTGTACATGCGCAGTACGGCGGCGTTGTGCCTGAACTTGCATCACGCGCGCATATGCAGAATATTGTTCCGGTTGTTGATGCCGCATTGAAAAAGTCCGGTGTCCCTCTAAAAGATATTAGTGCGATTGCATTCACAAAATCACCCGGACTTATCGGTTCACTGCTTGTAGGTAGCCAGTTTGCAAAATCTCTTTCATTATCGCTGAATGTTCCGCTGATCGGTGTACATCACATGCAGGCGCATGTGCTTGCCAATCTTATAGATGAGCCAAAACCTTCTTTTCCGTTTTTATGCCTTACAGTCAGCGGTGGTCATACGCAGATCGTGAAATGTGTATCTCCGTATGAACTAACTGTTATTGGAGAAACTATGGATGATGCTGCCGGAGAAGCATTTGATAAATCTGCCAAACTGCTGGGTCTTCCTTATCCGGGTGGACCTTTGATTGATCTCTACGCATCAAAAGGAAACGCATACCGATTTAATTTTCCCGAACCCCAGATCCCGGGTTTGAATTTTTCATTCAGTGGATTAAAGACTGCAATCCTGTATTTTATCAGGGATGCAGAAAATAAGGATCCGAAATTTCTGCAGGATAATATTAATGATATATCCGCCTCGATACAGAAGCGCATAGTATCGATTCTCCTCAATAAGCTCAAAAGGGCTTCAGAAGAAACCGGTATAAAGGAAATCTGCCTGGCTGGCGGGGTTTCTGCGAATCGTGGTTTAAGATCATCTCTAACAGAAATGGGTATGCGTGAAAGATGGAGAACGTATATTCCTGCATTTCAGTACTGTACTGATAATGCCGCAATGATCGCGATCACCGGATATTATAAGTTTTTAAATAAAGATTTTGATGAGCTGGATGTGAAAGTCTCTGCGAGAGCAGACTGGTAGAAGTTTTTATTTAAATATTAAAATATAAAAAAATATTCCCCCCTTGAGGGGGTGGCGCGCCAGCGCCGGGGGTGCTTTTGCGATTATGAATTTGCATAGTCTTTTAAATAAGAATACCTCCCGGTAATCTTTCCTTCTCTTACCATTGTGGCTCTTTCAATTATTTCAGAACTTAATGAAATTAAATCTGACAACACATGTTTAATCAACTGCTCACCAAAATAACGCGAAGCATCGCGCGGTAACTCATTGGGAAGATTGCCAACTGACATAATATCTATGGACCCATCAAGATAAGGTGCTGTTTTTTCAAAAGTTGTTGCAGATACTCCATACACAGGATCTTCTATCGTTGAATCCCCAAGATTAAAAGGCACAGATCCGTTTTTATCATTCGTAATATCCGCGATAGTTTTTATCTTAAAACCAGGTGACGCTGCATCATGTGATTCAAAAAGCCTTGGAACATCTGAATCCCAGTAAATTCCATTCATCAGTATGTCAGATATTATTGAATAAGATGCAAACAGACTTTTAAACCCGCCCGGGTTTGCATGAAATTCTTCACGATCATATGCTCCACCATGAAGCGGAGCATACAAGTCAGCACCTTTTAATTGTGTGAATACCGGATAGGGAAAATCACGCGACAAATATTCTTCGGGTTCTACTTCTATCACCTCCATCAGGTTCATAACCTCAAGAATGCCGTGCGCTACCCTTCCCGATCCCGTAACAACAATTTTGAGAGGGGGTAGCTTTATCCCGAAATAAGTGTGAATCAGTTCGCGGAAACTTTTTTGTTTATACACTCTTTCGAGGTCATATGCCCGTGTTCTCTTCCCATATGCCATCATTCCATTGTGAGCGCCAACTATACCAGCGAAAAAACCAAACCCGAGAATACGTTGTCCGTCATCATGCTCAAGGCATTCATAATCGATCAGGGTGATCTTTTTATCAAGGATCGTTTTAAATAACTGCTGGTTATAGGGTTGTTTCTTCTTTGTGTGAGAAAAGAACAAATATGTTTTGCCCGGAACGAGGTCTTCTTTATTTACTTCTTTGATGCCGAATAAAATATCGCATCCACTGATATCATCCTGTACCGTGATGCCTGCGGAGGAATATTCCCTGTCGGTATAGCACCTTCCTGGTGACGTCTGAACGATCATCTTCACGTCGGGCAAATGCTTATGTATCCATTTACATTGCGCCGGAGTAAATGCTACCCTGTTATCTACAGGAATTTTAGTTTCGCGGATAAGCCCGATTGTTATCATAATTTTCGGAAAAGCTGACGAATGTATAAATAAATTGTGAGTAGTAAATAGTGATAAGCATTATTTACAACTAATTACTTATAATTCCTGAACAGCAGGTAAGCAATCAGCAACGTTATAAAAATATTAAACGTCTGCGCTATTAAAAATGCATAAAGCGGCTTCCTGTTATCCCTGTGCAACAGGTCTGCAAAATTAGTTTCAAGCCCGATACTTGTAAATGCAAGCACAAACCAGAGTGTCTGGATATTTTTCAGGCTGTCTTTTGATGCCGCGATCGCTGAAGAAGGAATAATAAATGAAAACAATAAGGAAGCCGCAAGAAATCCTAAAACAAATTTTGGGAACCGCTCCCATATTACTTTTATGCCGGGATTCTGCTCTTTGGCAGCCGTTGAGGTTTTATTGCTGTTGATGGTCCAGTAAACCGATATAGCAAAAGCAGCGATCCCAAGTAAAACGTTCTGGGAAAACTTTACGATCGTGCTGACTTTTAATGCTGCTTCACCCACCAAAGTCCCTGAAGCTACTACGGCACCAGTTGTATCGATGCTCCCTCCCAGCCATGCGCCTGTAACTTCCTGCGACAAACCCATCATATTGGCGAGATAAGGCATGCCGATCATCATAGGAATGGCGGTGATCAATACCAGGGATATTACATAGGAAAGTTTTTTATTGTCTCCATGGATGGCTCCTGAAGTAGCAATAGCTGCGGATACACCACATATCGACACTGCACTGGAGATCATCATCGACATCTCTTTATCGATCTTTAACCGCTGGCATAACCAGTATGCGAAATACCATACCGATAATACAACCACTACAGCCTGTATCAATCCATATGAGCCGGCTTTAACGATATCACTAAAGATTACTGAGGTGCCAAGTATAACTAGTCCGATTTTCACAAACAATTCAGTGGATAATGCCTCTCTGAACCATGCCGGCAGTTTTAACAGGTTGCCGATGAGCAAACCTAATGTAAGGCTGAAAATAACTGCTTCCAGGTTCAGCGCTCTTACTTGTTTGTTGCCAGCCAGGATCAAAGCTATCATGGAGATTATATACACAACTGGAAAAACATACAGGAAATGTTTCAGCGGTTTTCCGGTAAGCATCGTACCGATAAGCGCAATGATAAAAACAAAAACAAACTGGATAATGATGTTTACAAGATTTGCAACATTGAAAACTTTTGCGAACAGTTCATCCGCGGAGGCCCATGAATAAGCTGGCACAGGTGATTTAATATTAACCAATGCAAGTCCAATAACAAGAAATCCAAGAATAACAACTACCCAATCCTCATGAAATTTTTTCATTACAGTTTGTTTTTAAAAAGATCTTTTAATACACGGTTTGCCGCATGGTATCCGCAAAGGCCATGTATGCCTCCTCCCGGCGGAGTGGATGATGAACACAGGTACAAACCTTTTGCGGATGTCCTGTATGGCGACCATCGCAATGCCGGCCTGGTAAAAAGTTGCCGGATATCGATCACTCCACCGTTAATGTCTCCACCAATATAATTATTGTTATACGCTTCAAGTTGTGACGGATTAAAAGTATGCCGCGCTAAAATTCTTTCCCTGAATCCCGGTGCAAAACGCTCAACCTGGTTTTCAATAATTGCTGTCATGTCCTTTTCATATCCGTTGGGAACATGACAGTAAGCCCATGCAGTATGTTTTCCTTCCGGTGCCCGTGAAGGATCACAAACCGACTGCTGTGCAAATAAAATAAATGGTTTTTCACTTACTTTATTTTCCCAGACCAGTTTTTCATGATAGGCTATTTCTTCCAATGTGTTGCCTATATGGACTGTACCCGCCCGGCGGGCTTCATCAGCAATGAAAGGCGTTTGTTCA
>Ga0207701_10004951_pt1 | contig 13440 bp, 15 predicted proteins | sample KBSSwiSSwithPhiX_FD_184294 | JGI IMG/M metagenome (GOLD analysis project Ga0207701, IMG submission 184294) | Switchgrass rhizosphere bulk soil microbial communities from Kellogg Biological Station, Michigan, USA, with PhiX - S5 (SPAdes) (version 2) | ecosystem: Environmental > Terrestrial >... | reverse complement strand
ACGAACGGCAGCGAGATGCCGTCGACGCCCATATGATAGGACGCAAGACCGGCGAGCCACTGGCGCTTCTCGACGAACTGGAATTCCGGCGAGGACGGGTCGAAGCGCCACACCAGCATCAGCGACACCGCGAAGGTGACGAGCGTGGTCCACAGCGCAGCCCAGCGCGCATTGCGCCGCACGACTTCGTCGTCGCCGCTCAGGCAGAAAATGAACAGCACGCCGAGGATCGGCAGGAACGTCGTGATCGAGAGGATCGGCCAGCTCGACATCAGTGGCCTCCCCCGACGAACATAAACCACGTGATCAGCGCCGCGATGCCGATCAGCATCGCGAAGGCATAATGATAGAGATAACCGGTCTGCAGCCGCACGACGTTGCGCGTCACATCAAGCACCCGGGCCGACACGCCATCGGGCCCGAGGCCGTCGATGATGCGTCCGTCCCCGCCCTTCCACAGCACGCGGCCGATCCACAGCGCGGGGCGCACGAAGATCAGGTCGTACAGCTCGTCGAAGTACCATTTGTTGAGCAGGAACTGATAAAGCCCGTCGTGCTGCTTCGCGAGGCCTTCGGGAATATCGGGCCGGCGGATGTAGAACTGCCACGCGATGGCAAAGCCGATCAGCATCATGACGGTCGGCAGGTACGGAATCGCCCAGTGCAGCGTGTGCATGTCGTGGAGCACGTGATTGTCCGGGCCGAACTTCAGCGACTCGCGGAAGAACTCCGCGACATGGTGGCCGGCGAACATCTCCTTGAAGGGGAAGCCCGCGAGGATCGAGCCAGCCGCGAGGAAGATCAGCGGAATGAGGATGACCCACGGCCTCTCATGCGCATGGTCGTAGGCGTGCTGGTCGGCCGGCCTGCCGTGGAAGGTCTTGAATATGAGCCGCCAGGAATAGAACGAGGTGAGCAGCGCGGCGACGACAGTCATCACGAAGGCATAAGGCGCAAACGGATTGTGGCCCGCAGCGGCCGCCTCGATGATGGCGTCCTTGGAGAAATAACCCGCGGTGAGCGGGAAGCCGGTGAGCGCGAGCGTGCCGATCACCATGCAGACATATGTCACCGGCAGCTTGTCGCGCAGGCCACCCATTTTCCGGATGTCCTGCTCATGGTGCATCGCGTGGATCACCGAGCCGGAGCCGAGGAACAACAGCGCCTTGAAGAACGCGTGTGTGAACAGGTGGAACATGCCGACCGAATAGGCGCCCACCCCCATTGCGACGAACATGTAGCCGAGCTGCGAGCAGGTCGAGTAAGCGACCACCCGCTTGATGTCGTTCTGGACGAGACCGACGGTGGCGGCGAAGAACGCGGTCGTTGCGCCGACCAGCGTAACGACGGCAAGCGCGGTCGGCGCCAGCTCGAACAGCGGCGACAGCCGCGCCACCATGAACACGCCGGCCGTCACCATGGTGGCGGCATGGATCAGCGCGGAGACCGGCGTCGGGCCTTCCATCGCATCCGGCAGCCAGGTGTGCAGCAGGAACTGCGCCGACTTGCCCATCGCGCCCATGAAAAGCAGCAGGCAGATCAGCGTCAGCGCATCGGCGTGCCAGCCGAAGAAGTTGATGGTCTTGCCGGTCAGCGTCGGCGCCTGCGCGAACACCGTGTCGAGATCGACCGCGCCGGTCATCATGAACACGGCGAAGATGCCGAGCGCAAAGCCGAAGTCGCCGACGCGATTGACCACAAACGCCTTGATCGCCGCCGCGTTCGCTTCGGGCTTGTGATACCAGAAGCCGATCAGCAGATAGCTCGCGAGACCGACGCCCTCCCAGCCGAAGAACAGCTGCACGAGGTTGTCCGCCGTCACCAGCATCAGCATCGCGAAAGTGAAGAGCGACAGGTACGCGAAGAAGCGCGGGCGGTGCGGATCCTCCTCCATGTAGCCGATGGAGTAGAGGTGCACGAACGCCGAAACGGTGTTGACCACCACCAGCATCACGGCGGTGAGCGTATCGACGCGGATCGACCAGTCGACCTTCAGGTCGCCCGAGACGATCCAGGCGAACAACACTTCGCGTGAATCCTGATGCGAGATGCCGACACGCCAGAACGCGATCCACGACAGCAGCATCGCGATGAACAGGAACAGCGTCGTGACCAGCTCGGCCGCGCGCGAGCCGGCTGCGGGCGGCTCGGCATGGTGATCGTCGTGTCCGTGACCCGCCCCATGTGCGGGCACCGCGTGATGATCGTGTCCGCCGTCCGTCGGGCTTCCGCCCGGATGCCGCGCCCGCGCGCCGCTCAGCGAAATGATCGCCGCAACGATGCAGCCGAGCAGAGGGAGGAAAACGATCGCCTGATACATAAGAAGGTCTAGCCCTTCATCAGGTTGATGTCCTCGACCGCGATCGAGCCGCGGTTACGATAGAACACCACGAGAATGGCAAGCCCGATCGCGGCTTCGGCCGCCGCGACGGTGAGCACGAGCAGCGCGAACACCTGTCCGACCAGATCGCCGAGGAAAGAAGAGAACGCCACGAGGTTGATGTTCACGGCGAGCAGAATGAGTTCGACCGACATCAGGATGACGATGACGTTCTTGCGGTTGATGAAGATGCCGAGGATCCCGAGCGTGAACAGGATCGCGGCGACCGCAAGATAGTGTCCGAGCCCGACAGTCATGAAAGTCCCTGCCCCGCCCGCACCTTCACGACTTCCATCGCCTCGGCTTTGGTGCGGCGCACCTGCGCGGCCATGTCCTGCCGTTTGACCGGCACGCGGTGGCGCAACGTCAGGACTATCGCGCCGACCATCGCGACCAGCAGCACGAGGCCGGCGGCCTGGAAGAAGTAGACGTAGTCGGTGTAGAGCACGCGCCCGAGCGCCTCCGTGTTGGTCATGGTCTCAAGCGGCGGGATCGGCTGCTTGATCGCCTTCGGCACGCCCGGGCCGATCACCCAGCCGCCGACCACAAGCAGAAGCTCGACCAGCACCACCAGGCCGACCAGCGCCCCCACCGGCAGGTAACTGAGGAACCCCTGCCGGAGTTCGGCGAAGTCCACATCGAGCATCATCACGACGAACAGGAACAGGACCGCGACCGCGCCGACATAGACGACGATCAGGATCATCGCGAGGAACTCGGCGCCGAGCAGCACGAACAAGCCCGCCGCGTTCACGAAGGCGAGGATCAGGAACAGCACCGAATGCACCGGATTCTTCGCGGCGATGACCATGAAGGCCGACGCCACGCAAACCCCGGCAAAGAGGTAGAAAAATAGGGCTGCGAGAATCATTCCAGTCTCATGAAGCCCGGCCGGGCGGGACGTTCCTAGCGCGGCAGGTGGCGGGCGGCAACGGGGGATCGGCCGCGCTGGCATGCGGGAAAACATTCCCTGCCGCAAGTCCGGTTTGGCAGCCCACCGGCCGGCAGCAACCGCGGCTCAATCCTGCTTGTCGCGCCCAAACCGTTCTCGCGCCCGTTCGCGCAACTGGTCGGTCGAATCCTTGGCCCGTTCGCGCAACTGGCCGGCCGAGTCCTTTGCTCGTTCCTGCAAGTCTCCGGCCTTGTCCCGCAGCCGTTCGCGCATTTCGGCCGGCAGCGCGCGCAGCGCTGCAAGGTCGGCGCGCAACGTGCGGTACTCATTTGCGAAGTAGAGCGTCGTCACCGTGAGGGTGACGGCGCAGACGATCAGAGCGACATCGCGCACGATGGCCAAGATGCGCATCGCCGGCCTCCCTGGGTCAATGGCCCATCATACTCGCCCACTTCCCCTTCGTCTCCTCCATCTCGGCAAACAGCCAGTCGCGGAATGCACGCACGTTCGGGCGCTTCTCGTGGCCTTTGGGGCAGACGAAATTGTAGCCCGAGGCGAGCGGCAGTTCGGGCCCGAACGGCGTCACCAGCCGTCCGGAATGCACGTCGTCGGAGGCAATCAGCTTGAATGAGAGCGAGACCCCTGCGCCGGCGACCGCGGCATCGAGCGCGTGGTCGGCAACGTTGACCTTCAAGCCGCGCGTCGCGTCGCCCTGCAGTCCTGCGACCACGAACCAGTCGGCCCAGAGCGGCGGCGCGCGCATCGACATCGGAATGTCGTAATGGATCAGCGGAAAGCGCGGCAGGTCGGCGGGGCTGCGCAACCCCTGCTCGACCAGGCGCGGGCTGCACACCGGCAGCACGGAGTCGTTGAACAAGCGCTCCGCATAGAGCTCGGGATGGTTCTCCTTGCTCAGGCGAATGGCGACATCGACGCCTTCGGCGGCAAAATCCGCGATCTTCAGGCTGGCCGACACGCGCGCGTCGATGTCCGGATGCGCGTGGAGAAAGCGCCACAGCCGCGGCATCAGCCATTTCGCGACGAGCCCGGGCGTCGCCGATATCACCAGCACATTGCCGTCGCGCGAGCGGTCGAGCTGCGCCATCGCGCCGCGCACGCTCTCGAAGCCGGCGTGCAGGCCCGGATAGATCAACCGGCCGGCATCGGTGAGTTCGATCGCGCGGGTGCGGCGGTGAAACAGTGGCAAGCCGAGCTGCTCCTCGAGCGCGCGGATCTGGTGGCTCAGCGCGGCGGGCGTGACGTGCAACTCGTCAGCGGCCTTGGCGAAGCTCAGATGGCGGGCGATGGCCTCGAAGGCGCGCAGCGCGTTGAGCGGCGGAAGTGGTGGGCTCATAGTGAGATTATCTCATGTATTCGGCGAGATAATATCGTTTGTAAATGGCGCTATCCAGCGCGATCTTGCGAGCAGAAGATGAGAATTACTCATCTATCAAATTGATGGAGGCCATTCATGGCCATGATCGATGTGCCCTCACAGTACCTGGCGCTCGCGCCCCTCGGGGGGTGGCCTGAAGCCGCACGCGTGAGCACTTCGCGCGGCACGTTCAGTCGGCTCGCGACGCGTTTCATGGCGTGGCGCGCGCAACGCGAAACCTTGCGCCTCCTGAGCCAAGTCGACCGCGCGACGTTGCGCGACCTCGGCATCAGCGACATCGAATCGGCAGTCTATGGCGATCCGAGCGACCGCATGCGCGGCTACGACCGCAACTGGTGGAAGCGCTAGCTCGCAGACGGGCGCGCGCTGCCCATCGGGTCCGCGACGCTACGCGCCGGCCCAAACGCCATGCTGACAAGAACTGACAGCGCCGGCGAATACGGCTAGGCTCCCGGTGGGAGCAACCATGGCGCGGTCGCAACGCTTGCTTGAGCTCATTCAGGTATTGCGCCGCCACCGTCAGCCGGTGAGCGGGCAAGCGCTGGCTGACGAGCTCAGCGTCTCGCTGCGGACGGTCTACCGCGACATCCAGACGCTGATCGGCCAGGGTGCGACGATCGACGGCGAAGCCGGGCTAGGGTTCGTCCTCAGGCCGGGATTCGTATTGCCGCCACTCATGTTCTCCGACGAGGAGCTTGAGGCTCTCGTGCTCGGCCTGCGTTGGGTCGCCCAGCGCACCGATGCCTCGTTCGAGCATGCGGCCATGAACGCGCTGGCGAAGATCGCGGCAGTTCTGCCCGATGATTTGCGTAATAATGTCGAAGGCATCGGTCTCATCGCCGTCCCAAGCTGTAACGCCGACGCGCGCCACGATCTTGCTCCGATCCGCGCGGCGATCCGCTCCGAGCAGATGGTCGTGCTCGACTACGCCGACGTCAAAGGCGAGCATACCCGCCGCACGATATGGCCGATCGCGCTCGCGTTTTTTGAGAACTCTCGCGTTCTTGCAGCGTGGTGCGAGCTGCGCCAGGACTTTCGCCATTTCCGTATCGACCGCATCATCGCGCTTCATGAGACCGGCCAACGCTACCCCCAGCGCCGGCGCGTCTTGATGAAACAGTGGCGCGAGATCGAGAAAATCGCGGAACGGACGTGAGCTCACACTGCTGACAGAAACTGTCACAGGCAGCGCGCCATACTGACAGAAGCTGTCAGGAACGACGCGTAGCATGGATGTCATCAACCAGGAGATCCTGCCATGCCCAATCCGAAGTCCGGAACGTTCGCTCTCGGCGATGGCACATCGCCGCTTGTGCCGGCTCGCCTTGCCGCCCGGATCGAGGCGGCGCGGCCGGCAAGCTGGATCGGCAACGCCGTCTGCACCCTCGTGACCCGCTTTCTCGCCTGGCGCGCGCGGCGCATGACGCTACGCCTGCTGAGCTCGCTGGATGCCGCGACGCTGCGCGACCTCGGCCTCACCGACATCGAGAGCGAGGTCTATGGCGAGCCCCAGGACCGCATGCGTGGCTACGACAGCAACTGGTGGCGGCGGACCTAGTGCGCCGCCTCCAGTGGTACGCCCTCGATCGTGATGCGATGCATCAGCCGGTGTTCGCCCTGATAGTCGTTCAGCGCGTAGTGCCAGGTCGCCCGATTGTCCCAGAACGCGATTGAGCCTTCCGCCCATGTGAAGCGGGTTTGGAATTCCGGCCGCGCGGCGTGCTGGTAGAGGAATTCGAGCAGCGGTTTGCTCTCCTTGGCGGTCCAGCCTTCGAAGTGCGTGGTGAAGTTGCTGTTGACGTACAACGTGTGACGCCCGCTTTCGGGGTGGCGGATAACGACCGGGTGCACCGCGTCCTGCGTCGCAAGCTCCGGATTGACGAGCCGGCCCTGCCTGTCCGGATTGGTCTGAAGCGACTTGGCACCGAAGACGTGCCGGCTCGAATGCACGCCGCGCAATCCTCGCAAGGTCTCCTTCAGCCCATCGGAGAGAGCGTCATAGGCCTGCGCCATGCAGGCGAACATCGTGTCCCCGCCACGCGGCGGAACTTCGCGCGCCAGCAGGATCGATCCGAGCGCCGGAATCTGGTCGTAGCTGTGATCGGTGTGCCAACCGCCGCCGATGTTTGTGGTCTGTGTCGGCTCCTTGCGCACCTCCGCGATCTGCGGATAGCCGGGCACCGCCTTGAAGAAGCGGTTGATGTTGATTGGTCCCATACTCTCGGCGAAGGCAATGTGCTGCTCGGGCGTCAGACGCTGATCGCGAAAGAAAATCACGCCGTGCTCGCTGAACGCCTGCCGGATATCGGCAACCGCATCCGCGTCGAGCCCTTCTGACAGGTCGATGCCCAGAAACTCCGCGCCGAGCGCACCTGACGTCGGCCGCACTTCAAATCGTGTGTTGCGCATTGCCCTCTCCTACTCCGACCGCTTGATCCCCGCGTCGCGGATGACCTTGGCGTATTTCTCGGCATCCGCGGCATAAAGCTCCGCGAGCTCTTTCGCGCTCATCGTCTCCATCGGCTGGAGCGCTTGCTTCTCGAACAACTCGCGCACGCGCGGGACTTTCATCGTCTCGACGAACCCGGCGAGAATCTTATCGACAATCGCCGGCGGCGTCCCGCGCGGGACCCCATAGCCATACCAGGGAACGACGTTGATCTCGGGATAGCCGGCCTCGGTGATGGTCGGCACGTTCGGCAGCAGCGGCGAACGCGCCGTCCCGAGCACGGCGAGTGGCTTCAGCGACCCGCGGTTGATGTGTTCGGCAACCAATCCGATCGACGCAACGTTGAATTGCACGCGATTTGACATCAGGTCGAGGATCGCCGGCGGCTGTCCCGCGTAGGGGACCGACAGCATGTCGAGCTTGGTCGCACTGAGAAAGATCGCGGTGTTGAGGTGCTGGCTGGTGCCGACGCCGGGGCTCGACCAGTTGAGCACACCGGGCCGCTTGCGCGCATAGTCGATGAACTCCGAAACCGTGCTGACCGGAAGGCTCGGATGCACGACGAAGACGGACGGTGCCCAGACCGTGCTGCCGGACGGCACGAAGCTTTTCTCATTCCAGCGCAGGTTCGCATACATGTGCGGGTTCGCCATGACGGCGGGCCCGATGAAGACCCACGTATATCCGTCGGGCTCGGCGCGGGCGACCTGATCCCACGCCACGTTGCCGTTCCCGCCGGGCTTCGCCTCGACCACGATCGGCTGGCGCCAGATTTCGGACAGCTTGTCGGTGACGATCCGTGTTGCGATGTCGACGATCCCGCCCGCCGGATAGGGCACAACCACGTGGATGCGACGGTTTGGAAAGTCGGTCTGCGCGTTTGCCGTGCTCGACGTCAGGGCCACCGCGACGGCGACGGCGAGACATGTCTTGCGAACCATTGAACGCCCCAAGGTCGGGTGAAGCTGCCAACGAGCGCGCACAAACGTAGCAGAAAAAAGGGAGGCGGGTTTCCCCGCCTCCCGCAATTGAGGCGCGCTACGCCAGTTGATCGCCGATCGGAAGCTTGCGGATGCGTTTGCCGGTCGCCGCGAAGATCGCGTTGCACAGCGCCGGCGCGAAGGGCGGAACGCCCGGCTCTCCGACACCGCTCGCCGGCACGTCGATCGTGTGCTCCACGATGTGCACGCGGGTCTCCTTCGGCGACTCATCGATCCGCACGATCGGGGAGTCGTTGAAGTTGCCCTGCTCGACGCGCCCGTCCTTGAAGGTGATCTCGCCATAGCGGGCGAGCGTCAGCCCCATCACGGCCGCGCCCTCGATCTGCGAGCGCACGCGTTCGGGGTTTACGCAGAACCCGCAATCGACCGCCGTGTCGACGCGCGGCACCGTGATGTTGCCCTTGGCGTCCACTTCGACCTCGACCACGGTCGCGATGTAGCTGACAAACGAGCGATGCGCCGCGATGCCCAGGCCGCGGCCTTTTGGCAATTGCTTGCCCCAGCCGGCCCGCTCGGCCGCAAGCTCAGCGACCCTGCGCAGCCGGCCGGTATCGATCGCGTAGGTCTCGAACGGCTCGCCGTAATTCCACCATTCGGTCGTCACCTGCTTGCGCGGGTCGATGATACGTGGCGGCCCGATCAGTTCGAGCAGGAAGTCCTTCGGGTCCTTGCCGAGCGCGGCTGCGATCTCACCGACGAACGACTGGGTCGACCAGGCATGCATCACGTTGTTGACCGAGCGGAACCAGCCGATGCGCGTATGGCTCTGCGCTCCGCCGCTTTCCATGCGGATGTTCGGGACGTCGAAGGGCGTATCGACCCATCCCATGCCGAGTTCGATGTCGCCCGGCCGACCCGAGTCCGGGACAAAATTCGCCATGAAACTCGGCGCCGCGCTGCGGTGCCGCCACGCCACCACCTTGTTGCTGGCGTCGAGCCCGGCCTCGAAACGATCGGCCGTCACGGTGTGATAGAAGCCGTGCCGCAGATCGTCCTCGCGGGTCCAAACGACCTTCACCGGCGCGCCTCCGATCGCACGAGAGATCCACGCCGCCTCGATCGCGAAGTCGCACTTCGACTTGCGCCCGAAGCCGCCGCCGAGCAGCGTCGTGTGCACCACCATCTCCTCCGGCTTGATGCCGAGCGATTTGGCGATGTCATCGCGCGCGCCGCCCGGGCTTTGCACCGGCGCCCACACCTCCCAGCGTCCATTCTGCTGGCGCGCGACCGCAGCCGGCGGCTCCATCGTGGCGTGCGCGAGATGCGGCGCATAATACTCCGCCGTGATCACGCGCGCGGCGGATTTCAGCGCCCCGTCGGCATCGCCCTGCTGGCGTTCGAGCTTGCCGGGCTTGCGGACCTGCTCCTCCAGCATCGCCTTGTAGGCCTTCGACTCGTAGGACTTGTTCGGCCCGTCGTCCCAGACGATCTTGAGCGCGTCGCGCCCCTTCAGCGCCGACCAGGTGTTCGTCGCGATCACCGCGACCCCGCCGAGCGGGTTGAACTTCGCGGGCGCGGGCGTGCCGTCGAGCTTCACGACCTTCTCGACGCCGGGCACTTTCATCGTCTCGGACGCGTCATATGACGCGACCTTGCCGCCGACGACCGGCGGACGCGCGACGACCGCGTATTTCATGCCGTCGAGCCGGATGTCCTGGCCATACATCGCGTGACCTGTGGTGATATCCATCAGGTCGACGACCGGCACGTTGCCCTTGCCGATGTAGCGGAAGGCACCCGGTTCCTTGAGTTGCACCTGCTCCGGAGCTGGCACCGGCAGCGCCGCGGCCGCCGCCGCGACTTCGCCGTAGCCGAGACGGCGTCCGGATGCCGCGTGAATCAGCTCGTGGTTCTTCGCCTCGACCTCGGCGGCCTCCACGCCCCAGCGGTTCGCGGCAGCCTGTTGCAGCATCATGCGCGCGGAGGCGCCGCACAGCCGCATCGGCTGGATGAAATGGCGGACGCTGCGCGAGCCGTCGGTGTCCTGGTTGCCGTAGGTCTTTTCGTCGCCCGGTGACTGCTTGATGCGGACTTTTGCCCAATCGGCCTCGAGTTCGTCGGCGACGATCATCGGCAGAGTGGTGCGCGCGGCACCGGTGCCCATCTCGGCGCGGGCCGCAACGATCGTCACGATGCCGTCACGCGCGATCGACACGAAGACATGCGGGTCGCTCACGGTTCCGTTCGGCATCTTGTTGGCGCCGGTAGCGTAGCCAAGCGCATCGCGCACGACAGGGAATTGTGCGGCCACGACAAGGCCTCCCGCCGCGAGGCCCCTGAGCACGCGACGCCGGCTGACATTGGTGACGACAGGAATTTCATGGGTGCGATGGATGGTCATGTCACGCTCCCTTCGCGGCGGCACGCACGGCCGCATGGATGCGCTGGTAGCAACCGCACCGGCACAGATTGCCGGACATTGCGTCGGTGATTTCCTTGTCGGTCGGCGCGGGCTTCTGCTTGAGCAGCGCCGCGGCTTGCATGATCTGGCCACACTGGCAGTAGCCGCATTGCGGCACGCCGAGATTGCGCCAGGCGACCTGCACCGGATGATTGCCCTGCGGGTCGAGCCCCTCGATGGTGACGACCGTCTTGCCGCCGACGTCCGACATCGGGACGCCGCAGGCCCGCACCGCTTCGCCGTTCATGTGCACAGTGCACGCGCCGCACAGCGCGACGCCGCAGCCGAACTTCGTACCCGTCAGGCCCAGTTCATCGCGCAGGTACCACATCAGCGGCATCGTCGGATCGCCGTCGAAAGACCGCTGCTGCCCATTCACCCTGAGGTCGACCATGAAGTCCTCCCTTGATGGACCCGAAAGCGCGTTCACATGCGCGTAGGAATCGGAGCACGGGGCCGTCAATCGACAGCCGCTGCGGAGACATGAATTGGTGCCTAGCGTGAACGATCACCGGGGCCCCGCATGGTCCGGTTGTGCCCAGCGTTCCTGGGTATCGGTAATCGAACGCCCGGATTGGAATGATTTCAAGGCAGACGGCGGCGCACCTCGGTCACAAATCCGCGACGCGGAAGGTCGGAAGATGGGCTGCGGCCCAGCGCGGCGGTCTATCGGCCAATCTGTTGGACGGCTTCGCGCAGGATCGTCGCGCGGGCATTGGTGAGGTCGGCACGCTTTTTCGCGCCCGCCAAAGCAGCGAGGAACTCGGGACGACCGCCGAATGCCGTGGCGTAGCGGGCGACGGCATCGCGTGCGAGCGAGCGCAATGTCTCCGCGGTGACGCCATCCTCTGGATATTCGAACACCTCGCGCGCCGGCCCGATCAGTTCGCACTTCGATTCATGCTCGCGCAACAGAACGCCCTTTGGATCGGCCTCGAAGCGCTTTTCGCCTTTCGCCGGCGGCGCGCGCCGCTCATACAGCCCGCCGAGCACGACATAGGTCCCAGACGACTCCACGCTGCGCGCGAACAGAAACACGCGCCGGCCCCAGCGCTCGTTGACCAGTTCGGGACAGCGCATGACGACATCCGCCGCTCCTTCGAATCTGATCCTCGCGGAATCGTACGTCAGCCCGAAGATCGGATCGGTGATGCGCGGCAAGGTCTGGCCAAGGCCGGGCGCCGGCATAAGGCCGATGAGCAAGCCCAGAATGCTAGCCGCGATAGATTTCAAAACGCGGCTTCTCGGCGCGATATTTTGGGCCAGGCCAGAATTCCCGCTGCACGAAGTCCGAGATCCAGTTCGCGCCATCATAACCTTCGATGTGGCCGTGCGGACCGTTGCTGGTGCGCTGTATCACCGCGATGTCACCCAGTTGCGGAACGTAGGGCGTCGCGATCACGACGGTAAATCCGTTCTTTTTGAGCAGGGGCCCGTAATCCTTGGCCGAAACCGGATGACCGGCGGTATTCGCACCAGCCGCTTCCAGCGCGATCCGCACATGCTTGGCGCAAACGCCCTTGCCGAAGGGCGGGAGCGCGTTGCTCTTGAGCGCCACGACAAACTTGTTCCGGTCAAACGGCACGGCACGCCTCGCTAAGCTGACGTATCGCAACCTTACATTGATTTTGACGTCATTGAAAGCCGGGTCGATACGAACGTGGGTTGCCAACCCCGGCGCGGAGTCGTCCTGGCTGAAACGCGCGCCTGATTGCTGGCTGCGGTCAGCGGTGCATCACTTCGCCCCAACGCGGCAGGCTCGCCCTCAGTCTTTCTTCTCTTCCGCCGTGGATTTGAAGGTTGCCGGCACCATCAGTTCCCCTTCCTCAAAATAGATTCGCTTTCCGACTTCGATCTGCGCCTTGGTGGGCGCGCCCGAGCCGATGCGCAGCATCCCTTCCACCTTCTGCCCCTCCCGAAGGCGCTGTCCCGCCACGTTCTTGCGGGCGGGGAAGGCGACACGCACGTCCTGCTCCAGGTCCCGGTCGGTCAGATCGGGGCTGACAATGTTCACCTTGACGACGTGATCGAAATCGGGAGGCGAGAATATCGCGTGGGCCAGGAACCGCTCTGGCCCGCGTCCAAAAACCAGATACTCCAGCGTGGCCGGCTTGCGCGCCTTCGGATCGAACTTCCGGCCGTGCACCACGCGCGCAATTTTCACGTTCACATCCACGAGCCCTGGCACCGGATGGTTCGGTTGCGCTTCGAGATGGCCGCGAAACACAGTTGCGGTGAATTCGGACCTTTGCGGTGCCGACTTGGGCTCGAACAGACGGGTGAGCACGAACTCCTCCGGACCGATCGTATAGAACTGCGTGCCGGGATTCGCCTGCCTGTCCTTGACGTAGGCGGCCATCTGCTCCGAGGTAAGCTCGGCCTGCAGGATCACCTGGAACCGGTGCGGCGACGTGAAGTCAGTGCGCTTCTTGTTCAAGCCGTCGAACATCGGCAGGTGCGAGAAGAAAACCGTCTGATCGCCGAAGACCAGCATGTTGTGGGTGTTGGGCTGATCCTCGGCGGCCGCCGCAGGAGCGCCGACAGCCAACACCAGCGCAGCCAAGCCCGTTGTCTTCAGAGCATCACGGCGGTCCATCCGCCAATCGCGTGCGATCGACATGAGATTTTCCTTTGTTGAAAACGGCTCCTCGGATGCATGATTGCGGAGGGGCAAGGTTGCTCCCTCTTTGATTGTGCCAGCAAAGCACGGCGCGATTGCGGCCTTGGCCGGGATGACCGCCGCGGGCGGCCTTCGAAAAACTGTCCCCGCCTGCAAACCGCACTTGTCTCATACGGGTCTTGCTCGCCGAGGCGCATCAACCGTTCGGATGACGGAGCAAGCGGTATGCGCGGCTGGAGAACCGGTCAGCGGGCCCGGAGTTGGCGGCGCGGTCCCGCATGGCGCGCCGCTCATGCGGGCT
>Ga0207701_10004950_pt1 | contig 13440 bp, 12 predicted proteins | sample KBSSwiSSwithPhiX_FD_184294 | JGI IMG/M metagenome (GOLD analysis project Ga0207701, IMG submission 184294) | Switchgrass rhizosphere bulk soil microbial communities from Kellogg Biological Station, Michigan, USA, with PhiX - S5 (SPAdes) (version 2) | ecosystem: Environmental > Terrestrial >... | reverse complement strand
CTTGACTATATGGTGCTTTCGATTTTATTCAGCGTTTCAGTTGAACTGAAATTTTACCTAATGAATCAAATTTTAATTTTTCATAATTGTTTTTACCTGGCTCCAATGTCTGTACCGTCATACTGATAAAAGACGTGGGCGTTGAAGCTTCGGCAGAGTGTAACTAAAACTTTTTGCAGAGGATTTATTCTTCAATATTTCCCGACACAAATTTCGCACAGCAGCCCGACCAGATCAATGAATTATTTATGGGCAACGTAGTGAGCGCGGGCATAGGTCAGGCACCAGCACAGCAGGCAAGCATTTATGCGGGCATGCCGGTAACGCTGCCCTGCACAACTGTAAACAAAGTGTGCGCCAGCGGTATGAAAGCGATCATGCTGGGAGCGCAATCAATAATGAATGGCGACAATGAAATAGTGCTTGCTGGTGGAATGGAAAGCATGAGTAACATCCCTTATTATCTCGATAAGGCACGCACAGGTTACCGGCTGGGTCATGGCCAGATCACCGATGGTATCCTCAAAGACGGTCTTTGGGACCCCTATAAAAATTACCACATGGGGGAGGCAGGTGAACTTTGCAGTGCTGAGTACAGGATTTCAAGAGAAGAACAGGATGAATATGCAAAAGAAAGTTATTCGAGAACGATCAGAGCATATGAACAGGGCTACTTTAGTAATGAACTTGTGCCCGTTGAAATTGAAGGGAAAGTTCCTAAGAAAGTGACTGAAGATGAAGAATACAAGAAAGTGAATTTTGAAAAGATGTCATCGCTCAAGCCAGCCTTCACAAAAGATGGTACCATTACCGCAGCAAACGCCTCAAAAATAAATGATGGTGCGGCAACAGTTGTTTTGATCAGTGAGGATAAAATGAAATCACTTGGACTGAAAGGAGTGGCAAAAATTATTGCTTTTGCTGACGCGAGCCAGAGTCCTGAATGGTTTACCACAACACCGATAAAAGCTATGACGAATGCATTGAACAAAGCAGGCATGCATGTGAGCGACATCGATTATTTTGAGATCAATGAAGCATTCAGCTGCGTGCCCATAGTTAACGCAAGGGAAATGAGCATTCCTAAAGATAAAATGAATATATGGGGTGGTGCAGTATCACTTGGGCATCCTATTGGTTGCAGCGGCGCAAGGATCACTGTAACGCTAAGTTCGGTATTGCAACAGCTTAACGGTCGTTACGGAATGGCGGGTATCTGTAACGGTGGAGGAGGTGCCTCAGCTCTTATTCTCTCTCGCCCCTGATGAAGAGGGAGCAACAACTTTAATCGGTTGAAGCTTTTTTGGTGAGAAAGGCCAGATTAGAAAAGAAAGAAAATTGATCATACGCTGCATTTCGGATTTGTTCGATAGGGTCTTCATGGTATCTATATAAACGCTTGTTCAATCAAAAAAGTTTGATGGGGCGGGTAATTTTTTGATAATTTTGGCGCGCATTAAAAAAACAGAGAATGGCGAGATCTATAGCTTTCAGGGAAGCACTAAGGGAAGCGATGAATGAAGAGATGAGAAGAGACGAGTCGGTATTTCTGATGGGTGAAGAGGTTGCTGAATACAATGGCGCTTATAAAGTTAGCCAGGGCATGCTGGACGAATTCGGACCCAAAAGAGTAATTGATACACCCATATCTGAGCTGGGATTCACTGCTGTAGCTGTTGGAGCTGCACAAAATGGACTAAGACCTATTGTGGAGTACATGACCTGGAATTTCGCCGTTCTGGCCCTCGACCAAATTCTCAATACGGCTTCTAAAATGCTTGCTATGAGCGGGGGCCAACTGGGTTGCCCAATCGTTTTCAGAGGCCCTAATGGCTCAGCAGGTCAGCTGGGGGCCCAGCACTCAACAGCTTTTGAGAGCTACCTGGCCAATATACCGGGTGTTAAGGTTATTTCGCCTTCAAATCCTTATGACGCTAAAGGCCTCCTTAAAGCCTCTATAAGAGATGATGATCCCGTTATGTTCATGGAAAGCGAAGTGATGTACGGTGAAAAAGGAGAAGTTCCTGAAGAAGAATACATTATACCAATCGGGAAAGCGGATATTAAAAGGCAGGGTAACGATGTTACCATTGTGAGCTATAATAAAATGATGAAAGTGGCCCTTGGAGCAGCTGCCGAACTTGAAAAAGAGGGAGTTAGCGCTGAGGTGATCGATCTTCGGACCATAAGGCCGCTTGACTGGATGACAGTGCTGGAAAGCGTTAAAAAGACCAACAGGCTGGTAATAGTTGATGAACAGTGGCCTATGTGCAGTGTGAGCTCTGAGTTGGGATACAGGATACAGAAGGAAGGCTTTGATTATCTTGATGCGCCGGTAAGAAGGATAACTTCAGCTGATGCACCAATTCATTATGCGCCAAACCTGGTGGCATTGGCAATGCCGGACGTGGGAAGGACGGTGAACCTGGTGAAAGAGGTGATGTACCTGAAGAAATAAGTTTTTGGGGAGATAAAAAGAACCGGAAGCAGACGCTTCCGGTTTTCCATTCTTTACCCTAAAACTTTAAAAGCGCTGGCGAAAACCATCAGAACCCCGTACATACAGCTTAACAGGGCTCCACTTACGAAAGCCAGTTTTATTATGGTAGTAGCTACCGAAAATTCTTTAATGGACAGCTGGTTGTTTCTCATAAGTTTTCAGTTGAATAATGGATTAAAATCTGGAGTAAAAATAATCACCGCCCCTTTTTGGTGCAAGGTGTTTTAACTCGGAAATTGACTTCGGACAATAGTATTTTCCTCATTTTTTTGAATTCCGGCTAATAAATGCTGACAAATGATATATCGTTACTTTTGAACCAGAACGACTTAGATCAGGAACATTGATAATTAAAGATTTAGAGGTTATGTCAAATATTTTGATAATTGATGATGAAAAGGCAATCCGTAAAACTCTTTCCGAGATATTGTCCTATGAAGGGTATAAGATAGAAGAGGCCGGTGACGGCGAAGAAGGATTAAGAAGGTTCCGCGACAAGACCTTTGACGTTGTGCTGTGCGACATTAAAATGCCAAAACTCGATGGGATCGAGTTCCTTGAAAAGGTGAGGGAGTCAAATCCTGATGTTCCTGTGATCATGATTTCAGGACATGGTAACATAGATACTGCAGTGGAAGCTGTTAAAAAGGGAGCGTATGATTATATCGCCAAACCACCCGACTTGAACAGGCTGCTCATCACGATCAGGAACGCGATGGATAAAACTAACCTTGTTGCAGAAACGAAGGTGCTGAAGAGAAAGGTGAGCAAAGTAGAAGAAATGATCGGCGATTCGGGTCCTATTCAAAAGATCAGGGATACGATCGATAAAGTTGCACCAACAGAAGCCAGGATACTGGTTACCGGGGAAAATGGCGTAGGAAAGGAACTTGTAGCAAAATGGGTACATGAAAAAAGCAGTCGTGCTGCCGGGCCGCTAGTTGAGGTTAATTGCGCTGCCATTCCCAGTGAACTGATAGAAAGTGAATTGTTCGGTCATGAAAAAGGTTCTTTCACCTCTGCCGTAAAACAACGTATAGGTAAATTCGAACAAGCACATACCGGAACATTGTTTCTCGATGAGATCGGAGACATGAGCCTTAATGCACAGGCAAAAGTGTTGCGTGCCCTGCAGGAGGGAAGGATCACCAGGGTTGGCGGAGATAAAGACATTAATGTAGACGTACGCGTAATAGCTGCCACGAACAAGGATCTTTTGAAGGAGGTTGATGAAAAGAATTTTCGTCTCGACCTTTATCATCGGCTCAGTGTTATTATCATTCATGTTCCATCGCTTAATGAACGCCGTGATGACATACCACTGCTCGTTGACAAATTTTTAACAGATGTTTGCGCAGAATACGGCATTTCAAAAAAATCCATCGACAGGGATGCTATTGAATACATGCAACAGCATAACTGGACTGGTAACATACGCGAGCTGCGCAATGTAGTTGAGAGACTGGTGATTTTATCAGGCAAATCAATTACTGCTGAAGACATCAATACTTATGTTCTTCCCAAAATTTAAATGGATTGCATACTCCGGCAATGCCGTCCATCCACAATTTCAATCTATTAGTAAATGATTATATTATTTTTGCCGGAATAATAAATACCCTGGAATGAGTTTTCACGATATTCTGATGCTTATATTAATTTCCCTCTTACTTGTAATATTGCCCGCTCCCGGACTCTATAAAATGTTCCGTAAGGCAGGTATTCCTGACTGGAAAGCCTGGATACCATTTCTAAATACCTGGGAAATAGTAAAGGCGGCAAAAATAAAAAGGCATTGGTTTTACTGGCAGTTCATTCCTATAGCCGGATGGTTTATTACAATCTGGCTGTTGATTGAGTTTGTAAAGCTTTTCGGGAAGTTCAGGCTGTACGAGCATGCGATGGTAGTGTTCGTTCCGTTTTTATATTTTCCTTATCTCGGATGGAGCAAGGATGAAAAGTATTTTGGTCCGGAGATTGTGAAGAAACATAAAAAAACTGCCACCCGTGAATGGATAGATGCAGCGGTGTTTGCGATCGTTGCTGCTACACTAATCAGAACATTTATTTTCGAAGCGTACACCATTCCTACCGGATCGATGGAAAAAACATTGCTTGTAAATGATTTTCTTTTTGTGAGCAAGTTGAGCTACGGCCCGAGAATTCCTAATACTCCTTTGGCAGTACCTTTTGTACATCATACTGTTCCGGGGTTGAACGTAAAATCGTACAGCGAAGCGATCAAAATTCCTTACACAAGATGGTTTGCAACACCTGTGAAAAGAAATGATGTGGTAGTATTCAATTTTCCTGCAGGTGACACGCTGACGAAAGAAAGAGATTCGGAAGAACCCTATTACGACATACTCAGAAATGAAGAGCAGCAGATATACCAGATGTATAGAGCCCAGATACCCAATGAACAACAATTAAGAGCCACCAGCCAGGCGCAGGCAAGAAATAATGTCTGGGACAGGTACACGGTTATGACAAGGCCAGTTGATAAGAGAGAAAATTATATAAAAAGATGTGTTGCGATTTCAGGAGATACACTCGTAATCAAAAACGGCGAATTATTTATTAATAGTCAGCCTGGATTTATTCCGGAATATTCAGCAACTGATTACAGGGTTACTACAAACCGCATTATAAGTGAAGATGAATTAAAAGATGCGGGAATCAACCTGAATACCACTGAAGGAACTCTGGATTTTATTGTTGCAGGAACGAATCTCTACAGAATAAATTTAACAGCTTCTGAAGTTGAATTACTTAAAAAGATCCAGGGAGTTGTTGCTGTTGAAAAAGAGGTTTTTGACATATCGCCGGTGTATCCTTATGATGCAAAGTTTAAATGGACAATCGATAATTTTGGCCCCATTTGGGTGCCGAAAAAAGGAGCGACCATACAACTGACTCCTGAAAATATTGCCTTATACAAACGAATCATCTTTGTTTACGAGAATAATAATTGGGAAGATAGAGATGGAAAGATCTTCATCAACGGACAGGAAGCCACGAGCTATACTTTCAAGATGAACTATTACTGGATGATGGGTGACAACAGGCACCGCTCGCAGGACAGCCGTTACTGGGGATTTGTACCCGAAGATCATGTTGTTGGATCTGCATGGCTGATATGGATGAGCTATGATAAGGGCATTCGCTGGAACAGGTTATTTAATACTATCAAGTAGATCACTGCAGGGATGAAGGAAGAACTTTACCAGTTTGCGTATAAAGTATATGAATCGTTCTCCGAATTGAATGATGAGGATAAGATGTTGCTGAAAGCAGCACAGGATGCGGCTTCCATAGCATACGCACCTTATTCGGATTTTAATGTTGGTGCTGCTGCAAAACTTTCAAATGGTGAAATAGTCAGAGGAGGTAACCAGGAGAATGCATCATTTCCTGCAGGACTTTGTGCAGAAGGAGTGGTGATGGCTGTAGCTGCTTCACGCTTTCCAAGGGTGCCAATGGAAACACTTGCTATCAGCTATCATTCTTCACGGGCGGAAAGCGATCATCCTGTATCTCCATGTGGCATATGCAGGCAATCGCTTGAAGAATTCAGGGCGAAAACGGGATCGCCTGTAAGATTGCTTATGGGTGGAATGAGCGGAAAGATTTTTGAAGTTAATGATGCCTCTTCATTGCTTCCGCTTGCATTCAGATTTTAATTATTATCCTCCCCATCACTTTTCCATCTATGATTGAATCGATATAAGTGCTGTTCAGCTCTTCCAGGGTAGTTTCTTTCACGATAGCATTCAGCTTGTCTTTGATATTCCATTCATTCAGTAATTTCTGCCAGAGCATCACGCGCATTGCCGATGGCGTTTCGGCTGTACCGATACCGAGGAGATTTATTCCGTTCAAAACAAAAGGATAAACAGTTGCATTCAATTGTGGTGATCCTACAAGCCCGGTGCTTACAACATTTCCTTCCGGCATGCATCCTTTCATGAGGGTGTAAAGAGTGTTACCGCCAACAGTATCAATTGCACCTGCCCATTTAGGCTTCAGCAATGCTTTATTTGATCTGTCATCCACGAATTCTCTTTTTTCTATCCTTGCAGCGCCAAGATGTTCGAGATATTCTTTTGCATTTTCTTTTCCTGTAACGGCAATCACCTCATAACCAGCTTTTGCAAGAACAGCAACGGCAATGCTGCCAACACCACCTGTGGAGCCCGTGACTACAATTGGTCCCATTGAAGGAAGTTGCTTCATCAATTCCATTTTGTATAAGGAGTAAGCTGCTGTTAATCCTGCAGTGCCGAACGACATCGCTTCCTGGAATGAAATTTCAAGAGGTTTTTTTACAGCCCATTCGGCAGGCACACGGATATATTCCGCAAATCCGCCGGATGTGTTCATGCCAAGATCGTGACCGGTAACAATCACTTCTTCATTCACAGCAAACTTAGGGCTCCTGCTTAATTCAACTACGCCTGCCGCATCAATGCCTGGAGTGTGAGGATATTTTTTTGTAATGCCTTTGTTTCCGGTAGCAGAAAGGGCATCTTTATAATTCAGCGACGAATAATTAACTCTGACCAGCAATTCTCCCGGGGGCAGATCTTCAAGATCGAGTTCTTTAATACTTCTTTCAAATTTTCCTGCCGGCGTTTCAATAATTCTTAATGCTCTGAATGCCATGATCACTGTTTATGTTCACAATAAAAGTATTTGAATTAATTGGCATTTCGTAACCCGTATTTCGTATTTTTAGTACCCTTAATTGATCATAAAAATTCTTCAAAAAATGAAACGAACAGCTACAGCAGTCTGGAATGGTTCCGGCAAGGAAGGAACTGGAAAAATGACAACCAAAAGCACCGCAATTAAAGATGCACAATATTCATATAAGTCGAGATTTGAGCAGGGCGTGGGAACAAATCCTGAAGAACTGATTGCCGCGGCACATGCCGGCTGCGTTTCCATGAAACTGAGTTTTGTTTTGGGAGCAGCAGGGTTTGTGCCTGATTCAATTGAAACAACTTGTGAAATTGATTTTGATAACGGGGTGCTCAAATCCTCGCACCTTATTATTAAAGCAAAAGTACCGGGGATTTCTCCTGAAAAATTCCAGGAAACAGCAAATGAAGCCAAAGATAATTGCCCGATAACCAAAGCACTAAACCTTACGATCAGTGTGGACGCGAAACTGGTATAAAACCAAACGCAAATGCCCAAACGTAAATAAATACAGATCTACGATATGAAAAAAATCAATTTTTCAAGAAGGAATTTTATCAGGAACACCGCAGTTGCGGGAGCAGGATTTTTTATTGTTCCCCGGCATGTTCTTGGTAGAGGATATATTGCACCCAGCGACAAACTGAACATCGGGGCCATTGGCGCCGGTGGAAAAGGAGAAAGCGATATCACCGGTTTCGCAGCAAGCCCAAGGGTTAATATTGTTGCTCTCTGTGATGTGGATGACAGGCAGGCTGTGAAATCCCGTAAGAGCTTTCCGAAAGCCAAATACTATAAGGATTTTCGTGAAATGCTGGATAAAGAATCTAAGAACATCGATGCCTGTTCCATTTCAACACCCGACCATACGCATGCAGTAGCAACAATAGCGGCCATGCAACTCGGCAAACATGTGTATACGCAGAAACCACTAACGCACGATATATATGAAGCGCGCAGACTCACTGAAGCTGCCAAACAATATAAGGTGGTAACACAAATGGGTAACCAGGGTTCTTCTGGTAATGGTGTGCGTCAGATGATGGAATGGTACAAAGCCGGATTGATCGGCGATGCGACTGAAATTCATTGCTGGACAAACCGCCCTGTATGGCCACAGGGATTCGGAAAACCTATAACTAAATCTGAAATCCCGAGTGAACTTGACTGGGATCTCTGGCTCGGCCCCAATGAATTTGAAGAATACCATAAAGAATACGTTCCATTCAACTGGAGAGGATTCTGGAGTTTTGGTACCGGTGCTCTTGGCGACATGGCTTGCCATATTTTAGATCCTGCATTTAAAACAGTGGGTTTAACTTATCCAACATCCGTGGAATGCAGCGTAGCAAATCTTTATGAGCAGATGTGGACACCAAGCTACCATCCTGAAAGTTGTCCCGCAGCTTCTTCCCTCAAGCTTGATTTTCCTGAAGCTAATGGTAAACCTGCCGTAAAACTTTTCTGGATGGATGGAGGATTACTTCCCGAACGTCCTGCTGAATTAGGAGCTGATGAACCAATGGGCGATGATGGTGGTGGTGCCCTTATCATCGGAACAAAAGGAAAGATGATGTGCAGCACATATGGAAGTAATCCAACGCTTATCCCAACTTCTAAAACGAAAGAAGCTAACGTGCCGGAAACGCTTGCCCGTGTTCCTGAAGGTCATTATGTGCAATGGGTAGATGCAGCTATTGCCGGTTATGGTAAAAAAGAAGTCAGCTCACCGTTTGAATATGCGGGACCGCTTACAGAAACGATTTTAATGGGCAACCTTGCATTACGTGTATTCCAGATTAAAGATGCGAGCGGTAAATTCAGCGGTCGCAAGAAACTGCTTTGGGATGCAAAAAATATGAAGATCACCAACTATGATGAAGCGAATAAATTTGTGAAGAGAGAATACAGGAACGGGTGGAAGTCACTTTAATTTTTTCGTGTTAATCATCTAATAAATTGGCCAATGCAAGAAGCTCAGTCTTCTTGTATTGGTCTTTTTCGTCAGTAAAGCATTTACTGAATTCTTCCAGTAATACCTGGATGATGCGTTTGTTGCTGAGAGGCTTGAAATAGGATGTGACAGGAGGAACATTGATCCGTTTAAAATAGGTTTCAACATCTTTATGCGTGAATACCTGGCCGCTGATCGGATCAATAAAGAATTCAGATTTATACATGAAATTCTCAGTGTGCCTTGAAAAGTCGTAGTCTGTTTTGAAATAGCTCAGCACAAATTGTTTGGGAATATTGATTGCTCTTACAGGAATGTCCAGCAGTTCACTCAGCACAAGATAAAGAATGCCGTTTGCAATGGCATTGCCTCTTTTTGTTTCCAGCTGTTTATTGATCAGAAATTCTTCCGGCTGCTGATATGCAACTTCGGTACCCTTAATGTTGAAATAATTGTACAATATACTGGTGAGAACATTCACCTGTTCGAGAGGGGTGAGATAAGTATTCAGTTCAAGCCAGATGTTGCGGCGTAATTTTTCAATATCCTGGTACACCTGGGTGGTACCCATTTCCGGATATTGAAACCTGGCTACCAGCAGTGCCCCTGTTAGCAGGTCGTGGTGAATATTCTTACTCCATTGGTCTATTTCTTCAGTGAGATCGCGGTAATGGAGACGATGAATAAGAAGTTCGATACGGGTCTGAACATCTTCGCTTACAGTATTCTCCCAAAGGTTTTCAAGGTTTGGAATGATTCCTTTCCCAAAGTCAATTATCCTGTTTGACACAACTCCGAATACCTCTTCATCAGGATCGTCTATCAGATGAAGCAAGGCATAAATTTCCCTGTTTTCTTCCATGGCAAAGGGTATTGTTGATTATTGAATCAATATCGCTGAACTTTAGCATAACCATTTGATAATGTTTTCCACAAAAGTTCCGGGAATGTTTATTTCTGATCTATAGAAAAATTGTGCCCGGAAGTTTTACACATGCAGCGGTAAATTTTGACTAAGCAGGCTTGTAAGTTCTTTTGCCTCCTCAATATTTACGACTCTCTTAGGTATAACGATTGCATGATATGAATTCGTATACAGATAATAACTATCAGGAGTTTCTGCGAGACGAACAATTGCGTTCCAGTCATAACGGCTTTCTGTGTGGGTATCTTTATCGATAATACCCGAATCCGAAAGAATAATTTCGGCTTCATCCAACACATGCTGGTTCTCTTTTTTTGAAAGAATTTGTTTTACTTTTCTCCTCACCGATCCCTTAACAAAAGAGGGTATCATGATAAGATAAATAAGTCCTGTGATAATAAACACTGAGATGTCGATCCATATATAATGTTGCCGGGTGGCAATGATATATAGCATTGCAACAGCCCCGTATAGAATAATAACTCTCAGAAAATAAAAGATCCTGTATTTTTTTCTTGTTGGTGCCGACCAGGCTGTATAGTAGTTGTATTGAAGATATTCATCTTCGGTCAGCCTGAATTTGAATGACACCATTGCATTGATATGAAAAAGTTATTAACCCTTTTTCTTCCTGAACGACTTTTTGGGTGGATTTGCTTTTGCTTCTTCAATAAGCTTTTTTACTTCATCAATCTGCAGCTCTGCGGCCTTTTCCTGTTGCTCTTTAGGAATCTTATAATTACGCAGGCCCTGTTTGATGTAAGGTCCGTATGGCCCTCTCAGCAGTTGAATCTTTTCCTTTTCGAATACCTTGATTGTACGTTCTTCCTTTGCTGCACGTTTTTCAATGACGATGGGAGTAGCCTCGTCCAGTGTTATGGTATAAGGATCGCGGTCTTTGCCAAGCGAATAAAATTTTCCGTCATGGGCAATGTATGGACCGAACCTTCCGATATTAACGCTCACATCATTGTTTTCAAATTGTCCGAGGTTTCTCGGTAACTTAAAAAGTTCCATCGCTTCCCCGAAAGAAATGGTTTCGATGCTTTGCGTGTTCTTGAGTTTTGCAAAACGAGGTTTTTCTTCATCATTAACGTCACCTATCTGCACCATCGCTCCATAACGTCCCATTCTTGCCACGACCTTTTTTCCGCTTTGAGGATCGGTACCAAGCTCACGTTCACCTTTTATTCTGTCGGCATTTTCCTTTGTATCCTCAACATCCTTTTTGAAAGGATTGTAAAAGTCATCGATCATCTGGTTCCACTTCAGCTTTCCAGCCGCCACCTCATCAAACTCTTCTTCGATACGCGCTGTGAAGCTGTAATCCATGATGTCATCGAAATACATTTTCAGAAAATCGGTAACCACCAGGCCCAGGTCGGTAGGAAATAATTTAGCTTTTTCAGCGCCGGTATTTTCATGGTCTGTTACCTGGGTTATTTTTCCTTCTTTAAGTTTCAGGATAATAAAATCTCTTTTTACACCTTCCTTATCTCTTTTCTCGACATATCCTCTCTTTAATATAGTAGAAATGGTCGGGGCATATGTAGATGGCCGTCCTATTCCCAATTCTTCGAGCTTCTTAACAAGTGATGCTTCAGTATACCTTGGCTGCGGTCTGCTGAAACGTTGTGTAGCCCTCATTTCTTTCAGTGGCAGTTTCTGTTTAACAGCCAATGGCGGCAGCATGCCTTCTTCATGTTCATCTTCCGCAATATCCTCTTCATCCCTGTCTTCCATGTACACTTTCAAAAAACCATCGAATTTTAAAACTTCACCCTGTGCTGTGAGTTCTTCTTTATTTGTTGAGATAGCGATCTTAGCTGTAGTCCGTTCGAGTTCCGCGTCAGACATCTGGCAGGCCATTGTTCTTTTCCAGATCAGCTCATATAATCTTTTTGCATCAGAATCTTCCGCTGATGTATTTTCCATGTATGTGGGCCTTATCGCTTCATGCGCTTCCTGTGCGGTTTCATTTTTATTCTTGAACTTTCTCGGCTGCACATATTTTTTACCATACTGCTGATTGATCTGCTTGCTGATATCTTCCATCGCAGTTTCACTCAGGTTCACACTGTCGGTACGCATATAGGTGATCTTACCGCTTTCATAAAGTTTCTGGGCGAGTATCATGGTACGGGCAACCGAATACCCAAGTTTGCGGCTGGCTTCCTGCTGGAGTGTTGAAGTGGTAAATGGGGCAGGGGGTGTTTTTTTCCCTGGTTTTACCTGGATGTCAGAAACAGTGTATTCTGCATTGATACATGAACGCAGGAATTCTTCCGCTGTGCCTGCATCTTTATATTTCTTTCCTTCAGCTGAAAATGTAACTGCCTTTCCTGAATTATCTTTTGCAGTGAAAAGCGCTTCAAGCCTGAACCTGCTTTCAGGTACAAATGCATTGATCTCCCTTTCCCGTTCCGCGATGATCCTCACCGCAACGCTCTGCACACGACCGGCGCTGAGGTTGTTTTTCATACTCATCTTGCGCCATAACACCGGGGAAAGCTCAAATCCTACAATTCTGTCGAGGATGCGGCGTGCTTGTTGAGCCATTACAAGGTTCATGTCTACCGTACGCGGTTTTTCAACTGCCTGCCTGATGGCCGGCTTTGTTATCTCATGAAAAACAATACGCTTGGTGATGGCGGGGTCAAGGCCAAGTACTTCACAAAGATGCCAGCTGATAGCTTCTCCCTCACGGTCTTCATCCGTTGCGAGCCAGATCTCATTTGATTTTTTAGCGAACTGTTTCAACTCCTTCACCACTTTTTCCTTCTCCTCGGGAACTATATAGGTAGGTTTGTAGTTGTTGTTCACATCAATCCCCATCTCTTCTTTTTTAAGATCCCTGATGTGCCCGTAACAGCTTTTAACCTCGAAATCTTCACCAAGTATCTTTTCAATGGTTTTGGCTTTCGCAGGCGACTCTACGATCAATAAATTCTTAGCCATAATATATCTAAAACGGATTATATGTATGCCCGTCGGCGTGCAATTATACTGTAATAAAAAAGAATTCTTTTTACTTTATGATTATCTATTGGTTAACAATTACTTAGAAAAGTTTATTTTTTAACATATTTATTTGGAGAGAAATATCAAATAGCCTTGTTCATGCTTGTTGCAAGCATTTCAGCCCATCTTTTATAGGCTTTGGATGATGGATGAAGGCCATCTTCTGCCAGGTAAGGCAAATTCGTTCCTGTTTCAGGAGAACCGGACGTTACATCTATATAGTTTACACTGAGCTGGCGAGCTAATATTCGGTTTATATTATTGAACCCGGCAATTTCATGGGTAATCTTTTCTGAATCCCGGCCTTTTGCGAATGGGGTAAGTCCCCAGTCGGGG
>Ga0207701_10004949_pt1 | contig 13445 bp, 14 predicted proteins | sample KBSSwiSSwithPhiX_FD_184294 | JGI IMG/M metagenome (GOLD analysis project Ga0207701, IMG submission 184294) | Switchgrass rhizosphere bulk soil microbial communities from Kellogg Biological Station, Michigan, USA, with PhiX - S5 (SPAdes) (version 2) | ecosystem: Environmental > Terrestrial >... | reverse complement strand
TGTCGATCACGGTCGATGTGCGTCTCGATAAGGTCGAAGGCCGCAAACTTACGTTCACGCTTTCAGCGCACGATGGGGTGGACAGGATCTCCCAAGGCACGCACGAGCGCCACGTGATCGACGCAGCGCGTTTCAAGCAGAAGATGGCGCAGAAGAGCGGACGTCCGTCGTCCTGAGCATTACAAATCGGGAAGCGCAGCGCTCAGTGCGCCTTGGTCAGCAGCCGCATGCCCTGATCCAGCCCTTCCAGCGTGAGAGGGAACATGCGCTCACCCATCAACTCGCGCGTGATGCGTATCGAATCGTGGTAATCCCACAGTGATTCCGGCTGTGGATTGAGCCAGACCGTATTGTGATAGACAGCCAGTAATCGCTGCAGCCAGACGGCGCCGGCTTCCTCGTTCGTGTGCTCGACGCTGCCGCCGGCGTATGTGATCTCGTACGGACTCATGGTCGCGTCGCCGACCAGAATCACCTTGTAGTCGTGCGGGTACGTATGCAGCACCTGCCACGTCGAGACCCGTTCGTTGCTCCGGCGCCGGTTGTCCTTCCACACCCGCTCGTAGATGAAGTTGTGGAAGTAGAAGTATTCGAGATGCTTGAACTCGATCCGCGCGGCCGAAAACAACTGTTCGCAGATGCGGATGTGATCGTCCATCGACCCGCCGACGTCGAAGAAGATCAGGACTTTGACGGCATTGTGCCGCTCGGGAACCATCTTCAGATCGAGCCAGCCTGCATTCTTCGCAGTCGAGCGGATGGTGTCGTCCAGGTCGAGTTCCTCGGGTGCGCCCACGCGTGCGAACCGGCGTAGCCGCCGCAGTGCGACCTTGATGTTGCGCGTACCGATCTCGACAGAGTCGTCGAGATTCCTGAATTCGCGCTTGTCCCAGACCTTGACGGCGCGCCGGTGCCGCGACTCCTCCTGCCCGATCCGTACGCCTTCAGGGTTGTAACCGTGGGCACCGAAGGGGCTCGTGCCGGCGGTTCCGATCCACTTCGATCCGCCCTGGTGACGACCCTTCTGCTGTTCGAGCCGTTTGCGCAGCGTCTCCATGAGCTTGTCCCAGCCGCCGAGCGACTCGATCAGCTTCTTGTCTTCCTCCGTGAGAACCTTTTCGGCGAGCTTTTTCAGCCACTCTTCCGGGATCTCGATCACAAGGGCGTCGACCTCGATAATCCCTTTGAAGTACGCGGCGAAGACGCGGTCGAAACGGTCGAAGAACTTCTCGTCCTTTACGAGGCAGGTCCGCGCGAGATAGTAGAACTCGTCCACACTGCCGAATGCCACTTCCTTCTGCAGCCCTTCGACCAGCGTCAGATACTCGCGAATGGAAGCCGGCACCCCGCCGGCCTTCAACTTCAGGAAAAACTCAATCAGCACAGAGACTTCCCCGTTAGCGCCGTTTACGATTGGTTACAAACTGATACGGATTTTTTCGGCCGAAAGCAGCATCATACGCATAGGTCATCAGCAATCGCGTGTCTCGGGTCTCCCGGGGCAAACTTGAAGGAGTTGTGGACATGCGCAAAATTCTCGCAACCCTGCTGCTCGGTGGAGCGCTCGCAGCGGCGAGCGGCATCGCGGCGGCGCACACGAGCATCGGTGTCGGTGTTACGTTCGGCGTCCCCGCTCCCGCGTATGTCGCACCACCGCCGGTAGCCTACTATCCCCGGCCCGCGTACTATGCGCCGCCCGTGGCATACGCTGCGCCACCGGTCTACTACGCACCCGCCCCGGTCTACTATGGACCGCCGGTCGTTTACCGCCGCTGGCACCCGTACCCTCATTATCACTATCGGCGCTGGTAAGCCCGCGCCATTCCGAAAAGCGCCCCGCGGGGGCGCTTTTTTTGCTCCTCAGGATTTGCGCCGCGACATGAACACCAGGCGTTCGAACAGGTGAACGTCCTGCTCGTTCTTGATGAGCGCTCCGTGCAGCGGCGGCACGATCTTGTGCGAGTCCTGGCTGTGCAGCGCTTCGGGCGGAATGTCCTCGGCCACGAGCAGCTTCAGCCAGTCGAGCAGTTCAGACGTGGACGGTTTTTTCTTCAAGCCCGGAACGTCGCGCAGCTCGAAGAAACGCTCCAGCGCCTGCCGGAGCAGTTGCTTCTTGATGGCCGGAAAATGCACGTGAACGATCCGTTCCATCGTCTCGTGATCCGGGAACCGGATGTAATGGAAGAAGCAACGACGTAGGAACGCGTCCGGAAGCTCCTTCTCGTTGTTGCTGGTGATCACCACGAGCGGCCGGTGCTTTGCCTTCACGAGTTCCTGCGTCTCATAGACGTAAAACTCCATCCGGTCGAGTTCACGCAGGAGATCGTTCGGGAACTCGATATCGGCCTTGTCGATCTCGTCGATCAGCAGAACGGACTGCGCGTCGGACGTGAATGCCTGCCACAGCATGCCCTGCACGATGTAGTTGCGGATATCGTGCACCTTCGCGTCGCCGAGCTGGGAATCCCGCAGGCGCGATACGGCATCGTATTCGTAAAGCCCGTGTTGCGCCTTGGTGGTCGATTTGATGTGCCACTCGAAGAGAGGCCGGCCGAGCGCGCGCGCGACTTCGATCGCGAGCAGAGTCTTGCCGGTGCCGGGCTCACCCTTGATCAGCAGTGGCCGCTCGAGCGTGATCGCGGCATTCACCGCCATCATCAGGTCGTCGGTGGCGATGTACGTGTCCGTGCCTTCGAAGCGCATGAGGGGCCCTGGAAAATCGTCGAAAACGGATTATAGCCGCCCGCAGCGACGGCAACTCGCGTGCTCCGACACGGAGCAGCGCCGCGGCATCACTTATGCGTCGTATGCATACGGTCGAGCCGTTGCTCGAGCTCGGGCAACTTGCCGCGCATCGCGCTTCCGACATAGAACTGCGGCTGAGAGGCCGTGTAGCCCTTCTCGCGCTCCCATTCCTCGATGAGGCTGTTGGCGCGCTTGAAGGCGGATTCGAACGAATGCGTCTGCCGCAGCGCATCGCCAAAGAGCGCCTTGGCAAGATACGTCGCGTCGGATGTACTGCCGCAGCCGAAGGATTGCCGGTCTGCGCTCGCTGCGGTGATGATCAACGTTCGTTCGTCCTTCAGTGCATCGACGAACCCACCCGAATAGCACGCGGACACGACCACGATCCTCCAGCGAATGCCGGACTCGTCCAATGCCGCTTTCAGCGCCGGTGGATCGATCGATGAGAAGCGAATCGGCCGGAAGTCGACGGCGAGATCATGCTGCTCGGTACCGTGGGACGTGAGATAGAGCAGCAGCACGTCTTCCTGCGTGTTCATGGTTTCGCCGATGTACTTCAGCGCGCGCGTGATGCTCGTGAGGCTCGCGACCGGATGCTCCTGCAGTGTTTTCGGGTTGTTGACGAGGGTGACCGTGCGCCCGGCCGCATCGAAACGCTCGTCGAGCAGCTCAGTGATCATGCGCGTTTCCTTCATGAACACGTCTTCACCCGCATACAGCGCGGCGGCAAGCACGTAGAGATCCACCGTTCCGGGCCGGTCGGGCTCGAGTGCCCCAAGCTCGCGTTCGAGCGCGTCCTGTTGTGCGTAGAACGCGCTCTCCTCAGCCAGACTGTGGAAGCTCGCCGCCACGCCCGCGCTCTCGTCCGGACGGGGTGCCCAGACCAGTCCCTGCGGCGCCCAGAAGTTGGGCGCGACGAGCAGAACGAGCGCCACTATCGCGGTGATCGTCTTTTCCGGTTGCGTCTGGCCAACCAGCCTCCAGATGGCCACGACGATTACGACGACGGACCACGTGATCGCAAGGTAATCGAAGTATTCCCAGTAGATTTCCAGCAAAGGCAGCCAGCCATACTGCGCCAGCAGGTACAGTGAAGAGCTGATGATCGTAAACGGCAGCGTTGCGGCGGCGAACGCCGTCGGCAGAACGAGCAGTTCGCGCCGGTCGTCCGCGTGCCGCGCAAGTAATCCCACGAGGAGCGCTGCCGGTACGAACGTGAGCAGCCGTTGAAACTCGTAAATGTTGATCTCGCCGCGCACGCCGACGATCGCGAACGATACCGCGAACGTGAGCAGCACATCGGTCGCGACGAGGGCTGCGAAGTTTTCCGGCGTCGGGTTGAGCGCCTCGCGCGAAACAGGCCGCAGCGCCACCAGGCGCCAGCCCGCGCCGAGCGCTCGCGTGTAGGCGCGTCCGAATCCGCGTGATTGCATGTCAATCGAGTCCGCGCAGGTCCTCACGCGTGTCGACATCGAGAAGCACGCCGGCGTCGTCGCACTCGATGCGCACGATCTCGGCGCGATGGCGCTCCAGCACCGCGCGTGCTCCCGTATCACCATGTAATTGCAGAAGCTCGTCTCGCATCACCGGACCGAAGCCGACCGGAAGACCGCGCTCGCCACGATAGAAGGGGGCAGCAATAGTTGCACCCGCGGACACAGCGGCCACAACCGCTTTGATGGTCGCGGGCCTGATGCGCGGCATGTCCCCCAGCGCGACGATCCACCCACCCGCTTCCGCGCTCGACGCAATACCGTGCGCCAGCGTGTGGCCCATGCCGTGAACAGCTTCTCGACAATAGGCGACCTTGCAGTTTTCGCGCTCGAGCATCTCGCCGACCGCGACATCACCAGAACGCACCACTGCTGTCACGTCCAGACCCGCGGCGATGAGGTTGCGCGCGGCATGCGCCGCGACTGCGACCCCATCGCGCAGCGGATGCATGAGCTTCCCGCCGCCGAAACGCGTGCTCGCGCCCGCCGCGAGCAGCACGGCACTGATATGCTGATTTGCACTCATGGCAGCGATTATGCCGGAGGACGGTCACGGCGTTGACAACTCTCAGCGCCGCGGCGTAACGTCGATTTCCCTTGCGGAGGAGACGCCACATGGCCACCCAGAAGATAGAACTCGTGGTGGACGGAAAGCGCGCCACGATCGATGCCGATCCGGCGATGCCACTCTTATATGCGCTGCGTTCGGACCTCGATGCAACCGCGCCGAAATTCGGATGCGGCAAGGCGCAATGCGGCGCCTGCACGGTGCATCTCGACGGTGCGCCGATCCGTTCATGCATTACACCGCTGCAAGCCGCAGCCGGCCGCACGGTTACCACGCTTGCCGGGCTCGGCACGCCAGACAAGCCGCACCCATTGCAGCAGGCGTACATCGAAGAACAAGTACCTCAATGCGGGTACTGTCTCTCAGGCTGGATCATGACCGCAGCCGCGTTCCTCAAGACGAACCCGCGGCCGACCGACGCTCAGATTCGAGAGGCCATGGGTGGCCTCAAGTGTCGCTGCGGGACGCACATGGCGATCATGCGTGCGATCAAGCGTGCCTCAGGCACGATGACGGCATAGGAGCGGAACATGGAGATCACACGCCGCGACTTCATCAAAGCATCCGGTTCCCTCGTCGTCAGTGTTGCGTTCCCGGGCACAGCCGGAATTGCGCTCAGCCAGGGCGTCTCGGGCAAGCCGCCGCTTACACCTGACCAGCTCGATTCCTGGATCGCAGTGCTCCCGGACGGCAGCGTCAACGCGTTCTTCGGCAAGATGGACATGGGCCAGGGTGTCGACGTCGCAATCGGTCAGATGGTGGCGGAAGAGCTGGACGTAGCCTTCGAGCGCGTCACTGTCGTCATGGGCGACACGGCTTACACCTGCAACCAGGGCGGCGCCTCGGGCAGCACCGGTGTGCAGCGTGGCGGGATGACGCTCAGAAAGGCCGCTGCCGAAGCCCGGCGCCTTCTCGTCGAACGCGCCGCGAAGAAACTCGACGTTGACGCTGGCAGCCTCGTCGTCGAAAACGGCGTGGTGATGGTGCCCGGCTACGCGCTGCAGCGGGTGTCCTATGGCGAGCTCGTCGGTGGCGAGCACTTCCATCACAAGCTCGAGTGGAACAAGGAATACGGCAACACGCTCGACATCAGGGTCGAAGCGAAGCCGAAAGATCCGTCGCAGTACAGGATCGTCGGCAAGTCGTATCCGCGGAAGATCGCCACTGCCAAGATCATGGGCGAGGCCCAGTTCGTCACTGATGTCAAGGTGGAAGGCATGCTGCACGCGCGCGTCATTCGCCCGGCGAATGCCGGGTGTGCGCCCATGCGCGTCGACGAAAGCTCGATTGCGGGCATTCCCGGTGCGCATGTCGTGCACGAAAAAGACTTCGTCGCCGTCGTCGCGGATCGGGAGTGGGATGCGGTTCGCGCGGCTGAAACGCTGAAAGTCGAATGGGGCGCACCGTGCACGCCGTTCCCGAACACCGCATCGTTGCACGAGCACATCCGCAAGGCGCCTGCGACGGCACGTGGCGCGCCGGTGAACAAAGGCAACGCCGAAGAAGCACTCAAGCGCGCGAGCAAGGTGATCGAAGCGGAATACGAGTGGCCGCTCCAGTCGCACGCGAGCATGGGCCCGGCGTGCGCGATCGCCGACATGAACGCCGCCGAGCCCCGTGTGTGGAGCGGCTCGCAGAAACCGCATTACGTACGTTCCGGGAGCGCACGCATCTGTGGCATGCCGGTCGCGAAAGTGCGCACGACGTGGGTACCCGGGCCGGGCTCCTACGGTCGCAACGACGCGGGTGATGCCGCGGTGGACGCGGCGCTCTTGTCGAAGCTGACGGGTCGACCCGTGCGCGTTCAGTACATGCGCCACGATGCGACAGCATGGGATCCGAAGGGGCCCGCTGCGGTGTATCGCGCACGGGCCGGCCTCGATGCGTCCGGCAAGGTGATCGCATACGCGTTTCACGGGAAAGGCTTCTCCCGCCAGGACGTGGTCCAGGTCGAGGCCGACCCGAAGGACACGCTCGCAGGTCAACTGACCGGCTGGCAACCGAAGGGCAACCTGCTCTTTCAGACGCCTTCGGAGCTGTACGAATTCGAGAACAAGCGCTGCTCGTGGGAAACGATAGCGCCGCTGCTCGACCGCGCCTCGCCGCTCCGCACCGGGCACTTTCGCGATCCCCTCGGGGCCGAGACGCACTTCGCGAGCGAATCGTTCATCGACGAGCTCGCGCACGCCGCGGGCGCCGATCCCCTGCAATTCCGTCTGCGCTATTTGAAAGACGAGCGTCACGTCGCCGTCGTCAAAGCCGTGGCCGCGAAGGCCGGGTGGGAGGGCCGACCGAAAGGCAGTCGTGGCAAGGGTGATGTGATGGCGGGCCGCGGCCTTGCCTATACCGAGCGCAACGGGACGGTCGTCGCTGCGGTCGCCGAAGTGGAAGTCGATCGAAGCAGCGGGCGCGTGTGGGCGAAGAAGTTCTGGGTGGCCCACGATTGCGGTCAGATCATAAACCCCCGCACACTGAAGCTCACCATCGAAGGCAACGTCGTGCAGGCGGTGTCACGCACGCTGCTCGAAGAAGTGCAGTTCGACGAGAACCGCGTGATGAGCGTGGACTGGGCGAGTTATCCGATTCTGGAGCTCGCAGATGCGCCGGAAGCGATCGAAATCGTGCTCATCGACCGGCCGAGCATGGATCCGCAGGGTGCCGGAGAACCGTCGACGCGCACGATACCGGCCGCGATCGCGAACGCCATATTCGATGCCACGGGCGTGCGCATGCGGCGGGTACCGATTACGCCCGAGCGGATGAAAACCGCGCTCTCACGCGCCTGACCGATGCCACGCTTCTGCGCGAATCTCACTTTGCTCTTCAACGAGCACGCGTTCATCGACCGCTTCGCCGCCGCGGCGCGGGCCGGTTTTTCAGGCGTGGAGTATCTGTTTCCGTACGACTACCCGAAGGACCAGCTCGCCGAAGAGCTGCGTAAGCACGGGCTGAGTCAGATACTGCACAACCTGCCCGCCGGCGACTGGAACAAGGGCGAACGCGGCATCGGTTGTCACCCGAGCCGCGTTGGCGAGTTTCAGGACGGCGTCGGCAAGGCAATCGAGTATGCGCAGGCGCTACAGTGCCGCCAGGTGAATTGCCTGGCCGGCATTTGCCCGGACGCCCCGGCCGACCGCCAGCACGCGGCATTCGTCGCCAATCTGAAGTTCGCCTCGATGAAGCTCAAGGAAGCCGGCATCAAGCTCCTGATCGAGCCCATCAACACGCGCGACATTCCCGGTTTTTTTCTCACGCGGTCGTCACAGGCGCTGGACATCATTCGCGAGGTCGGTTCCGACAACCTTTTCCTGCAATACGACATCTATCACATGCAGGTCATGGAAGGCGATCTCGCGCGCACGATCGAAACGAATCTCGCGCTGATCCCGCATATGCAGCTCGCGGACAATCCCGGCCGCAACGAGCCCGGCACGGGTGAGATCAATTACCCGTTCCTGTTCGATCACATCGATCGCGTCGGCTATACGGGCTGGATCGGATGTGAATATAAACCGCGTTCGACGACGGACGCCGGTCTGGGGTGGGTCGAACCCTATCTGCGGCAATGACCCGCGGATGGCGCACTTCACCTCACTGCTCCGTAGCATCGCCGCAGCGTATGTCGCGGCGTTCCTCACAACGGCCGGCGCCGTCGAGTCATTCCCGAACAAGCCCGTGCGCGTGATCGTGCCGTTCGCGGCTGGCGGCGCGGCCGATGTCGTGTTGCGTGTGGTCAGTCAAAAGCTGGTGGAACGCTGGGGGCAACAGTTGATCATCGATAATCGACCGGGCGCAGGTGGTATCACCGGCACCGAGCTGGCCTCGAAATCGTCTCCGACCGGCTATACGCTTCTGCTTGCCGCGATCGCCCACAGTACTCAGCCGGGTCTATACAAGAAGCTGCCGTACGATATCGTTACCGACTTCGTGCCCGTCACGCTGATCGCGTCTACGCCGAGCGTGGTGATGCTCAACCCGGCGGTACCGGCAGCTTCGGTCAGGGAGTTCGTCGAGCTCGCAAAGGCAAAGCCGGGCGAGTTCAACTTCGGCTCACCGGGAAACGGTACATCCTCGCATCTGGCGGCCGAGCTTTTCTGCAGCATGGCGCAGATCAGGATGACACACATTTCATACAAGGGAACACCGGCGATACTGGTTGACGTGACGGCCGGGCGTATTCAGTTCTATATCAATACCCTGCCCTCGGCGATGCCGTATGTGAAGGCACAGAAGCTCAGAGTGCTCGCGGTGACGAGTCACGCCCGCACTGCACTGCTGCCCGACCTGGCCACCGTTTCGGAAGCGGGCGTACCAGGCTACGAGATCGCCTCGTGGTATGGCGTGCTCGCGCCCGCCGGAATCCCCCGAGACATCCTGCAGAACCTGAACGCGGATTTCGTGGGCGCCGTTCACGACAGCGCCGTAACGGAAAGGCTCCTTCAGGCAGGCGCGGAGCCGGTCGCGAATACGTCGCGGGCGTTCGCGCTTTTTCTCGCGAGCGAAATCAGGAAGTGGACTGGAGTGATGGCCGCGGCCGGCATCCACCCGGACTGACGCAGAAGTCCCTACGATACGACGCGCAGCGCACGCGGGGCATCGGGCGCGGCGCTGGAAACAATCGAACGGAGGTTTTCGTGCTGATCACCGACGCACAAGTTCATATCTGGCGAGCGAACTCGGCGGAGCGGCCGTGGCGGGCCGGAGAGAGATCCCACAGAGCGACGCCGCTCGAACCCGATGAGCTCCTGACCGCGATGGATGCCGCGGGCGTGAGTCGTGCCATTCTCGTCCCGCCTTTCCTCGACGGCGACCGCAACGATCTCGTGCTCGAGGCGGCTCGGGCGCATCCGCGGCGTTTTGCGGCAATGGGCCGCGTCGACCTCGAAGACCCTTCGTCGCCCGAGCTCCTTCCCGGCTGGCGCGAGCAACCGGGAATGCTCGGATTCAGGTACTCGTTCCACCGTCCGGCACTTGCAACGCTGCTCGCGGAAAACCGCCTCGAGTGGCTATGGGAAGGCTGCGAGAAAGCGGACGTGCCGATCATGGCGCACGTCGAACACGAAGCGCTGCACCACCTCCAACGCGTCGCCGAAAGACATCGCAGCCTGAAGCTCATCCTCTGCCACTTGTCGCTTCCGATGCGAAAGAAAGACGAAGAAGCCTTCCGTGATCTCGATAAGCTGCTCGCGCTCGCCAAGTTTTCGAACGTCGCGGTGAAGGTGAGTGCGCTTCCTTGCTACACGAATGATGCTTACCCGTATCGCACGCTCCATCCGTACGTGCGGCGCGTATATGACGCATTCGGCCCGCGCCGGATGTTCTGGGGCAGTGACTTCAGCCGACTCCCGCCACAGGCGACTTACCGCGGCACGGTTACGATGTTCACCGAGGAGATGCCATGGCTCTCCGGCGAAGATCTGGAGTGGATCATGGGGCGCGGACTGAGTACGTGGCTGCGGTGGAAACCCTACTGAGACTACCCTGCCCCAGCGCCGTTCAGCCGCCCGGATCCTCCGCTGCGTGGGCGGAAGTTTCGCGGCGAAGGTAATCCAGCCGCCCTACTCCGCCTTCGCGCCCGAGAATTTCACGACCTTCGCCCATTTCTCGGTCTCCGCCGTATGCAGCTTCCAGAACGCGGCCGGCGTGCCCGCGATGGGTTCACCGCCCAGTTCGGCAAACTTCGCTTTCATGCCCGGATCGGCGAGCGCCGCATTGACTTCGCTGTTGAGCTTGTTGCCGATCGCCGCGGGCGTTCCTTTCGGCACCGACATTCCGAACCAGGCACTCGCTTCGTAACCGGGCACCGTATCCGAAACCGTGGGTACGTCCGGCAAGGCCGCAGAGCGCTTTGCCGTGGTCACTGCGAGCGCACGGAGCTTGCCCGCTTTGATGTGACCGATCGACGACGGGAGATTATCGAAGAGCACATGCACCTGTCCGCCGATCAGGTCGATCAGCGCCGGGCCTGCGCCCTTGTACGGAATGTGCTGCATCTCGACCCCCGTCATGTACTTGAACAATTCGCCTGACAGGTGAACCGAAGTACCGCTTCCCGAAGAAGCCATGTTCACCTTGCCGGGATTCTTCTTCACGTAAGCGATGAACTCGGGCACGCTCTTCGCCGGCAGCGAAATCGGCACTTCCATCACGTTCGGCACACGGATAAAGCCGGCGACCGGGTCCATGTCGCGAAGAAAGTTGAACGGAAGCTTGTCGTATAGCGTCGCGTTGATGGCGTTTGCGGGATTCACAAGAAAGACGGTGTAGCCGTCAGGTGGCGACTTGATTGCCAGCTCGGTGCCGATGTTGTTACCCGCGCCGGGGCGGTTGTCGACGACGAACTGCTGGCCGAGCCGCTGCGAGAGCCACTGACTCATGAGGCGTGCGACGATGTCCGTTGTGCCGGCAGGCGGATATGCAACGACCCAACGGATCGGATGCGTCGGATACTTGTCCGCGCTCTCGGCAGCGTGCGTCGTTCCGCTCGCGGCCAGCGTAGCGCACCCGAGAACCAGTCCTCTCATTACCCTCTTGATTCCTGCCATAACTCCTCCTCTGTAAAGCGCGGGTGAAGTCTAGCCGAACTCTCTCCGGCGCGCCCGAGTGCGGCCGGGATGCAGTCGAAGGACAGCGTGTGGCAGAATGGATTTTTGCCCCGAGGGGAGAAAGTCATGAGCAACGTCGGATTCGTCGGGCTTGGCATCATGGGCAAACCCATGGCGCTCAACCTGATCAAGGGCGGTCACACGCTCTACCTCAGCAGCCGCAGCGGTGTTCCGCAGGAACTGATCTCTGCCGGGGGTACTGCGTGCGCCAACGCGAAGGAAGTCGCACAAAAGGCCGACGTGATCATCACGATGGTCCCCGACACGGTTGACGTCGAGAAAGCGCTGTTCGGACCCGATGGCGTCGCAGGCGGGTTGAGCAAAGGCAAGACCGTCATCGACATGAGCTCGATCTCGCCAATCGAGACGAAAGTGTTTGCGAAGCGCATCAACGATCTCGGCTGCGACTATGTGGATGCCCCGGTATCCGGCGGTGAAGTCGGCGCGAAGAATGGGGCTCTCACGATCATGGTGGGCGCGAGCCAGGGCGTGTTCGACAAGGTGAAACCGCTTTTCGACCTGATGGGCAAGAACATCACGCTCGTCGGTGACAACGGAGCCGGGCAGACGACCAAAGTCGCCAATCAGATCATCGTTGCGCTCAATATCGAGGCAGTCGCCGAAGCGCTCGTATTCGCATCGAAAGCCGGTGCGGATCCCGCTAAAGTTCGGCAGGCTTTGATGGGCGGTTTCGCCGCTTCGCGCATCCTCGAAGTGCACGGGGAACGCATGATCAAACGTACGTTCGATCCCGGCTTCCGTATCGAGCTGCACCAGAAGGATTTGTCGCTCGCGCTGGCGGGTGCGAGGGCGATGGGTGTCTCGTTGCCCAACACCGCGACAGCCCAGGAGCTCTTCAATTCCTGCAGCGCCAACGGCGGCGCCAAGTGGGACCACTCCGCGCTGGTGCGCGCGCTGGAGAAGATGGCGAATCACGACGTCGCCTGAGAACTAGCGGCTGGATCATGGGCGCCCCTCATTCCGACGCCGTTCCTGCGCCAGCAGAGGCGGTCGTCCCGGCATACACCGACGCGCAGCTCGCGAGCCTCGGCACTCCAGAGTTGTGGCAATTGCTGGTACGACATGAAGACCGCGTTCCTCGTAATCTGATCGACGAATGCGCGCGGCGGGGCGACGAATTTCTCGACCTCGCCGCCGTTGCGCTCGAAAGCGAACGTTTCTGGACGGAGGACCAGACGCGCGGTGAGGCATGGGCGCCGATACATGCGGCCATGATCCTCGGACTGATGCCGCACGATCGCGCCGGGGTGCTGCTTGCGGCCTACATGCGCCGCATGGCCCGCGAGGATGACCTGCAGGACTGGCTCGCAAGCTGCTGGCCGGCGTTCTTTCGCAACAAGCCGCGCGAACAGCTCGAGCGCCTGAAGGCGCTGGGCGGAGATGTCTCGGTAGTCTGGTTCATGCGCCTCGAAGCGATCGACGCCGCGCTTGCGATGGCCGAGGTCCACGGCGACGCGGTGCTCGGTCCGACGCTCGAATGGGCAGCGGGTTTCGCGTTCGACCAGCAGGAAGACGAACTGCTGCGCGATCTTCTCGCCAGCACGTTGCTCGATTTTGCGCCGCCGCAGCATCGCGCACAGCTCGAAAGTATGGCGGACGAAGGCGTCTGGGATGGACTCGACCGTGACGACATCGAGCGCATATACGCGGCGGGTGGCGAGGAGCGCCACTGGGCGCGCAGATCGGACCCGTGGTCGTTCTATTCGCCCGAGGAGATCGAAGCGCGCCAGCGGCGCTGGGCGGATGGAGACAGCCCGACTGAGGACGAGGAAGACATCTTCGACGGGGAAGCAGACCTCGACGTCGTCCAAACGTACGTCCGGTCCACCCCCAAGATCGGCCGCAACGATCCCTGCCCGTGCGGCAGTGGAAAGAAATACAAGAAGTGCTGTCTTGCTGCGGGAGATTCGCGCTCGTAAGAAGTGGGCTCTGGCTCGCAGACTGCGTTGCACCAGGGGAACATTCAGGTGGTACGATCCACCACGCCTTTTCTCTCCCCCAGGAGCACCCATG
>Ga0207701_10004948_pt1 | contig 13446 bp, 13 predicted proteins | sample KBSSwiSSwithPhiX_FD_184294 | JGI IMG/M metagenome (GOLD analysis project Ga0207701, IMG submission 184294) | Switchgrass rhizosphere bulk soil microbial communities from Kellogg Biological Station, Michigan, USA, with PhiX - S5 (SPAdes) (version 2) | ecosystem: Environmental > Terrestrial >... | reverse complement strand
CCGCGGTATCGCGGCATGACGACGTCAACGGCGTGTCCGAGGCGGACGAGCGCCGCCGGCAGAGCGCCGACCACATCAGCGAGCCCGCCGGTCTTGGCAAACGGCAGCGCCTCCGAGGCCACCATCAGGATATTCATCGCTGCCGCCCGCCGAGGTGTATGAACGCCCTCCAACTCTCAGCACGGCTGAGTGACGCTTGTGTCATGATCGACGCGTGTCCGACCGCGAGCCGCCGCTTCGCGTCCCTCGAACCGAATCGCGACAGACCTCGGAGCTCCGCGCGTTGCGCGTGAGGCAACCGGAGCTCGCCGAAGCGATCGACATGCACCTGGAGCTGCTGGAACTCGAGCGCCGCATCATGGGCCGGGTTTCGCTGCCGATGCTCGAATTGAGCGACAGCATCGTGGCCCGCCACGACGCCGAAGCACGTCCGCTGCTCAAGTTCGAGGAAATCCCGCTCGATCTCACGGATCTGCGGCTGATGGTCCGCCAGACGGCAGACGTCCTCCGGCGATTCGGCGCGCTGGACGAGCACGACCATCGACAGGTTCAGGCACTCGGCCGCGACATGAAGCTGATCACCGTCGTGGCCACATGGTACCGCAGCGCGGCGGAGCGGCACGTCGCGGGGGTTGGGCGAGGAAGTGCGGCGACCGACCCGGGCCTCGACGAAGCCGCCGGGCAGGTCCTGAGCCAGGCCATGCGCCCGTTTCTGTCGCGCTGCGCAGAAGTGCTGCAGCAGCACCCCGCCCTCTCCGCCTGGAGGCAATCAAACTGCGCTCTCTGCGGCGGCGAGCCCGACTTTGCGGTAATCACGCCAGCCGCCGAACGTCATCTCATTTGCGGCCGTTGCGCCCTGCGCTGGAAATTCGAGCCGCTGACCTGCCCGTTCTGTCGCAACAGCGACCGCACGCGAATCACGTCCTTCGCCACACCGGATGGCCAGTACCGCGTCTACGCCTGCGACGTGTGCCGGCGGTATCTGAAGGCCTACGATGCCCGGCGCGCCAGCAGGCCGGTCATGCCGGTAGTCGACACCATCGCGACGCTGCCACTCGACGCGGCGGCGATGCAGCGCGGCTACACCGGCTGAAGCCACCGCGATAATCCTGGATAAATAAGAAGAGCCCGCGTCGCCGCGGGCTCGGTGTCTGATGGGCCGAGGCTTTTCGACCCGGTCGGCCGGTTCGTGCAGGCCGGGTCTCTTAGACCCGGCATCCCGTTACTCGCTCGGCGGAACGGTCGCCGCCTGGAGAGGTGTTCCCCCCAGCAGCTCGGTCGCCTTGCTCGCAACCCAGTCGAGAAGGTGGCGCGTCTCCATGAACCGGCCAGCATTGGACTTTGCGCCGAGCACGACCACGGCGACCGACGGCCCACCCTGAGGGAGCCGCAGCAGCGTCGCCAGGCAATAGCCGGAATTGCGGATGAAGCCGGTCTTCCCCGCCTGCACGTCGACGTCGCCCTTCATGACGAGCTGGTTGGTGCTGTGAACCTCCGCCGCCCTCAGCCCCCTCGGCAGCGAGTAATGCTGCATCCGCATCACGCTGGCGATACGGTCGTCATTCGACACGTAGGCGATGAGGCGCGCCATGTCGTATGCGGACGACACGTTGGCCGCGAACAGCCCTGAGGGGTCGACGTAGCGCGTGCTCGACAACCCGAGCTCCTGCGCCTTCTCGTTCATCCGATCGATGAACTTCGGCATCCCGATCGGCGAGATGCGCGCGAGCGCGCGTGCGGCGGCGTTGTCCGACGCGATGAGCGTGAGGTGGAGCAGGTCGCCCTTCGTAACTTTCGCACCCGCTCTCAGATACGTCGTCGAGGCGGCGCGCACATCGGACCGGTCCACCACGACCTGCTCGGTGAGATCGGGCTGCGACTCCATGAACACGACCGCCGTCATCACCTTGGTGATGCTGGCGATGGACCGCTGATTCTGCGCGTTCGACTCGTAGAGCACCGCACCGTTCTGCGGGTTGTAGATGATGGCGGCTTCAGCGCGGGGATCCGGCACTTCGTCGCCGTTCGAGTCGGTCTTGAACTTGGGCTGGGCGACTTCGGCCATCGCCCTCGACTGCGCCAACGCGCGGGCGCGGGCAAGCTTGGCGCGACGAGCCCTGGCCGTCGAAGCCGAATAGGCGGTGCTCCGGCGAGTCGTCTTGACGGCCGGCTTCCGCGTGGTAGTCGTGCTTGTTTTTGCGGCCGGCTTGGCGGTTGTCGTGGCCGACGTTTTCTTCGCTGTAGATGACTTCTGCGTCTGTGCGGCCTCGGCTGACGAGGCAGGCAGAGCCATGGCCAGCGAGGCGGCCAGGGCACAGATCAGGCGTGCGGTTCTGAGGGACCAGTTTCGGAGCACAGACAACCCCTTGCGTGACAGCTTGTTAGAAGTTGTTTCGGCATTGTAGCAGACGTGCTTTAACGCGCAAGAGGTTTCGGTGTCGCTCTGTGCAAGAATGCCTGCTGACTGCTGAACCCGCTGCCGAGCTCGAATCGTCATGGACCTCGACGGGTCCAAGAGAGGTGCCATCGTTCATGACCCTCAGAGAGCACGAGTTCAGGGTGCTCAGGGAAACCATCGCGGTCCGCGGCACGGTTCGCATGGTTCTCGTCCCCTTTTCACTGTCTTGCTGGGCGTTGCTCGCCGGCGGCCTCGTCGTCTTCAGCGGGTGGCCGATCGCCGCCGTGCTCTCGCTCGCCGTTCTCGTCGGCGGCTTCGAAGCGGTGCACGCCCTCCACGTCGGCGTCGAGCGGATTGGCCGCTACATTCAGGTGTTTTACGAGGCGGATCCGCTGGGTCCCCGGTGGGAAACCACGGCGATGCGCACCGGACCGGGGCTGCCTGGTGGCGGCGTCGATCCGCTCTTCACGCTGCTCTTCGTCGGGGCGTGCGTGGCCAATCTGGTCGTCATCTTCATCCCGCCGCCCTCGCCGTACGAAGCCTCGGCGCTCATCGCGCTGCACGTCGCGTTCATCGTCCGGGTGATGCGGGCGCGTCTGGCCGCGGCAAGACAAAGGGTCCGCGACCTGGAGACTTTTCAGCGTCTCCATGCCGGCGACCAGGCGAGTCCGACCCGTCCAACGGTTTGAATCCGATCCAATCCACCTTGATGTCGCCCCCGCCGGGGGGAGGCGAGGCAACCGCCGGCAGCGGCGAACTGCCGTCGAAGATTGACGTTTTCCACCATTTCCTGAAGCAGTCTGACGCCCTTCGCTGAAGCATGGGGCGGTACACCCATTGCTCGATGCCTGCCCACGAACGAAAGGCATCAGGAAATGAGTCCGGTCAGACTCCTCGGATTTCAAACATTGGCGTGCGGCTGCGTGATCGGCTGCTACCAGGAGCTCGCGACGAGTCGCGAGCTGCGATACGTCGAGGAGAAGGGCGTCCACTGCGACGTCCACACCCATCGGCGTAACCACACTGTGCACACCGAGCCGCGCGGCAGCATGCCCGCCGATCGGTCCTTCACCCGCGCGTCCTGAGCACGATCGCTTCGGCGGTCCACCTGGATGGGTTCCCTTGAACCCATGCGAGATCGGAATGTATGCTGACGCATGGACTTACGTCAGCTGGAGATCATCCGCGCGATTGCGGACAGCGGATCCTTCACCGCCGCCGGTGAGAAACTGCACGTCTCCCAGTCCGCCATCAGCCGTCAAATCCTCCTCCTCGAAGACGAGCTCGGCGAGCCGGTCTTCCACCGCATCGGCCGGCGTATCCGGATCACGCCTGCCGGCGAATCGCTCCTCCAGCTCAGTCATCGCGTCTTTCAGGATTTGCACGACACCGTGTCCGGCATCAGCGACAAGCGCGAGTCGCTGAAAGGCACGATGCGCCTCGTCGGCGGCATGACGGTGTGCCTGTACGCCTTCCCGGCGCTGCTGGCGGAGGTACGCCGCATTCATCCGTCGCTCGATCTGAAGATCACGGTCGGCAGTGCGGAGCGGTCGATCGCGATGCTGCGTTCCGGCGCCGGCGATCTGGGTCTGCTCACGTTGCCGGTCGAGGCCGCCGACCTCGTCGCGGTACCGGTACTCGAGGAGGAGCTGCTGCTCATCACCTATCCGGCGCATCCGCTCGCACAGCGCAAGGACATCTCGCCGGCAGATCTCGACAAGCAGCCGTTCATCCTGTTCGAGACCGGCTCGATCACGCGACGGCTCGTCGATGAATTCTTCACGCGCGAACACATCGAAGCGCACATCGTGATGGAGACCGAGAACGTCGAGATCATCAAGGCGATGGTGCGCAACGGACTCGGGATCAGCATCATCCCGTGGCAGGCGGCGGCGGCGGACGTCCGCACGAAACAGCTGTTCTGCAGCCGCATCGCCGGCCACTCCCTGATCCGGCAAACGGGCTGGCTGTATCCGAAGATGAGCCGACTGCCCCGCACGGTGACGGAGGTCCTGCGCATCTTCGACACGGTACGGCCCCGCCTCGACGCCGCCGCCCGACCCCAGCTGACGCGGTAACAGACTATCCCGCCGCTCTTCTCGCACCGTCAGACGATGGTTATCGGCCTCATCTCCACAGGGCCTTGCTTGCTCAACACAGGCGAGCAGCGGGGATCGACCGTCTAGCGCTTCTCGCGCATCAGCGGCCGCAGCGAGTAGGAGGGCGGATGAGAGACCGTCAGACCGCTGCGCACCCGGACCTCGATCGCGCGGCTGCGCTTCGTCGGATCGGGATTGCTCGAATAGAACCCGAGCAGGTAGTAGTCGCTGGTGTCCGCGTCGATTTGCCGCAACCCCTTGTCGAAGTCGTTCTGATTGACGATGGCGAAGCCGCCGGTCTCCTCGCCGAGCACGCGCAATGACGTCCGCTGCTCGCGTACCCAGTCGTTGTAATCCGTCTGGTTGATGGCTTCGTCGACGTCCTGACCCGCGATCAGTCCGCGAGGATCGATCGGATAGAACTTGGCATTCGCGCGAATGGCCGCACGCGTCAAGGCCGCCACCTCCATCACCAGATCCGCCTCGTTCAAAGCGTACTGGCTCTCCTGCGAAATCTGGAACGGATCGAAGGTGAGCTGCTCCGCCGTGGTATGCAGCCGCTGCACTTCCTGTTCGAATCGTGTCTTCACGAAGGGATTGAAGTCGTATCCCGGGCTCAGATAGATGACTGCCTTGCGCCGGTTCGGCACGCGCTCGAGATTCTTGAGCAACTCGTTGGTCACGGCGAACGCCACACCGGCGCGGTGTCGGACCTCGATCGGCCCCTGCGATCCCCAGGACCCGCGATTCAGGATCTCCGACGGCTTCAGGCCGTTCCCCGAGACACGGTCAATCGCCGACTCGAAGATCTGCCGATCGTAGGTGAGCTGCTGCGAGATCGAGGACGTTCCGGTGCTGACGATGCCGAACAGATCGCCGTCATGAATCAGCAGGGTCAGTATCTTCCGCAGGATCTGCTGCACCTTCGCGGTAACGCGAAAGTCGAAGTTGAAATCGTCGATGACGATGAGAAACACCCGGCCGGATGCGTCACTGGTCGGCCGGCTCGCGGGCAGGAACACACCCTCCTGCGCCGCCACGACGGCCGCCGCCCGCTGGTCGTAGATGCGGCCGCCATGACTGAGGACGAACGAGACGATCTCCTGCTTGACGCCGTCTTCGTACACCTCGAAGTCCGACGGCTTGAGGTCGGCGACGAACTGACCCTGGCTGTCGCGCACCGTCGCGTCGACAGAGACGAGGTCGGTCGCGACTCGAATCGTCGGCGTGATCGGTCCCTGGGCACCCAGTCGGGGTAGGACGGCGAGACCGGCGACGCTGCCGGCGACGGCGAGCGTCACGGCCCCGGCGGCGATGGAATTCCTGAAATGTCGGGTGTGCGTCAGGCCGCCCTCCGCGTATAGAGACGACGCGGAGGGGGCTGCGGTCTGGCGAAATTACTTCGGACGCTGGAGCGGCTTGAGCGAGTAGGCCGAGCGATGGTTGACGCTGAGGCCGTCGCGCACCTTCACATCCAGCTTGCGACTCCGTTTGGTCGGATCGGGGTTGGTCGAATAGAACCCAATCAAGTAGTAGTCGCTCGTTTCGGCATCGATCCGCTTCAGGCCCTTGTCGAAGTCGTTCTGATTGACGATGGCGAAGCCGCCGGTCTCCTCCGCCAGCTCGCGCAGCGTCGTCTGCTGCTCGCGGACCCAGTCGTTGTAATCCGTCTGGTTGATGGCTTCATCGACGTCCTGGCCGGCGATCAGCCCGCGCGGGTCGATCGTGTAGATCACCGCGTTGGCGCGATTCGCCGCCCGGGTCAATGTCACGATCTCGTTCACCAGGTCGGCTTCGTTCAACGCGTTCTGACTCTCCTGCGTGATCTGGAACGGATCGAAGGTGAGATTCTCCGCGGTGGTATGCAGGCGCTCCACGGCCTGATCGAAGCGCGTCTTCTGGAACGGATTGAAGTCGTAACCCGAGCTCAGATAGATGACCGCCTTGCGCCGGTTCTGCACGCGCTCGAGATTCTTCATCAGGTCGTAGGCCACCGAGAACGCCAGATGAGTGCGGTGACGGACCTCGATCGGGCCCTGCGATCCCCACTGACTCTGATTCAGGATCTCCGACGGCTTCAGACCGTTGCCGGTGATCCGGCTGATCGCCGACTCGAGGATCTGGCGGTCGTAGGTCAGCTGCTGCGTGATCGACGAGGTCCCGGTCGTCACGATGCCGAACATGTCACCTTCGTGAATCAGTGACTTGAGCATCTTGCCGAGCAGCTCGCGCGTCTTCGGCGTCACACGAAAGTCGAGATTGAAGTCGTCGATGAAGATCAGGAACACACGCCCGGAGGCGTCTGTCGTCGGACGGCTCGCGGGCAGGAAGACGCCTTCCTGGGAGGCAACCGCCGGCGGCGCCTTCTGGTTATAGATGCGGCCGCCGTGACTGAGGACGAACGATACGATCTCCTGCTTCACGCCGTCTTCGTACACCTCGAAATCAGACGGCTTCAGATCGGCTACGAACTGTCCCTTGCCGTCGCGCACGATCACGTCCATCGAGACGAGATCGGTATTGACCCGGATGGTGGGGGTTTGTGCACCCGTCGGCGCCGGCGGGCGGGCTGGAGCGGGCGCGGCGCCCTGCGCCTGCGCGTGCAACGCCCGCGAGGCCAGCAGTCCGGCCGCGAGGACGAGCGTAAGGGCCCCGAGAGCCAAGAACTTAGCGGTGTTACGCATAGGCGTCAGTATAGCCGGTGTCACGATCTCTTTGCCCCGCTCCGTGGCCGTGCCCGGCTTCGCGGCGACCCCGGCCGCCGGGCGCAGCGACACCTCCGTCAGACGTTCACCCCGACGCGATGGCCGTTCAGACTCTGCCGCACAAAATTCTGCCATCTGCGCGCCGCCACGGCTACGCTACACACACAGCCGGAGCCTGCCCGTGAATGACGACGACGATCTCGACCAGCTCGTATCCCAACTGAATCTTGCCGTCTCGACACCGCTCCGCAGGGCACCGGACCCGCTCGATACCGGGACGATCGGGGCGTGGCTGCGCGCCGTGCGTGAAGCCGACGGCAGCGATCTCCTCCTCGTCACCGGCACGCCACCGACCGTTCGCGCCTCGGGCCGCCTGCTCCGCCTGTCGGACGGCACGCTCGAACCCGAGGATGTCGAGAGTGCGGTCATGCCCTTCGTCTCGCGACGTCTCGAAACGCGCTACCGCGAGGGCGAAGCGGTCGATCTCGCCTTCACCCTTCCCGATCTGGGCCGCTTCCGGATGAACCTGCACCGGCAGCGCGGCCATCCGGCTGCGGCAATCCGCGCGCTGCCGATGCGCATCCCGCGCATCGCCGATCTGCACTTCACCCACGACATCGAGCGACTGGCGCGGCTGCCGCGCGGCCTCGTGCTCATCGGCGGACCGACGGGATCGGGCAAGACCACAACGCTGGCGGCGCTGGTCGAGGACATCAACCAGCGCGAGCAGCGCCACATCATCACTGTCGAAGATCCGATCGAATACGAGCATCGCCATGCGCGCAGCATCGTCGAACAGGTGGAGATCGGCGTCGATGCCGCCGACTTCCCCATCGCACTGCGCTCCGCGGTGCGTCAGGCGCCGGATGTCATCGTCGTCGGGGAGATGCGTGATCCCGAAACGATGCGGATCGCACTGACGGCCGCGGAAACAGGTCATCTCGTTTTCGCGACGGTGCATACCACCGACGTCTCGGCTGCGATCGCGCGCATCGCCGACGGCTTTCCTTCGGCCCGGCAGAACGCCGTGCGTCAGGAGCTCGCGATGGCGCTCGCCGCCGTGCTGACACAGACGCTCGTACCGTCGCGTCACGGCGGCCTGACGCCGGTGGCGGAGCTGCTGATGGTCGGCTACGGCGCGCGACAGCACGTCCGCCGCAACGCGCTGCAGCATCTGAATCAGGAGATCACGATGACGCGGAAGGCGGGCTCCTTCAGTTTCGAGGAATCGCTCACCAAGCTCGTTCAGAGCGGCGCGATCGAACGCGCCGATGCGCTCCTGCGCGCGTCACATCCTGAAGAGCTCGATCTCCTCTTGAGTGGAAAGACATAGCGGTGGCCCTCGCTCTGTCTCAGTGCCTCTTTGCCGCATAACATAGGCTCGGAGTTCTCACGTCACGCTCACAGCCCCGACTCCCGAGAGAATCACGCATGCAACTCGCACTGATCGGTCTTGGCCGCATGGGCGGCAACATGGCCCGGCGTCTCACATCGGGCGGACATGAGGTTGTGGTCTGGGATCGCAATGCCACGGCTGTCGATGCCGCCGCACGTCAGGGCAGCATCGGTGCCTCGTCGCTGGACGATCTCGTCCAGCGGCTCAGCGCGCCACGCGCCATCTGGATCATGGTGCCCGCCGGCGATCCGACCGAGGAGACCGTGCGCACGCTGGCCGAACGGCTGTCGCGCAACGATACGATCATCGACGGCGGCAACAGCTACTACAAGGATGACGTACGCCGGGCACGCGAGCTGCGCGAGCGCGGCGTCCACTACGTCGACGTCGGCACGAGCGGCGGCGTCTGGGGAGCCGATCGCGGCTACTGCCTGATGATCGGCGGCGATGCCGACCCCGTGGCGCGGCTGACGCCGATCTTCCGCACGCTCGCACCTGGAGCGGGCAGCGTCGTCCCGTCGCCCACGCTCACCGGGTCAACCACCGCCTCGGAAGGGTTCCTGCACTGCGGACCGGCTGGCGCCGGACATTTCGTGAAGATGATTCACAACGGCATCGAGTACGGCTTGATGCAGGCCTACGCCGAAGGCTTCGACATCATGCGCAACGCGACCAGCGACGCCTTGCCGGAGGATCATCGCTACGACCTCGACCTCGGCAAGATTGCAGAACTGTGGCGTCGTGGCAGCGTCGTCAGCTCATGGCTGCTGGATCTGGCCGCCATCGCGCTCAATGAGGATCCGGCGCTGCACGCGTTCGTCGGCAAGGTGGCCGACTCCGGCGAAGGACGCTGGACCGTTGCCGCGGCGATCGAGGAAAACGTACCAGCCGACGTATTGACGACGGCGCTCTACGTGCGCTTCCGGTCGCGACAGGATCACACCTTCGCCGAGAAGGTGCTCTCCGCCCTCCGTGCACAGTTTGGTGGTCATGCCGAACCAACCCGCTGACTCCTGCATCTTCGTCATCTTCGGAGCGTCCGGCGACCTCACCCGCCGCAAGCTGCTGCCAGCCATTTACAACCTGGCCGAATCGGGACATCTGCCGGCGTCGTTCGCAATCGTTGGCGTCGCGCGGGACGCCATGGACGATGCGGCCTTCCGTACCCTGATGCGCGAGCGGGTGCTTCACGCAGAAGGCGAGCCGCTCGAAGCCGACAAGTGGAATCCAATCGAACAGCGGCTGCACTACCTCCATGGCGAATTCGATGACGGCGCCCTCTATCAGCAGCTGGCTCAGACGCTGGCACACCTGCAGGCGGAGCACGGCCTGCCACCAAACTATTTGTTCTACTTCGCCATTCCGCCCGAGATGTTCGGCACGGTGGGCCGCCACCTCGCCGATGCCGGACTGACGCACGAGCAGGACGGATGGCGCCGCGTCATCATCGAGAAGCCTTTCGGCTACGACCTCGCGAGCGCACGCGCCCTGCAGGCGGAACTGGCCGTCGGGCTGCAGGAGTCGCAGATCTACCGGATCGATCATTACCTGGGCAAGGAGACCGTACAGAACATCCTCGCGTTTCGTTTTGCCAACGGCATCTTCGAGCCGATCTGGAACCGGCGTTACGTCGATCATGTGCAGATGACCGTCGCCGAGGAGGAGGGCATCGGCACGCGCGGCGCCTATTACGATCGCGCCGGGGCGCTGCGCGACATGGTGCAGAACCACATGTTCCAGGTCCTCACCCTCGTCGCCATGGAACCGCCGATTTCGTTCAAGGCCGAGGACGTCCGCGACGAGAAGGTCAAGGTGCTGCACGCCGTCGCCCCGATCACGGAGGACGACGTCCGCCGTCACGTGGTGCGGGCGCAATACGACGGTTACCGCACCGAGAAGAAGGTCGCGCCCGAGTCGCGGACGGAAACGTTCGCGGCCCTGCGACTCTTCATCGACAGCTGGCGGTGGGCGGGAGTGCCGATCTATCTCCGCACCGGGAAACGGCTGCCGAAGCGTTCCACCGAGATCGCCGTGCAGTTCAAGCGCGCTCCCTACGCCCTGTTCCGCCAGACGATGGTGCGCGCGCTCAATCCCAATGTCCTCCTGATCCGCATCCAGCCGGACGAGGGCATCTCGCTGGCCTTCCATGCGAAGGAGCCTGGCCCGTTCGAAAAGCTCGGCAACGTGACGATGGACTTCAGCTACAGCGAGTACTTCAAGGCGGAGCCGTCGACCGGATACGAAACGCTGCTCTTCGATGCGATGACCGGCGATCAGACGCTCTTCCATCGCATGGACATCGTCGAGGCCGGGTGGAGGATCGTCGAGCCGATCCTCGGGACCTGGGCGAAGGACAGTCGATCGGTGGTCCCCCAGTACGACCCGGGCTCATGGGGGCCGGCGGAAGCCGACCTGTTGATCGAACAGGACGGGCGGGCGTGGCGGTCCTGAACGTCCAGGCGAGTTCCGATGCGCTGGTGCACCACGCGGCGCATCGCATCGCCGAACTGCTCGAGGAATCGATCGCGCGCTCCGGACAGGCACGTCTGTGTCTGACCGGCGGCAACACACCACGCGAGATGTATCGCCTCTTCGGTCAGCCGCCGGACATCCTGCGACAGATCGAATGGACGCGCGTGCAGCTGTTCTGGGGCGACGAGCGACACGTGCCGCCGGATCATCCCGACAGCAACTTCGGCATGGCGAATGAGCTGCTGGTCAAGCCGACCGCCATCCCGTCCGCGCAGGTCCATCGGATGCGCGGCGAGCTGCCCGACGCCGCCGCGGCGGCACGCGAGTACGACAGCATCGTGCGACGGTATCAGCGACCGGCCGGCGCACCGACGTTCGACGTCATGCTGCTCGGACTCGGCGCCGATGCGCACATCGCGTCGCTCTTCCCCGGCAGCCCGTTGCTCGACGAATTCAAGACGGCGGAGGACCTTGCCGCCTTCGTGGCTCAGGAACGCCCAGGCGGCGCATCGTCCGTGCGAGCCGCCGCCGTATGGGCCGCGCACCTGAATGCCTGGCGCATCACCCTCACCCCACCGGCCCTTCTCGACAGCCACGCGATCCTCGTCCTCACGGCCGGGGCGGGCAAGTCAGGCGCCGTACACACGGCGCTGCGGCTCGAAGAAGATCTGAGCCGGTACCCGGCGCAACTTCTGCGCGCCGCTGATGCACGTGTCGAATGGTGGATGGATCGTGACGCCGCGGGGCGGATCTGAACAGCCGGCCTATTCCACCGGCAGCTGCCGCGCCTTGACCGTCGCCCGGCGCGCCGCCCTCGTCACGCTCGTCGTGACGACGACGGTCGCAATCAGACCAGCCACCAGCAGCAGGTAGTACTCGGGCCCGCGCGGAGGAGACACACCAGCCGCGATCTTCGCCACGTCCCCCACGACCTTGCCGTAATAGACATACATGACGATCGCCGGCAACATGCCGAGCGACGCGAGGAAGAAATGACGGTAGCTCACGCCGCTCAGCGCCAGAGCGTAATTGAGCAGCACGAAGGGAACGACGGGCGACAGCCGCAGGAGGAACATCACCCACAGCGCATCGTCAACGACGGCGCTGCGGACGGCGGCCACTCGCGGATCGCGATACAGCCAATGGAGCAGGCGCGAGCGGGCCAGCGGTGACGCGAGCCAGTAGACCGCGGACGATCCCAGCAGCTGGCCGAGATACACCAGCAGCGTTCCGCGCCAGAGCCCGAAGATCGCGCCCGCCGCCACGGTGAGCAGAAACGCGGGCGCGAGAACGACCGACGCGCCGACGTACGCGAGAACGAAGAGGACGGGCGTCCACGGCCCCATGGCGCCGAGCCGCTGGATCAGATGCGCGTACCACTGCATCAGGATTCGGTGCCGGCGTCTGACGTGTCGTCCGGGGTTGAAGGGGATGCACGCGGATCACTCTGAGGCCGGCGCGCGCGGCGACGGCGCCGTGCCATCACGCGGGAGAGACGCTCGAGCGCCTCAGCGGCCTGCTGCAGCCCGGTCGTGATCTGGTCCGCATCGGTCCATGAGGCCGGATTCAATCGCTCGGCGAGCGCGAGCAGCGCGTCACGGCGCTCCGGATCGGCGGTGCGCAGAGCGAGTCGCTCGCAGACGAGCGGGTGCCAGCGCAGCAGGAAGGCAATCTGTTCGTCGGGGGTCTCGCCCTCGATGACGGCAGGCACTTGCAGACGCGGCAGTGCCGCTGGCGGTGCCGTTGAAGACGCTGCAGCGGCACCGGGCCTCTCGACTGTCCGCTCAGGTTGCGACGGCGCCGCCGACTCCACTGGCTCGCCCGGCGTCGCCTCGTCCTGCTCGCGACGCGGCCGACGACGCCGGAAGTCGGGCCCCGACTCGACGACCTGCTGCGTCTCGCGCACCGCCTGCCAGTCGAACGCGATGTCGGGATGCTGCCGCTCGATTTGGCGAATCGTATCCTGCTCGAGCGCAGCGCGTCCGACGCGAACGCCGCCAGGGCTGCGAAACATGTAGAGAATGCGCGAGCGATGCCGCGTGCCCTCGCGAAACCAGTGCATCAGATAGATGGTTTCGTAGCCACGCTTGTCGCGCATGACCCGAAGAAACGGCACGAGGGGTTACCTGCGTTTCTGCGCGCGGGACGAGCTCGACGCGGACTTCGTCTTCCGCTGAACGGGCTTCGGTGCAGCACGACGGGCCGCGGACGCCTTCGGTTTCGCGGCCCGTGACGGCGGTGGCGCGGATGAGCGGCGCGCGACCGGTTGCCGAGACGCTTGACCGTTGGGTCGCGCACGGCCGGCGGCCGAACGGGACGGAGCGGCAGCGGGCGGACGGGACACCGCCGCAGCACGGGCAGGTGCCGGGCGGGGAG
>Ga0207701_10004947_pt1 | contig 13446 bp, 14 predicted proteins | sample KBSSwiSSwithPhiX_FD_184294 | JGI IMG/M metagenome (GOLD analysis project Ga0207701, IMG submission 184294) | Switchgrass rhizosphere bulk soil microbial communities from Kellogg Biological Station, Michigan, USA, with PhiX - S5 (SPAdes) (version 2) | ecosystem: Environmental > Terrestrial >... | reverse complement strand
CTCCTCAATGGGTGGGCATTGAGCATTGAGCATTGAGCATTGGGCATTGACGAAGTGCGAAGCACATGAGGCGTGTTGTCGTTGCGGCCATGGCGGCCTGGCTGTCCAGCCACGTGCTCGTCGCGCAGCGTGCGGCACGCCAGGTCGCACCCAGGGCTGCCGGCTACACGGCGCCGCGGACATCGTGGGGCGATCCGGATCTCGAGGGCGTGTGGCCGAGTACCGACATGGTGCGGGTGCCGCTCGAGCGGCCGCGCCAGTACGGCACGCGGATCTTCATGAGCGCCGAGGAACGGCAGGTGCTCGAGAAGCGTGAGGAAGAGCAGATCGCGCGCACGGCGCGTGAGGGCTCCGGCGGTCAGATTGGCGCCCCCGGCCACTGGGTGGAGTGGGGCACGTCGCAGCGGCAGACATCGCTGCTCGTCGATCCGCCCGATGGGCGCATGCCGGCGCTGACCGCGGACGGCACAGCACGTCAGGCGAGGATGCCGGCCGGCACCGCCGGGTTCGCGCCGCTGCGCGGTCCCGAGGATTTCACCATGTGGGAGCGTTGCATCTCACGCGGAGTCCTCGGATCGACGCTGCCCGCCGCCTACAACAGCGGCATGGATATCACGCAGGGACCGGGGTTCGTGGCGATCCGTTACGAGATGATCCACGACGTCCGCGTCATTCCGCTCGACGGCCGCCCGCACATCTCCACGGCGATCCGGCAGTACATGGGTGACGCCCGTGGCCGCTGGGAAGGCGAGACGCTCGTCGTCGAAACCGCGAACATGACGGATGCAATCGGCCTCGGCGCCAACGGCACTGGTGCGCCGCCGAGCCCGGCGTTGAAACTCACCGAGCGTTTCACGCGCGTGGGTCGCGACACCCTTCGCTACGAGGCCGCGGTCAACGATCCGCAGACATACGCCGCACCGTGGACGGTTGCGTTCCCGTTGACCCGCATGCCCGACTACATCATGGGCGAGTATGCGTGCCACGAGGGCAATCGCGGGCTCGAGTTCTCGCTGCGCGGCGCGCGCGCCGACGATGCCAAGGGAATGGGTAGATAGAGGAAACAGGAAACAGGAAACAGGAAACAGGGCTGGGCCAGGCAACAGCATCTAGGCCGGGTCTTCGGACCCGGCTCGTAGCCCGGGTCTTCAGACCCGGCGGAATAGTCCCGGGAGAAGAAGAAAGAGTGCACACGCGCAAACTCGGTCCGTTCACCGTCTCCGCCCTCGGCATGGGCTGCATGAGCCTGTCGCACGCGTACGGGACGCCGCCCGATCCGTCGATTGGCGCACAGGTGCTGCGCCGTGGGCTCGAGCTCGGCTACACCATGCTCGACACTGCGGCGCTCTATGGCTTCGGCGCCAATGAGACGCTGATCGGCGAGACGCTGGGCCATCGCCGCGACGAGTTCGTGCTGGCGAGCAAAGGCGGCATGTTCCGCGACGAGCAGGGCCGGCGCGCGATCGACGGCCGGCCCGAGGTCATCACGTCGAACTGCGATGAGAGCCTGCAGCGCCTGAAGACAGACGTCATCGACCTCTACTACCTCCACCGCTGGGACCGGAAGGTCCCGATCGAGGAGAGCGTCGGGGCGATGGCCGACCTCGTGCGCGCGGGCAAGGTGAAGACGATCGGCCTGAGCGAAGTATCGGCGCCGACGATCCGCCGCGCCCACGCCGTGCATCCGCTCACGGCAGTGCAGACGGAATACTCGCTCTGGTCGCGCAACGCCGAGCTCGCCGCCCTCGACACGTGCCGCGAGCTCGGCATCGCCTTCGTGGCCTTCAGTCCGCTCGCCCGCGGCTTCCTCGCCGGCTCGCTGCGCGACACCTCCGTGCTGCCACCGAAGGACATCCGCCTCAATATGCCGCGTTTCCAGGGCGAGAACTTCACCAGGAATCTCGCGCTGCTCGACGGCGTGGCCGCGATCGCCCGCGATGCCGGTGTAACGATGGCCCAGGCGGTGCTGGCGTGGGTGCTGAACCGCGGCGACCACATCGTGCCAATCCCGGGGACGACGAAGCTGGCGCACCTCGAAGAGAATGCCGGCGCTGCTGATCTGCATCTGAGCGCCGGCGTCATGTCGCGCCTCGACGCGCTCATCAACCCGGACACCGTGTCGGGCAGGCGCTACAACGACACGGTCCTGGCGGAAATAGACACGGAAACGCTGGACCATTACTGAAATTTCTGATTTTGGATCTCTGGTCTTTGAATCGTTGTTGATTGGGGACTGTTGATCGCGGGATTTATTCCGGTGAATCAGGAGACCCCTGAATCACTGGAATAAATCACCCGATCCCCATTCAGAATTCAAAAACGATTCAAAGATCAGAGATCCAAGATTAACAATGGAAGATTGTCATGCCCATGTCCGCGTTCACCGTCACTCCTGGCTGGCTGCCGTTTCATCCGAATCCGTCGATCCCCCGGTTCAAAGTGCCGCCTGGCGCCGTCGACGCGCACTGCCACGTCTTCGGACCCGGCGCCGAGTTTCCCTACGCCCCTGAGCGCAAGTACACGCCGTGCGACGCTTCGAAGGATCAGCTGTTCGCGCTGCGCGATCGACTGGGCTTCGAGAAGAACGTCATCGTGCAGGCGACGTGTCACGGGACGGACAATCGCGCCCTGATCGACGCGCTGCGCTCGTCGAACGGCCGCGCCCGCGGCGTAGCCACCGTGAGTCGCGACGTGAGCGATGCCGAGCTGCGCGCGATGCACGACGCCGGCGTGCGCGGCACGCGGTTCAATTTCGTCAAGCGGCTCGTCGACTTCACGCCGCGCGAGGTGCTGGCCGAGATCGCGCATCGCATCGCGCCGCTCGGCTGGCACGTGGTCATTTACTTCGAGGCCGCCGACCTGCCGGAGCTCTGGGACTTCTTCACTACGTTGCCGACCACCGTCGTCGTCGATCACATGGGACGGCCGGACGTGCGCAAGCCGGTGGACGGCCCGGAGTTCGAGCTGTTCGTCCGGATGCTCCGTGAGCACGAGAACATCTGGTCGAAGGTGAGCTGCCCCGAACGGCTGACGTTTTCGGGGCCGCCGGCGCTCGATGGCGAGCAGCATGCCTACCGGGATGTGGTGCCGTTCGCCCGCAGGCTCGTCGAGACGTTTCCGGACCGCGTGCTCTGGGGAACCGACTGGCCGCACCCGAACCTCAAGGACCACATGCCGGACGATGGGCTGCTCGTCGACTGGGTGCCGGAGATTGCGACGACGATCGAGCGACAGCGGAAGCTGCTCGTCGACAACCCGACACGGCTGTATTGGGGGTAAAGACAGGAAACAGGAATCAGGAATCAGGAAACAGGGGGCCAGGGATCAGGAACTAGGGATCAGGAACTAGGGATAGGAACTAGGGATCAGGGACGCGCCCGTTTCACTGACGGCCGGCTTGGGAGTACATTCAGAGGTTCAGAGCTATGTGTTTTGCGGCGTCGGAGGGTCGATGAAAATCTGTCTGGCGGGTACGGGCGCAATGGGCGAGATCCACGTCAAGGCGCTCGCCAAGATCGAGGGTGTCGAAGTGGTGTCGGTGGCCGGGCGCACGGCCGATGGGGTCGCCGAGTTCGCGAAGAAGTGGAGCATCCCCTTCCACTCGACCGACCTCGCGGCGTGCGTGGATCGTCCGGGCGTCGACGCCGTCATCCTGACGACCCCGAGCGATCAGCACTGCGATCAGACGCTGATGGCGTTGTCGAAAGGCAAGCACGTCCAGGTCGAGATTCCGATGGCGCTGAATCTGTCCGACTCGCAGCGGATGCTCGACGCCTCGCGGAAGGCGGGAAAGGTGTGCATGGTGACGCACACCCGGCGGTTCTCGAGTCCACATCGCGAGATCCGCAAGCGGATCCGCGAGGGCACTTTTCACCTGCACCACATGGTGGTCGAGACCTACTTTTTCCGCCGCACCAATCTGAACATGCACGGCCAGCCGCGGTCGTGGGTGGACAACCTGCTGTGGCACCATGGGTGTCACTCGGTCGACCTGGCGCAGTGGGTGGTCGGTGATCCCGACTGGCAGGCGTGGGGGCAGAAGGGGCCGGATCACGCGGCGCTCGGTATTCCGATGGACATCTCGGTGGCGATGAAATCGAAGAAGGGGCCGCTCTTCACCATGGCGATGTCGTTCAACAACAAGGGGCCGTTCGGCGGCTTCTACCGCTACATCGGTGAGGAAGAGACCTACAAGGTCTACCGCGACTCGATGACCGACAGCGACGGCCGCGACGTGCCGCTCGACAACGTGCCGGCGTTCGATCGCCAGGACGTCGAGTTCGTCAGCGCGATTCGCGAAGGGCGCGAGCCGGAATCGAGCGCAGCGAGCGTGGTGCCGACGATGGCGCTGCTCGACAAGATTGACAGAGCCATGCGTTAGGCCGCGGTGAGCACGTGGGCCGGGTCCCCCTGGACCCGGCAGATCGTAGGCCGGGTCCCCTTGGACCCGGCAGATCGTAGGCCGGGTTCCCTTGGACCCGGCAGATCGTAGGCCGGGTCTTCAGACCCGGCGGCACGAACGATTTTTTCGGCCGGGGTCTTCCGCCCCCGGCGATCGTCAGAGGAGCAGATCATGGGTGAAATCGTTGCAGCGGTCGCCACTTGCCACACGCCGTACATGTTCACGCGCCCGCCGGACGAGAATCCGCAGCAGCTCGATCAGGCCGGCCGCGCGATGGAGGAACTCGGCAAGGTACTGGACGAGACCAAGCCGGACGCGATCATCTTCCTCGGCGCTGACCACGTCGAGACGTTCTCGGTGACGTGCATCCCGTCATTCGCCATCATTGCCGGCAGCCGCGCCATTGCCCGCTTTGCCGGACGCGAGCACAACCTGCCGATCCATCGCGAGATGGCCGAAGACATCCTCAACAAGCTCGTCGTCGATCACCACTTCGACATGGCCTACTCGGAGGATGCCGAGCTCGGACACGCGTTCTCGATCCCGTTCGAGTATGTGATCGGCAAGCGCGACATTCCGGTGATCCCGTTCTTCACCAACGTCTACGTGCCGCCGCTGCCGACGCCGCGCCGATGCGAGGCGCTGGGCAAGGCGCTCGCCGAGATCGTCAAGGGGCGCAAGGAGCGCGTGGCGATTATCGCCAGCGGCGGCATGTCGCACTTCCCGGGGACGCACAAGTACAACTTCCCCGAGTTCGACTTCGATCGCTGGCTGCTGTCGGAGCTCGAGACCGGGAACACCGAGGCGCTGCTGCGGATGTCAGGCACGCAGCTCGACGAAGTGGGCAACACCGAGCTTCTGAGCTGGGCGGTCATGTTCGGCGCCATCGGCAAGGTGCCGGGCGAGCTCATCGACTATCTGCCGACGTGGCATCACGGCCTCGGGATCATGCGCTTCCTGCCGCAGCGCGCCCACAAGACGGCGGCGCTCGACGTGAAAGGCCAGTTCGGCGGCTTCCAGTTCCAGGATCAGGGCTTCATGTTCTACAAGCATCCGCCGGCGGAAGCCTATGGCTTGAACAAGCTGCTGTTCGAGTCGCGCCACAGCCAGACGTTGCGCGATCGGATCATCAACGACTTCGACAACGTCGCCAACGAGTACGAGCTGCACGGATCTGTACGCGAAGCGGCGAAGTCTGCGTCGCAGGTCGGCAACGGCGGCAAGGTCAGCGACTACGTCGGGCCGCTGGCGGAAGCCGGCGCGCATCCGCTCCAGGCGCTGATGGCGCTGCACGTCATCTTCTCGACCGCCACCAAGCGCGGGCAGGAAGCGATGGCCCAGGGGCACTGATTACTGCAGGAGACAGGACACAGGAATCAGGAAACAGGGCTGGGCCAGGTACCAGTCCTGATTCCTGGCCCAGTCCTGATTCCTGATTCCGGTCTCCTGATTTCAGCGGAAGGTCGTTATCCGATTCCGCAGGACCCCCACCCCCTCGACCTCGGTCTCCACCACGTCGCCGTCCTTCAGGTACTCGGGCGGCGTGCGGCCCAGGCCCACGCCTTCCGGCGTGCCGGTGGCGATGATGTCGCCCGCCTCGAGCGTCAGCCCTTTCGACAGCCACTCGATGATCGAGTCGACGGGGAAGATCATGTCGCTGGTCGAGGCATCCTGTTTGGCGACGCCGTTGACGCGCGTCTGCAGCCGCTTCTGCTGCGGGTCGCCGAATTCGTCGGCCGTGACGACGAGCGGACCCATGGGGCAGAAGCCGTCGAGGCTCTTGCCCTTGAACCACTGCATGTGGCCGACCTGCACCTCACGGGCGCTCAGGTCGTTGATGACGGTGTAGCCGAAGACGTAGCGGAGCGCATCCCCGCGGGGGATATCTCGCCCGGTCCGGCCGAGGATCACGCCGAGCTCCACCTCCCAGTCGACCTGCGTTGTCACACTCCAGTCGACCGGCACGTCGTCATAGGGGCCGGTCACGGCGGTCGGCGCCTTCGTGAACAGCACCGGCCGCGTCGGCATCTTCGGGTCCTTGCCGCGCGCGGCGCCGCTCTCGCGCGCGTGCGCGAGATAGTTCAGCCCCATGCAGAAGACGTTCTTGAGCGGCCGAGGGATCGGCGCGTGCCAGCGGATGCCGGCATCCGAATCACCGGCTGACGGTGCTGCGCCGGCGACGAGCTGACGCACGCGGCGTTCCGCCTCCCCGCCGCCCTGGACGAGGGCGAGCAGGGTGACAGGAACCTCGACGCCCGCAGCGCGCGCCGCAGCGCCCACGTCGATGAGGCGAGCCACGCTGCCAGGATGCGGAGGTACGAGGGCGGCGAGACGAGGTGTCGGGTCGTCAGGGGTCGAGATCGTGGCGTAACGCATGAGTGCTTCGTGGTGTGCTTCCGTAATCGACGGGTTGGAGAGAGTCTGGCGGCAAACGGACATCCGCAAGGAGCGCGGGCGCAATTGCGCGTTGCACATTACTGTTGCACGAAAGCGTTGCTGCATCCAATGCACGGGCTAAAGCAGCGCCGCGACGCGCCGAGTACCCGTACTATCCAAGGCCATGTTGATCTTTGCCAGTCTCTGGGATCAATTCAGCCCCGGCAGCCTTGTCGAGGGCATGATGCGCCTGTGGACCACCCTCGAGGAAGCGGTGCGGAATATCGGTCCGGGAACGCTGGCACTCGGTGCGCTCGTTCTCGGCGCGGTGTACTACTTCATCGTTCGCCCGCGATAACCAGGTCCAGGCGGACCCGCCCTGCGAATCTTCGTCCCGCCGATCTGCGCGGGTCCAAGGGGGACCCGCCCGACACGTCCAGCCGACCCGCCATACACGTTCGCGTTTCGTGCCCTTGGCAATTGTCCTGATTCATGCCGTCTCGATCTTCGTGCCATGACAATTGGCCTGATCTTCGTGCCCTTCGTGGAATCTATACTGACCGCCATGCGGATCTGTCGCTTCGGCGAAGGGCGGCTGGGGGTGGTCGATGGCACCGACGTGCGCGATGTGACCGCCGCGCTCGACGATCTCCCGGCCTATCGTTATCCATTGCCCGCGCACGACATCCTGGTGGCGCATCTCGCCACGCTGCGGCCGCGCATCGAGCGCCTCGCCACCCAGGCTGCTCCAATTCCGCTGGGCGATGTCCGGCTGCGAAGCCCGGTCGCCAATCCAGGCAAGATCATTGCCGCGCCGGTGAACTATCAGACGCATCTGCAGGAGGTACGCGGCGATCCGCAGCTGCATCACGGCAACCCGTCACATACCGTGACCATTCACACCGCCGGCGTCTTTCTGAAGGCGAGCAGCTCGATTGCCGGCGCCGGTGATGGCATTGCCATCTGTCAACCGGAACGGCGGACCGACCACGAAGTCGAGCTCGCGTGCGTGATCGGACGGGAGGTGCGCGGCGTGGCTGCCAGCGACGCGCTCGGCTGCGTAGCCGGCTATGCCATCGGGCTCGACATCACCATTCGCGGCAGCGAGGATCGCAGCCTGCGCAAGTCGCCGGACAGCTACAGCGTCCTCGGGCCGTGGCTCGTGACGGCAGACGAGCTCGGCGATCCGGGCGCCCTCGATCTCGAGTTGTGGGTCAACGGCGCGCTGCGCCAGCGATCGAATACGCGCCACATGATTCTCGGCGTCGCGGAGCTGATCGCGCTGGCCTCGGGCTTTTATACGCTGCGCCCGGGTGACATCATCTACACCGGCACGCCGGACGGTGTCGGACCGATCGTGGCGGGCGACACCATCCGGGCCGCAATCAGCGGCGTCGGCAGCATGGAGGTATCCGTCCATGGCGACTGAGACATTCTTCAGCAAGCCGGCACTCACGCCGGAGCGCGCCGAGTTCTACGCGCGCCTCGGCCAGCGCAGCACGGCGCCGCTGTGGGAGGTGCTCGGGAAGCTGGTGTCGCCCGAGCCGCAGCCGGAGACGAGATCGATACTCTGGCGCTACGCGGAGCTTCGCCCGCTGCTCATGGAAGCCGGGCGTCTGCTCACCGCCGAGGAAGCGGAACGTCGCGTGCTCGTGCTCGAGAATCCTGGCCTGGCCGGCCGGTCACAGGCGACCGGCAGTCTGTACGCGGGCCTCCAGCTCATTCTTCCGGGTGAGGTTGCGCGCTGTCACCGGCACGTCGCGTCGGCGCTGCGGTTCATCATCGAGGGGCACGGCGCCTATACGACGGTCGAAGGCGAACGCACCGAGATGTCACCCGGCGATTTCATCCTCACGCCGTCATGGACGTATCACGACCATGGCAATCCGGGCGATGAGCCGGTGGTCTGGCTGGACGGTCTCGACGTGCCGATGGTGAATCTCTTCGACACGAGCTTTGCCGGCCATCCGCCGGCAGCCGAGGCGCCGAGGCCGGTAGAAGCCGGCGCGTCGCACGCGCGCTATGGCGCCAACATGCTGCCGGTCGACTACGTGCCATCCTCCTCATCATCACCGCTCTTCGTCTATCCGTACGCGCGCAGCCGGGAGGTGCTCGATCGCATGTCGCGCACCGGTCCCGTGCATCGCTGCCACGGCGTGAAGACCCGGTTCGCGAATCCGGTGACCGGCGGATATCCGCTGCCGACGATTGCGGCGTTCATGCAGCTGCTGCCCGCCGGCTTCAGCGGCGAGCGGTACCGGGCGACCGATGCGACGGTGTACGCCGTCCTCGAGGGGCGCGGAACGACCGCGATCGGCGAGACGCGCTACGAGTGGGGGCCGCGCGACATCTTCGTGGTGCCGTCATGGACGCCGGTCGCGCACCAGGCGACTGCGGAATCCGTCCTGTTCAGCATGTCGGATCGCGCCGCCCAGCAGGCGCTGGGGCTCTGGCGCGAGCAAGCACCGCTGCGCAGCGCGTGAGCTCTTTTCGCCGCGGCCGGCCTACTTCTGCTTCTGCTTGAGCAGCTCGGTGGACTTCTGCTTGTACTCGCGATCCTCGGCTTCCCATTCCGGGTCGGTGGGCACGGCGAGCACCTTCTTCAGCTCCTCGATCGCCTCCGTGTCGCGATTCAGATCGAAGAGCGTCTCGGCGAGAAAGAAATGCGAGACGGTGCTGTTGTTGTCGTAGGTCAGCGACTTGCGCAGATGCTCCTCGGATTTCTTGTCGCTGCCGCCGAAGAGGCCAGGCACTTTGAGGTACCAGCGTCCCAGGGCGCGGTCCGCTGAGCCCTTCTGAAACCCCGGATCGAGCCGAAGCACCGTTTCCAGCTCGCTCTTGATCTCGCCGCGATACTTCAACCCCTGCCGCAGCCCGAACGACTCGGCGAGCGTGCCCATGTTGGCCGCGATCCAGAAGTGGCCTTCCGGTCGATCATCATGAACAGACACCGCCTGTCGCGCCGCGGTGATCCCGCGCTCGAGTGCGGTGCGGCGCATGTTCTCCTGCGCTTCATGATTACCGAGCCAGTAACAGACCCGTGCGAGCTTCCAGGCGGCGTCGAATTCACGCGCATCCGATTTCAGCCGTGCTTCCCAGATGGCGGCGGCACTGCGCGCCGAATCGATGCTGGCGCGGTTGCGATAGAGCGCGTCGGGGTCGTTCTGGGCGAGCACGGTGACGGGAAGGCCGGATAGCGCGATGTAGAATACGGCGATGCAGGATCTCATCCGCCAGCTGCTCGCGCAGCTGGGCGAGGACCCGTCGCGAGAAGGACTGGTCCGCACGCCGCAACGCGTCGAGAAGGCGCTGCGGTTTCTCACCAGCGGATATGCGGCAAACATCGACGAGGTCCTCAACGAGGCGCTGTTCACCGTCGATTATAGCGAGATGGTGATCGTCAAGGACATCGACTTCTACAGTCTCTGCGAGCATCATCTGCTGCCGTTCTTCGGCAAGTGTCACGTCGCCTACATCCCGCGCACGCGCGTCATCGGACTGAGCAAGATTCCGCGGCTCGTCGACGTGTTCGCCCGCCGCCTGCAGATCCAGGAGCGGATGACGAACCAGATCGCCCAGGTCATCCTCGAGAAGATCGAGCCGCGCGGCGTGGCGGTCGTCTGCGAGGGCACGCATCTGTGCATGTCGATGCGCGGCGTCGAGAAGCAGAACTCCTACGCCGTGACGAGTGCGATGCTCGGGATCTTCCGCGACAACGCCCGGACGCGCATGGAGTTCCTCGAGCTGCTCCGGAGCCGGGCGACCGGGGCCGTCCCCCTTCCCGCCAATGTGCCGCTCGCGTGCGTCAATGAATAGCGTGCGCCCCACCTCCTGCCTCGTCGTGCTGCTCCTCACGCTGTCGGCGAGCGTGATCGGCCAGACCGCCCGTCCACCGGCAAAGCCGGCGCCGAAGAAGCCGGCAGCGACGAAGCCGGCGGCCAAGCCCGCGCCTCCGGAGCCGACCCCTCCGCGGGTCGAGCTGGCCATGCTGAACTGCCCGCAGGTCCTTGGCACCGGCACCCTGACCAAGCGCACGTATTGCGAAGTGCAGATTGGCAACGATGCCGAGGCCGGGATCATCGTGACGCTGCCGCCGCACGTGGGAACCGTGCGATTGATGTTCGATCTCCACAACCGCCACACGTATTCGGCGGAGCTGGTGAAGTCGAAGAAGGCATACAGCCGCTACATCGCGCGTATCGGCGTGCTGACGATGAACAATTTCCTCATCACGCGGGCGGCGATTGCCAACGAGTTCAGAACCGAAGCCGACCTCTACGATCGCATCTCCGGTGGCAGCGGACCTGGAGGCCTGAAGGCGGTTGCGCCGACGGGGATCGAAGCCATCGAGGTCATCATCCCGGAAGAGAATCAGAGCGTGAGCATCCTCGGCGAACGGCTGTCCGTCGTCCGCGTGGATGATGCGGACACCTTCACGACGACGGGACGGCCGATTGCGCTGATCAGCAACGTGCGCGTGGAGTACACGCCGCCGCCGCCACCGAAGCCCGCCCCTCCGCCGAAGCCCGCGTCGAGCAAGCCCGCCAAACGCTGACGCGGTACGTGTCATGACCATCGTCGTCTTCGGGGCTGGCGCGGTCGGCGGATTCTTCGGAGGTCTGCTCGCCCGCGCCGGACGTGACGTACGGTTCATCGCCCGGGGCGCGCAGCTGGCCGCGCTGCGCAACGGCGGCATCGTGATCGACTCCACGCTGCTCGGCGTCATCCGCGTGCCCGGGATCCAGGTGACGGCGGACGCCATCGAGATCGGACCCGTCGATGTCGTCCTGCTCTGCGTCAAGGCGCAGCAGACGGCCGGTGTTCTCGACGCCCTGGCCCCGCTGGTCGCACCGGCCACGACGATCGTGACGCTGCAGAACGGCGTCGAGTCGGATGACATCGTGGCCGAACGGTTCGGGCGCGAGCGAGTTGTGCCCGCCGTCGTCTATGTCGGGGCGACCCTCGACCGTCCAGGCCACATCAGTCACGTGGCCGCCGGCACGATTGCGCTCGGCGTCCCCGCCGGCGTCAGCCGCGAGCGTGTCGAGCGCATTCGCGACGTGCTCGCTGCATCAGGGCAACCGGTTCACATTACCGAGGATATCCAGCGCGATCGCTGGCGCAAGCTGCTGTGGAACGCGGCGTTCAATACCGTCTCCGCGGTGACCGAGCGGGACCCCGGCGATCTGCTGCGGGTGCCCGAGACGCGCGCGCTGCTCACGTCAGTCATGACGGAAGTCGTGGCGGTGGCCCGTGCGCAGGGCGTCGCGCTGCAGAGCCGCGACGTGGACGAGCAGATCGCGTGGACGGAGCGCGCCGGCGCGATCCGCACATCGACGACCGTCGACCGTCAGCGCGGGCGCGAAATGGAGATCGATGCGTTGATTGGCGTGGTCGTGCGGCGGGGACGCCAGCATGGCGTGCCGACGCCGTGCAGCGAGGTGCTGCTCGCGCTGCTGCGCGCGATCGACCCGCAGACGCAGGCCGGAACGGCGAAGCCGATACAATAGGTTCATCCGAACGATGTTGACCGTCATTGCCGCAGCCTTCGTGGCCGGTCTGGTGCATGTGTTGACCGGGCCCGATCATCTCGCGGCGGTCGCGCCGCTGGCTGCGGCCGATCGCGGCCGCGGCTGGTTCGCCGGCTGGACGTGGGGCCTCGGACATGCGTCCGGCGTCGTCGTCGTGGCGGTGCTCGCGATCCTGCTGCGCGATCTGATGCCGCCGGTCGCAGTGCTGTCCGCGTGGGGCGAGCGTCTGGTTGGTGTGGCGCTCATCGCCATCGGCGCGTGGGCATTCCGGCGCAGCCTGCGCCTCGAGGCGACGCCGCACGTGCACGGCGTGGTCTTGCACCAGCATCTGCACGTGCAGGCGGGGCCGAGATGGGCCCGGCGACTGGGCCACGCGCACGCGTCGTTCTACATGGGCATCCTGCACGGCGTGGCCGGCAGCTCTCACTTCTTCGGCGTGTTACCGGCGCTCGCGCTGCCGAGCAGGACCGCGGCTTTGGTGTACATCGGTGCGTTCGGCGTCGGCACCGTGGTCGCCATGACCGCCTTCGCCGCCGGTATCGGGTCCGCGGGCCTACGCTTTCATCACGGCACCGCCGGCCATCGCCGGCTCATGATGTCGGCGGCGGTGCTGGCACTCGCCGTTGGCAGCTGGTGGCTCGTCGTCGGCGCTTCAGTCTGATTCCAGGCCCGCCGTTATTTGGGCGCCATGCGGATGGCGCCGTCCAGACGAATCACCTCGCCATTCAGCATCTCGTTCTCGAAGATGTGACGCACGAGTGCGGCGTACTCGTCCGGCCGGCCGAGGCGCGAGGGGAACGGCACCTGTTGCGCGAGTGATTCACGTGCCGCCTCCGGCAGGTTTGCGAGCAGCGGCGTGTCGAATGTCCCCGGGGCGATCGTCATCACGCGAATGCCGAAGCGCGCGAGCTCCCGCGCCAGGGGCAGCGTCATCGAGACGATGCCGCCTTTCGATGCCGCGTACGCGACCTGGCCGATCTGGCCATCGAATGCCGCGACCGAGGCGGTGCTGACGATCACGCCGCGTTCGCCGTTCGCATCCGGCGGATTGCTCGACATCGCCGCCGCGGCGAGACGGGTGGCGTTGAACGTTCCGATCAGATTGATCGTGATCGATCGCGTGAAGTGATCGAGTGG
>Ga0207701_10004945_pt1 | contig 13451 bp, 12 predicted proteins | sample KBSSwiSSwithPhiX_FD_184294 | JGI IMG/M metagenome (GOLD analysis project Ga0207701, IMG submission 184294) | Switchgrass rhizosphere bulk soil microbial communities from Kellogg Biological Station, Michigan, USA, with PhiX - S5 (SPAdes) (version 2) | ecosystem: Environmental > Terrestrial >... | reverse complement strand
GTTGCCGTAGGACTGGGAGTTGGGCTGATCGTAGCACCTGGAGTAGATGTTGGAGTAGATGTTGGAGTAGATGTTGGAGTAGATGTTGGAGTAGATGTTGGTGTTGGTGTTGATGTTGCGGTAGCGGTTGGAGTTGGCGTAGGCGTCCCTGTCGGCACGGTAAACGCATAGACTTTGTTGTCGGCGGGGTAATAAATGCGACCGCGAGCGACAATGCCTGTGTTCCACTTACGTGTTCCACTCATCATTTCGTTAGCTCCGCCGCCACTGTAGATCACAGCGCCGGTATCGCCATCATAAGCATGTAACCGCTGGTCGCCTCCGCCACCAGCAACCCACACAATTACGTTACTTGTACCATTCGTGGAGGTGACAAAGACCGAGCCCACCCCGGTCTGACTCATGCTCCAAGCAGGCACGATGGTTGGCGGACTCGTGGCGGTAACTTTATAAGCCGCAACAGCATTACTCTCGGTATGAAAAGCAAAATATGTCCCCTGGCCGGTGTGATAAGTGGCGGCTGATTGACCTCTCACAGCAGTTGGAAGGTTCGTCGAGGCTACCGGCGCGGAGATGCCGCCGAGATTATTGCGGTTAAGCAAGTAAGCTTTGCTATCCTTTCCCAGTGCGAGCACCAACTGCGAGGGCGTAGCTCCTGGCACATCCACCAGCGTGGCACTGACACCGCCGAGATCGGTGTCTGTTTGGTCGAGCGAGAACCAATTAGTGGGCGCCCAGTAGTCGGTCGAAGTGCCGCTAAAGATCGGGCCTTCTTGTAAACGAATAATTGCTTCACCGCCACCCCAGACCTGGTTAGTGTTAAAAGTGTTCCCAGTGATTACAAACATATTGATGCCATCGCTGGCAACACCTCCGTGCCCCCAGATGCCACCGCCGATAGCATCTGTTGCCCAAGCCATGACGGCGGAGGGATCGTTGATTTGGATACCTACAACCCAACCATGATAAGTGCCGCAATCGCCCGCGTGTCCCGAAAAGGACACATAGACGATACCATTCACAATCGCGAGTGCACCGCGCTCGTTCTGTACCAACGAGGTAAACGTAATATCGTTATAACTTGCGGTGGCATTCAGATCTACCGGCCAACCAGCATTCGTCACGCCAGTGTCCACGTTCAACGAAAAAACGAAATGCTTCTTCGTCGCTCCATCGATCATCGCATCGACAAAGAGAGAACGGGAGGCAAGATCAACGACGGGCGTGCCGCTGATGCCTAACGGGTTGATGTTGCCGCAAGGTAACCCTGATGTCACCGCAGGCCCGAGGTTGCGCTGCCAAATGATACTGCCGTCGTTAGCGTCAAGCGCGTACACATTATTGGATTCTGTCACGGCAATGACCATCGGCCCGTTTGGACCGCCCTCGATGTAAAGCGGTTGCGCGTACACATTGCCGGAGATTGTCCCGTCAAAGCCCAGGTCGCGCATCAAGTTCGCCACGGTCACCGGCGTGAACGCGGAATCGATAAAGAGTCCATCTCTGGAAAGATGGTTGTGCTCCTGAGTCACGTTCACCTGCGCGCTCGCTGGGAGAACGGCATTCCACAGACCAGCAACGAAGAGTAAGGAAATGGAAAATGAGTGTTTCATAAATTCGTGATCCTCTTTAAGGTGGGTTCGCTATTCTGGCCAAGGCTCGAACCGGTACGCGGAAATTCCATACCAACACTGCGGTACGTTCCTGTCAAGTGCCGCGCGGGCAGGGCGAGCATCGGGGTTTTTAACCAATCCCTCGTATTTGTCGGCTCTTCCACAGGCAGTACAGCACAGATTGAGCTTGGGTCAGACCCTGTTTTTGGAGGTAGCGGCGTGCTCGACATAAGCGGCCACAACGCCCCGGGCGTGACAATTGGATCAATTGAGGGCGATGCGACCACTTTTGTTTTCTTGGCCGCCAACAATCTGACGGTGGGTAGCAACGACCTTAGCACCACCTTTTTCGGCGTTATTGAGGATAACGGCTTCAGCGGGTCGCTTGCCAAGATGGGCAAAAAAACACTCGACCTCATGGGAGCAAACATTTACACCGGCGCAACAAATATTAATGGTGGGGCCTTGCAGGTCGATGGGTCCATTTCAAGCAACACAATCATCAATCATAAAGGCACACTCGCAGGTGGCGGAACAGTCTACGGCAATGTTACCAATTACAGCGGCAAGGTCAGTCCTGGAGATCCGCTTGGTGTGCCGGGCGTGCTAACTGTCAGAACAACTACATGCAAACACCCCCAGCCGCTCTTGTGATCCAAATTTCAGGTGGGGACCTCGGTCAAGTCAGTGTTCTGGACGTTCAGGGAAACGCTAATCTAAACGGATCGCTCGATCCCGAGCTTGTGAACGGTTTTGTCCCCGACGTCGGTCAATCCTTTACTATTCTCGATTACGCGTCGGTAACCGGTTCTTTTTCTCATATTCAGAACCCGGTTTTCGATCACGGTAGAAAACGATGGTCGTTGGTCTACCAGCCGACGGGCGCGCTGTTCTAACCGTGAAAAGAAACGGTCCCCAAATTCAAGGTTGGAGATCACTCGCCGGGTTCTAAATTGCCGAAGGATCTCAGCTATCGACCGCGAAGGGCGAACGATCCGGATTGTTGATGCGCACCGCGATAATGGCAAGAGGTTCGTCGTTCGGTCAGATGAAATGCTGTCAGCATTTCTTGAACTTGAGAGAATCACGCACGACTTAGCACTTTCAGGGCTGCTTGGTGATGATAGTTAATTGAGATCGCTCACCGCCTCGCAACTGCTCCTATGCGGCGTTCCCATTCGTGCAAACTCCCGCGAAAGCCCAGCTCGCAGGCTGTGTTGAAACTCACCCGTGCGTTTATCTCGCGGCATTTACCGCTTTTCGTATCGTTAATGTTCCGATAATTACGAGGCGAAACAAAGATGTGGAACGCGAGCGGGTCGTGTTCGGCTTGCATTGCAGCAAGCTCGGCCTCGACATCGCGTATCGCTGCAGCAAGTCCCTACAGCGCATCTTGAAAGCGTACGGCACGAATGATCGTTCATCCGAACATATCGGCAGCTCGACGTCACGCCGTTTCGTTCAATGACGTCTTTCGTTGCGTCTGATCTCCAAGGCAGCGGCGCGAATCGCCCATTCCAATTCTAAAAGCGCAGTTGGTTTGATGCGCTCAACGAAACACTTTCCATTGTCGCGATGTGCGTCAATAGTTCGCCCGCCAGAATCTACAGTTGAAGACGCACTTCAACTCGACCGGGGGGCTTCCAACATTTCAAGTCAAAGGCTATCTCGTTGACTTAGACTTAAAGAGTCGATCCCAAAAACTAGGCGGTGGTGTCGGGTGCTTGTGTCGGGTGTGTCGGGTTTTCTTCTGTATTGTCCGTGTTCGTGTGCTCCCGACTGACATAGTGGGCGAGGCTGCTGGGGTCGGCGTGGTCGTTGGTAACGCTGCAGGCGTTGGCGTGATCGTTGGTGATACTGCAGGCGCTGACGGAATCACGGCTGGCGTTTGCTCAGCTTCTGTAGCAGCGGGTACATGCTGCGGAGTCGGCCTATTTGCAATTCCAAACACGATTGCAACAACAGCGGAAAAAATTCCAACAATTCCAATTCCAATCGCCAAGCGTGCGAGACGCTGCGTTTGCTCGTGCCGAGCATCGCCATGTCTTAGGTCGATCTCACTGCGTATCAGTGACAGTCGTTCCGATGCAGTTATAATTTCATTTGGAGGAAGCATTGGGTCAGACTGGCTCTCCAAAAAATAATCCTCACAATCCCGAAGTTCGCTTTCCGCAAAGACTCGAAGCTTAGTGGGCTTAGTGCGATCGACCATTTTCCAAAAATTAGACCGATTTGCCATAACCCTACTTTCGCGGACACGCCCGGAGGTATCCTAGCGCAAGTACCGGTCCGCGATAACGCGCCAGGCTTAAGATTGTTTACGCAGCCACTATCGTCGCAACGTCACCAAACCGAGCAAACCCAGCATCAGAAACAGAAAAATTGAACCCTGATCAGGAACGTGCTGCCCCACAGTTAGGATCGTCTGATTGTTTTCGATTTACTCCGTGTTGCCATATTCCCTTTCTTTCTTTCCCTTTAATAAAGATCGCGCTGCCTGCTAGGGGCGGTTTGATAAAAGTTGCCCATAGGGAATCCTGAGACAGAGACGCGAATTTCAGTTCGCGTGCGTTACTAAGGTGAATGCAAAAAATGCCTCCTTCGCTCCATTTCATTCGGCGAATGGAACTCATAGAAAACGGATTCCCGAAGGAGATCTCTAGCAATACGAGCTAAAGCTGAACGGCTATAGGACGAATCGCGGGACGGCGGAAAAAACAGGCGGGAAGATCCAGCGTAAAATCGGCGACGTGGAGAAGTTGTTCGACCAATAGCAGGGTATACGCAAATCGGTAAAAGAAAGGTGGACTCCATAGTTCAGCGCGAGTGCATCCTGAAACGACGGCAAAGAAATCTTTTTCCGGTTTAGACTGACGAACAAATCGCTGCTCATGGTCTACAAACGCGCTGAACCTGTCGTCTGCCAACACAGTAAGCCGGCGATCATGAACCGATCATCTCTTGTTCACGGACCGCGGATTCTCGACGATCCAGCCGTAACGCAATTTATCCCAAAACGTTCGCGCCCGCGCTATTCGTTTATGGTCCTGTCGCGGTTTTTTGTTTTTTGGGGCCGTACGATATTGCTCGACCAAATTGGGGATCACAACCGGTTGGTCTGTTTCCATAAATGGTGCAGGGCCAGGATGCGGATCTGACGCCGGAGGCGCCAGTTTTACCACAAAAGTCATCACCAGTTCATTGAAGCGATCTGGCTGATCGAGAAACACAGCATGAGCCGCGTCTTCGATTTTTTCGAAACGTGCACGTGAAATCTGCTTCGCCTGGGCCTGCTGCTGCTGTGCCAGTCCAGCGGATTTCGCGGAAGCGACGATCAACGTTGGACAGTCAATTTTCTTCAGCGCGGCCATGCGATTTACACTGAATGAATCAGCGATGCGCATCGCAACGCCGATATCAGGCGGCGTTTTTAATCCCATAGTGACCAACTCTTTAATGGCATCATTACTCTGCGGTTTGCTGACAATGGCTCCCATCATGTTGGTCAAATATTCCTGCTGATGCGCTTGGTAAGTGGCGAAGGTCTCAAACTGCGCCGCAGTCTGTTGCGCGCTGCGCGCTGGGATGCCCTCGGCTCCAGGCGAAATGGCCGCATCGACCAGTACAATCCCCGAAAGATCGCCACTTCCGTATCGATTGATAAAAGCGGCGATGTCCTCAACTCCCTGCGACCACCCGACGAGAACAGGGCCTCGCACACTCAGGAGATCGAGTAACGTATGCAGATCCTGCGCGCGTGTTTCCGGTGTGTTACCTTCTGTTGTTATCGTGGATTTACCTTGTGAGCGCGGATCAAAAGAGATCACCCGATAACTGCGAGCAAAGCGATTGATCTGTTCTCGCCAGATATCGGCAGTAGTGCTCCAGCCCGGAATGAGCACCAAAGTAAGTCCTGATGCCAGCTGGCCGGCGTCGACCACCCGGAGCGAGACATCATTGCCGACGTCCACGGTTCGCTCGATTAATTCGGGGGCGGATTCGGCATGATCCGAGAACCCGGTGGTTACGAGAATGACAAGTATTTGCGCTAGCAATTTCATCGGAAAGCTATCCCGAGGGCGCGCCGCAAATCGACAGCATAACGCAGTCAGTGACTCGGATACAATCCTCATCGTTTCGCTAGAAGGTAGCCGAGCACAAAAGCCCATCCTGGCGACTGGCAGACGAGTACGAGCTCGACCAGTCTCAGCACTTCCTCGAGGCTCAAATGCATCCCATTACTCCCATTGGTTGAAACAACGGAGAACTTTCTACTTTGGTTGTGGAAAGAATTTCGCCCGCACAAGAATTGAAAAGAAATACCACTTCGCGTTAGGATTTTAACCTAGGGCGTTAAAGGAAAATCTTCTGCAGGCTTTTGAACCTATGCGCTAGCCTAACAACGCTTTGTGCGCTCGTGAGGTCACTCCCACCAATGGAGTTTAGTTATTCGGTCGCGACGTGTTTTCACGTCCGCTGCAGTAGGTTACCACGATTCTCTTTTGTCGGTTCGCGCAAGGCTGAGCCTAAACAGAGATCAATTATGAAAACGTTATTATCCGCAGGAGCCATTGTTGCTTTTTTGGGATTGGCTTCTACATACCCGCAAACCCAAAGCACGAATAGTAGCACGACCTACATCGAGACGAGCAAACTCGTCGGGAGACCGGTGAAGTCTTCTCAAGGCGAAGAAATCGGCACGATCAAAGACGTGGTGATCGACCGCAACACGGGCTGCATGGCTTACACCGTGCTTTCAACTGGCGGAGGCGGTGGCCGAGTTGGGGGGGGCGGCGGCAGAATGGTAGCAGTTCCCTGGTCCGTGTATTCGCCCCAATCGGACCTTAACACGTACACCGTAACCGTGGAGCGCGAACGGATCTTTAACGCGCCGGTCTTCGATTACGCTCGGATCGAAGAATATTCCAGGCCGGACTACATCAACAACGTCTACAGCTATTATGGTGTAAGCCAGGGCGTGGGAGTTGGGGTGGGAGTTTCCGGCGGGACTTCAACGACCACAACCCGCGCAGCCACGACAACAACAGGTGCCGCGACAAGCACGGGGACTCAAGCAGGCGGCGCTGCCGCTAACGAGACCGGGGCTGGCCAAGGAGCGCCGAGTCCGAATACCACAGAAGGTCGAAGAGCACACCCGGGTGCGGCTGCTGCGGCCGGGGCCGCCGCAGTCAGGTCGCGTGAAACACCTACCCCAAGCCCTTACGGCCGAGCAACCGGTGCTTCACCTTCAAAAGAACGAACGCCGGGTACGAAAGAAAAGCCGGAGCAGGCAACCCCAAGTGGTCGCGGCAAAACTGAAACGCGATCTGAAACTGAGCGAGCTCCAAGCGAAGAAACAACCACTGGCGAGAAAACAAAGGGATCAACTCGGGAACGATCACGAAGTCGCGAAGCCACGACTCCACCGGAACAACCACAAGAATAACCAATTTGGACTGATCGTTTCGGTAAACTCTACGGCCAGCCGGACGTCAGCGCGTTCGTTGCAACAACATTGTTTGATGGTTTTTCTTCGTGATCCGCGACTTGTTGCGCTTTAGTGTCTATTCTGCGCCTTCAGCACCGCAATGAATATCACTAAGCAACCGGCGCAAATCGCCCACACCGACGCGATAATCCAGATCAAATACAGCCAATCCATGTTTCCTCCTTGTGTGTCAGTCTAACCCGAATTGCCCGGCATCTCCGCGACCGTAATATCCACTAAATGCCCAGCGGCCCTTCAATGCGGACTTAAGATATATCGCTGGTCGATAGCAGTTTGGTAGCAAAAGAATCGCAACAATTAGTTGACTAAAATGTTACCAACCTGATCGAGATTCCTCGATTGTGATAACATTTCGATTGTCGCATTTTGGGAGAGGTTTCACGCCCTCGTTTTAAGCCCCCAATCTTGAGCGCGTGCAAGACATTTGATGTGACTTTCTTGTAGCTAAACTCTTATTTGGTTGCATTCGGACGGGCGAAAGGTAAGCGAACCATTGACAGCGACTGCGGTGCTAGGAATTAAACGGGGACTAACCTAGACCGGTGTTTATGAATCAGCACGGGCCTCCAAGCACCGCCTCTCCGCACCGTTGCTCCCGCAGTCGCTGCCAAAACAACACTATCGTCTGAAACAATGGTTGCGGTCCGCGGTTGTGGAGAACACTCCAGATTCGACAAGATCCCAAATTTTTCCTGATAGCTCGCTACGACTGCATCCTAGGGTTTTCGTCGCAACTGTGAGCAAGTTCAGGCGAGTCGAGGAGGATCCCGACTCAAAAACCAAATTTTCCCATAGACTGCCGGGAGCTAGGAGTTACTTAAAATCGTCCCTGATCTCAACAAAAATCCTAAGGATCTCAATGGCACCTTCTTTTGCGTCGGAATACCTAACATAGTCGGAATATCTTACGGGACTTTCTTCTGCAAAATAACGCCAAATTCGCTATCGGTGACCGCATGGGTGGCAGTTACACTGGCTCCGGTTATTAGTTTGAGACTTTGGCTCACGAACTAGCGTAGGACTTTCATAAGGATTTCCCTCATCTGACACCTGGTCGGGTGATTATGTCGATGGCTGGCACCACAGATGCTTTTTTAAGGCGTTATTATGAGAACTAATGGGATTGTAACAGGGAAGTTTGTAATGCTGTTGGGGATCGGTTGCGCCATCATCCTGGCATCTGCCAAGGACGCTAGTGCCAATCGAATCTCTCTTCCGCCGAGTATTAACCTTGCCGTTGGAGATCAGCACGAGTTGGGCCAGGCTAGTCCACCTGTACCGGAGGGAGACGCCGACATCACACAATATGTTAACTTCATGATCGGTCTATCGCTCGGTGGCTCAGGTCAAGTAGTCATCGGACCTCATACGATTCTGGTAACTCGCTCAATGAACGACTTTGGTCCATTGCCTAGTCCCACTACGCTTGCCCTGAGAGGTACGAGCACGAGCATAAACCTTGGCACCCAAGGCACGTATGCTTACCTATTTGCGCATTATGGCGGGCCTGGGGGTGGTACCGGCGAAGTTTGGTATGTCGGCGATCTGAGTGGCGTAATTAACATTCCTAATATCGCTTTTGGTCACGGGCTCTCCGGCTGGGCGTTGTTCACAGCTCCTGGTGGGGCTGTTCCTGATGGTGGGGCTACGGTGATGTTACTCGGCGCGGCATTAGGGGCGCTCGGTGCAGCGCGGCGTTTTTTCATCGGTTAACAGATTTTTTGGGTAGCTGAAAAGCGCCATCGTGAAAGAGTGGCCGTTCCTTTTTAGGGCGGCCACTCCGCGTTAGATTGAAGGCGAGATGGCTTGCGTGATTCTGAACTGCGAGGAGCAACGGATGACAAGTGATTACGAAGAGAGAGGCTGTAAGAGTACCTTGATTAAACCGAAGGGCGATTCCCATTACATTCATACAGAGTCTGGCAGCCGCCCGAAGCAGGGCGTTGCTGTCGGCGCATCACCGAGGCAGGACCGTCGAACGAAGGCAGGAAAAAATGCCGTTAACTCAAAACGGTCACGACGACCAGAGAGGAAACTTTCGTTAAAAGAACTCAGCAGTCTCTGCCGGTTAGCCGAAACAGTTTCCGTAGAACGAAGTTGACGAACAAAAAGCACCCCAGCCGAAGCGGCAAAACAAAACGAATCCTACTGCAGGGGCATATTTTCGGACCGGCGACACTTAAATGTATAAAACAAATTTGAGCGGGCGACGATGACGCGCATCGGGCGTTGCTAGATTGAAGCCTGACAACTCTACTGGCAATGCACCCAACCGGCGAGATAATCTCGCCCCGCTCAAAATTCCCGATCAATCGCCGCGACTCAATTAGTTGTGCCAACGTTCGCTGCGCTTATTGAAGTGAATACCCGCATGGCACCTGATCCACAAGGCTTTTCTTTGAACTGGCCGTTGCGGCTCAGACCAAGTTCAAGGATGCTGACGCCATCGCGAACGCAATCGGCTGTGTCCTTAGCTCGAAATACGGATCCATCTAATCCCACGGCTTAACCACGGTTCGCGATCACTTCTTGCAAAAACCGCTGTGACGGAACCAAATTGGATTGTGTCACCATCCTTCAACTCAGCATCAGTCACAAAATCGCCATTGATCTGTGTTCCGTTAGTTGAATTTAAATCCTTCAGCGAATAGGAGTCGCCGGTTCTCAGAAGCACGGCGTGTTGCACTGATACCGTCGGATGATCAATGACCATGTGGTTCAATGGGGCACGGCCAATCATGACAATGTCGCGAGCCAACTCATGCGTCACGCAACCAACTCCTTCGCAATTCAGAACCAAGCAAGCCATATTACCTTCAATCCCGTGTCACCCGGAAGGAAGAGCGGCGGGAGATCCCCACCCGCCGCCCATTAGCCAAAGCACAACCAAAAAAGCGCCTTGGCATACCTATGCAGTGTGGTCCGGAAACTTGGTTTGATTGACAAACACATACAATCGGACTCGCGGATGATTGTCTAATCAGACAAAATCCTATTTTACCGCCCACGAGCGAATTCTCAGCAACGTGTCTGCGCGGAGTGCGTTCTATGTCGGCAACCATGTCGACCCGCGTTACAAACGGAAGTATGCTGAGGCTTGGCAGGAAATTCGCTCTCGATATCACGTGCATTCTGTTTGCGCTGCCGATTTGGCTGCCGCTGATGATTTTGCTCATGATGGTGACGCGAATCGCTTCGCCTGGTCCGATCTTCTACCGCCAAAAGCGTGTCGGCCTTGGAGGAAGACATTTTTCTACCTGGAAGTTCAGAACGATGAAGGTGAGCTCTGAAACACAAACTCACGAGCTCTACTTCCAAGAATTGATGAAGGTCGATCGCCCAATGACGAAGCTGGATACTTCCGGCGATCCACGTCTCGCCCCTTTCGGCCGATTTCTGCGTGCGAGCGGCTTGGATGAGTTGCCTCAAATCTTCAACGTGCTTTGCGGTGAGATGAGCCTGGTTGGCCCGCGGCCGTGCACGCCAAATGAACTTGACCATTACCAGCCGTGGCAAAGAGAACGTGTAAACGCGCTGCCGGGCTTGACCGGATACTGGCAGGTAAACGGCAAGAATAAAATGACCTTTAACGAGATGATCACGATGGATCTCTTCTATCTTGAGAACATGTCGATCTTATTAGACCTGAAAATTATGCTCAACCCGGCGCCGTTATCGACGAGCAACTCTTGGAATCCCGGCAGGCGGCAAAGCGTGAGCGGGGTCGGGTTCGGCTTTCATTGCCGCAAGCTCCGACTCAACATCAGGTATCGCCGTAGTGAGCCGTAGAACGCAAAGCGTTAGCCGTCGTTGCAACTTACATTCTTACAGCGCGACTTAGCAGTGCGACGCGAAGTTAATTTGGTATGAAATCTCTCCGGTTTTGTGCAGCGACGCTCGCAGCTGCTTGCTTGATTTGCGGTTGCGCAACGCGGCCCATCATCGTCGGGCAAGTGCGGCGCCCGATAAACCCCGAAGCAGTGCGCGTCTACCGAGCACCGCCGCGGCATTTCGAGCGCATAGCGATCATCGATTCCCCGGCGGGGACGAGCTGGATTTTTCCTGATCGGCCTTCCGTGGACCTGGGCATCTCCCGCTTGCGGGACCAAGCGGCTGCGCTTGGTGCAAACGGCATTTTACTGCAGCGCGTCTACGATGTCTCGGCTGGCGGCTTAGCCATTGGGGGCGGCGGTTTCGGTTACAGTGGGCATAGCTTTTATGGCGGTGCTGGCAGCGTTGGCGGACCGCTGATTAACCATCGGGTTCAAGCTGCGGCCATCTACGTGCGCTGATGTAAGATAGTTGAAGTTGATCGAGTGAAGTTCTGGGAGACGATTGCAGACAAACTCAGCAAAGCCGGTTGGAGTTGGGGCTGCGTCTCAGCGATTGATTCCAGCGGGCGGACGATCTGGATTGCAGACGCACATCGCGACGATGGCCAGCGTTTTGTTGTGCACGCGGATGAAAACTGACCGCGTTTCTCGAACTTGAATCGGTGATTCGAGCTGGGTAGCCGTCGGCTGCATCGTCTGGTTAGGTCTTCGGAGCTGCTTCGTTACGAGCCCGCTTTATGGCATTTCGTGAGGTCGCCCCTCGCTTGCGCCGTGGCATTCGAATACTAACAATCTCGTGAAGCGCATGCTTGCCAGTCTTACCGGGAAGTTTCATGCTAATGGCTTTTCCCACGCGAACCTGCTCCTGAACCACACGGAGAACAGCCTCAGACACCAGAAACTCGGTTCCGGCTCTTTTATTCGCCCGCTCAACTCGGTGGGCGATGTTTACCGCATCTCCAATGGCAGTGACTCGCTCTTGCAGGCCACCGCCTACCGTGCCAACGACTGCATCGCCAAAGTGCACTCCAACCCCAATCCTAAAAGGGCATTGGAACAATCTCTTTACATACGGCTGTAGATCCTCTTTTACGGAGCGAAGCATATCAAGGCCAGCCAGTACCGCCTGGAGGGACGCACCTTCTGATGGCTCAACTCCAAAGAGCGCCATTAATCCATCGCCGGTGTAACAGGCTACATGCCCGCCGTTATCCATGACAGCTCTCTCCATGTGATGATAGAAGCGCCTGAGAACATGAATCACATCGAAGGGAGGAACCGATTCCGCAAAGCTCGTGGAACGACGTATATCGACAAAGAGAATGGCCATCTGCGGTTCTTCACCCACCGATCCATGAGTTGTTGTGTCCTTTCTTTGGTCGGTAAGTCCGGCGTCTTTTGCGTCCAGGATGAGCCGCCGCAGTGTCACGTCTCCTGCTATAGTGGTCTGGCACGCTAGACGAACTCTTTCACCGAAGTGTAGTTGCGCAGCAAGCGCCTGTTCTTTCTCGTTGCGTGGACAACAGAACTCCAAACCATTGACCACGACCACACGACAGGTCGAACATCGCGCGTTCCCACGGCATTCATTCGTAAGAGGAATACCTGCTCGGAGAGATGCGGAGAGAACACTCTCTAGATCCGAAGCCTCAACGTATCGCTGGTCGGGCAAGAACAATATGCGCGGCATAGCTCGATGCTAACATCCAATGCTCCTTCCTATGGAGCGAAAACGGGCAGGCCGGAAAAGCTGCTTTGAGGTGATGCGACACAAAGCGGCTTACCACTCCTTAAAATCGCCCGCTTGCTCGTGCGTTTCGATCACGTTGCCTGCTGCATCGTAAACGCTGATTGCTGCGCGATGTGATCGGCTGCGATGCGCTGCGTAGCCGATTGCGGTGCTGATTGCATTTGGCTCCTCATACCACCGCCGCCCGAATGGGAGCGCATCGGAGATGAGATCGACGACGCGCTTGTCGCTGCACGGGGTGCATTTCGTAAAGTGCTCGCATCGGGCTTAGATGCGAGACTACTTCGATTGTTCTGGTCGCTCACACCCAGGTAAATTTATTGGGCCTTTGCTTCAGTGTGAAACACAGTGAGCCACTTTCCGCTGCGCTTAATCCATACACTCGCGCTGTTATATGTCCCCGAGGTGTCCTGCCCTGCGAAGGTGCTATGCATTGTAACCTTGTAGGTTATAACCGCGACCTTAGCTTCCGGGAATGCTACTTTGGTATCCGCGAGCGAGTAGTCACGTAGATCGGTCTTCTCCATATCCGCCACTTCCTTATCCACGGTCTTGAATCCCTCGGCATAAACGCCGCAGTAATCGGTGGCGTAATATTTCTTAAGCGCATCAGCCTGTTTGCCTTTATATGCCTCCCAGGCGGATATTTCCAAATCGCTAATCGCCGTTTCTTGGGCATCTGACTTGGCCGAAGGTGAGCGAGTCGCTTGACCGAAACAAAGAGGGGCAACCGCCATCAGTCCCAC
>Ga0207701_10004944_pt1 | contig 13453 bp, 11 predicted proteins | sample KBSSwiSSwithPhiX_FD_184294 | JGI IMG/M metagenome (GOLD analysis project Ga0207701, IMG submission 184294) | Switchgrass rhizosphere bulk soil microbial communities from Kellogg Biological Station, Michigan, USA, with PhiX - S5 (SPAdes) (version 2) | ecosystem: Environmental > Terrestrial >... | reverse complement strand
TACTTCCGGCAGGATATCGAGGAAATGTCGGGACGCTCGGTGCTCGACGAGGCGATCGCCGGAAGCGGACGCGTCGGCAACCTGCATCACGAACTCGAGGAACTGCAGCGCGCGCTCGAAGACCCGGATCGCGCCGGCGAGATGGACCGTATCCTCGAGCGCTTCGGGGAAGTGCAGGAAGAGTACGACCATCTTGGCGGCTACGCCCTCGAGAGCCGCACGCGCGAAATCCTTCACGGCCTCGGCTTCGACGATGAACGGATCGACGGCGACGTAGGAGCACTGTCCGGCGGCTGGAAGATGCGGGTGGCCATGGCGCGCGTGCTGCTTGGCAATCCCGAAGTGCTGCTGATGGACGAACCGACGAATCACCTCGACATCGAGTCGATCATCTGGCTCGAAGACTTCCTGAAGCAGCGCACCGGATCGCTCCTCATGACCTCGCACGACCGCGACTTCATGAACCGCATCGTCACCAGGATTGCCGAGATCGATGGCGGCGAGATCACCGCCTACTCCGGCAACTACGATTTCTACGAACGGGAGCGTGCCATCCGCGAGACCAACCGCGAAGCGGCCTATGCGCGCCAGCAGGCCATGCTCGCCAAGGAACAGCGGTTCATCGAACGGTTCGCCGCGCACGCCGCGAAGGCGGCGCAGGTCCAGAGCCGGGTGAAGGCGCTCGAGAAGATCGAGAAGGTCGAACTGCCGAAGAAGCGGCGAATCGTGAAGTTCGATTTTCGCGTCCCGCCCCGGTCGGGCGACCAGGTCGCGACCCTCGATGGCGTGACGAAGGCGTACGGAAAGCGGGTCGTTCACGACCATCTCAACATGACCATCCGGCGCGGCGAGCGCTGGTGTGTCATGGGGAAGAACGGCGCCGGCAAGTCGACGCTGTTGAAGATGGTCGCGGGCGCTTTGAACCCGGACGAGGGCGAGGTGAAGCTTGGCGCGAGCCTCAAGATGGGATACTTCGCGCAGCAGGCGCTCGATCTCCTCGACCCCGACCTCACGATCGAGGAGCAGCTGCGCAGGGACTTTCCGCTCGAGTCGATCGGCGTGCTGAAGAGTCTCGCCGGCGCGTTCCAGTTCTCGGGCGACGACGTGGACAAGAAAATCCGGTCGCTGTCTGGCGGCGAGAAGACGCGCCTCGTGATGGCCCGCATGCTGCTCGATCCCCCGAACTTCCTGGTGCTCGACGAGCCGACCAACCACCTCGACCTGGCGACCAAGGAGATGCTGCTCGACTCGCTGCAGAATTTCGAGGGGACGATGCTCTTCGTGTCACACGACCGGGCGTTCCTGCGCGGCCTGAGCAACCGGGTGCTCGAACTCGGCGGCGAGAGCGGCACCGACGCGCAGCCGCACCTGTATCCAGGCTCGTACATCGAGTACGTCGCCCGCACCGGCCACGAGGCGCCGGGCGTGCACGCATAAGGCCGGTAACAACGATCGGTAACCAGCCGCACTTCAGAACGGAGCCCGTAATGCTCTATGTCGGCCACTTCTCGTTCTCGTTCCAGTCGAAGCCGTCCCGCAAGGCCTCACAGCCGTGGCACGGCTACTTCACGGCGGTCGTGGAGTCTGCGAATGTGGCGGGCGCCCTCAAGAAGCTCGAGGTGCTCGCGCAGAAATCAGCCGCGGCGTCTGAGCTGTTCAGCGACGTGTCCGAGATCTTCCTGGAGTCGTGCGTCGAGCTGAAGTCGGTGCCGCGCACCGGCTTTCTCGCGCACGTGGCGCTCGAGGAAGGCGAGAGTCTCGGCAGCATTTCGACCACGCTCCCCGGTGTCGATCGCAAGTACGCGTCGTCGTATCATTTCGAGCCCGATTCGGCCGACGAGGACGGCGGATTCGATGCGGAGCCGTTTGTCGTGCTGAAGAAACGCAAAGGAGCGACGAGGGCGAAGAAGGCCGCGAAGAAGAAGTAGGCCCGAGCCTTGAGTCGTCCCAAGCCGTGATGGCCCGAACACTGAGGGCGATATCGCTCCTCGCTGCAACCGTATGGCTCGCCGCGACCCCAGCGCCGGCGTCAGCACAGGTGCAGGACGGTCCGGTCGAGTCGCGCCTCGAGAAGGTGGCCGGCATCGACGCGGAGACCGCCCGCGGATTCTTCGATGCGTTGCGCCGCAATGTCGGCCGTGACGAACGCCAGGCGGCGTGCGCGATGGTCACCTTTCCGCTGCAGCATCCGGCCGGCGTGGTGAAGGACGCGACGGACTGCGAAGCGCGGTACGACGCGATCTTCACGATGGCGGTCCGAAAAGCCATCGGAACGCAGCAGTTCGAGGAGCTTTTCGTCAATCAGTCCGGCGTGATGATCGGCATGGGCGAAGTCTGGTTCGCGGCTGCGTGCCAGGCCGGTCGACCCTGCCAGCAGCTCTCCGACATTCACATCACGGCCATCACCAGCCAGACCGGCGGTCTGCAGCCACCGCAGGGCAAGGTTCTTCTCGCGTGCCTGGTGTCCGGTCAACGAATCAGCGTCTCGGCCGACGGCCGCGGCGGCGCCGAATTCAGGATGTGGCGGATGCCGCGCCGATCGGGTGAACCCGACCTGGCAATCCCCCGCGCGCAGCCGCCGCAGGGACCCGCCGCCGAGTGCGGGTCGCGGTCGTGGACCTTCACCGACGGCACACGCACCTACGTCGTGTCCGATCTTCCATGCGACGCGTACCTCTCGCCGCCGCCGATGGGCGCGGTCGGCAGGGTGACGCTCAGCACGCCGGCGTCGCCAGGCGCGGCCCTCTGGTGCTTCGAATGAGAATTGAGAATTGAGAATTGAGAATTTAGAAGTCAGATTGGCAATCAGCAATCAGCAATCAGCAATTAGCAATTCCTCCTAAGTTCTTTAGTTCAGTTTCCGCGTCGCTTCCGCTAAAGTTCTCCGGCATCACACAGCTCGTTCGACTGGAGTTTCACTATGCGGCGCTTCGCGCTGTCGTTCGGTCGGTTCGTTCATCCGTTCTCCGTCCTCCTCAATCGAAGCGGAGGGTCGGGCGGTGCACATGGCAGTGCCACGGATGCTGGAGCGACGGATCCTGGCGCCATCGAACGGCTGCACGTTGAACGTGCCCATGCGGCCGTGCACCCGGTTCACCTGACCTCGCCAGACGGTCGCCGGCGGGCCGCGCACGTGAACGCCGTGCGCGACATCTGTTCCCGCGGCAAGTCAGATTAGCGATTCGCGATTCGCAATTAGCGATTCGCAATTAGCAATCAGCAATTTGGCGGGTCCGATCCACCGCCACGTTCGTTACTGTATCGTCCACTGGTGAGCAATCGCCTGCGCGTGGACATCATCGGCGGCGGAATCGGCGGCGTGACGCTGGCCGCCGCACTTCGTCACCTCGGTCTCGACTTTCGGCTCTTCGAACAGACGTCCGAACTGAAGACGGTCGGGTACGGTCTCACGCTCCAGAAGAACGCGCTCGACGCACTGCAGACGATCGGCATAGCCGACACCGTGCGACGCGAAGGCGTCGCCGTTCGTGAAGGGCGCATCCGTCAACCGTCGGGACGCGTGCTTGCGTCTGCCGCCGTCGACCTCTGCGCCATCCACCGCGCGACGCTGCTCTCGACGCTGGCGTCGCACGTGCCTTCCGAACTGATCGCTCTCGGCCGGCGGGTCGAATCGGCGACCGATGCCGACTTCGTGGTGGCCGCGGACGGTCTGAACTCCACGTTCAGGCGCAGCGTCGTGCCCGGCGAAGGTCCGGTGCGCGACAGCGGCTACACGGCGTGGCGCGGGCTCGCACGCCGGACACCCGAGATCGATCGATTCGTCGACGCCGGAGTGGTCTCCGAAACCTGGGGTCGTGGAACGCGCTTCGGCATCGTCCCGGTGGATGGCGATCGGATCTACTGGTTCGCCGTTGCGCCGGTCGACCCGATCCGTGAATCGACGGCCGCGCGGGCGTACCTGCTCGAGACGTTCGCCGAGTGGCACCACCCGATTCGCGCGCTCATCGAGCAAACCGCCGCCGATCTCATTCTCGAATCGCGCATCGTCGATCGACTGCCGATTCCGCGATGGCACTCCGGCAACCTCATCCTCCTCGGAGACGCCGCTCATCCAATGACGCCGAACCTCGGCCAGGGCGGATGCCAGGCAATCGAGGACGCTGTCGTGCTCGCCCATCTGTTCCAGGCCTGCCAGAATGGCCGTTTCGCCGCGGCTGACGTGGGGGACCGATACGAACAGCACCGCCGCGCGCGCGTGTACGACGTGGTCGCACAGTCGTTCGCGCTCGGGCGCATTGCGCGCTACTCGAACCCGATGATTGTTGCGGTGCGCGACACGTTCTTTCGTATGATTCCTGCGCGCGTGCAGCAGCAACGGCTCATGCGCATCGTCACGTTTCCCGGCATCGCGGAGTGAACGCCGGGCGCAGCCGGCAGCACGACCGCCGCACTCACGAGGGCGCTATGACAGCCGTCGACCGTCGCACGTTCCTGGCCGCTGCCATCGGCGTCGCTGCTGCGCCGTGTTGCCCGTTCGTCGGGCAATCGACGCTCGAGGCCCAGGCTGCGAGGTGGATCGATCTGCACCACCATTTCGCGCCGCCCGCCTGGGTCGCTGACGTCCGCGGCAAACCGCTGCTTCAGCCGGCGAACACGCGGTGGACTCCCGAGCAGTCGATCGAAGACATGGATCGCGGAGGCGTGGCCGCCGCAGTCGTCTCGATCACCAATCCCGGCCTCTGGTTCGGCGATCCGACGCAGTCGCAGCGTCTGGCGCGCGCCTGCAACGACTACGGCGCAAAGCTGGTGGAGGACCATCCGGCACGCTTCGGCCTGTTTGCGGCCATGCCGCTGCCAAACGTCGACGCCACGCTGAAGGAAATCGAGTACGCGCTGGACACGTTGAAGGCGGACGGTGTCGGCCTCTTCACGAGCTATGGCGGGATGTGGCTGGGCAACCCGTCGTTCCGGCCCGTGATGGAGGAATTGAACCGGCGCAAGGCCGTGGTGACGGTTCACCCGACGGCGGCGGACTGCTGCCGGAATCTTTCGTATGCGCCGGGCATCGGCCCGGGAACCATCGAGTACGGGACTGACACCACGCGCGCGATCATCGGCGTCGCTTTCAGCGGCGACGCGACGCGCTTTCCCGACATCCGGTTCATCTGGTCGCACGCAGGCGGATCCGCACCGTTTCTCGCCGGACGGATCGACGGCGCATCCGGCAACGCACGTGACGCACTGCCCAACGGGTTCATCGCGGCCGCGAAGCGTTTCTATTACGACACGGCCGGCGCCGCGAACCGCGGCGCGCTCACCTCGCTCATGCAACTCGTCGCACCCTCGCAGATTGTATTCGGCACCGACTTTCCGCCAGGTGGAACGAGCGCATCGGTCGAGAAGGCACTCGCAGACACCGGCCTGTTCTCCGCGAGCGACCTTCAGTCGATTGGAAGGAACAACGCCATCGGCCTGCTTCCGCGTCTCGGTCGAGACGGGGGCAAGCCGTAAATCGGTATCCGGAAAGAGCACATGTCCACAGCACTCGTTACTGGATCGAGCACGGGGATTGGCTACGCGACGGCTCTCGAACTCGCCCGCGGCGGCCACACGGTCGTCGCGACGATGCGAAACCCGGCGGGCGCGCCTGAATTGAAGCAGCAGGCCGATCGCGAGTCGCTGCCGATCACGGTCGTGGCAATGGACGTGAATTCCGACGAGTCGGTCGCGGCCGGTTTCGCAGAGGCTGAACGAACGTGCGGTCCGCTCGACGTGCTGGTCAACAACGCGGGCGTCGGACGAGGTGGTGCGATCGAGGACGTTTCGATCGCGCAGTTTCGCGACACCATGGAGACGAACTTCTTCGGCGCGCTCCGGTGCATCAAGACCGTCATGCCCGGAATGAGGCAGCGCCGCAGCGGGTGCATCGTCAACATCACCTCGGTGGCCGGCCGGCTGGCGAGCGCGGCGCAGGGGTCGTACTGCTCGAGCAAGTTCGCGCTCGAAGCGCTCAGCGAGGTGCTCGCGCAGGAAGCGCGCCTGTTTGGAATTCGCGTGGCGATCGTAGAACCCGGTGTGATCGCCACTCCGATCTTCGACAAGGGCCAGGCGCTTGCCGATTCGCCATATCCCGGACAGCGGCGACTGTTCGCACTGTTTGTCGCGTCCCTTTCGGCCGTCCAGGTGCCCCCGTCGGTCGTAGGCCAGAAGATCAGGGAAATCGTCGAGAGCGGCACCACGGTGCTGCGTCATCCGGCAGGGCCCGACGCGCTACCACTGCTCAAACGACGGCAGTCGATGACCGACGAGGAATGGATTGCCTCCAACTCGATCGGAGACGATGAGACGTGGGCCGCGGGAATCCAGCAGTCGCTCGGGATCGACGTGCGGCCGTATCTCGGACGGACGCCGGGAGGGATCGTCAAGGCGGGCAGTCCCGAGGCGGTCTGAGTCGAGCTGAGACCAGGGGAGCATTATGATGCGGTTGTCTGTCGCCACACTTCTGGCTGTTGCGCTCGCTTCATCGCTGGCCGCGCAGGGAGGTTCGTCTCCGGCGGGAAATACCTGCGACCGGATCGCGTCGCTCGCTCTTCCCGATACGACCATTACCGCGACCGAAACCATTTCCGGTCCATCGTTCACGCCGCCTGGCGAGCGCGGGAACGCAACGCTGAAGGATCTTCCGGCGTTCTGCCGCGTGGCGGCCACGAGCAAGCCTGCGGTGCGCTTCGAGGTATGGCTCCCTGTGGCCGGCTGGAACGGCAAGTTCCAGGGCGTGGGCAACGGCGCGAATGCCGGCACGATCAGCTACGACGCCATGGCCTTGGCGCTGCGCCGCGGGTACGCCGTTGCAAGCACCGACACCGGCCATGCCACGACCAACGGACGCGATGCGCAGTGGGCACTGGGCCGGCCCGACCTCGTCGCCGACTTCGGCTATCGCGGTCTTCACCTGACGACCGAACACGGCAAGGCGATCGTTCGCAGCTTCTACGGCCAGCCCGCGACGCGGTCCTACTACGTGGGGTGCTCGACCGGCGGACGACAGGGCCTGATGGAAGCGCAGCGCTTTCCGGAGGACTACGACGGGCTGATCGCCGGCGCGCCCGCCGCGAACTGGACCCACTTCCAGGCCGGCGGACATCTCTGGGCCGTGCTCGCGCTCAACAAGGATCCGGAGAGCTATGTGCCCGCCGGCAAACTGCCGCTCATCGAGAATGCTGTCAACGCCGCGTGCGATGCTGCGGACGGCGTTGCCGACGGCGTGTTGAACGATCCGCGCCAATGCCGCTTCGACGCCCGCACTCTTGCCTGCGCGGCAGGCCAGGATCCGTCGAGTTGTCTCTCTCCGAAGCAGGCCGCCGCCGTGAATGACATCTGGAACGGCCCCCACAACAGCAAGGGCGAACAGATCTACCCGCCGTACATGCGCGGCGCCGAAGCCGCCGGCGGCTGGGCCACCTACACGACCGGCAAGGGGCCGCTTTCGGGAAGCCACTGGGAGCAGTCCGAGAACACGCTCAAGTACATGGTGTTCGAGAATCCGAAGTGGGACTTCCGCACCTTCGACTACGACCGCGACATTCCGTTCGCTGATGGGAAGCTCGCGGACACGATGAACGCGTTCAATCCCGACCTGTCGGCGCTTCGGAAGCGCGGCGGCAAGCTGTTGCTCTATCACGGCTGGAACGACCCCTCGATCTCTCCGCAGAACACGGTGAACTATTACGAGAGCGCCGTCGCCACCTGGCGACAGCAGGAGAAGGCGGGTGCGCAGGCGACGCCGGACTTCATTCGCCTGTTCATGGTGCCAGGAATGCTGCACTGCTCGGGCGGGCCCGGCGCGGACAAGTTCGACGCGCTCGCGGCGCTCGAGCGCTGGGTTGAGCGCAGCGAAACGCCCGAGGTATTACCCGCGTCGCACGTCACGAACGGCGTGGTAACACGCAGCCGTCCGCTGTGCGCGTATCCGAAAGTCGCGGTCTACAGCGGGAACGGCAGCACGGAACGAGCCGAGAACTTCACGTGCCAGGCGCCGGGCGGGCGCTGACTTCATTTCATGCCGGACGACCGCGCACTCAAGCAAATCCTGAAGAGCCAGTACCATGCCGCGCTCGCGATGCTGCGAAACGCCGTCGCAAAATGCCCCGACGAACTCTGGTACGACGCGACGCCGACCAACGCGTTCTGGCAGGTGGCGTATCACACGATGTTCTTCGCGCACTTCTACCTGCAGCCGAACGAGGCGGCGTTTCGGCCGTGGCAGGAACACCAGGGCAACGTGCAGCACATCGACGGGATCGCGGGTCCGGCCGATCCAAAGAGCTCATTGCCGCTCATCCCGGCCCCGTATTCGAAGGCGCAGGTGCTCGCGTATGGCGACTACTGCGATGCCCTGCTCGACGCCGCCGTCGACGCGCTGGATCTCGAGAGCCAGAGCAGCGGGTTCTACTGGTATGCGATGCCGAAGCTCGAACATCAGCTGGTGAACATCCGCCATATCCAGCATCACGCGGCGCAACTCGCCGACCGGTTGCGCGCGCGGCTCGATATGCATGTCGATTGGGTCGGAGGTTCGAGGTCATGACGGTCGGCTCTCGCACCGGTGGGATCACACGTTCCGGATCCGCACACCGTAGCCCGTTTTGACACGACCGCCTTCCGGGGATTTACGAACAATTTTGCGGCGAACCGTCGTATTCTTCGCCTGAAATCCGTTTGGACTGAACTCCGTCACCTGGTTCGTTTCGTTCGCGTTGCGTACGGGGAGGACTCGTGGAGGCCAGGTTCGGCGCGTTTTCGTTTGACGACGTCACACGCGAACTCCGGTGTGGCGGTCAGTTGGTGCACGTGTCGCCAAAGGCGTTCGACCTGCTGGCCGCGCTGCTGCGCGAACGACCGGGTGCGGTGTCCAAGACCGACCTCCACTCCACGCTGTGGCCGGATACTTTCGTCACCGACGGCAGCCTTGCCGTGCTGATCACCGAACTCCGGCGTGCCCTGGGTGATTCGGCGCAGCGGCCCACCTTCATCCGAACGGTCAACCGGTTCGGGTACGCGTTTGTCGCGCATGAACGGGTCGAACAGCCGCCACATGATTCCAGGTGTTATCTCGAATGGGGCACTGATCGTGCGCGCCTGAAGAGCGGCGCGAATGTCATCGGTCGGGATCCCGAGGCGGAGATCTGCTTCGAAGGCGTCGGCGTGTCGAGACGTCACGCTTGCATCGATCTCCGGGACACGGGGCCCGTGCTGCGGGATCTTGGCAGCAAGAACGGCACATTCCTGGACGGCGTCCGAGTGACGTTGCCCACGCTCCTGCGCGATGGAGCTGAGATTCGCCTCGGCGCGATCCACGTCGTGTTTCGACAGATGCCGCTGCCTCCGCCGACACAGACCGTTGATGGCAGTACCGCAATTGGAGAATCGCAATGATGGAAGATGTGCCAGCCGGCCTTGCTCCAGGAACCGTGCTGGGCGCCTTCGTCATCGTCCGCCACCGCGACGCGGGCGGCATGGGCGATGTGTACGAGGCGCGCGATACGCGGCTGGATCGTGTCGTCGCGCTGAAGGTGATCAGGCACGACGTGGCGTCCGATCCGGCGCGGCGCCAGCGGCTCGAACGCGAGGCTCGCTCGGCCGCGATGCTCAACCATCCGCACATCGTGACCGTGCACTCCCTCGATGAGCATCAAGGGGTCCTGTTCCTCACGATGGAGTTGATCGAAGGGTCGACACTGCGTGACTCGATTCCTGACCGTGGATTTCCCCTCAACCGGATGCTTCAACTGGCCGCCCAGGCCGCCGATGCCCTCGCAGCTGCGCATGCGGCAGGGGTCATTCACCGCGACTTGAAACCGGCCAACATGATGATCACGAAGGAAGGCGCCCTGAAGGTGCTGGACTTCGGGCTGTCGACGTCGGAGGTGGAACCCGCAGACCCTTCGCTCACGACCGACACCTTGTCCGGGGACGGCCGCCTCCACGGCACGGCTCCTTACATGGCGCCCGAGGTGATCGAGGGCGGTCGCGCCGATGCCCGTTCGGACATCTTCGCGCTCGGGATCGTGCTCTTCGAAATGGCGACCGGCCGCCGGCCGTTTGAAAGCCCAACGCCCTTCGGCGTGATCTCAGCGATCTTGAGGGACAGACCTCCGCTTGCCAGCGACATCAACCCCGAGGTGCCAGGCGAGATTGCACGGCTCATCGATCGGTGCCTCGCCAAGGTTCCGGCGGCGCGGCGGCAGTCGGCGGCCGATCTGCGCGCGGATCTCGAGGAGCTCGAGCGTCGATCCGCGGTGGGCGAGTTGACGGCCGCGTCTACCAGTCGGCTCGGGGTGGCCGGTGATGGCACCGTGCGCTCGCGGCGCGGCTGGGTGACCGCGACGGCGTTTGCGATCCTCGCGCTGGTCGCTTCGGCCGCTGCTGTCCGCGAATACGGGTCGCCTGGCTCAGCGCCCGCGGGCGATAGCCGGCTGGTGCGTTTCACTCTGGACGTTCCCCCGAAGACCGTCATGCCGGCGGGTTTCAACTCCAATGTCGGGATCTCGCGCGACGGGCGTACGGTCGCCTACACCCCGCTCGGCGGGCCGATTCAGGTGCGGCGCCTCGACGATCCGGATCCACATCCGCTCGAAGGCTCGAAGACGCCCGGATTCGAGCGTGCTCCGCTGTTCTCGCCGGACGGCAAGTTCCTGTTCTTCATCGAGGGCGACGCGATCTACTCGGCCAAGCGTCAACTGCAGCGTGCCGCGCTTTCCGGCGGGGCCGCGACTGCGCTCTACGACTTCGACATGTTCCACGCCGGCGACTGGGCCAGCGACGGTTGGATCTATTGGACGGCACAGTACCCCGGAGGCATCGTCCGCATCAGGGACACAGGCGGAGCTGTCGAACCAGTCACCACGCTCGACCTGCGAAAGGAAGAGCGCTCTCATCGCTTCGCGCACCTGCTTCCGGGCGGCGAGGCGCTGATCTACACCGTCGGATTCGGCGGCATCAACTCGTACGACGATGCGCGCATCGAACTCTTCGATCTGCGTACGAAGGAGAAGAAGACGCTGCTGACAGGCGGAACGTCCGCCGTCTACTCGCCGTCAGGACACCTCGTGTATGCGCGTGGCGGCAAGCTGCTGGCAGCACCCTTCGACCTGCAGCGACGCGAAGTGACCGGCGGGTCCTTCGAGGTGCTGAGCGGCGTGATGATGAGCACGAACACGGGGTCCGCAGACTTCGCGCTGTCGGATCGCGGCGATCTCGCTTACGTCCGCGGCGGAGTGGAGGGTGGCAGGCGCACCCTCGTGTGGGTCGACCGGAACGGCAAGGAAGAGCCCCTGCCGCTGCCGCCTGCCTCGTATCTCTATCCGCGGCTGTCTCCGGACGGCCATTCGGTGGCGGTGGAAGTTGAAGGACCGAACCACGACTTCTCCGTGTACGACTTCGACCGCTCCGTGATGAGCAAGATGACGACCGACGGTGAGAGCCACGATCCCGTGTGGTCGCCAGACGGGAGGCAGCTGGCATATCGTTCCTGGATCGCCGGCGGCATGACGATGTGGTTGATGCCGGTTGACCGGAGCTCGAAGCCCGTGCGGCTCAATCCGCGCGGCACCCGCGAGAGCCCGGCGTCGTTCTCCCCGGATGGCCGATACCTGTCGTTCGACGCGAAGGATCCCGACACGAACGACGATGCGCGCGCGCTGCCGATTGCGCCCGAGGGTGTTCCAGTACAAATCGCGCAGACCCGGTTCGGAGAAGGCTCGCCAAAGTTCTCGCCGGACGGGCACTGGGTGGCCTATACGTCGGATGAATCGGGCAAGCCGGAGGTCTACGTGCAGGCCTTTCCGGGACCGGGTCCCAAGGTCCAGGTCTCCAGCGCCGGCGGCGCTGATCCCGTGTGGCGCCGCCGCGGCGGCGAGTTGTACTACCGATCGTCGACCGACATGATGGTCGTGACCTACACAGCCTCGGACCTGTTCCATCCGTCTGCGCCGAAGCCGCTCTGGAAGGATATCTATTCAGCTGGCGGCGGCGCGTCGTGCGGAATGCCGGGAGTCACCTCGGCAAACTACGACGTGACGCCGGACGGCAGCCGCTTCCTGATGGTGAAGGATCCCAATGAGGGGTTCGGCACGAAAGTAATGGTCGTGCTGAACTGGGCCGAGCAGTTGAAGGAACTGTCGCGCGCACGGGGTCAAGACGCGCGCGCGACCGCCCGGTGAGCGCGACTACTGAATCGTCGTCCACTGCGCGAGGAACCCGTGGGTGCGCGACGAGCTGTCCACGTAGGCCCCCACCATATCGCCCGCAGCATTGATCCCGAACACGCGCGTGGCCGTGGCTCCTGGAACGTCCACGCTCCCGAAGTTCCGGCCGTCATACCAGAAGCCGTGGAACCCTGTTCCGTCGCGGAAGACGCCTACCGCGACGCCGGCCGGGTTGATGTCCCACCCGGCTGTTGACAGGGCGCCGGGCACCTCGAACGCCTGGAAGCTGCCGCGATCGATCAGGTACCCCTTCGGCTTGTTGTCCATGTCGGTGAAGAGGCCGACGATCAGCTTCCCGTTTGGCGTCGCGCCGTTGTTCATCGACATGCCGCCGGCAAGCTCCTCGTTTCCGGATCTGCCCATCATCATGCCGTGCATGGAGCCCATGAGGTCGTTGTCGTGATAGCACCCGAGGATGGTGCCGTCAGGCAGGATTCGTTGCGGGATGGTGTTCAAGTGCCCGGGGTAGTCCGCGGCGCTGAAGACGCCCTGGTTGCTCAAGTGAAAACCGTGCGATGGCACTCCACCGGTGTCACTCGGAAGCTGATAGTTGCCAACGATGTCTCCGCCGGGTCCGATGCCGCGCGCATTCGTCGCCTTCGCGCCCGGCACGTCGATCGACTGAAAGACGCCGCCGCTCCACACGAAACCGTGCGTCCGGCTCGGTGATCCCGAGTCATTGTAAATCCCCACGATCTCGCCACCCGCATTGATGCCTTGCGCATTGGTCAGCGTCGATCCGGGAACGTCGAACGGCGTGTAAATCAGGCGGCGTTCGGCGCTTCGCGCGCCGGTCGTCAACACGGCCATGCACGCGGCTACGAGGAGAAACTTGCTGTTGGAAGACATGATGGGCTCCTTCCCGGTGCGGCTGCCGCCTTCGGGCGGACGCGCGTCGCCTTGGGACTGGGCGGAGTATGCGGAAGCGTTTAGCGAGGTGTCTTTAGCGAACGATTAAGTTTCGCTTAAGGTGCATCTACCAGAGGCGGGCGAGGAGCAGGAGACCGGCGGCAGCGGCGGCCACGCCGGCCAGCCTCGAAGCGAGGACGCCGCGCGGGCCAACTTTCTCGACCAGCACGAAGGCCGAAATCGCCGCCACCCACAGCAGGTTCATCACGCCGACGACGAAGAGCACGCACATTAGCGCCCAGCAGCAACCAAGACACTGCACGCCGTGACGCAGGCCCATCCGGAGCGCGCCGGAGGTGCCGCTGCGCCAGTGTCCC
>Ga0207701_10004943_pt1 | contig 13453 bp, 13 predicted proteins | sample KBSSwiSSwithPhiX_FD_184294 | JGI IMG/M metagenome (GOLD analysis project Ga0207701, IMG submission 184294) | Switchgrass rhizosphere bulk soil microbial communities from Kellogg Biological Station, Michigan, USA, with PhiX - S5 (SPAdes) (version 2) | ecosystem: Environmental > Terrestrial >... | reverse complement strand
ACGCCGGTCATCGCGATCACGGTGCTCGCCCTCGCCGTCGAACGCGGGCTGCACTTTGGCATCTTCGATCCGGCTCTCGGCGGCGACCCGGTGTTGTTCCAGCACCTGTTCTGGTTCTATTCGCACCCGGCGGTCTACATCATGATCCTGCCGCCGATGGGCGCCATCAGCGAGGTGCTCGCCTGCTTCTCGCGCAAGAATATCTTCGGCTACTCGTTCGTGGCGTTCTCGAGTCTTGCCATCGCCATCTTCGGGTTCCTGGTGTGGGCGCATCACCTCTTCATCGCTGGCATCTCCGTCTACTCGGCGCTGGTGTTCTCGTTTCTGACCTATGCGGTCGCCATCCCGTCGGCCGTGAAGACCTTCAACTGGACGGCCACCTTGTACAAGGGAGCCATCTGGCTGAAGGCGCCGATGATCTGGGCCATCTGCTTCCTCGGCCTGTTTCTGGTCGGTGGCCTGACCGGACTGTTCACGGCGGCGCTCGGTGTCGACGTGCACATCCACGACACCTACTTCGTTGTTGCCCACTTCCACTTCATCATGGTCGGCGGCGCGATCATGGGCTACTTCGCCGGACTGCACTACTGGTGGCCGAAGATGACCGGGCGCATGTACTCAGATGCAGCCGCGAAGACGGCGGCAGTCATCGTTTTCGTCGGTTTCAACCTGACGTTCGGACCGCAGTTCATCCTCGGCTACCTCGGCATGCCGCGCCGGTACCACATGTATCCGGAAGAGTTCCAGGTGCTGAACGTGCTGTCGTCGGCCGGAGCATCGATCCTGGCGGTGGGTTACGTCCTCGTGGCGATTTACCTCCTCGTGTCGCTGTTCAAGGGCGAGAAGGCTGGCGACAACCCGTGGCATGCCACGGGACTCGAGTGGACGACGCAGTCGCCGCCGCTGCCGCATAACTTCGACGTGCAGCCGGTGGTGACCGAAGGCGCCTACGAATACTCGAAGCGGGAGATCAAAGTTGTCTGACGCGGCAGCGATTCCGGCCGACGCTCACGCGCACGGCCATCATCCCGACCTGCAGCACCACTTCGACTCGCTGGAGCAGCAGCACGAAGCGGCGACGCTCGGTATGTGGCTGTTCCTGGTCACCGAGGTCCTGTTCTTCGGCGGCCTGTTCATGGCCTACCTGCTCTACCGCGTCTGGTATCCGGAAGCGTGGGCGGCAGGCAGCGAGGAGCTGAGCATCCGCCTTGGCGGGTTCAACACCGTTGTGCTGATCGGCAGCAGCTTGACGATGGCGATGGCGGTTCGCTCAGCGCAGACCGGATACCGCCGCGCGACCGTCGGCTGGCTGCTCGGCACGATGGCGCTCGGCCTGACGTTCCTGGTGGTGAAGTTCTTCGAGTACAAGGACAAGTTCACCCACCACCACGTTCCCGGCTACGACTTTCACATCGAGGGCGCCCATGCCGGCCTCGCAGGGCCGATGGAGATCTTCTTCTCGCTGTATTTCACGATGACGGGCCTGCACGCGCTGCACATGATCATCGGCTTCGGGATCATGTCCGTCATCACCTGGATGGCCTACCGGGGCAGGTTTTCACCCCAGTGGTCCACGCCGGTCGAGATGAGCGGGCTCTACTGGCACTTCGTCGACATCGTCTGGATCTTCCTGTTCCCGCTGTTGTATCTGGTGGACCGGACGGGTCAGTAGCCATGTCTCACATCTCGCCCAAGTCGACCTACTACACCATCTTCGGCATCCTGATGGGGCTCACGGCGCTGACCGTGTTCGCGGCGTTTCATCATCTCGGCGTGTTCAACTTCCCGGTTGCGCTGGGCATCGCGATCACGAAGGCGACGCTCGTCATTCTGTTCTTCATGCACGCGAAGTACAGCAGCCGGTTGACCAAGCTGTTCGTCGGAATGTCGTTCTTCTTCCTGATGATCCTGTTTACGTTGACCATGACCGACTACCTGTCGAGAGGTTTCAAGACCTACCCGGGCGGCGCGGCAGGTGCAGGGTACGCGCCGCCGCGGGCTAAATCGGCTGCTCACGAGGCGGCAGGGGAAGAGCCCAAGGAAGGCGAGGCCGCGCACTAGGTCCGTGCGGATAGTGTCCGGCTTCAGCCGGACTAGAAGATCTCTCCGAACAGGCTCCAGATTTTTTCGCGGGCGCGGATGTGCAGCGGGCGGGATCGCCACGACTGCAGATCGAGCCGTCGCGACTTCCCCAGATCTCGCTCGAAATCCCCGCGCAGCCGTTCCGCAACAGTGCGATCGAAGACCACGACGTTCAATTCGTCGTTAAGCTCGAACGAACGGTTGTCGAAGTTTGCGGATCCGACAATGCTGAGCGTGCCATCGACGATCACGGCTTTGGTGTGCATCATCGCCGGCTGGTACTCGTAGATCTCGATCCCCTGCTGCATCAGCTGGCCATACTGCGCCCGGCTCGCGAACTTCACCGGCTTCGCGTCGGTGACGTCGCCCTCCACGAGCATGCGAACCCTCACGCCGCGCCTGCGCGCGTCGGTCAGGCTCCATTCGGTTGACGCGTCGGTGATGAGATAGGGCGATTGGATGTCGATCGACTGCCGCGCGGCCGCCAGCGAGAGCAGGTATGCCAGCTTGAGGGCATTGGTCCCTCCCTCGGGCGAGCTCCAGATGACGATCGAGCTGGCCGGGCCGCGAGGATTCGGATCGTGCGGCACGACGTCTGGCTCGACCACCCCTCCCGTTTCGATCCAGTTCTCGTTGAAGGCGGCCTCGATATCCGTCGCGGCGGGCCCGGCGACCTTTACATGGGTGTCTCGCCACCTCTGTTCCTTGTCCGTATCCCGCGCCCACTGATCGTCGATGCCGATCCCGCCGACGAAGGCGACCTCGCCGTCGATGATCAGGGCCTTCCGATGTGTGCGGTAGTTCACTTCCTCGATCGCGCGGCTGCGAACCTTGTTGTACCAGCCGATGTGGCAACCAGCCTTTGTCATCCTCTCGATGTCGTCGCTGGACACTTTGGCGCCGAGGGAATCGAATACGAGGCGAACATCGACGCCCCGCCCGGCGGCGGCCACGAAGGCATCGGTGAACTGTCTCGCGATGTCGCTCGTGCTGCTGTAGATGTAGCCCTCGAACGCGACGCGATGCCGAGCCTCGTGGATGGCACCGAGCATCGCCGGAAAGGCTGCATCTCCGTTTGTCAGGACGGTGTATCGATCACCGGACGTCAGCGGATGTCCCGTGAGCTTTGCGAGATATCCCGGATACGCCTCGGCGCTGGTCGCGAGCGATGTCCGGACTCGCAGTGTTTCCTGGTCCTGCGCGATGACCAGTCCCATACCCACGACGATCAAGACAATGACGACGCCGATGATGAGGTTTCGGGGCTGCGGCAGCTTCACGCTCAGGTCATGTGCAAGCCGAGGACCGACGAGGTCGCCAAAGGTTGAGGCGGTCGTGGTACAAAGTTGCCGTGCGCGCCATCGTTCTCGACACTACCGTTCAGCTCGCCGCCTCGAGGCTGGCACCCGAGCCGGCCGACAGCGAGGTCCTGGTCCGGGTCACCCGCGCCGGCGTCTGCGAAACCGACCTGCAACTGATCAAGGGCTATATGGGATTCCGCGGGATCCTGGGCCACGAGTTTGTGGGCGTGGCGGAGTCCGGCGACTTCACCGGGCAGCGCGTGGTGGGCGAGATCAATTGCGCGTGCTGGCAGTGCGACACATGCCGCAGCGGCTTCCCAACCCACTGCCCGAACCGCACGGTGCTCGGGATCCTCAATCACGACGGTGCATTTGCCGATCTGATTGCCGTACCGCAGCGGAATCTCCACCGAGTACCAGACTCGGTTCCCGACGATATTGCGGTATTCACCGAACCGGTCGCGGCGGCTTTTCAGATCCCGGCGCAAATCGCGATTGCCGGGACGGAACGGATTGTCGTCCTTGGGGATGGACGGCTCGGAAACCTGTGCGCCCAGGTGCTCGCGTCGATGGCGGACGATGTGCTTGTGGTGGGGAAGCACAGGGAGAAGCTGGCGCTGCTCGAGGCCATGGGGCTGAAGACTGCGCTGTTGTCCGACAGTACGCCCGAGAGGAGCTTCGACGTCGTCGTCGACTGCACCGGGTCGGAGTCTGGACTTCCGACGGCGCTGAAGCTTGTCCGGCCGCGCGGAACAATTGTGCTCAAGACGACGGTTGCCGGCTCACAGACGCTCGCATGGGCGCCGTTCGTGATCGACGAAATCACGCTCGTCGGTTCTCGCTGTGGCCCGTTCGACCGCGCGCTCGACGCTCTCGAGCACGGACTCGTAGACGTCGAGCCGCTGATCACGGACCGGTTCAACCTGTCCAACGGCTTGATGGCGCTGCAGCGAGCGCAGCAGAAAGGCGTGCTGAAGGTTCTGCTCGAGATGGATACATGAGAGTTCGCGCTTCCGGGTTCTCGGTGCCCGGTTCGTGTTCAGGTTCGGTTCGTCGTTGGGCGTTCGTTGTTCTATGTTCTGTACTGACGACCGCTTGCAGTGGTGCCGACCAGCTGTCTTCGGCTTCCAGCAATTTGATTGTCGAGCGCGCGCGCGTGAGTATGGGGTCCGAGGTCCATCTCACCGCGTGGACAGACGACGAGCCGCGCGCCTCACGAGCCTTCGAGAGAGCGTTCGACGAATTCGATCGCCTCGATCGTCTGCACAGCGTGTGGAAGGATGGCAGCGACGTGTTGCGCGTCAACGCCGAGGCGGGGCGGTCGCCGGTCCGCGTCAGTCCGGAAACACTGGAGGTGCTTCGAGTTGCCCGGCAGGTAAGCGAGTGGACCGGCGGCAAGTTCGACGTCACCTTCGGCGCGCTGTCCGGCCTGTGGAAGTTCGACCATGACCAGGACAACCGGCTCCCGCGTGCCGAGGACGTCCGACGGCAATTGCCGCTGATCGACTTTCAGGCGATCGACGTGGACGCCGAGCACGGCACAGTGTTCCTGCGGCGGCCCGGAATGCGCATGCACTTCGGCGGAATCGGCAAGGGCTACGCCGTGGATCGGGCTGCCGCGATTCTTCGTGCAGGCGGCGTGACGAACTTCCTGATCCAGTCAGGCGGCGATCTGTATGCCGGCGGTACTCGTGGCGATCGTCCCTGGCGCAGCGGCATCCGCGATCCGCGCGGTCCTGCCGATCGCGTCTTCGCGGCGATGGACCTGCGAGACGAAACCTTCAGCACGTCGGGCGACTACGAACGTTTCTTCATGCGAGAGGGCCACAGGTACCATCACATTCTCGACCCGGACAATGGTCAGCCGGCGCGCGGCTGCCGCAGCGTCACCATTGTTGCGAAAGAGGCGGTGCTCGCCGATGCGTTGTCGACTGGTGTGTTCGTTCTCGGCCCCCAGGCGGGGATGACGCTCATCGAAAAGCTGCCGGACGTCGAGGGGGTGATCGTGAGCGACAGGAACGAAGTGCTGGTCTCGACCGGTCTCAGGGGGCGGCTGGAGCTGAGGCAGGCACCGACCGACGCGCCATGATGTCGGCCTTGCGGATGATGATCAGGTGGTGCGGACACTTCTCCGTGTCGTCGTACAACCGTTCGCAGTCGTCGCAGCGCACACATTCGCTCAGCACGATCTGAGGACCGCGAATCGCACCCCACTCACAAGCCTTCTCGCAGATCCGGCAGTGCGTGCATTCCTTCCAGCGTTTGATCCGGAATACCGTGAGCTTCGACAGCAGGCCCAGGGCCGCCCCCAATGGGCAAAGGAACCGGCAGTAGGCGTTGCGCACGAACAGTGACACCACGAGCAATACGGCAAGCGCGGTCCAGAGCGGCAACGTCTTGCCGTGGAGTCCGAACATCCAGAATGGTTCGATATACGGGTAAATCAGCGGATCGCGCGTGATGACGAAGTAGCTGATCGCAAATGCAAGAATGCCGTACTTGATCAGCGACGCCCGTTTTTCGACCACCTTCGGGATCTTGATCTGCCAGCGGTTGGGTGCCACGCGATCGAGCAGTTGCGTGAATGCGCCAAAGGCGCACAACCGTCCACAGTAGACGCGTCCCCACAGGACGGTTGAGACAATCGTCACGATCGTGAGCAGATACCAGGAGAGGTTCTGTCGGAAGATCGGCAGGTTCCCGCCAAAGAGGCCGAAGACGTTGACGACGGAGATCAGCTGGCTCTTATAGAAACCGAGGAACGCGACCGCACCGACCAGCGTCGCGTATTTCAGCGGCACGCTCTTGCGGAAGAAGCTGACGAACGCAAAGACGAGGAAAGCACCCACGGCGAGCAGGTCGGGAGCCTGCGCGCGGATGTCTTCGGACCAGGTGGGGACGTCTTCGTCTTCATCCTCGAAGTTCCAGCCCTTGGCGTCGGGCTGCGCGGCCTGGCCGACCTGAAGGTCGGCCACGACCAAATGAAGTAGGGGCCGGTCTTCAGACCGGCCCTGCGCAAAAGACGGCGTCCACGCGGCGAGGGCGAGCAGCAGCGCGAGAAGGCGCCGCGTCACGGCTTTGCCCCGGGCGGGGCGAGCAACTCGCGCGCGACGCGCCTGGCGCTGTTGCGGATGGCCCTGACGGCGCTCGTCATGGTGATCGAGGCGCGCGACACGGCGTCGACATCCTGTCCCAGCTTGAACGGGTCACGCACGTCCTTGCCCCTGAACTGCGCCCCAAAGGCGGGCCGATCGATCGAGAAGTCGCCGTACGGCTCGTGATGTTCTACGACGATCACGCCAGTCAGCAGCCCTTTGACGTCGATTCCCATCAACATCACGATCGGGCCACCGTAGCCCCGCTCGAGCGGCGATACCTCAGTCGTCCAGAAGGCGTAGCCAAGGACATTTTGGGTCCCCGGCCCGGCATACGCGGTGAAATGGGGAGGTTCGCCACCTTTAGGCGAAAATGCAGTGGCGGCGGGGAAGAGCTGCTTCAGGCGCGCCTGGAGAACGTCGGCCGACTGGCCTCCGGCCGTAATCACGATCGTTGCACCCACGACGAGCGTGACTGCGGTGGCGGCGCGCTTCAGAATCATCCCGGACGCAGAATTATAAGGGACCTATGCAGAGAGCCATGATGCTTGCCGCCGCCGTGATGCTAGCCGCCGCCACAGTGCCGCCTGTTCACGCCCAGCCGCAGGCTGAGCCGCCGAACCCCCTGACCACGGTGAAACGGCTCAAGTGCCGGTTCCCGACCGCATCCGCGGCGGCGTGGAAGAGCGGAGACCCGCAGGTGCAGCTCAAGACTCAGGAATTGTTGTTCGAGATCAACAACATCGACGTGCAGGATGGTACCGCGGAATACATCGGCACCGCCGGACGGGCGTACGTCACAGCCGTGTTGTCGGGCTGGAGTCTCTACTTTGTCGAGAACTCGGTCGGTCAGTTGAATGTCACGACGGTGTTTGCGCAGGAGGCGTCGCCGAAACGCTTGAAGGCCGTCCATTCGCGGCACGGCTACCTGCAGATGACGGTCGGCAAGTTCATCGCTGAGCCGTCGGTATCGCAGAACTACGGCGACTGCGAAATCGTGGAGTGACGCCTGATAACATGAAACTCGTGGCCCGCTCCTTTGGATTCGTTCTGTCGATGACGCTCTTCGCGGCCGTGCTGTTTTCAGCAGCCACCTCGACCGCGCAGCGTCCGTCCGAGGGGCAGCAACTGGTGGAGAAACGCTGCCAGGGATGTCACACCATGCGACGCGTGGACACCGCGGCCAAGGACGCCAAAGGTTGGCAGGAAACCATCCAGGTGATGATTCAGGACGGCGCCGAGATCGAGGAGAGCGAGATTCCTGTGATGGTGCAGTACCTGACGCGGGAGCATGGTCCCGTACCCGAGGGACCTGGCAAGCAGATCCTGCTGAATACGTGCACCATGTGTCACAACCTGCAGCGCATCAAGAACGGCCGGCGCTCGCCTGAAGAGTGGGAAGAGACGCTGCTGGCCATGCTGAACGAAGGCGCGCCGGTGTCCGACGAGCAGTTCCCCGTCATCCACGCGTATCTCTCAAAGAACTTCGGCGTCGAGTGACGTCCAGGTAGTGTCCGGCTTTAGCCGGACCCTTCCTTGGTCCATTCCAGCAGCTCGCCCGGCTGGCATTTGAGTTCGCGGCAGAGCGCGTCCAGCGTCGAGAACCGGATCGCTTTGGCCTTGTTTGTCTTCAGGATCGACAGGTTGGCGAGAGTCATCCCGACCTTCTCGGCGAGCTCCGTCAGCGTCATCTGACGATCGAGGAGCAGGTAATCCAGTTTCACGCGAATCGCCATGGCCGTCAGATCGTGAGCGCCTGGTCCTGGTCCAGGCGGGTGCCGACGGCGAAGACCTCAGCGATCGCCAGGATGATCAGCCCGAGCACGACGGCGAAAAAGTCGATGTTGAAGCTCCAGTCGAAGAGCAGTCCCTGCGCGGTGAAGTGGGCCTTGGCGTAATACTGGTTGAAGGCGACGAGCGATGCCCGCACGAGTTCGCCGATGAACACGGCGGCGGCGACGCGGCGAAGTCGCCGGGCGTTGGCCTGAATGAAGGGTTGCCCCTTCCGCAACGTCCCGAAGACGCGGTGCAGCTGTTCCAGGCCCCAGCTCGCGCAGACGAACAAGGCGATTAGAAACGCGGCGTTGATAAAGAAAAACGATCCCTGTGGCGCGGGGAAGCGCAGCGAGCCGTAGGTATCCCGCAGTTCGGCCCGTTCAGCCCCGAGTGACGGGGCGGTGATGCGGTGCGCATCGGTGTCGACGTAGAAGCGCACCGGGATGGTCATGTGCGTGCCGACTCCGAGCAACGCCGCATCGACTTCCCATTCGACAGGAACTGGAGCGAAGCGGGGCACCACGAGCATGATCCCGATGACGATCATCACCAGAACGAAGCCCAGTGCCATCAGGCCCCGGGCGATGCCCAGAATCACCGAAACGACCGCTGCGGCTCTCACGGGCAACCTCCTTCGTATCGTAAATCGGCAAAGACATATCGATATACGATAACACTTGAGCCAGAGTTCAGGGGGCTGAGACGAACCGGAGGTTGCCTTAGTTACTTCCGGCGCAGAGGAGCACGACGCAGACGGAGAGGATGTTGCGCCCTTTGGGAGGAGTGGGAATGCCGCGTTCGTCCATCATCCGTCGAATGAGCGCGGACGTCTCGGGATACTCCACGGCCGACTGCACGCCGACACGCACGAGACCGTCCGCATAATCAATCGCCTGCCAGCGGTGGCCGGCCGCCGAGGACGTCGCCTTGTCGGTGTCGCGGCTGCCGTGATCCTTTTGCCCGAGGTCGGCACCGCGGGAGACGAGCAGCGTCACGGCATCGTTGCGCCCCTTCATCGCCGCGCCCATCAGCGCCGTGCGGCCGTCCTGATTCGCGCCGTTGGGATCGAGCCCGAGATCCAGCAGCATCCGGATCGCCTCGACGTTCTCCTTCGCCGACCGCTCGTACGTCACCCCGGGCACCCAGCCAATCCCGCCGGCAGCCGTCAACGCGGTGTCGCCGAAGTTCGTCGCAATCTTCGGGTCAGCCTTGTACTCGAGCAGCAGCTTCATCAGCGCGGTGTCGCCGGACTGCGCCGCGCGGATGAACGGCGTGGAGCCGTCCTCGAGGAACCACTGCATCGTGAAGATGGTCCGCGTCAGCGTGTTGTCCTTGATGCGCGCGTTCGGATTGGCGCCCTTCTCCAGCAGCAGCCTGATGAACGCGAGATGGTCCATGTCCGCCTTCGGGACGGGGTAGTCGCCGCCCTCGATATTGCGGTTGTCAGTAGCGAGATAGAGCGGCGTCCACAGACCTTTGTTGGCGAGATTGACGTCGGCGCCGCGATCGATGAGCAGCTTCGCCAGCTGGTAGTTGCGGTTGTTGACTGCCGTGAGCAGCGGCGACCAGCCATACTCCGACTGCTGGTTCACCTGTGCGCCAGCATCGAGCAGTGCTTTCGCAGATTCGCTGTCGCCCTCACGCGCAGCGAAGATCAGCGGAGTCAGCCCGCCGCCGCCACCTCCAACGAGCCCAGCGACGACCACTTCAGGATTGTTGTCGTCATCCGCATCCGCATCCTGCTCCGGCTGCTGTTGCGGTTGTGGCTGCCCTTGACCCTGCCCGGCGCCTTGACCACGTGCACCACCTTGCCTGCCTCGACCACCACCCGCACCTCCGCCGCGCCGCCCGGCACCCTGCCCGCCTGCAGGTCCGGCACCCGCGGCAGCCGCCGGCGCACCGGCGCCTTGCGCGGGCGCACTCGCGGCACCACCCTGGTTCCCCTGAGGCAGCGGCAAGCCGTCGGGGCCAAGCGCCTGCGCCAGCCCGCGCTGACCCAGCATCGGGACGCCGTTTTGCCGTTCGAACTCGAACTGTTCGTCGTACGTGCGTCCCGCTGCCTGTGCGCGAAGCCGGCGCTCGCGCGCCTCGTCGACGACGCGCGTGTTCACGCGACCGGCCATATAGTTCCGCGGAACTCCGGCGCCGCCCGACTTCACCAACGGATCCGCACCGGCCGCAAGCAGCGCCTTCACCGCTTCCGGATGCTTCTGCTCGGCCGCCCACATCAGCGCTGTTGTCCCGCGCAGCGGTTCTTTCGCGTTGACGTCCGCGCCACCCTCAACCAGGACCTTGATCGCCTGCGGGTTTCCGTTCCTCGCCGCCAGCATCACCATCGTCTCGCCGTTGGGCCCAAGCGACTTCGCGTCCGCTCCAGCCTTCAGCAGCTTGTCAAGGATCGACGGGTTGCCGTAGAGGGCCGCCATTGCCAGCGGCGTCATCCCTTCGCGGTTTGCAGCTTTGACGTTGGCGCCCCCGCGAATCAGCAGGTCGACGAGTTCACCATCGTCGCGGTAGATCGCCCAGTGCAGCGCCGTTGCGCCGTCCACTTGCGGAGCGTTGACGTCAGCCCTGGCCTGAATGAGCTTCTGGATGGCGGCCTTGTCGCCCGACTGTGCGGCGTCCGCCAGCGGACTGCGTCGGTTCTGCGCAGTGGGAGACGACGAGACGCAGACCCACAGGAGGGCTGCGATTCCGGCGGACCATCGAGCGCTCATGCGGGAAATCCTACGCCGTTTCGGGCGCAAAGAAAAAAGGCCGACGCTGAGGCCGGCCTTTCGCCGTTTCTACCTGGGAACCGTCTGTTACAGCAGCTTGGCGAGCGGCCCCGTGCTGTCGCCCTGCTTTTCCTTATCGATCCCGTACAGCTTCAGTACGCTGATGAGCAGATTGCCCGTGGGGACCGTCTTGCGCTCGTACGCGAGGTGGCGGTTTCCGCGCAGCCCCAGATTCTTGCCGCCGATCAGGAAGTGCGGCACATCGTAATGCTGGTGCTGGTTGGAGTTGCCCATGTTCGTGCCGTGCATGATGACGGTGTTGTCGAGCAGCGTGCCGTCACCCTCACGAATCGACTTCAGCTCCTCAGCCAGATACGCCGTGGTCGAAAGGTGATAGCGGTTCAGGTCCGAGTAGCGGCGAATCTGGACCGGGTCGTCCTGGTGATGCGAGCCGCCGTGGAAGCTGACGCTGGTGCCGCCATTCGGGAAGAGCTCGCCCTTCGGGAACTGATAGGTGCGACCAGTCAGGTCGCGGGCACCAAGCAGCGTAACGACGCGCGTGATGTCGGCCTTCAGGGCCAATGCCACCAGCTTGTAATGGATGCGGACGTGCTGATCGAACTGCTCCGGGATTCCTGGCGGCAGGTCGAGCTCCGGAACATCCCCTGACACCTTCGACGCCAGTTGAATGCGGCGCTCGATCTCGCGAATTTCCTCGGTGTACTGGTTCACGGTCTGGACGTCCGCCGGTCCGAGCTGTCGACGCAGCGCGGCGAGCTCGGCGACGAGCGAGTCGAGGATGCTCTTGCTCTGGCGCATGCGCTGCGCACGCTGCTCGGGCGTCGAACCGCTGCCAAACAGGCGCTCGAACACAACCTGTGGATTCAGCTCCATCGGCAACGGGCTCGTGCGCGGCACGGGCTCGTTCTCCGGCGTCGGCAGCTCGGTCCATGAAATCGAGTTGGTGTACGAGCAGCTGTAGCCTTCCCCGCAGTTGCTGGAGCTCGAGTTTGGATCTTCCACCGCCAGCTGCAGCGACGGCAGCAGCGTTTCGCGCCCGATCTTCTGCGCGATTTGCTGATCGATCGTGGCGCTCCCCACCGTTGCGTCTGAACCGGCGGTCTTCCGCGGCTTGATTCCGGTGAGATAGGCGGCAGCGACCCAGTGGTCAGAGCCGGTCGTTCCCTCGGGCGGCTCCGCGGACTTCGACCACAGGCCGCTCATGATCGTCGTTTCGTTCTTCAGCTTCGACAGCGATTCCGCGATATGCGGCAGCTTGTCGGGCAGTGCGCCCTCCGCCCCTGGCTCCCAGAAGCCCGGAGCCATACCGTGCGGATAGAACACGCCGACGAAGCGCGGCTTTGCCTGTCCGACGGCCGTCTGGGCTATCGCGGTTGCGGCCGGCAGCATCGCTTCGAGAACCGGCAGCGCCAGAGTCGCGCCCGCGCCCTGCAGGAACGTGCGTCGTCTGATGTGTTTCTTCGTGATGAACGACATGGTTCAGTTGACTCCACTCTGTGGAACGGTTGCGCGCGCGCTGGTCGCGTCCGGCACCGCTTCAGATCGCATGTTCACCTGGAACGGCTGGCTGCGGACGATGCCGAGAACGATGGCCGAGAAGCGGCCGTTGTTCTTGATCGCATCCTGTGTGACGGCGCGCACCAGCGGCATGTCGCCCGCCTCGACGCCGCGCCCCAGCGCGTAAATCAGAAGCTTCTCGGTGGCGACAGTGACGAACTGCTTTCCGTACGTTGATGCAAGCCAGTTACGAAGCCCGTTCGGGCCCTCGATCGTGGTGTTGTCGAAGAACAGGTCCTTGGCGTCGATGGCCTGGTCTTCGTCGTGGCTGCGCCACAAGCCAATGGCGTCGAAGTTCTCCAGGGAGAAGCCGATCGGGTCCATCAGGCGATGGCACTGCACACAGTCCTGCCGCACCCGGTGCGACAGCATCTTCTGCCGCATGCTCGGCTCCTTGGCGTTCGGGTCCGCGGCGCGCGGCGGCAGCGGCGGGACGTTGGCCGGCGGGCTCGGCGGGCTCATGCCAAGGAGATTTGTCATCACCCACTTGCCGCGTGTCACCGGCGACGTCCGATCCGGTTTCGATGTCGTCACAAGGAAAGCGCCTTTGCCGGTGAGGCCGCGACGCGATTCGAGTCCGGGACCCAGTTCGACACGGCGGAACTGGCTGCCGTAGATGTTCTTGATGCCGTAATGCTTGGCGAGGCGCTCGTTGACGAATGTGTAGTCCGCCGTCAGCAGCTCGGTGATGTTGTGGTCCTCGCGCACGATCGTGTCGAACAGCAGCTCAACCTCGCGACGCATCGCCTGGCGAAGCGGATCGTCGAAATCCGGATAGATGAGCGGCAGCGGCGCGGAGGCGTCCAGCCCGCGCAGGTTCAGCCACTGGCCGGCGAAGTTCACCGCGAGAGCTTCGGCCTTCGGGTCCTTCAGCATGCGACGGACCTGGGTCTCGAGCACGGCA
>Ga0207701_10004942_pt1 | contig 13455 bp, 9 predicted proteins | sample KBSSwiSSwithPhiX_FD_184294 | JGI IMG/M metagenome (GOLD analysis project Ga0207701, IMG submission 184294) | Switchgrass rhizosphere bulk soil microbial communities from Kellogg Biological Station, Michigan, USA, with PhiX - S5 (SPAdes) (version 2) | ecosystem: Environmental > Terrestrial > Soil... | reverse complement strand
GACGGCGCGCGCGGGACCGCGCGCCGTCTGCGTGTATCCAATCGCCTCCAGCCAGGACGTCGTCGCGAGCATCGCGCCCGCGCTGCCCAGACTCTCCAGGAACTGACGACGGCTTGACGGACTCATAACGCGCTCGGCAACTCCATGAAGTCGGGATGCCGATGACGATAGTCGAAGAGCCGACCAAGGGGAAGTCAGCGTGCAGAGCGCTGAGCCTGCTTTTCGCGGACGAAATCAATCGAGTCCTCATACCGACATCACGACTCGAGTCGTTTGACACGGGCGATTCGGGCGGACGATGATCCGCGCGAATCCGAAAGGAGCTGTCCGATGAAAGTGCTGAGAGCCTGCGTGGTGACCGCTGTCGTGGCGACAACGCTGTCCCTGGGCGCGTCGATCGCGCTGTTCGGGGAAGACAACGCCGCGCGCGAGACGCGCGACCGACACGAAATCGAGGGGCTGATGTGGAAGTACACGCGCGCGCTCGACAAGGGCGATGGTGCGACCTACGCTTCCACCTACACGGCGGACGGGCAGTTCGGGGCCGGGGGGAACGTGACGAAGGGACGCGAGGCGTTGTCGAAGCTCGTCGTCCGGCAGCCGGCCGCGGGCGAGCCGGCGCGCGCGCCTTTGTACCACATGGAACTGAACCACTGGATCGAGTTCGTGGACAAGGATCACGCCCGCTATCACGCCTACTACCTGACCGTCTCCGGTGCGTTGGGACGCGAGACGCCGCCGCGGATCGTCGCCGCCGGGCAGAGCCTCGACGAAATGGAGCGCGTCAGTGGCAAGTGGCTGCTCAAGACGCGTGACGTCGCCGCGAAGGACTAGCCGGCTCAGCGCACGTACAGCGCGAGTCGAGGAAACGCGAAGCTGCCGGCAACGTCGTCGATGATGTTCACCTGACACGTGTAGAGACCAGGCTTGAATGCGTCGGCCGGCACCTCGAACTGGAACAGCGCCGCGCGTCGATCGGCGGCGTCGAGGCTTGCGCGCTCGACGAGCGGCGTCTCGAACACCTTCACCGCGCCGCGATAGAACGCGAGGCTCGTCTTCAGCATCGCCGCGCCCCCGGGCGACGCTTGCGGCTCATAGACCTCGTAGTAGAAGTACATCTTCTGATTTCGATCGACGACGTGCGAAAGGCTGGGGAGCAGCTCCACGCCTTCGCGCACGAGTGGATTGTCCGTACGCTGTCGCCCCGTCGCGGGCCGAATCTGCGTACTGAGCGTGACCGAGCTGACCTTCACCGGCGCTTGTCGCAAATCGGGAACGAACACACCGGACTCGAACGAGCCCATCGTGCCGTTCGCGTTCTCACGCACGACGACCTTCACAACGAAGCGTCCGGGAGGCAGCGTCAGGCCAGCTTGATAGAGCAACTGCTGCGACCTGTGCCCTGACGCCTCCGGCGCGATGTCGAGCGTCTCACGGAGCCGGCCCACCGGCCTTCCCTGTTCATCGCGAACGATGCCGAGAATGTCGAGCGTGTCGCGTTGCGGCGCCTCACGAAGAGCGCCCCCCGGCACGGCAACCGACAGCGGCACATAGTAGCGGTCTTGCGCAAGCCTGAACCAACCGGCTGACATCACCACAGGCAGGTCAGTTGCTGACACAGGCGCCGCGAGCTGTTCCTGGAGCTGGCGCTCGCGATCCTGGCGATTGGTATGTGCGAAGTCTCGCGCCGCGTAATAGCCGGCACGATGCTCCACGCGAAGCCCGGGCTTCTTCACGCGCACGGTAATGCGACGGAAGCGGCCGTCTTTCGATGCATTCGTGCTGTTGTAGCCGAGCAGGTAGTAAAGCGAGGTGTCGCGCTGCACCTGCGTAAATGCCTCGCCAAAGTCGTTGCTGTCGACAAAGGCACGTCCGCCTGTATCAGAGGCCAGCGTTTGCAGCGTTTCCTGTGAAGCGAAGAGGCGATCGAATTGTTGACTGACCCCTTGCCCGGAGAACGCGCCGACACCGCGCGCGCTCGGCCGCGACGCATCTCCGGCAGGCACGATCGTCTGGAGCCCTCGCGTGTCGACTGGATAAATCGCCATGTTCGCGCGCACGGCACCGCTGGTGGTGGCACGCAACTCGACTTGATTGTCGGTGCCGCTGCGGGTCATTCCACCGCTGAAGTACAACACTGACTTCTTCTGTTCAATCGTGCCCAGCATGTCGGCCAGCGTACGTAATCCGCGCAGCCGCGCGTCGTTGTTGAAGAGATCGTATTCGGCCGTGTCGGCAGTCACCGCGTCACCGCCGGCAGCGGCGGCCTCGTCGGTGGCGGCCGTTTCGGCAGCCGGCGCATCGAAGGCTGTGGCATCAACGGCAGTGAACTCCGCGAGCGTCGTCTTCACCTGCTCGCGATCGCTGGTGAAGTCCGAGATGACTTTGAGTGTCGTGTCGATCGTGGTGATTGCAACAAGGTCCGCATCGGTCATCTGGTTGTCGACGTAATCGGCCGCAGCGCGGGTCGCTCGATCGAGTTCTTCGGGCTGCATCGAGCTGAGATCGAACAGAAGAACGATCAGGCGGCGGCCGGACAGATCTTCACGTCGAACCGGCGTCGCAGGAGCAGTCGCCAATACCGTCGCGGGGGTTCCCGGCTTCAACAATTCAGGGAGCGGCGCCGCGGGTCGTGGTGTGGTGGCGATCTCTTCGACGTTGAACGAGGTCACCTGCTGCGGCTTGTCGTCCTCGCGCACGTCGAAGTCGGCCGCCGTCAGGCCGCGAACCACTGCACCGCTCCGATCGCGTACGACGACGTCGACGACGACCAGGTCGACATCCGATCGAAACACTGGCGTTGGTGTCTGCTGCGCTACCGGCGCCGCGACGAGCATCATGACGACGAGCAGAACTGTGAAGGGGTCTGACCCCGTCCTGATTCTGCACATCAGAATCTGAACCTCACGCCCAGTTGGACGGTGCGCATGGGACGAATCGCGACGACCTCGCCGAACGTCGGCGAGTTCACCACCGTATCGATCGCGCCGAAGCGGACAGTGTTGAACAGGTTCGTCGCCTGCACTTGAATCGACACGACCTGATTGCCCGACAGCCTGACGTCGCGCGTGATCGCTGCGTCCACCTGCTGCGTCCCGGGGCCGCCGATCGTGTTGCGTCCGGCCGAACCGAACGTCCCTGTCGCGGGCACCGCAAACGCCGACGTGTTGAAGAATCGAAGGAGCGACGGATCGTCGATTGAGATCGGCGCGCCTGTGTAATCAGCCCTGAGCGTGCCATTGGTGCCTCGCGCGACGTCCGAAGTCGCGCCGACGAGCCGCGCTGTGAACGGCGTGCCGGAGTCCGCGGCGACTGACAGCGACACAGCCCAATCCTGAAGCAGCGCCGCCCAGGTCCCACCCTGATGCAACCAACGGCGATTTGGCCCGAACGGGAACTCGACGAACAGGTTTCCCGCTACCTGTTGCCGCCGATCGAAACTCGACAGCCCCCATTCCGCCTCGAGGTCCTGATCGTTCTGGGCCACCACCCGCCCGCCGCCTCCAATCGACGACGCATCGTCCATCGACTTCGCCAGGGTGTAGCTGATAGCGCCGGCGATTCCTCTCGCCTGCTGCTTGCGGAGGCGAATGGTCGCCGCGTGCAGAATCGATTCGCCCTCGGAGGTCTGCCAGAGAAACGGCTGCACGCCGTCGATCCGAAGTCCATCCGGATCGCGATTTGGCGCGCGCAGCACGTCGAGGTGCGTACCCTGCGTGCCGGTGTAACCGCCACCGAGCTGCCATCCGCCACCGAAGTTGTGATTCACGTCGATGTTCCACGTCTTGATCACGCCAAGCCGATAGTTCCTGTCCACACCGAAGCTGTTGGTGGTCGTCGCCTCGTCGATGGCCGCGAACGCGTCGGACAGCGTGAGCGGAGCGGCAAGCGACCCGATGCTCGTGCTCGTCGTCGCAAACGGAGGCTGCGCGATCAATTGCCGTGCGATGGCGGCATACGAGCCATTGTTGAAGCTCGTGCCGAATCCTGCGCGAACGACAGTGCGCGGGTTCGCTCGCCATGCGACGCCGAATCGTGGGGCAAGGTTATCGTAATCGCCATCGATGAGACTCGACGGGAACGGTCCGGTGTAGAGACCCGTGCCGCCGGAGATGACAGGATCGACCGCGGTGAACCCAGGCGCGACGTCGAGATTCACCATGCGATTGTGTGCTTCGGTGTACGGCATGGCGAGCTCGTAGCGCGCGCCGAGACTGAGCGTCAGATTGCCACGCACGCGCCAGTCGTCCTGCACGAACAGGCTGAACGCCCGTCCGCTCAATGCCACATCCTGCGCGAACTGCACCGACGCCTGTTGCGGCAGTCCGAGGAGGAAGTCGGCGAAGTCGAGGCCTGACGATCGAACGACTGAACTCCCCGCCGAATAGAGCCCTGTGAACACGTACGCCCCTCTCGCGTCCCCGGTGGTAATGCCGCCGGAACGATCGACTCGCGCGTCGCCACCCAATCGAAAGGTGTGAGCGCGAAGTGGGTGCGTCAGCGTGTAGCCGACTTGAATGCGTCGATCGCTGCGGTCGTCGGGGGCGACATCGCGCAGGCTGGTCACGCTCGAAAACGACAGGTTCGGAACGCCCCATTGCGACGGCTCGGTGGCGACGCCATTGATTCCCGCAATACCAGCGATATCGATTGAGTCCGTAAACAGGTTGCGGACCTCCGTGCTCGATCGAGTTGCGGTCACCTGGATGTTGTGAATCCATCGTCCGCGCAGGATGTTCAGCGATACCGGCACCGACCAGGTCGACCCGTTATTGAATCCACCGAGCATCGGAAACACATTCACGATGTCCGAAAGGTTGCGGCGGTATTGAAGCTGCGCATTGAGGACGACGGCATTGCCGGCTCGACCTCCTGGCCCGGCCCCGCCCCGTCCCGCGAAGCCTCCGCCGCCACGTCCGCCGCCCGCGCCTCCGCGACGTCCAGGAGCACCAGAGAAGTTGTGCGTCACTCGCACATTGAACTGATCCGACGTCGACAGCGCCGCAACGCTGCGCCGATAGTTCTGTGCCGTCCCCGGAAGATTCGGCGACGGGAAGAAATTCAGCAGCGCGAGCGCCGACGGATCGAGCCGGCTCTGAGGAATCTGTCCACCGAGAAACGGCAAACCCGTGACGGGATCGATCGGACCCACCGTCAGGCTCGAGAAGTTTCCCGCCCGCATGGATTCCGTGGGAACCGTCGCGTACTGATCGACGAGGTTGTTCGAGCGGCCGCCGGCGTAGTTGACGAAGAACGTCGTCTTCGAACCATCGTACGCACCGGGTATACGCAGCGGTCCGCCGATGGTGGCGCCGAACTGCTGCCGCGCATAGTGCGGATCGTCCTGCGAGTTCGCGCGAAGCGGATACGGCGAGGCATCGAGCACCGAGCCGCCGAAGTTGTAGTTGGCTGAGCCTTGCACAGCATTTCCGCCTCGGCCACGACCGAAGAACGCCCCGCCCCGTCCGCCCGGACCGCCCGGCCCTCCACCTTGAGGACCAGGACCGAATCCGCCCGGCCCGCCAAAACCTCCCTGCGCGCCGGCGAAGGTGCCGCGCCCACCGGCGGGTCCACCGAGGCGCGCACCAAATCCCTCGGGTGGCTGCCCACCCGCTGTCGCAAACTCACCGCGACCGAGAGCGTCGAGTCGATCGCGCAGTTGTCCGCGATCGACATTGACCGCTTCGCCGGTGACCGCCACGACACTGGTCGACGCCTCAGTGGAGAAACCTGGAGGCAGCAAACGTAACGCCGGATCTGTCTCCTCAATCGAGGTGGAAGACGTATCGGCCGCAGCAGCGGCGTTTGATTGAACGAGCTGCAACTGTGAAAAGCGCGGCTGCGCGCCTTGCGCGGCGCCACCGGGAAGGCGGTTTGGCCTGCGGAGGGAGCTTGGTGCCTCGATGATCGGACCAGACTGTTGGCCTGACGGGGTTTGTGCTCGCGACGCCAGCACCAGCTGAACGTCGAGCGCGACTTCACACGAATCAGCGGACACGGTCGCTGTCTGTTCAAAACGCGCGAACGCCGCGAGTTCCGCCGACACGACGAACTGCCCTTCCGCAACCCGAAGCCGATACGCACCATTCGTGTCGGTCGACGTGGCAGCCACGATCTGACCATCACGTGTGGCGGTGACCGACACACCGGGGAGCGGCGACCCTGAGCTGAGCACACGGCCGCCAATCGTGCAGGCTGGACGGGGGCCTTGTTCCGGCAGAGCCAGCAGCACGCCTCCACCCAGTAATACAAGGCTCGTCAGCGAGAAGATGACCCTTAAATACCTCTTCATCCCGTAACTCGCCCCATGATCCTCAGATGCACGTGGCACCGGGGTGAAAAAGCGCGTGCCGGGCTCGGTGACTAGCGTCCTTCGAAATACCAGAGCAGCAACCGGGCTCCACCAAACACGAGGATCAGCAGGATCGTGGCGACGGACCATTTCTTCCACATGCGTGCCTGATCGCGCTCAGTCCAGACTCGCGCCTGGTTCAGCCGTCCGAATGCATCGGCAAACGCCTGGTTGCGAAATCCGTAGAGGTGCCGAGGTCTCTCGAAGAATTCACTCAGGTTCTGGCTGATGGCGCAAGCAGACGTGATCTCGGATAGTGGCTCGAATCGATCCGGTCGGGATTTCCACCACGTGATACCGATAATCCAGACGATACCGAAGACGCAGATGCCGCTGATGCCCCAGGTCGACAGACTGCCTGTCGATATGAGCGCTGGATCGAGTTCGTTTGGGAGTGTCGCCACGAGCAGCACCGCACAACCGATCGTCGCGATGTGCGCCGGGTTCAGCAGCCACCATCGATACCGGCGGAACCACGAGACCCGGGGAACCGTCGCACGATGATGCACTGCGCATGACGGGCAAAGCGGCAGGTCCGCCGAGACGACTTGGTAACCGAAGAAGCCGCGAGATCGGCGGCCCCGCGCGCGCCGATAGAATGCCCGGCGAACGCGGACGCGTTCTGCGGCACCGCCACCACAGTGGGCGCACACGTCTGGCCAGGTGAGCGATCCCGGTGTTCCACGCACCTCGAGCCGGTATGGATAGCTGTGGAGATCGTTGTCAGCCGCTTGCTGATCCCAACTGCGGTTCATGCGCACGCCGCTATCCTCCCACACATGGTTGAGCTGGGGGGGGGGACCAGAGAGCGGCAGGACATTCTGGCGTATGTGGATGCCATCGGAACCCGACTCGACGAGATCACCCGTGCGCCGAGGCGCGTTCAGGATGATAGGTTCCTTGCGGGCGTGGCCCAAACGCGATTCTCAAGGCCTTGTCGTGGCCAAGCGAGCGGTCCTCCTGAGCCATGGGCCGCATAGCCACAAGTTACTCACCATGGGCTCCAGTTACCTTGCCGTTGTGATGGCGCACCTTCAACGAGCCGATGCGCTTGCCCATTCGTTTCACGGCGAAGCACTCTTCATCTCCGTCGATCAGGACGGGCTCTATGGCGGCCTGCAGATCTTCCTGACGAACGATGACTGGATCCTTCGAAACCTGATAGGAAACGTCGGACGTTTTGTGGCGCAGCCAAGGGTGTTGGCTTGGGTCGATATACGGTTGAAACATCTGAAAAGTGATCCCCTATCTCTTTTCGGCTTCTGCACGCTCTGCCAAGCGGGCGCCGGGCGCGCCCCATTCACAAGCGCATGGCACGATGTGAAAAAGAGAGACCATGTGGGAAAACATGAGGAGGCGGGTGCAACACCACGCGCGAACTGGTACGCTGAAGGGTGCCCATTACGTGTCCGCTCTGTCGCAGGCACCTGGACCCAGGTCCTGAACATTGCCCACACTGTCATATCCGCTTGCCCGGTGCGCCTCCGCGAAAACCAGCTCGCGTTTCCCCATCCAGATCGGCGTCCAGGGCAAGTCAGAAACGGACCGTTTCAAAACAGATCGACTCGGCCAGTTCGCAATGCCCTGCCTGCAGCCACCCGATTACACGCGCTGACCGATGGTGTAAGTGGTGTCACTGGCCAGTAAACCGCGACTAGCGCTGAATTCGCGAAACGTCCACCGCGAACGCTTTCCCCACTCGCCGAACTTTGGCGTGTGTCCGCCCTTGCCGCGATTTAGGCGACAGGTTCAGCGGCGATGAACACCCAGCGATGTTCGAACTCCACCGAATCAGCCGATGTTCGAAGATTGATCCCGGCGCTGATGCCTGCCTCGGCGATCGTTCTCATGGTGACTTCAAGCCCTTGGAGCGATCGCGCGTTCGCCACAATGGCTGCCCATTCCTTGAACTGCCGGTGTTGTCGCCAGTGATCGGTTGCCGTCACACAAAAACCGGCCGCGTGGACGACTTCCAGTAGTTCACTCTCTGGCAACATGCGCACGTGAGTTGGATCACGCAGTTGTTCCAGCGCATTGTGGAGTCGCCCTTCGATTGGATCTTCGGATGAAATGAGATCACCGATGACGAGAAGACCGTCGGGCTTGAGCACCCGTTTGACTTCATGAAGTACGACGAGCGGGTCGAGGAAGTGATGAATCGAAAGGCGGGTGACGACGCAATCAATGGCCGCAGTCGCAAACGGAAGACATTCAGCGAGCGATTCGATGAACTGCGTGGTCGCTGGACTCGCGGCGCACGTCGCGCGCGCCATCTGAATCATCTTCGGCGTCACGTCCGCGCCGATACTGAGTCTCATTGCAGGAGCCAGACGTGCCAGGAGCATCCCCGGGCCGCAGGCCAGATCGAGCATCACCCCGCCTGCTTTGGGACCAATCGCTTCCGCGAAGCGATTGGTGATGGCTTCAGCAGAGAAGGCGGGAGCGTTTGCCATCGCTTCCGCCTGCCTCGAGAACTCTGTCCGGACCAGTTCTCGTTGACTCGAGTGGCGCTGCACCTGTTCAGAACGCGTACTGAACGCCGAACTCCATCAGTCTGGGCCGCAGGATCAACGTCGGGTAGAGGTATGTCGGGCCCGCTCGCTGATTCCAGGTTTGAGTGGTGTTCGCGTTGAGCAGGTTGAAGAAGTTCACGCGCAGCGTCACGCGCTGTCGCTGGGGCAGATCAAACGACTTGTCGACACGAAGATCGACGTACGACGTCGTCGGCAACTTCAGTGTTCCCAGAGGATCCGTGTTGATTACGAACGTCGGAATCGAGATGCCGCCGCGGAGAAGGACCTGCCGCGACTGCGGTGCCCCGCTCTCGCTGTTGAAGTTCGCCGACGTGGCAATGCCATACGGCAGCCGGTAGAACCCCGAGACACGGAATGTTCGCTGCGTAGACTGATCGCCGGTGTTGATCTCGGCGTTGGGGTTGTATTCCGCGGCACGATTCAGTGGATGCCCAATCTTTGCGTCGTTGAACGTAGCCGTATAGGACGAGAGGAACTGCCAGTTGTCAGAGATCCGCTTGACGACCTGTACGTCGATGGCTGTGTGCCTCTCCGACGATTTCGGGTCGTTGATGATCATGAACTTCTCGAAGTTCCGACCCCTGAGCGACGCCGGATAGTCCCAGTACGTCAGCAATCTGCCCGGATCGTCGGCATTCCCCACTATTCCGTCATTGCCAGGATCGGGGCTGCTGATCGGGATGTTGTACGCCTCGTACGGCCGCAGGATGTTGAGGAGCCGCTGTTCGTTGAACGTACGGATATGGACTCCCGAAAGGCGAACGGCGAAGTTGCGGCCGACCTGTCGCTCCACGGTCAGCGCAAACTGGTCAGTGCCCATCGGCTTCTCGTCCGGGTTATTCACGCCAGGTGCCGGCGCGCTGCTGATGAAGTCCGGCCCGTTCGGATCGTCGTTCACTTCACCGGGGTCGTACAGGCGGTTGCCGTTGAGGTCGCGCCACCGGTAGGTGGACGTCACCGAGGCAAACGGGTTCGTCATCTGGTTCTCTTCCATGAACCGCTGCTTGTAGAACCGGCCCCAACCGCCTTTCAGCACGGTGGTCCCGCTGCCCGTCATGTCGTACGAGAAGTACAAGCGCGGTGCAAACGACGTGAGCGTTTGGAAGGGAATCTTCTCGGTGCACGCAGCGAGCGTGAACGACCACGGGCCCGCCTGGCGGCATTGCTTCGGAACGTTCGCCGTGTCGTGCTCGAAGCGGCCACCCAGCTCCAGCGTCAGTCGCCGCGCCATTGTCCACGTGTCGCCGCCATACACGGTCGTGAATCCCACGTTGTTCTGCGGTATGGCTGGATAGTTGTAAAGCTCGATCTGCGTCGGAGTGCCGACCTGTCCCGTTGCGCCACCCGTGAAAATCAGGCGGTACTGTCCGGCGGCTCCCCGGTCTCCGTTCCCCTGGATGAACCTGTTGGGCGAGTACTCGAACCCCGCTTTGAACTCGTGGTTTCCTTTGAACAGATCCGGCTTGAAGTAGGTGGCCGTGGCCTTCGAGGTATATCGCCAGATGTCGTTCCAGCTGCCGCCGTTGGGGCTCTGGCCATCCTGCCATTGCGACGTTTGATCGAACCGTGAAGGTCGGCCACCGCCATGGCTTTCATCGTTGCCCATCCGGATCTCGAGCCCTTGCGGTACACCTGCCGCAGTCGCCGCGTCGGTCGTTCCCACGAAGTTCGCGTTCTGACCTCCGGTCCAGGTCCAGCGCCCGAAGAGGAAGGACATCACCAGCGAGTTGCCGCGCACTTCCTGCCACTCTGTTTTCCACGTCGATACACGAATGGGCGGGATTCGATCGAGACGGGACTCCCACGCCTGGAATCGCGTCTGCGTGTCCGCGTAGTGGTACTTCTGTACCCAGGTGTTCCAGAACACCAGTTTGCTCGCCTGCCGCGGTTGATACGAGATCTTCTGGTTGGTGATGATCTCGGCCTTGTATCCGTTTCCCGGTGTCCCGTCTGGCTTGAACACACCGAGTTGAATGACGTCCTGCGGCCGATACCGCGCGCTGCCGTAGAACCACAACTTGTCGCGAATGATGCGGCCGCCGAAATCTCCCCCCTGGTCCGTGCGACTCAGTAACGGATTTCCTTCGGTGATGCCCTGCGCACGCAACTCGTCGTCAACGTTGTCGCCTTCGGTGTGCTGACTCGAATAGGCGTAACTTGCGCCGCCGTGGAATTGGTTGCCGCCCGATTTCAGGAGCATCGACAATGCCGGTCCGCGCGACGGAACGTCTGGCCCGTTGCTGATGGTCTGGACTTTCGCTTCTTCCATCGCGTTGTAGTCGAAATAGTTTCCGCCCTGCGTCTGAATACGCGAGTCGCTCGTGACCAGCCCCTCCATCACCATGAACGACTCGATCGGCTGTCCGAATGAACTGAATTCCGGCGTATCGCCGACCGTTCCACCGCCGACATCCAAACGTCCAGGAGCGCGGACGCCGGGCGCCTGCACCATCAGGCTGATCGCGCCATTGCGACTCGTCGGTGTGAGTTCGAGTGTCTCTCGCGTGAACTGCGTGCTCGCGGACGTTGCAGTCACGTCGACCACCGGCGCTGCGCCAGAGACCGTCAACGTCTCCGAGAGCGCGCCGAGCTTCAGCGTGACATCCAGCCGGACCGTCGCTCCCAGATCGAGCCGAACGGCTTCCTGGCGCATCGTCGTAAAGCCGTCGAGCGTGTACAACACCGCGTAAATGCCGATGGGCAGCGGCGTGATGCGGTACTCCCCCTGGGCGTTCGTCACGTCGGACACTTCTTTGAGCTGCAGAACCGGACTGCTTGCCTTCACGGTCACACCGGGCAGGACGGCGCCGCTTTCGTCTCGGACCTGGCCAGCAATTGCCGACAACTGCTGGGCTCTGGCTGGTCTGGCTGCCGTCAGACTGAAGAAAGCAAGAACGAACGTGATCAATCGGAGTACGCGTGACGTGGCCGACAGAAGACTCATAAACGCTCCTTCGAACGGCTCGTTGCGACGGATTGCCTGATGCACTCAGAGAGGGCCGTGCGCGGGGACGTTAATGGCGCGCGACGCTCTATGCACACGACTGAAGGAATTACTGAGTTGACGACGAAGTCGGGCGTGATTCTACACGTCTGCAACCCTTCGCGGCCCTGCCCATTTCTTGGTAGTTGTGGCTGAGGGCGCGCGGGCGCACTCAATGCGTACGTCGCGTACTGGGTGCACGCACGACATTCGCGCTCGATCCTGACCTTCGCGCTCGATTCAAGCGCGAGGCGCAACTCGCGGGAGGCGTGACGGCAAGGAGTTCTGGTAGCGATGGGCTGTCAGTCAGTTCGAAAGCGGGCATTTTCGCCGCGGCGCTCCCACCGAATGTCCACGCCGTTCTTCGATCCGAGAGCGTTTCGCAGGAGTGCGACAAGATGCTCCGTGGCTCGCCCGTCAGCGATGACGTCGATAGTAGCAGCGTCGATGAAATAATCGCGGTCTTGGGTCGATTCCTCTTCGAGCGCGTCCACCAGGACTTGAAGATCGGCCTCCGTGATCTGCCCGATGAGTTCTCCGGTCGTATCGTTGTACAGATCGATCATCAGTCCCTCCTCGTGAGCAGAATACAATCTGGATGCCAGAAGCATGACTCTCACCGCGGAGTTCACGATCTCAGGAGCAGTTGTCGGTAACAGCAAGGTCTCACATCATTCCGAGCCTCGCTCAGCGAGGCGACGAGCTTCTTGACATTCGAACCGGCGGGAGGATGATCGCAGCGTCAATCCGAGAACCGCGGAGGCATCGATATGGAGCGACTCGTGAAGTTCGCGGCAATGTGCATCGCGTTATCTTTGGTCATCCTGTTGAGCAACAGGATGGGCGTTGTCGAAGGACAGCAGAAGAAAACGCCCGGGCAGGGCTTCGCCGCCGTGCCGGGTCTCAAAGGCGGACAGGACGCGTTCGGTCCCTACGATCCTGTGGCCAACTGGCCGAGGCCAATGGGAGAGAGCCTTCCAGACCATCAGGCATGGACCTGGTCGCAGTCCACCGACATTTTTCCCGAGAGTCCCGACCGCGTATTCGTGACGCAGAAGGGCGAGTTGCCGGTCCTTCAACTCGGGCGCGGGACCACCTGGCTTCCGCAGATTGGGCCGAGCATCAAGTTCCCCGTCGGCGGCGGTCTGCCGGTACGCGAAACGGCCAGTGCCACACCCAGCGGCGGCGTCGCTGCAGCCGATGGAAGAAATGGCCGGCCTGGCGTTGATTGGCGATGGGAGCACATCGTCTACGTCGTCGATCGCAATGGCAAGATGATCGAGACGGAGACCTGGGCGCAGTGGGACAAGATCTGGGGCCGGCCGCACGACGTCGAGATCAGCCCCTACGATCCGGAAAAAAATATCTGGATCGTGGATGCCGATAACCACTTCGTCAGCAAGTTCTCGCATGACGGCAAACAGCGTCTGCTGACGCTGGGCACACCGGGTGTACCGGGCACCGACGATACCCATTTCAGCAGGCCGACGTTCATGGCCTTCATGGACAAGAACACCTGGTATCTGGCCGACGGCTATGACGGCACACGCGTCATCAAGTACGACATGAACGGCAAGAAGCTTCTC
>Ga0207701_10004939_pt1 | contig 13466 bp, 14 predicted proteins | sample KBSSwiSSwithPhiX_FD_184294 | JGI IMG/M metagenome (GOLD analysis project Ga0207701, IMG submission 184294) | Switchgrass rhizosphere bulk soil microbial communities from Kellogg Biological Station, Michigan, USA, with PhiX - S5 (SPAdes) (version 2) | ecosystem: Environmental > Terrestrial >... | reverse complement strand
GACGAAGTCGAGCTTTTCGACGAATGCCCGGCGTTTGAGACGCATGATCATGAACGTTCGTTGAGCGTTGGTGGCGATCTCGCAGGCGCCGCCGCTGCCCGGCAGGCGCGTCTTGGGTTTGGCATAGTCGCCGATCACCGTGGAATTGAGATTGCCGTGTTTATCGATCTGGGCTCCGCCAAGCAGCGCGATTTCGACCAAGCCCCGTTGCAGATACAAGCCAAATAGATCCGCCATCGATACCACCGAGACGGCGCCGCTGACGAGTGTCGGATCGCCGATGGAAAGCGGCAACCGCTCGGGTCGCGCACCGTAGACGCCGGACTCATAAATCAATTCCATATCCGGAGCGACGGTGACGCGCGCCAAGTTGCAGGCGATATTGGGGAGACCGACGCCGACGAATACGGTGCGCGCGCCCGTCAACATCCGCGCCGCCACTGCGATCATCATCTCCGATGCCGAATAAGCGGGATCGCTCATCGATACCTCCCGTAATCGACCGACGGCGCCGGATAGGGCTCCGGCTTGAGCTTGTCAATATGGGCTTGCCCAATTTTGCCCACGTAAGCGCCGAAATCCTTCAGGCCGTAAACCCATTCGTCGAGCCACGCGACGACCGCCGCGTGATCCTGCGAAAGTTTATCCCAGGCAAGATAGGACTCGTTGTCTCGGTCGTAATAACCCTGAACGTACGAAGGATGCGCGCCATACGGTTCGTGCACCACCGCATCGACGATCAAGCCGGGAATCAAAGTACGATTGGGATCGGCGCGGATCACCGATTCGTCAACCAACTCTTCCACCACGACGATGACACGCTTCGAAGCAAAAGCTACTTCTTTCTGCATGCCGAGGAGCCCCCACAATTGGGTATTGCCCTGCCGATCCGCGCGCTGGGCGTGCAGGATAGCGACGTCGGGGTTGAGCGGCGGCACCACAGCGATCTTACCCGTGCCGTAGGGATCGTCGATAAGTTTAATTAACGGATTGGCCGCTAGCATGTCTGAGCCGACGTAGCTCCGTAGGGCGAAAAACGGCATGCGCGCCGCGCCGGCGGCATAACGGCCGACCAGCCCGTAGTGCGAATACTCTTCCAGCTCCAATGGAAGGGGGACACTTTTCTCCACAGCGCGGCGAATGCAGTAAAGCGAGCCGACGCCCGGATTGCCCATATAGCTGAAAATTAATTTTTTCGCCGCCCCGGCCGCGATCATCTGATCGTAGATCAGATCGGGAGTCATCCGGATCAAGGTCAACTTGCGCCGGCGCTGCCGAATGATCTCATGGCCCGCCGCGAAACAGATGAATCCGGTGAAGCCTTCGATGGCGATCGAGCAGTCATCCGCCACGTGCGTGGCGATGGCCTCTCGCATCGATACGACCTTATCGGTTTTTGCTGTGTTGCTCATTTTCTGAAATAGCATTCTCTCAAGCTAAAATTTTAGTGAGGCTTTCAAGCACTCGATCGAGCATTCTGTTCGACTCGCCGACGTAGTTCTCCGGCTTGCCCAGAACCTGCCAGTCGACCGTGCCGTCGCCAATTTCGCCCTTCGATAAATCACGCACGACATCAATCAGCGGTTTGCCGTCAGCCACCGCCACCGCGCACGCTTTTTTTACCAGCTCTTCGGCCTTAAGCCGCGGCATCAGCTTGGCAAGGGCAAAGACCGCGGCTTCCGCGAGAATGACGTCGTTAGCGCGGGCGATATTGGCCCTCATTGCAGTGGAGTCCACCTGCAGATTCCTCGCCAGGTAGAGCGCATGCTGGAGCGCGCCGCCGGTGAGAAGCATCATTTGCGGCAGGGTCAGCCATTCCATCTGCCAACCATGCGTGGCGCGCTCTTGTTCCTGGATCTGCGCCTGGTGCATTGCTGACAACAAGGAAGCATTCGTGCGGGCCGCGGCGACGATCAGCTCGCTCGTGATCGGGTTGGCCTTCTGCGGCATCGTGCTGCTGCCGCCGCGGCCTCTCTCCGACGACTCACCGATCTCACCGACTTCAGTCTGCGCCATGAGAATAATATCCTGCGCCATCTTGCCGAGCGTTCCCGTGACGAGACTCAGCCAGCTCGCAAACTCAACAAATGAATCGCGCTGCGCATGCCAAGGCATCGCCGGGACGCCTAATTTGAGCTCCTTAGCCAATTCTTCCGCAACGGCCAAACCCTTATCGCCCAGAGCCGCCAATGTCCCGGCGGCGCCGCCGAACTGCACGACGAGCAGGCGCGGCTGGATTTCCTCGAGACGTTGCAAATGGCGCAAAAGCGGCGCCAGCCAATTCGCGACCTTCAAGCCGAAAGTCACCGGCAACGCCTGCTGCCCGTGTGTCCGAGCGGCGAGGATCGTATTTCGATGCCGATCGGCCAGCGCGCTCAAGTGGCGCACTACCTCTTGGAGCCTCGCCTTGAATGACTTGATCGCCGCTCGAAGCTGCAAGACACAAGCGGTATCCATGATGTCCTGCGTGGTCGCGCCCCAGTGAACGAATGACGCCGCATCAGCGCTCACTTGTTTACGCAGCTCTTGAACCAACGCGATGATCGGAAAACCCGAACGCGCCGTCCCTTTCGCGAGCGCAGCGACATCAATCTTTTCTGCTTGAGCATGGGCTATCTGCTCAGCCGCGTTTGTGGGGATGACGCCGGCGCGAGCCTCAGCACGAGCTAAAGCAATCTCGACTTCGACGAGAGCGCGCACCAAGGCCGCATCGCTGAGCAGCGTCGCGATCTCGTCATCGCTGAAGAGCGGGCCAAAAATGGCAGAATCGAGCGTCGTCATTGGATTAAACTAATTTTGATAATTCTGTTTCTGTCATTCGAACGAACGTGAGGAATCCTTCTCCCAGTCCTAACGACACCATCTCAACATTTAAAAAGAAAGATTTCTCCTTTCAGTCGAAATAACAGAAGCTAAGTGATGAACGCCCGAACCATCACTCGCACAAGTACAAAATCGGCTTTCTGTCTTTCCATCACTCCAACACTCCACTATTCCATCATTCCAATTTGCCCGCACCGCCCTCACATATCGAAGAAAACTGTTTCGTTGTCTCCCTGTAAGCGAATGTCGAAGCGATAAACGGTCTTGCCGTTTTCCATTCCGGGCGACGCAATCAAAGTCTGCCGCCGCTTTTTGTTTTTGATCGAGTTCAGCACCGGATCGCTCGCATTGGCCGGCTCGTCGGCGAAATATAGCCGCGTGTACGCATGCACCAGCATACCGCGCGCAAAAACGACGACGTTGACGTGCGGCGCTTGAACCGACTCGTCGTTTCCCGGCACGGGACCGGGCTTGACGGTTTCAAAGCTGTAAAAACATTTTTCATCGGTGCCTGAACGGCCCCAGCCGGTGAAAGTCGGATCGAGAGGTTTTTCTTGTTTGTCGTCGGGATGGTTGTAGCGACCGAAGGTGTTAGCTTGCCAAATTTCGACCATGACATCGGGAATCGCCACGCCGTCGCCGTCGAAGACCTGCCCCTCGATGCGAATCTGCTGGCCTTGGGTCGCGTCCGTCGCCATGACATTCATCGGCTTGCGCGCGAGTCCGATGGAATAGAACGGCCCGACCGTCTGTGATGGGGTTTGCTTCCTCATCTAGATTCCTCAAACGGCGTGGCTTTTCTGCCGCGCAGCACGATGTCGAAGCGATAGCCGAGTGCAAACTCGGGCTCGCTCACGTCATGAGCATAGCTCGACATCAGACGCTCGCGCCCGCTCTTGGTCGGCACCGAATTCAAAATCGGATCGAGTGGAATCAACGGATCGCCGGGAAAGAAAAATTGCGTGACCAAGCGGGTGACAAAGCTCGGCCCGAATAAAGAGAGATGAATATGGGCCGGCCGCCACGCGTTGGGATGATTGAGCCACGGATAAGCGCCGGGTTTGATCGTCAAGTATCGATACTCGCCTTTTTCGTTCGTCACGCAGCGCCCCGCGCCGGTAAAGTTCGGATCCAATGGCGCGTTGTGTTGATCGACCTGGTGACGATAGCGCCCGGCGGCGTTGGCCTGCCAGATTTCGATAAGCGTATTCGGCACCGGCTTATCGTCTTCGTCCAAGACCCGGCCGACTACGATAATGCGCTCGCCCATCGCCTCTTTTCCAGTGTCGGCATCGCGCGTGAGATCGTTCTCGCCGGGCTCCAGTTTGATATCGCTGAACAACGGCCCGGTGATTTCCGACAAAGTCTCCTGGATCGGCACGAGCCTTTTTAACGGCCCGCGTTTAACGGAAGACCCGTACTCTTTAAACGTGTAAGGCGGATGAGATTTCCAGTCGCGCGGATTGTATTCTTGAATGCGCATAAGAGCTTCCTTGTGTGGGATCGGTTACAATCGACAACGAAGACAGCTGCCATCCTGAACGAAATGAAGGATCTCGTCCGAATCTTGTCACTTACCTTCAGCCTCCATCTCCTTATACGTCCGTTTGGCGACAGCGAAAGCCGAGTTCGCTGCCGGCGCGCCCGCATAGACTGCGACTTGCAGGAGAATTTCTTTGACTTCTTCTTTCGTGACTCCGGTGTTGCGGGTCGCGCGGATATGCGCGCCAAGTTCTTCAAGTCTACCTAAAGACGCGAGCATGGCGATAGTTAACATGCTGCGCGTCCGCCTTTCGAGTCCGGGCCTGCTCCATACCGCCGCCCAGGCGTGCTCCGTCACGTAACGCTGCCAGTCTTCGTCGAACTCCGTTTTGTTCGCTTCCGCGCGCGCGACGTAGTCGGCGCCGAGCACCGCTTTACGCGCCGCCATGCCCTTGTCAAATAAATCGTCAGACAATTTGCACCTCCTGAAAGAACCGCAGCATTTTCTGAGTCAGAATATCCGGCTGTTCGATACACGGCAGATGGGCGGCGTTTTCAATCAAGGAAAACTGCGCGCCCAAAATCAATTCCGCGAGCTCGCGGCCAAGCTCCGGCGGCGTCGCGATATCTTGTGCGCCGCATAGAACCAACGTCGGGCAGCGGACCGTCGAGAGGGTCGCGCGAAAATCCGCGTCTCGCAACGCGCAACAAGTTCCAATATATCCTTCCACCGAGGTTTGCAGCAGCATGTTCGAGTAACCGCGAATGTCGGCGGAGCGGCGCGCCCGAAAGGTTGGCGAAAACCATCGCTCCATCGTCGGCGATTCAAGCGCTTGGAGACCGCCTGCTCGCACTATTTCGATACGTTGTCGCCAAGATTCGATGGAGCCGATCCGCGCGCCGGTATCGCACAGAAGCAAAGCGCGCACACGCTTCGAATAATTCAACGCGAACGCCTGCGCGATCAAGCCGCCCACCGATACACCGCACAGCACCGCCTGGTCGATTTCGAGAGCATCGAGCACGCCGGCAACGTCTTGCGCGAGATCGTTGATGGAATAAGGCGACGGTGGCGCATCGCTTAAACCATGTCCTCGCTTATCGTAGCGAACGACCCTGAAGTCGTCGTTCAGGCGATCGGTTACGTCGTCCCAAATCCTAAGGTCCGTGCCAAGAGAATTGGCGAACAGCAACGCCGGCTTGCTCTTCGGCCCCGAGCTCACATAATGGTGGACGTTATGATTAATCCGAGCGAAGGCCACTTCGCTATTCCTCGTTCAGGCTAAAGCCGAAGCTAAATATCCCCTCGGACATAACGGATCAGCCGGTCGATTCCCGCAAACATAACCCGGCGCCCATTCGGATCGAGCTGAGCAATCAGTCGGCGCTGGCGCTCGCGATTCATGCGCATGACAATTTCGTACTTTTTCTTTCCCTGCTTGGTAATCGCGAAAACCGCGCTGCGCTCGTCGGCCGAATCCTTACTTCGGAGCGTATAACCGCGGCGCACGAGCGCTGCGGCGGCCCGGCTAATTTGCGATTTGGCCATGTAGGTGCGCGCCGCGATGCCGCGAACCGTCGTCGGCGAATTTGTCGCCAATTGGCCCAGCACGCGCCACTCGGCGATAGACAAATTATGATGTTCGGCGAGCATCTTCTTGAGCTGCCGATCGAGCAATCGATAGAGAAGATTGATGCGAAAGGTGAGAAAGTCCTTGATCTGCCATTTACTGGTATCGGATCCGAGCCCGTCATCGCGGCCTAACCCCTGTTTGGAATCCAAATCGGCCGCTCCGTCGGTTCGATCGGTGAAATTTGGAAATGACTTTTGTATTGCGTGACTGCTCTTTCGCATGACGGTCAAGTTTCTACGTAAGCGCGTATCCTAGCGAAAACCGCTTGATCATTTCAACCGAGGCGGAGCAGTTTGCGCGCATTTTCCTCGTAGATTTTCTTTTTGTCCTCGATCGAAGCCGTGATGTTGTCGATGACACGAATCGTTTCACGGATAAATCCGGGACCTTTTTCCGGATCGAACGGCATGTCGGTGCCGAAGAGCACATGGTCCGAGCCGAAGAAAGCCAAGCCGCACTCGGTGGCCGGCAAGGCGCCGAACAAAGCCGTGTCCGCGTAAAACATTCTAAAATAGTCGAAAGGCCGTTTTTTGAGACGGCCTAGGGTCCCCACGTCGTGTTCGTCATCCGTGCGCCGGCCAAGCTGATCCAACCCCCCACCGATGCGCCCTTCGAAATAGGGAATCATGGCGCCCATATGATGCGTGATGATTTTTAGATCGGGATTCTCGTCGAACACGCCTGACAGCGCGAGACGCCCCATGGCGACGCTCGTTTCATAAGGCCAGCCGAAAGCCCACCAGAGATCGTATTTCGAGCGGTTCTCGTTTTTGTAGTCGGCGAAGTCCGGCGATCGCGTCGGGTGCAACCAGATGGGGTAATCCAATTGAGCCATGAGCGAAAACAACGGACGAAACTCCGGCTCGTCCAGCGGCCTGCCGTTCACGTTGGAACCGATCTGAACGCCGCGCGCGCCAAGCTCTTTCACCGCCCGCTCCGCTTCGCGCAGCGTGGCATCGGGATTGTTCAACGGCAGCGACGCAACGAACGCAGGAAAATGTTTCGGATATTTGCTCACCAGCTCGGCCATGCTGTCGTTCGCCAGCTTGGCGAGATCCGGACTCTCCTTGGGACCCGCAACCACTTCGATCGGCGGCAAATTGAGCGTCAGCACCTGCGCATAGTCCTGATACTGCTCCATAATGCGAAACCGAACGTCGAGATCGTACATAACGGGAATATCCCGCACGCGCTTTTGCATGTATGCGCTCCGGCTGCTCATCGACAACATCTTGTCGAAATAAGGTTTGGGCAAGATATGCGGAAAAACGTCGATCTTCGTCATGGTTCCCTCCCAGCTGATTTGAATGGGTTAAAGAAGATAGTCGACTTATTAACGTTCACTTTGCAACGAATTTACCAATCCCGCCTGATCCAGTCAACGACGACACGGATCCTTGTTCTCAACTTGAGATGGGATCGAATCCAATCCCTGACCTTTGACTTCCAGGCACGGAGGTAAGTAGAATCAAAAAGCTGAGAGAGAAAGGAGACGATCATGCCGGAACCGCTCGTTCTCGAAGTTTTTTCCGATTTTGTTTGACCGTGGTGCTACCTCGTCACCGGGCGTGTCGAGAAACTGAAGCAGAATTACGGTCTGGAGATCAAGTTCACTCAATTCCCACTGCATCCGGAGACTCCCGAAGAAGGCAGCGTGCGCGGGCCGGAGATCATCGCGCGCAACCAGCGCATGAAAGTGAACATGGAGCGCGAGGGTTTGCCGTTCAACGCCGAGCGCAACATGTCTTACAATAGCCGGCTCGCCCAGGAGTTAGCGAAATGGGCCGACACCAAAAGCAAAGGTGAGGAAGTCACCGACGCTTTGTTTCGCGCTTACTTTGTCGACGTGAAGAACATCGGCAAAGCGGAGGTGCTCGCGGAGATTGCCGCGGAACGCGGTTTGCCGGCCGACGAAGCGACCGACGTCTTGTTAAGCCGGAAATTTAAAGATGCCGTCGACGAGGACTGGCGCCGTTGCGCCGCCTATGGCGTCAACGCGGTGCCGACTTTTCTGGCTGGAAAATATTTAATGGTCGGGGCGCAGCCCTACGAAGAATTGCAGCGCTTGATCGAGCATGTAGTAAAGTCCACCGTCTGATCAAACCGCGGGATAACAGATCCCATCGGCTAATTCCGATCGAGCGAGGCCTTCGTGATCGACGTCTGCGGCTGATTTTGATAGCGCGCTGATGGAGTCGAAATTGATTCTCGAACGGTGAAAGCTCTCAAATTCATGCGTGAGGATTAGAAAACACCTATACTTAAGATGCAACCTCTAGTCATCCGATCACTTTTCGTATTATTTTCTCTGATTCCCCTATTCAGTCTTGCCGCGCAACAACGCCACCTTCATAGTAGCGCGGGTGTCGGCGGTGCGCAGATTCCCCTCTGGACCGGGAAGGACCTGGGAACATTTCGCAAATATCAATTGGACGTGGAAAGTGTTCTGATCTCGGGAGGAGCGCGCGGAATGCAAGCGCTACTCGGCGGGAGCGTTCATTCCGCGAATATGGCGGCCATGGTTCCCATCCGTACGAGTCTCGCCGGTGGAGATGGGGTCATCGTCGGCGGGTTTCTAAACAAAAATTTGCTGAAGTTCGTCGCGCAAAAAACCATCACGAAGCCTGGAGATCTTCGTGGGAAAAAAGTCGGCATTGCCAATTTCGGCGGATCAAACGAATTTGGCGTTCTGCTCGCGCTTCGAGAATGGGGCATTCCACGCGAAGCGGTAAATATCATTCCCGGCGGCGGCAGCGCTGCGCGACTCATGGCGATGGATGCGCGCGGCTTGGATGCCACTGTCATTTCGTATGACCATGCCCTCATAGCTGCGCAAAAGGGAATGACTATTTTAGGTGACCTGGCCGAGATCGTACCGGAGTTCCCCGACAGACTGATCGTTGCGCGTCGTTCGTTTCTTGATAAGGAGCGCGATACCATCAAGCGTTTTCTCCAAGCGCTTAGCGAGTCCATCTACCAAGTCAGTACCCAGCGCGAAAAAATCCTACCCATTATTAGCAGACACCTAAAAGTGGATCGCAAAGTAGCGGAAGAGACCTATGATCTCTACCACAACGTATTTTCTTTACCGCCTCGGGTCGGCCGTAAAGGTGTTAGAGATGTCGCTGACGTCGTTCTGCAACAGATGGGACGCCCAAAAGAGGAAGTAAATTTGAGCCGGCTCATCGACGAAAGCCTGATCGATGAACTGGAGAGAGAAGGCTTTTTTAATAAATTGCAAAAGGAATACACGCAGAGATAAACGACATCGGCGACTGTAATATTTTGTAGTGCCAGCGAAGTTTGCACGCGTATTAAAAATTAGAAAGGAGCTTTACAATGATAGCAAAGATCAAACATGTGGCGTTTATGAGTCACAACGCGCCCCGGCTCTGCCGATTCTATGAGTGCTTGTTTGGGCTAACTCGGGCAAGGGCAGATACCTCCCCGGCATCCGAGGAAGAGTTTGCCAAGCGTTTCGGCAATCCACTTTTATCGACCAAACGCGTTGCCAAACCTTACGATGCAACGGTGATAGCGGGCGATGGCAACGTTGGGGTGGCGTTCCTGCGCCGGCGACCGGGATATCCAGCCGGCATAGATCACTTTGGCATCGAGGTGGACGACCTGGACCGCGTTTTCAGCCGCTACAAGGAAAAATATCCCGCAGTGGGAGTGGTGAAGAGACCAAGCAACCGACCTTTTGCGTCTTTCAGCTCACACGATCCTGAAGGCCATCTGTTCGACCTGAGCCAGCCCGGTTTGGATAACGTCCGCGGCGTTTGGGCCGAGTCCGATCGGGAGCAAGATCGCCATATCAAGCACCTGACGATACGCGCCATCAATCCGGGTGCGTTGGCGCGCTTTTATGTGGACGTCTTCGAATTTAAAGAAGAGGAAAAAGCGTTGGAAGATCCGAATTTTTACCTCACCGACGGCAAAGTCACGTTGATCCTGACGCCGTGGAAAATCGAGGACTATCACGGCGCCGAACACCGGGGTCCTGGACTCGACCACGTCGGATTCAAGGTAGAAAACATGGAGATGTTTAGAAAAGACTTCGATGTTTTGACCAGCGTGGATCCTGAGTGGATGACTCCGAAGGCTCCCAATCAGGCTTCTGAACACGATGTCGTACTGCGACTACTCTCGGCTTGTCGTTACGGCCGACATCAACTGGCCGATCCGGACGGGAATTTCATAGACGTAACCGATCAATAAATTGTTTAGCGAGAATAACGATGCCGCTCACTTTTCGGAGGACCTGGATGAGCATGGAAAGATGTATCGCTACTTTAATCGCGCTTTCATTCATCCTGTTAAGTCCCACGGCTGAAACTGCGTTTTCTGCCGATAAAGCGGACAAACTAACGCAGGTCCGCATGGGCTTGGCAGCAAGAAGCACGACTTCCATGCCCTTCTTCGTCGCCAAGGAACGCGGCTTTTTCCGCGAGGAAGGATTAGACGTCGAGCTGATCGTCATGCAGGCGATTCAAACCATTCAGGCGACGATGGGGAAAAGCTTACAATTTGCCTCAGCAACCGGCTCGGCGGTGAGCGCCGCGGTCAACGGCGCCGACATCAAAGTCATCTTGGCCGTCACGGACCGGCCGTCGTTCGATCTCATCGCTCAGCCGAATATTACCAACATCCAACAATTGCGCGGCAAGAAAATCGGCACCGGCGGTGTCGGCTCTTTGGCGGAAATTCTCTCGCGCCGCATTTTGACCGCTAACAACGTTCGCCCCGAAGAGGTGACTATTCTGGCTACCGGCCCAAGCCACGTCACCTACATGTCTTTGAAAGCGAAAGTGATCGATGCCGCGCCGCTGCAGATGCCCCTGACCTTCACCGCGCAAGACGAAGGTTTTCGCAAGCTCGCAGCCGCCGGGGACGTCTATCAGTCCGTGCAAGGCGGTCTCGCGACGACCAAAGCCGTCCTAACGGAACAGCCCGAAATGGTGACCAAAGTAGTCCGCGCCATGCTGCGTGCGATTCGGCTTATCAAAAACGACAGAAAGTACGGCATCGAATTCATCAAAGGACCCTGGCTCGATCTGGGCAAAGAGCCGGAAAAGATTGCCGCGCGCGTTTATGACGTCGCGGCGCCGGATCTTTTGGAAAACGGCATAGTCAGCGACGAGATTCAGCGGCAGATGATCGCAGATGCGTCATCGCGGATAAAGCCGGCGCATCCGGTGCTGCCCGAGCAGGCTTTCGACTTTAGCATCGCCCGTAAGGTCAGCGCGACGTTGAAGTAGGTGTCAATAATTGAGCAGCGCCACGGCAATCGAGCCCACGGCCAAGCCGATCGTTTTTTGCTTCGACAACCGTTCCCGAAAGAGTAACACCGCCAAGACCGCGCTCACCGCGACCACGCCCACGCTGTAAATCGGAAAAAGCTGCGAGCTTTGCCAGCCTTTCAACGCCAAGACTTGAAGCAACGTGTAAACCGCGACGTAGTTTATCACACCGAGAAATATCCCCGCCCAGATATGCTTCAAACAAAAATCGGCCGACGAGAAAACGCTTTTGACGGTACCGATCACAATGCTCGATAAAAACGCGAAGACAAACGCCGACATGACGTAGCTGTGATACGACGAATCATCGAGATAGTAAGTCTGCAGATATTTGAGAATCGTAAAGTAGACGCCAAAGGTTGCGAAAACAAGAAGCGGCAGCAACTGGAACAACCGCGATCCGCCCGCGCGTTTCTCCGGCGCGGTGCAGAGATAGAGCGCCATGAGCGCAGTTAATAACCCGGCAAGTTTAATTGCCGTCAGAGAATCGCCGTAGAGCGCAAACGCCAGGAGCGATGGTATCGCCACCGACAATCGGCTCGCCAACGCGGCAAGCGCCACCCCTGCGCGCTGCGCCGTTTGGGCAAGCAGGTAAAAGTTCACTGCCAGGAGGATTCCTTGAACAGCGGCGAGCCAGAGCCAAGGCTTTCCGGGCACGCTCAGAACGCCAACTGAGTTTCCCGTCAAAAGGCTTCCAACCAAAACGCAAGTTACGTAATTCACCGGGATCGCCCAAAAAAGATTGATGCCGAATTTATCGAAGGCGCGAAAGATAACCGGGATGACGCCCGAGCCAAAGATTGCGAGGAGCAAGTAGATCATGTGTGGCGCAGTTGTGTCGTTGATAGGTTTGGAGAAAGATTTCTCTCAGGGGTCGAAATGACACACACACGACAAACAGCCTGTCATTTCGAAGGAGCGAAGCGACTGAGAAATCTTTCTTTAGCTATCCTTGCCAATGAAGACTGTGATCGGTTTGAGAATATGCCCGAGCGCACTTCAAAACGACAACCCACTCAGCCGCTCCATGAGATCGAGGTGCGCAACCTTCGCATCCGCGAGAATCTTCTTAGCGTCGAGCTGCGTGAGCTCACGATCCCGCATCAGCATCTCGCCGTTGACGATCACCGTCTGCACGTCGCTCGCTTTGGCGCAGTGAACTATTTGGCTGAAAATATCGTTCACCGGCTGGTTATGAATCGTGTTCATGTCGACGAGAATCAAGTCCGCCCGCTTGCCGACTTCGATCGTGCCGCACGTAGAATCGAGCCCCAACGCCTTGGCGCCGCCGATCGTCGCCATGCGCAGGACAGAATACGGATCGATGACGCCCGCGTCTTGGTGATGCACTTTCTGCAGCAGTGACGCCGCCTTCATCGTGTCGAAGAGATCCTGCGAGTGGTTGCTCGCGGCGCCGTCGGTGCCAAGGGCGACGTTCACCCCTTCACGCAACATCTCCACCACCGGGGCAACACCGTCGCCGAGCATCATATTGCTCACCGGGTTATGCGACACGGATGTGCCGGTTTCTTTCAGTATCTCAATTTCATCCTTCGACACGTGCACCGAGTGGGCGAAGATCGAATTTTTTCCCGGGATGCCGAACTCTTGCAAAAATTCTATGACGCCGTTCTTGCCGTGATCGCGCCGCACGCACTCTACCACCGACTTCGATTCCGCCACGTGCGCGCTGATGCCGAGAGAATGATCGTCGGCAAAGCGGCGCAGCTCGCGAAGTAAATCCCGCGTGGTGTTGATCGGTGGCGTATTCGGTCCGGTTAAGAATGAGAGCTGCCCATCGTTTCGATGCTTGGTTAGAATCGCTTCAATGGCTCGAAATGCTTGCTCCGGTTTTTCTTTCGTACAATCGGGCACGATCTCACCGGCGTCCATAACAGTGCGCGCAAAAACCGCGCGCAAGCCGGACTTTTGCATTGCACGTAGGGTCTCGAACGCGCAGTCGGCGCTCGGATTGAGGAAATTATGCTCGCACACGGTCGTCACACCGCTGCGGATCGCCTCGACGCAGCCGAGCAGACTGCCTGCGTAAAAATGTTCCGGCCTTAGCACTCGAGCGCAGCCGTATATGCGTTTGAGCCACGGCATCAGCTCGAGATCTTCCCAGACCGCGCGTAACAAAACTTGATACAAATGCGTGTGCGCGTTGATCAATCCCGGCATGAGCATGCAACCGGAGGCGTCGATGATTCGTTCCGTCTCTATG